>Ga0265798_10001326_pt1 | contig 38645 bp, 33 predicted proteins | sample P3T30metagenome_FD_192430 | JGI IMG/M metagenome (GOLD analysis project Ga0265798, IMG submission 192430) | Plant litter microbial communities from East Loma Ridge, Irvine, California - P3 T30 | ecosystem: Environmental > Terrestrial > Plant litter > Unclassified | place: USA: California...
CGTCGACGGAGATCCCCCGGGGCCGGGACAGCACGGTGACGGCGCAGGTCGAGACGACCGCCGAGCTGACGACGATGGACTCCACGGTCACCCTCACGGCGCCGGCGGGCACGACGTTCGCCTCGGCGGATGATCGGGCGGTCGCCTACCTGCGGCCCGGCGACGACGACTGGCGCGAGTCGGCCTATCTGCGCCTGACCCGCGGCACCCCGTCGAGCGACGCGACGTCCGTCACGTACGACGCCGACACCCCGACCAGCGGCTTCCGTCTGCCCGCCGGGTCCCGCCTGCGGTTCGAGTCCGTCGTCCGCGTCCCCTTCGGCACCGCCGACCTCGGCGCCCTCGGCCTCGTCCACTCCGGCACGGCGAACAGCGGCGACTTCCACGTCTTCGGCCGGGCCGCTCTGACGTTCGTCGACCGCTACCGCGACGGCACCCTCGACGACCTCGTCGACGGCGACCGCTTCACCCCCGGCGAGGTCGAGTTCACCGGCACCGGGTTCCCCGGGGCGACCGTGACCATCGCGCCCGCCTCGGGGGCCCCCGTGTCGACCGAGGTCCGACCCGACGGCACCTGGCGTGCCGTCCGCTACCTGGGCAACGGCGCGTACACGCTGTCGGTGTCTCACACCTCCGGCGAGGGCGAGAACACGATCGGGCCGATCAGACTGTTCTCGAGCACGGTCGCCGAGGACGACTTCACCCTGACGTCCCCTGCAGGCGGCGATGGTCACGCGGCCCAGGGATGGGTGACCTTCTCGGGCACCGGGACGACCTGGTCGCGGGTGTCGATCGCCGACGACTCCGAGATCGCCCCGGCGACCGCGACGGTGCAGTACGACGGTTCGTGGACGGCGCGACGCTGGGTCGGCACCGAGCCGACGACCTTCACCGTGACGTCGTCGCGAGCGGACGTCGAGAACGGCTCCGCCACCGTCGCCTTCAACACGGGCGTCGGCGATCGGCCCTTCACGTTCGACAGCCACACCGACGGCGGGACCTTCACGCCCGGTCCGATCACCTTCTCGGGCACCGGCTCCACCGGCGACACGGTCACGCTGACCGCACCCGGCCTGGCCCCGCTGGAGGCGCGGGTCGACGTCGCCGGTCGGTGGTCGCTGCAGAGGTGGCTCGGCAACGGGTCGATCGCTTTCACGGCGACCCACACGACGACGGGCGGCGAGTCGTCCGAGCAGCAGCTCCGGCTCTACTCCGACCAGGTGCCGCAGGGCGAGCTGGTCGTCTCGACCCCGGTCGACGGCACCGTCCATGAGCAGGCGGGCTGGGTGACCTTCACCGGCACCGGCACGACCTGGTCCCGCGTCGCGATCGACGACGGCTCCGGTGCGGCCCCCTCCGGGGCGACCGTCCAGTACGACGGCTCGTGGACCGTCCGGCGATGGATCGAGGCCGGGCCCGTCACGGTCACGGTGACCAGCGGCCGAGCCGACGTCGAGAACGGCCGCCACGAGATCCGCCTCGGGGCCGACCGGTGAGTGCTCGGGCACCCGCCGCCGCGCCTCCTCGACATCCTCCTCGCTCCACCCCTCCTTCGGCGTGCCGCCCGGCCCGCCGCCGCACGACAGAACGGATCATCATGCGCCGCAAGCTCCTCATCACCTCCGCCGGCATCGGTCTCGCCCTGCTGACCCTCACCGGCTGCACCGGCGGCACGACCGAGGCCGAGAAGTCCACCCCGACCCCCGCCTCCTCGGAGTCCGCCTCGGCGTCGGCCTCGGAGTTCCCGAAGCCGACCGGCGAGTGCATCGACGGCGTCGCGACCTTCGTCGACAACGACACCGAGTTCGCACTGCCCGACGGCTGCGAGACGGTCGACATCATCGGCGCCGGCAACACCATCACGCTCGGCCCCGTCACGAACCTGATCGTCGAGAGCGACGGCAACACCATCGACGTCGACTCCGTCGAGACGATCACCAACCTGTCGTTCGGCAACACGGTCACCCACGGCGGCGACGCCCCCGAGGTGCCCACCGGAGCCGACGACATCGAGGTCGGTTCCCGATGACCCGGACCCGACGCCCCTCCCCCCACACGCCGTCGGTCGACGGCCAGAACGAAGGAAGCAACCGCTCCATGACGAAGAAGAAGAACACACCGGCGCAGCGCGTCGGCGCCGCGGCCCTCGCGACGGCGACCGTCGTCTCCGGGCTCGCATTCGGGCCCGGGGCCGTCGCGGCACCAGCCTCGGACCAGAACGGCACCTCCGCCGGGTCACCGTCGGTCTCATCATCCGCAGAGAGCACCCGTCTCGTGGGACCGCTCGCGATCGTGGTGTCGGAGACCGTCGCCTACGGTCTGCGGGCGGACGCCGATACCATGCGGACGTTGTCGGCGGGCAACCTCGAACATGCACAGGCAGAAGCCGATTACTGGTCGGTGCCGGCGGTCGGAGAGGTCGGCCCCGTGCGTGGAGTCGGAGAGGATTCGGAGCGCTGCCTCCTCAAGTCGGGGACACCGACGAACGCGGGAATCGTGCTGATGGCGACGTGCGATGGTTCTGCTGCGCAGAACTGGCAGTGGACTGACATCACCACGATGCAGGGGTTCTCGAAGGGTCTCTCACCCGCCGCCGAGACCTCCCGGGCGATCGGCAGTCGAGGCGCCGGCAGCTTCGTGCACGCAGTCACCGGCAGCTTCAGACACCCCATGGCGCTCGACGACGCGATGAAGGCGGAGCGTGAGCTGACGGCGTCGGCGACCGGCGTCCCCGGCCAGATCTCCGGTGTCGGGACCACCGGCGCGACGGTGTCCGCCCGAGGCGAGTCCGTCGTCGTCTCCGACGACGGCACGTACACGCTGTCGCTGCCGGGGCTCTCGACCGCACCCACGTCGGTGGAGGTCACGCAGACGCTGCCGAACGGCGACGTGCAGGACACCGTCGACGTCGAGGTGACGGGCACCGGTCCTCTCGCTCCCGTCGAGATGGCTCCGGTCGAGGTGGCGCGTGGCGGTGAGCGTGCCGTGACCTTCGAGGCGAAGGTCGCCGACGAGCTGCTCAGCCGGCCCGCCGCCGAGGTGACGCTCACCGCCCCGGAGGGCATGACCTTCGCCGAGGGTCAGGACGAGATCACCGGCGCCTACATCCGCGACGGCCGGCCGTCCCCTGGCGGAATGCAGTTGACCGCCGGCGAGCGGTCGGCGGACGGTCGCACGTACACCTACACCTGGGACACCGTGGCGAACGGCGCGACCGGGTGGCAGAGCCCCCAGGACGAGATCCTCCGGTGGCAGATCGCCGTCGTCACGCCCTCGGATGCGGCCGACGTCGACGGCAACACGATGGGCTACTCGCTCGTCGGCACGAGCACGCAGGGCGCGTTCGAGGCCACCGGCGCCGCACCGGTGTCGGTCGTCGACGAGTTCGGCACCATCACCGGCGTCGAGGTCGCCCCGACGGTGCTCCAGCGCGGCGAGGACACCGCGGTGTCGTTCGTGGTGGAGAACACCGAGGCCCGTTCGGCACTCAACCCGACGGTGACGCTCACCGCTCCGGAGGGGACGACCTTCGCGCCGGACACCACGGTGGAGGCGGAGTGGCGCACCACGGGAACCAGCACGTGGAACAACGGCGGCAACATGAGGATGACTGACGTCACCATCTCGGACGACGGACGGACCCTCACGGGGACCAAGGCGTCCGGCACGGTCGGCAGCCCGCAGGAGTTCAAGTTCACCGTCATGGTCAGCACCGCGGCCGACGCGGCCGACGTGGCCGACAACGCGCTCGGCTTCGTCTACCGGGGCACCTCATCGGCGGGCGCCTTCCATGCCGCGGGCACGGCTCCGGTCTCGATCACGGGTGACGCCGGCGACTTCTCAGCAGTCGAGGTCGAGGCCGTCGAACTCGATCGGGGAGCCGAGACCGAGGTCTCCGGCGTGGTCGAGACGGCATCCGATGTGACGTCGATGACCTCGAAGGTGATGTTCACGGCACCGGAGGGGACGACCTTCGCCGATGCCGACGACCGTGTCGTGCCGTGGCAGCTCGCGGGCGAGTCCGAATGGCGGTCGTCCGACCGATTCGGGCTGCGGAACGGCGTGCTCTCCTCCGACGCCTCGTCGGTGACCTACGACCTCGACGCCACGACCGAGTCGTTCGATCTGCCCGCGGGGTCGAGGTTGAAGCTCGGTGCACTCGTCTCCACGCCCCTCGACGCAGAGGGCCCCGAGGGCCTCGCGATGTCGTTCGTGCACGTGGGCACCTCGAACGCCGGGGCGTTCCACGCGACCGGCGCCGCTCCGGTGTCCATTCCCGGTGACTTCGGCAGCATCGCAGCGGTCGAGGTCGCCCCGACGGTGCTCCAGCGCGGCGAGGACACCGCGGTGTCGTTCGTGGTGGAGAACACCGAGGCCCGTTCGGCACTCAACCCGACGGTGACGCTCACCGCTCCGGAGGGGACGACCTTCGCGCCGGACACCACGGTGGAGGCGGAGTGGCGCACCACGGGAACCAGCACGTGGAACAACGGCGGCAACATGAGGATGACTGACGTCACCATCTCGGACGACGGACGGACCCTCACGGGGACCAAGGCGTCCGGCACGGTCGGCAGCCCGCAGGAGTTCAAGTTCACCGTCATGGTCAGCACCGCGGCCGACGCGGCCGACGTGGCCGACAACGCGCTCGGCTTCGTCTACGAGGGCACGTCGTCGGCGGGCGCGTTCCGCGCGACGGGCACGGCTCCCGTCTCGATCGCCGGCGATTTCGGCGGATTCACGTCGGTGGACGTCGAGTCGACCTCGCTGACGCCCGGTGCGCGGGGTGAGCTGTCATTCGTTGTGGAGAACGACTCGGCACGGGAGGGCTTCGCTCCCGTCGTCACCTTGACCGCGCCCGAGGGCGTGACCTTCGCATCGGAGTCCCTCATCCGAGGCGAGTACCGGTACATCGACGACGAGGCGTGGAACGAGGGGCTGAACCTCCGCTTGACGGACATCAGCATCTCGGACGACGGCAGGACGCTGACCGGAACCCGGGCTGCGACCAACGTCGGTGGTGGACAGCACTTCAGGTACACGGCTGCCGTCCAGGTGGCGGACGACGCGGCAGTGGGTCCGACCTCCGGCATGGGCTTCGTCTACGAGGGCACCTCGTCGACTGGCGCGTTCCACACGGCCGGCACGGCTCCGGTGTCCATCGTTCAGGCCTACGCACCCGTCACGCTCGACAACTTCGGCGATGGTGACACGTTCACGCCGGGTGATGTGACGTTCTCGGGCACCGGCACGCCGGGTGCGACGGTGACGGTGGCGCCGAGCACCGGCGTCGGGGTCTCGACGGAGGTCCGGTCGGATGGCACGTGGAGTGCGGTGCGGTACCTCGGCAACGCGGCCTACACGATGTCGGTGTCGCAGACCGCGGCGTCGGGGGAGAACACCATCCAGAACATCCGTCTGTTCTCGGACGCGGTCGTGGAGCAGGACTTCTCGGTCACGTCCCCGGCCGCGGGTGCGGGTCACACCCAGCAGGGTTGGGTGACCTTCACCGGCCAGGGCACGACGTGGTCGACGGTGTCGATCAGCGACGGCTCGGATGTTCCCGCCACGACGGCGACCGTGCAGTACGACGGCACCTGGTCGGCGCGCCGGTGGGTGGGCACCGAGAAGACGACCTTCACGGTGACCTCGTCGCGGGCCGACGTGCAGAACGGCTCGCAGACGATCGAGTTCAACACCGGTGTCTCGGGTCAGGAGTTCAGCCTCGACAGCCACACCGACGGCGGCACCTTCACCCCGGGCAACGTCACGTTCCGCGGCAAGGGCTCGACCGGTGACGAGGTGACCTTCACCGCGCCGGGTCTGGCGCCGATGGAGGCCACGGTCAACGCCGCGGGCGAGTGGTCCGTCCCGCGCTGGCTCGGCAACGGGTTCATCACCTTCACCGTCACCCACACCCCCGTCACGGGCGATGCGACGCAGCAGACGCTGCGGCTGTTCTCGGACCAGGTCGCCCAGGGCGATCTGACCGTCACGGCGCCGCTCGACGGTGCGGGTCACGACCAGCCGGGCTGGGTGACCTTCACGGGCACCGGGACGACCTGGTCGACGGTCTCGATCAGCGACGGCACGACGGCTGCACCGTCGACCGCGACCGTGCAGTACGACGGCTCGTGGACGGTCAACCGGTGGGTCGGCACGGCGCCGACGACGTTCACGGTCTCGAGCGAGCGAGCCGGAATCGCCCAGGGCAGCGAGACGATCGAGTTCAACGCCGGTGAGAGCGACGGCGAGTTCGCGATCAGCAGCCACACCGACGGCGGCACCTTCACCCCGGGCAACGTCACGATCGCGGGCACCGGGACCGCCGGTGACGAGGTCACGCTGTCCGCGGCGGGCCTGGCGCCGATCGAGATCGAGGTCGACGAGCGGGGCTACTGGAGCACGTCGCGCTGGCTCGGCAACGGGTTCATCTCGTTCACCGTGACCCACACGCCCGTGAGCGGCGCCGAGACGACGCACACGCTTCGGCTCTACTCCGACCAGGTCGCCCAGGGTGACCTGACCGTCACGTCGCCCCTCGACGGCGCGAGCCACACCGCGGCCGGCTTCGTGACCTTCACGGGCACCGGCACGACCTGGTCGAAGGTCTCCGTCAGCGACGGCACGAACGCCGCGCCGTCGGTCGCGACCGTGCAGTACGACGGCTCCTGGACCGTGCGCCGCTGGGTCGGCACCGACCCCGTGACCTTCACGGTCACGAGCGAGCGCGCCGACATCGCCAACGGCAGCGAGACCATCCGCTTCAACACCGCGGACTAGTCGCATCGGAACACGGAGGAGGCGCGGGTCGACACGACCCGCGCCTCCTCGGCTTCTCTGCTCGTCGTGCGGTCAGGCGAACAGCCTGCCGACCTCGGTCACGAGCTGCTGCACCCCCAGCACGACGAACAGCACGGCGCAGATCGTCATCATCGAGTTGCTCAGCCAGCGGCTGCGCCATTCGGCGGGCGTCCGAGACGAGTTCAGCAGCCACAGCAGCGTGATGGCGAGGAACGGCATGAAGAGCGCCCCGAGCACGCCGTAGAGCACGATGAGGCCGATGGGCCGGTCGAGGAACAGGATCGCCATCGGCGGCACCGTCAGCCAGATCACGAACGCCCGGTAGTACGTGCCGCCGATGCGGCGACGCGGATCGTCGGCGTCGAGACCGCGCAGGGTGCCCACGAAGTCGGCGAACATCAGCGAGACGCCGTTCCACACCCCGAGGATCGACGAGAACGACGTCGCGAAGAACCCGATCAGGAAGAACCACGTCATGAACGTGCCGTACCGCTCGCCGAGCACGGCCGCGAGCTGCACGAGTCCGCCCTCGCCGTCGGCCAGGGCGATGTCGGCCGAGTGCAGCAGCTCGGCGCCGACGACCAGCATCGAGAACACGAAGACGCCGCTGACCACGTACGCGACGCCGTTGTCGAGGCGCATGACGCGCATCCACCCCGGGCTGTTCCAGCCCTTCTCGCGCAGCCAGTAGCCGTACGCGGCGAGGGTGATCGTGCCGCCGACGCCGCCGGTGACGCTGAGGGCCACGACCAGGCCGTTCTCGGGGATGGTCGGCACGAGACCGACCAGGATGTCGCCGAGGTTGGGCAGGGTCACGATCGCCGACCCCACGACGGTGATGAACATCACACCGACGAAGAACGCGATGATCTTCTCGAAGAACGAGTACCGGCCGAACCAGACCATCACGCCGCCGAGCACCCCGGCTCCGATGGCGAAGACCTTCAGGTCGACCTCGGGGAACAGCGCCTGCAACGGCAGCGCGGACGAGCTCATGGCCGCGGCGCCGTAGACGAAGCCCCAGACGACGATGTACACGCCGAAGTAGACGCTCGTCCAGCGGCCGAGCGACCGCCAGCCCTCGAAGATCGTCCGCCCCGTCGCCAGCGACCACCGGCCGGCCCCCTCGACGAGCGCGATCTTGATGACCACGCCGATGACCACCGTCCAGGCCAGCGCGTAGCCGAAGCGCGACCCCGCGACCAGGGTGGCGACGAGGTCGCCCGCCCCGATCCCGGTGGCCGCGACGACGAGGCCGGGTCCGATGATGCGCCACCGCCTGGCGGAGACGGGGGTGGTCAGGTCGTCGGTGCGCGGGGCGTCCGGGCTGGCGGCCATGGGGTCCTCTCGGATCGTTCGTCGTCGAACGTCGAGCTCACGGGACCGGGCCTCGCTGCTCGACCTGGACGACACGCGTCGCGCGTCGTCGACCCCCAGTCAAGCGGGTGCGCGCATCTCGCGCCACCCGGACCGCGACGGCGCGGCGTGCCTCAGGAGGCGGCGGTCGCCACCGACAGGTCGACCAGGCGCGCGAAGGCGGCCGCGTCGAGGGCCTCGCGGTCGGTCGGCGCCAGCACCCACGACAGCGTCACGAGATCGCCCTGCGCGACCTGGCAGGCGTGACCGCGGCCGGGGGCCCCACCGAACGAGGCGGCGTACGTGAAGCAGACCGCGTCGCCGTCCGTGCCGTCCGCCGAGCCGGCGAGGGTCTCGTCGAAGGGCGTCAGCGCGAAGGTGCTCTCGGTGCCGCTGACCCCCGCGGTCGTCGTCTCGGGGCAGGTCGCCAGCTCGTCGCGGAGCGCCGCCACGTACTCGTCGGCGTCGTCGCGCGACACGACGCCGGTCGTGAACTGCTGCCGGTCGCGCGTGAAGACGGCGGACGCCGAAGGCAGGGTCTCGGACTCGGTGAAGCTGCGGAAGTCCATGGCGCAGACGCCGAGGCCGTCGTCGATCCCGGACCCGGAGCTCGACTCGCGCTCCGAGGGTGCGGGCGAGCCGTCGGACGACGCGGCCTGCGCGAGCTCCCAGGCGCCGCCGTCGTCTCCGCTCGCGGTCGTGACGTCGCCGGGCTCCGGCAGGAGCCTCTCGAGCTCGGACGCCCCGGCGCTGCCCCGGGGTCCGTCGGGGCCCGCGGAGTCGGCGCAGCCCCCGAGCCCGACGCCGGCCATGATGATCGCGGCGAGCCCGAGCGTCGTACGGAAGGAGGTGCGGGTCGACTGCACAGGTGCCTCTCGGTGGTCCGGCCACCGTTCTACCATGCGGCCCATGACAGGATCGTCCGCGAACCCGGACCCGATCGCACGGAGGCCCCCATGACCGAGCTCTTCTTCACCATCCTCATCGCCGCGATGACCGTCGCCGGACTCGGACTCGTCGCCGCGGCGTTCATCGCGCTGGGCCGATCCAGCTGACCCGCGCCTCCTCGGCCGGTGCACCGGATCCCGGTCTGCCCATCTCCGGCGGCGATGGGTATCGTTCTGGCATGAGAGCACTCCAGGCCGAGATCATCGCCGAGCTGTCCGTCCGCCCCGTCATCGACCCGGCCGCCGAGGTCGAGACGCGCGTCGCGTTCCTGCGCGACTACCTCGAGAAGACCGGCGCCGCCGGCTTCGTGCTCGCCGTCAGCGGCGGTCAGGACAGCACGCTCGCCGGGCGGCTCTGCCAGCTCGCGGTCGAGGGCGTCCGCGCCGACGGGGGCAGCGCCGAGCTCGTCACCGTCCGCATGCCCTACAAGGTGCAGGCCGACGAGGACGACGCGCAGCTCGCCCTCGGCTTCATCGCCGGGGCCGAGGGCGTGACGGTGAACATCCAGCACGGCGTCGACGGCATCGCGCGTGACTACGCCGACGCGACCGGGGCGGCGCTCAGCGACTTCACGAAGGGCAACGTCAAGGCCCGCACCCGCATGGTGGCGCAGTACGCCCTGGCGGGCGAGCGCCGACTGCTCGTGGTCGGCACCGATCACGCGGCCGAGGCGCTCACCGGCTTCTTCACCAAGTACGGCGACGGCGGGGTCGACCTCGTGCCGCTGACGGGTCTCAGCAAGCGGCAGGGCAAGGCGCTGCTGGCGCACCTCGGGGCCCCCGCGCGCCTGTACGAGAAGGCGCCGACGGCCGACCTCCTCGACGAGACCCCCGGTCAGACCGACGAGGCCAACCTCGGGCTCACGTACGCCGACATCGACGCGTATCTCGAAGGAGGCGACGTGGCGGACGACGTGGCCGAGGTCATCGAGACGCGGTACCTCGCCACCGAGCACAAGCGCCGGGTGCCGGCGTCGCCGTTCGACACCTGGTGGCGTCGCTGAGTCGCCTCGGCCCCGCCTCAGGATCGGGGTGTTGGGTCGAGACACGTCTCATCCGACCGACCGAAGGAATCCCATGCCCCTCCTCCCCGTCTCCGACCCGTCCGGCACCGACGTCGAGCTGTACTACGAAGAGGCGGGCACCGGGAAGCCCGTCGTCCTCATCCACGGCTGGCCGCTGAGCGGCCGCTCCTGGGAGGGGCAGGTGCCCGCCCTCGTCGCGGCGGGCCACCGCGTCATCACCTACGACCGCCGGGGATTCGGCAAGTCGTCGCAGCCGTGGAACGGCTACGACTACGACACCTTCGCCGCCGATCTGAACACCCTCCTCGAGACGCTGGACCTCACCGACGTGACGCTCGTCGGCTTCTCCATGGGCGGCGGGGAGCTCGCGCGGTACGTGAGCCGCTACGGCCAGGACCGCATCGCCAAGCTCGTCTTCGCCAGCGCCGTGCCGCCCTACCTCTACAAGGCGTCGGACAACCCCGACGGCGGCGTGGACGACGACCTCGCGGCGTGGTTCCACGACGGAATCACCGGCGACCGTCCGAAGTTCCTCAAGGAGTTCCTGACCATGTTCTTCACGGCCGGCAGCCCGTCGCTGATCAACAAGCCCAAGGTCAGCGACGAGCAGCTCGCCTACAACCTCGCCATCGCCGAGAGCGCGTCGCCGAAGGGCACCCTCGACTGCACCGTGGCCTTCGCCACGACCGACTTCCGCGACGACCTGACGAAGATCACCGTTCCGACCCTCGTCATCCACGGCGACTCGGACGCGATCGTCCCCTTCGAGGTCAGCGGCAAGCGGACCCACGAGGCCATCGCGGGCAGCGAGCTCGTCGTCATCGAGGGCGCACCCCACGGCCTCACCGTGTCGCACCGCGACGAGTGGAACGAGCACGTGCTCGCGTTCCTCGCGAAGTAGGCCCTCCTCGGGCACCCGGCCCGCACCTCCTCGTCGTCTCGTCGGCAGGGGGTGCGGGCCGTCCGTCGTCCGGGAGTCGCCGAGGGGCGCCGTCCGTGTCCGGTCCGAGCGCCCCCGTCGGTGGTTTGACGTCTTTTGCCTGGTTTCAGCGGAGATCCGGGCGTCGGGGCGGTGGCGTGGCTCGCGACAATTGGACAATCTCTATGCATGACATCTGAAATGTTTCCGACCCTGTATCGAGTGAGCGAGATGGAGCCTCGCGAGGCCGCTGCCCTCAGGAAGCATGTCGGCACAGGGGGCTACCGTCCCGTCCACCCGGGCGTCTACGTGACCCACGGCGAGTGGACCCGTCTGACGCCGCGTCGACGGCACGTCGTCAAGGCGCTGGCGGCCATGCCCCGGCTCGGCGCACGACTGGTCGCGAGTCACGAGACGGCCGCGGCCCTCCACCGGTGTCCGGGCCTGCGGGGCTGGCCGCCGCGCGTGCACGTGACCGATCCGGCGCGGATCCGCGCGCAGGCCACCGCGCACGTCGTCAAGCACGCCCAGACGCTCGATCCGCTCGACACGTGGCTGGTGTCGGGCGTCCCGGTGACGTCGCCGACCCGGACCGCGGCGGATCTGGCGCTCTCGCAGCAGCATGCCGAGACCGTGGTCGTCCTCGACGATCTCCTCCGGCGTGATCTCGTGGCCGTCGCCGATGTGGAGGCCCTGATCAGGGCTCGGCCCCGGGCGCGGTCGCGGGTGGCCGCGCTGACCGCGCTCGCCTTCGCCTCTCCGCTCGCCGACTCGCCCGGCGAGAGTCTGGCCCGGGTGGTCCTCGCGCGCATCGGAGCGCCGAAGCCCGTCCTCCAGCACCGGTTCCACTCCGACGGCAGCTTCGATCCCCGGGTCGACTTCTGGTTCGCGGAGCACGGCGTCGTGCTCGAGTTCGACGGGGCGGCGCGCTTCACACGGAGTCGGCACGTCGGACCCCGGACGCCCGAGCAGGTCGCCGTCGACGAGCGGCTGCGCGAGGACGCCATCCGGGCGCATCCCGACGTGGCCGGCTTCGTGCGCTGCGTCTGGTCCGATCTCCGCGAGCCCGCACGACTGCGGGCCGTGCTCGCGTCGGCCGGGGTGCCGTGCCGACGATGAGCGGGCGGATCAGCCGAGGACGCCCAGATGGTCGAGGAGGATGTTCAGGCCGATCAGGATGAGGATCACCCCGCCGGCGATCTCGGCGGGCCGCCCGAAGCGGGAACCGACGCGACGCCCGATGACGACTCCGACGAAGGCCACGATCGCGGTCGTCACCCCGATGAGGGCGACCGCGCCGCCGATCGACACCGGCAGGAAGGCCAGCGTGACGCCCACGGCGAGGGCGTCGATGCTGGTCGCGACGGCGAGCACCATCAGCTCGCGGAGCCGCAGGCGGTCGGTGTCCTCGTCATCGTCGGCCTTCTTCGAGAACGCCTCGTAGAGCATCTTCCCGCCGATCAGTCCGAGCAGCCCGAACGCGACCCAGTGGTCGACGTCGCGGATGGACGACGAGAACGCCGACCCGAGCAGCCAGCCGACGAGCGGCATCGCCGCCTGGAAGGCTCCGAAGGTCACGGCGATGACGACCGCGTCGCGCAGCGAGAAGCGCCGCATGTGCAGCCCCTTGCCGAGCGCCACGGCGAAGGCGTCGGCGGAGACGCCGACGGCGATCAGGAGGAGGGTCCAGAACGACATGGAGGCACGACCTTTCAGCGGGCGCACGCGGACGTGCTCGCGCAGCCGGGCGCGATGGAGACGAGGAGGCGCGGCTGCGGTGCCGACGGACGTCCTGATCCTGCCATGCCCCGAGAGCCCTCAGAGGCGAGAAAGCCCTGATCAGAGAAGTTCGGCGGCTCGAATTCCGGACTTCAGGAAGGGGTGGGGCGGATCGCGTCGCGACGAACCGGCCTGCCGTGGCCCGTCAGTCGGTGCCGTCGATGCCGCCGAGCCGCTCGAGCACGCCGGTGAGGATCGTGCCCGCCGGGTCGGGCAGCACGTGGTGGTTCAGGTAGATGCCCTCGAGCCACGACAGGACCTCGTCCGCCGGCCAGCCGACGGCCTCCCAGTCGACGCCCGGCAGCGCCCGGGTGACGGGCTGCTCGGTGCCGGGCCGCAACCAGGCCTCGGCGATGGCGCGATCGGGCTCGCTGCCGGGGTCTGCGGTCCAGAGGAGGGCGATGGGGTGCTCGCGGTCGTCGTCGGCGGAGTCGTCGCGCGCGCCGCGGGGTGATTCCTCGACGTGGTCGTGCTCGACGTGGCCCGCGCCGAGCCAGGGGAGGGTCAGCAGCTCGCCCTCGATGTCGACCTCGATCAGGTCGAGCTTCGTGGGCTCCTCGATCTCGCAGACCCAGAGGTCGAAGCCGGCGTCATGCCAGGCGGCCGCGTCGTCGACGTCGTCGAGCACGGCGGGCAGCAGTCGGTGGAAGTCGGTCAGCAGCTGACTCGACCACGCGACCAGGGCGCGCGTGTCGGCGGTGTTCCAGGGGCTGACGTCGGTGTCGTCGCCCGAGACGTCGTGATAGTGGAAGGCGATGCCCGTGCCGTCGGACTCGAGATGGATCTGCCCGGTGCCGAACCCGACGTAGAGGGTGCTCTGCCCCGTCTCGTCGTCGAACTCGCCGTACAGGTTCGGCTTGCCGAGCGTGGTGGGCACCGGGAGGGCGGCAGCGGGCCGCGGGCCCAGGGCGAAGACGGCCCGGAACCGGGTCGTCGGGAGCCGGAGGCTCATGTCTGTCACGGCGGTGGTGTCCAATCGGTCGGGACAAGAGTAGTCGGCGCGGTGGACGCCCCGGACCGGTCAGCGGACGGGTCTCGCCCCGGGCAGCTCGTGCAGCGCCTCCGCCGCGAGCTCGGCCGTGATCGGGTCGCGGTCGATGGTGGCCTGACGGAGGAGCCGGAACGACTCGGGCATGTCGGACCACTGCAGCACCTCGACGATGTTCGGCACGCGCAGCTTGTAGGCGAGGCCGTCGGTGACGTCGCGGCAGACCCGCTGGAGCGCGCTGTTGCCGCACTGCTCGACGTACAGGGCGAAGAGGGCCACGGCGTGGGCGTTGAGGGCGGGGCCGTCCTCGCGTTCGAGATCGACGAGGCAGCCGTCGATGGCGGTCGTGATCTGCTTCAGCACCGAGGCCGAGAGTCGGGGCACTGCGAGGCGGACGGCGCCGCCGTAGAGCACGCCGAGGGTCTGGACCGCCTCGACCGCCTCGTCGGCGTTCGGCGTGGCCACCCGCGTGTAGCGGTTGGGGGCCATCTCGACCAGGCCCGCCCGGACCAGGTCGCCGAGGGCCTCGCGGATCGGGGTGCGCGAGACCTGGAGCCAGGTGATGAGCTCGTCGTCGTGCAGGCGTTCGCCGGGCTCGAGCGTGCCGTCGATGATGGCGTCGCGGATGCGCGCCCGGACCGTGTCGCGCAGCAGCTGCCGCTCGGCTGCCGGGGGCGAACTGGGGATCGGCATGCGGGCTCCATTCATCACAGGTGTGTGGGAACGACTCTAACCGAGTCCTCCGACGCCCGGACGCACGAGACCCACCCGCCGCGAGTTCGCGGAGGGTGGGTCTCGGGGGCGCGTCGGACCGGTTCAGGGGACCCGACGCGCGGGGGTCACGAGGCGGCCGGGGTGCCGGTCGCGCTCGGGACGTGCTGCGAGGGGACCTCGACGCCGTGCGACGTCCGCAGCACCTCGAGGGTCGCCTCGATCTCGGACTCGTGACGGTCGGCGTCCCAGCCCAGGGCCTCGCCGAGGACGTCGGCGATCTCCGAGAGGAGCTCGATGGTCACCCCGCCGACGAAGGCGAGGTTGGTCCGCCGCAGGACGACGTCCGACAGGTGCACCGCGTCCTCGTGCTCGGCGAAGTACGCGATCTCGGCGCGCGTCAGCTCCGGGTGACTGGCCAGGGGCTCCGACGGCTGGTCGAGCAGCACGTCGATCACCGAGGAGGCGCGGGTGCCGTAGCGGGTCAGCAGCCGGTCGACCTGCGCCTTGTCCAGGCCGTCGGCGTGCGCCGCGACCCAGGTGGTGCGAGCGGCGTCGGTGGCGGGGAAGTCCTTGCCGCCGCCGATCGCCATGCCCGTCGTGTCGACCGTCCGCGTGACGCCGAGCCGCGTGGTGGCCTCGGTCGACAGGTGCGCCGACAGGGCCCGGAACGTGGTCCACTTGCCGCCCACGAGGCTGAGCACCGTCGACGACGGCAGGCCGGCGATGGGCGTCTCGACGATGCGGTAGTCCCGGGAGACGAACCCGGGCGCGGTGTCCTCGTGCCGCGGCAGGGGGCGGATGCCCGAGTAGCGGTAGACGATGTGGTCGCGCGTCACGTCGATCTGCGGGAACACGTGCTTGACGAGGTCGAAGAAGTAGTCGACCTCCTCCTCGGTGCAGACGGCCGGCTGCGACGGGTCGGCGTCGATGTCGGTCGTGCCGATCAGGACGCGGCCCTTCAGCGGGTAGATGAGCACGATGCGCCCGTCGTCGTTCTCGAAGAAGATCTCGCGACCGCGGGTCGCCTCGAGCAGCTCGGCGTTGTCGACGACGATGTGCGAGCCCTTGGTGCCGCCCATGTACGCGGACTCCCCGCCGAACGCGGCGTTGGTGAGGTCGGTCCAGGGGCCGGAGGCGTTGATGACGACGTCGGCCGTCACGACGAACTCGGCGCCGCTCACGACGTCGCGCAGCAGCACGCCGCCGTCTCGCGAGCCGATCGCCTCGACGTAGTTCGCGCTGCGGGCGTGCTCGCCGGCGGCGAGTCCGTCCTTCAGCACGTCGAGCGCGAGACGCTCGGGCTCGTGCACCGAGGCGTCGTAGTAGGTGCCGGTGTACTTGACGTCCTTGTTCAGGGCGGGCATGTCGTTCAGCGCGGCCTTGCCCGTGCGGAACTGGTGGCGGGGGACCGAGCCGCCGTCGCGCGAGAACGAGTCGTACAGCGTCATGCCGACCTTGATGAGGAGCGCGCCGCGCTCCTTCGTCGAGCGCTGCTTGTGGGTCAGCATGCGCAGGGGCGCGTTGAGGATGCCCGAGAACGTCGAGAAGATCGGCATCGTCGTCTGCAGCGGCTTGACGTAGTGCGGCGCGATCCTGAGGAGGCCGTTGCGCTCCTCGACGCTCTCGCGGACGAGGCGGAACTCGCCGTTCTCGAGGTAGCGGATGCCGCCGTGGATCATGTGCGACGAGGCGGCCGACGCGCCGGAGGCGTAGTCGTTGCGCTCCACCAGCACGACGTCCACGCCCTGGAGCGCCAGGTCCCGGAACGTCGCGATGCCGTTGATGCCGCCGCCGACGACGAGGACCTTGGCCGTGGGGCGGTCCATGATGCGGGCGACGTTGGGTCGTGCGGGTTCAGTCTTCTTTGACGCAGTCACTGGGAGCTTCTTTCGCGTTGCGTGTGTCCGACGATGTCGGCCGGCAGCTCTCGCCGGTATCGTCTATCGTCGACCCCTGTTCCCAAGGGTGCAACGTAACTGCACAAACGTGCACGGAGGCCGTCGTGACCGATCTGCTCTCAGCCGACAAGACCCAGGACGCCCTGCGCGCCGCCCACCTCTATTACATGCAGGACCTCACGATGGAGGCGATCGCCCACGAGCTGGGGACGTCCCGCTCGTCCGTCTCGCGCCTCCTGAAGTCCGCTCGCGACACCGGACTCGTCGACATCCAGATCAAGTCGCCGCTCGATCAGGCCACCGTGGTGGGCGAGGCCCTGCGGCACCGCTTCGGCGTCGTGGCGCACATCGTGCCCGTGCCCGACCAGGCCAGCGACGTCGACCGCCTCGATCGCGTCGCCCTCTCCGCTGCACGGACGCTCACGCCGTACGTCGACTCGAACATGGTCATCGGCGTCGCGTGGGGCTCGACGCTCAGCGCGGTCAGCCGGTGCCTCGTGCCCAAGGCGACCCACAACTCGATCGTCGTCCAGCTGAACGGCGCCGCGAACACCCGCACGTCGGGCATCGAGTACGCCAGCGAGATCCTGCGACGCTTCGGCCACGCGTACGGCGCCGTCATCCAGCAGTTCCCGGTGCCGGCGTTCTTCGACGACCCGGCCACGAAGCGCGCCCTGTGGCGCGAACGCAGCACCCGGCGCGTGCTCGAGCTCCACGAGCGCATGGACCTCGTCGTCTTCGGCGTCGGCGCCCGCGGCGCGCTCGTGCCCAGCCACGTCTACTCGGGCGCCTACCTGGAGCAGAGCGATCAGGCGAGCCTCGAGCGCGACCGCGTGGTGGGCGACGTCGCGACGGTGTTCTTCCGCGAGGACGGCTCGTCGGTGGACATCGCGCTCAACGCACGCGGGAGCGGACCGGACCTCGCCACCATCCGCCGGGTGCCCCGTCGCGTCTGCGTCGTGGCCGGCACGGCCAAGGTCGCGGCCGTCCGCGGCACGTTGGCCGCGGGCCTCGTCACCGACCTGATCATCGACGAGGGCACCGCGCGCGCCCTGCTCGCCAGCTGACGGGACCCGGGAGGCGCGGGTCGACCCCGGGGGACAGCCCGCGGAGGGCGGACCCAGCCTCGGGGCGTAGACGGGACGGGTAGTCGACCGGCCCGTCCCGACGGGCCAGAAGGAGGGTCCTCATGGCCAGCACCGATCTCACCGGACGTCGCGTCCTCGCGATCGTCACGAACTACGGCGTCGAGCAGGACGAGCTCGTCGTCCCGACCCGCGCCTTGCGCGACGCGGGCGCGACCGTCGTCGTCGCCGCGCAGTCGACCGCCCCCGTCGAGACGCTCGTCGGCGACAAGGACCCGGGCGAGTCCGTCCGCCCCGACACCACCATCGAGGAGGTCGACGCCTCGGAGTTCGACCTCCTGCTCGTGCCCGGCGGCACGATCAACGCCGACACCCTCCGCCAGGACGCCGGCGCCGTCTCGATCGCGTCCGCGTTCGCGAGCAGCGGCCGCCCCATCGCGGCGATCTGCCATGGGCCCTGGCTGCTCGTCGAGGCCGACCTCGTCAAGGGCAAGGAGCTCACCTCGTTCGCCTCGTTGACCACCGACATCCGCAACGCCGGAGGGTCCTGGACCGACCGCTCGGTCGTGACCGACGTCGAGGAGGGCTTCACCCTCGTCACGTCGCGGACCCCCGATGATCTCGACGACTTCGTCCGCGAGACGACCACGGCCGCCGCGTCGCAGGAGCCCGCCGCGTCCTGAGGGCCCGTGGCGGGGGCGCGAGGGCGACCCGCGCCTCCCGCATCGCGACCCGCGGCCTCCCGTCCCGCGCCGATTCGTCGGCCCCGGGACGGGAGGTCTTTAATGTGAGGACGCCGTCTGCGATCGACGCGGCACGAAGCCAGGCACCGCCACGAGAGGGAGTCCCGCGATGATGTGGGGGAAGAAGCGCAGCGAGACGCCGACGCCGACGCCGGCGCCGGTCGATCCCGCCGCCCTCGAGAGGGCCGTCGTCGAGGCGCTCCTCATCGCCCGGGCCGCCGCCGTCGTCACGGTCGCCAATCGCATCGTCGTGCACGCCCTGCGCGACAACGAGGTCTTCGACCACGACGAGACGGCCGCGGCCGTCCGGCGCACCCTGCACCGCCTCGCCGAAGAGCAGCGGGCGCAGAACACGCGGATCGCCGGCGAGCGGGCGAAGGCCCTCCGAGCCCGCGGTCGATCCCGTCACCAGCACGACTACCGGCCGGGGGACGACGACACCCTCTGGTTCCGCGAGAACGCCTACGTCACCGTCGCCGACCGTCTCGACGCCCTGCGGGACGACCCGGACCACGTCGACGGCATCGTCGCGGCGGCGGTCGAGCGGGCCTGGGGAGACGTCGGCTCGGCCGTCGTCACCCGCGTCCGTGCGAGACAGGTCGTCGTGGACGACGACTACCGCGACGACAAGCAGTCCCGGCTGGCAGGCCTCGGCGACGACCTCGCCGCCCTCGCCGCGCGATCGACCACGCCCCCGACGGGGGGTTGAGGCCGCCCCCGCGACGGCGGATAGTTGATCGTTCAGACGACGAGGGAGACCGCCTCGTCGCGCCGAGACCGCCCCGGGCGCCCTGGGGATCGGGAGATCAGACCATGACCAGCATCAGGCAGCGGGTGCTCCGCGCCTTCCTCAGGAGTCGGTACAGGGTCGTCGACGACCTCAGGATGCGGCCCCGCCCCGACGACGACCCGCACGTCCACGCCCCCGGCGTCGACCCCGACCGCGTGCTGGTCTTCGGCAACGGCCCCGCCGTGGGCTGGGGCGTCCGATGCCACGACCTCGCGATCCCCGGGCATCTCGCCCGGCGGCTCTCGACGCTGACCGGCCGCGGCGCCGACGTGGACGTCGTCGCCGACCCGGACATGACCATCGAGCACGCCGCCGACCACCTCCCCGACCGGGAGCTCTGCGGCTACGACGTGGTGGTCGTCGTCGTGGGCATGAGCGACGCCCTCACCCTGCTGCCGGCGCACAAGTGGCGTCGATCGCTCTCTCACCTGCTCGACGCCGTCGAGCAGGTGACGAGCCCCACGGCGAGCATCATCGTCGCCGGGATCCAGCCGCCGAGCAGCGTGTCCGGTTTCGGCGCCGTGCCCGGGGGCCTCGTGGATCGGCACGCCGCGCTTCTCAACGAGACGACCCGTGCGCTCTGCGCGACCCGGCCGACCACGCACGTCATGCCGGCGCCCGCGATGCCGGACGCCACCGACGCTCTCTCCCGCGACGCGGGGCGGTACCAGGCCTGGGGCTCCGCGCTCGCCGAGGTCGCGGCACCGCTCGTCGACTCGGCGCTGGCCGACGGTCGGAGCGCCCGCGCCTCCCGGCACGCGCCGCAGAGCGACGAGCGGCGGGTGGAGGCCATCCGCGCGCTGGGTCTGCTCGACAGCCCGGCCGAGAAGAGGTTCGACGACATCGTCGACCGGGCGAGGATCCTCCTCGGCACGCAGGGCGCGTCGTTCTCTCTGATCACCGACGATCGGCACTGGAACAAGGCCGTCTCGGGATCGTCGCGGATCGAGCTGCCCCTGGCCGACTCGTTCTGCGCCCACACGATCCGCAGCGGCAGGCCCCTGGTCGTGCCGGACGCCTGGCGCGACGACCGCTTCGTCTCGCATCCGGCGATCCGCTTCTACGCCGGGCACCCCATCGAGACGGACGACGGGGTGCGCATCGGCGCCCTCTGCGTCGTCGACGCCGAGCCCCGGGGCTCCGAGGGCGTCGATCTGGTGCTGCTGCGCGAGCTGGCCCTCGCCGTGCAGCGCGAGCTGAGGATCCGTCCGGGCGACGACTCCGACGCGTCGGACGCGGCCGGCCGACTCGCGGCCCGCTAGAGCCTCAGCGTCCCTGGCGCTTCTTGAAGGGCTTGGGCTGGCCCTTGACCGCCGGGGTGCGACCCTTGCCCTTGCTCGCCTTGGCCTTGCCGCCCGCCGGGGGTGCAGGAGGCGCGGGTGGCGTCGACGGGCTCGCCAGCTCGGCCTCGGCCACCTCGATCGCCGCCCGCCCGGCCTTGGTCAGGCGGTAGGGCGACGCGTCGCGATCGAACAGCCGCTGCCCGAACTCGAGCTCGAGCGCCTCGATCGACGATTCGAGCTTCTGACGCGAGATGCCGAGCTTGTCGGCGGCCACGGGGAAGTGCAGGACCTCGGCCGCGACGAGGAAGTGCCTCAGATGACTCGTCTTCACGCGGTGGCGACCGACCCGTTCGCCGACGGCGCGGCGCCGTCGGCGCGCACGCCCAGGCCGTCGAGCGCCTTCTGGAAGATGGTCAGCCCGCTCATCCCCGGGAGGTTCGAGATGTTCTGGTCGAGCTTCGCGGCGGCCTTGCGACCGTCGACGCCGCTCATCAGCTGACCGAAGACGAACCTCACGTCGTCGAGCTCCATGATGGACGACCCGACCGGGGCCCACACCTTCGAGAGCAGGAAGCGCGTGAGCTTCTGCGCCTTCTTGCTCTTCATCAGGCGCTCTCGGGCCTGCGACACGTAGAAGGCCACGTGCCGCGCCTCCTGCTTGGCGATGCGTCGCAGCAGCTCGGCGAGCACCGGGTCCTGCTCGAGCTCGGCCATGCGCTTGTAGGCGGCGACGGCGGAGTACTCGTTGGCAGCGCCCCACGACATGTGGACGGCCACGAAGTCGGAGCCGACGAACTTGCCGAGCAGACCCTGCTTGACGGGGTCGAGGCGGTCGCGCCAGCCGAGCTTCAGGCGGTTCGCCCGCAGCTGGTCGTAGTCGACCTTGATGTCGTGCACCTCGAGGATGGCGGCGAGGGCCTCGCCGTGCCAGAACTCCTCGCGGTTCCACATCGTCATGAAGGTCGACACGTCGTCCTCTTTGTGCGAGGGCGTCGTCAGCAGGTCCCGGGTGTAGCAGACCGTGTGGTACTCGACGTCGGCCATGTACCGCAGGGTGCGCAGCGAATCGGCCGACAGGGGGTTCTTCTTGAAGTGGTCGAGGTCGAGGTCGTCCCACGTGATCCGCTCGCTGGTCGCGGCGAACTTGTCGATGTCGAATGCCATGCCGTGTTCAGGAGGCGCGGGCGTCAGGCCCTGCCTCCGTCTCCTTTCGCTGTGATGCCGCCACGAGTCCAGTCGCGGATGCTCCATCTTCTTCGGAGCGCTTCGCGTGCGAGATTGGCGTCGGGGTTCACGGCTGACGGGTTGCCGAGGAGCTCGAGCCAGACGAGGTCGGCGTGGGAGTCACCGTATCCGTACGAACCTGCGAGATCGACCCCCCGTTCGGTCGCGTACTGCGTGAGCCAGGCGGCTCGCGCCTCGTCGACGAGCGGGGGCTGCGCGAGGTACCCGGTGTACACGCCGTCACGCGAGTGCATGGTGCTCGCGACGACCTCGTCGAAGAGCGACGCGAGCGGGGCGGCGAGCGTGCCGATCGACCCGGTCACCAGCACGGTGCGGTGACCGGCGGCCCGGTGCTCGGCGATCCGCGCGAGGGCGTCGGGCAGGGTGTGCCGTCGCACCGTCTCCGCGTAGCCGCTCGACGAGACGACGTTCTGCAGCCGCGAGACGGGCATGCCGCTGTAGCGCCGCAGGAACGATCGGATGAACTCGCCGCGGTCACGGGCGTCGGCCCGCAGATAGGCCGGCAGGCCGGTCAGCAGACTCGCGACCTCGCCGGGCCACGCCGCCTTGCGGAACCCGTTCGAGCGGACCCACAGGTACTGCTCGACGATGTTCGAGTCGAGCACGGTCCCCTCGAGGTCGAAGACGGCGACGACGTCGTCGCGCCGGGGCAGCGCCTTGGTGTCGGCGACCGCGCCGGCGGCCGCCGGGCGCACCGAGAACGCGCGCGTCATCGCCGTGATCGACGGGAAGTGGACGGTCTGGAAGTAGTCCTCCCAGTCGATGTCGGTCACGTCGAAGCCGATGCCGGCCGGCGATCCCGCCGGCAGGCCGGCGTGGAGGGCGCGGGTGCGACGGTCGTCGAAGATGATCTCGGACTGCACGTAGTGCCGGTAGAGGTCGGTCAGGCTCTGCAGCGACTCGAGATCGCCGCGGCGGGTCTGCACGGCCGTCAGCGCGCTGCGGGTGCGCGCGTTCGACGGCAGGCGCGTGAGCACCCTCTCGCGCAGGTCGTTCGTGCGCTGCTTCATGCGGATGGCGCCCTCGACCTTGCGCACCCCCGGGAAGTTCCAGGTCGGCACCGGGATCGACGTGTGCTCGTCGCGCGGCAGGGGGTTCGCGGTGAAGAACGTGTTGAGGTTCTCGAACATCCGCAGGATCGGGAACGGGTTGCTGTTGCCCGACGCCACATGGAAGTACTGCGCGTCGCCGGCGGGCTCCGAGCCGGACCCGGCGGACTCCGAGGAGGCGCGGGTCGGGTTCGCCGCGACCGCCAGGATGACGTTCACCACGAAGTCGACCGGCACGACGTCGAGCACGCTGTCGGGAACCCCGGGGAACTCGGGCAGCAGACCCCTGGCGTACGACATGATCAGCGGGTCGGCGACCTTGAAGCCGTCGATCCACCCCGGGAAGGGATGGCGCAGGGCGCTCTCGACGATGGCCGGGCGCACGACCGAGAGGCGGTGGCCCTTCGCGGCCCAGAGCTCCTCGGCGGCGCGCTCGGCGAAGGCCTTCGTCAGCGTGTAGACGTCCGTCCAGCCGAGGGTCTCGGCTCGGGTGCGCCCGTAGTCGACGAGACGGGCGGCGACCCAGGCGACCCGCGCCTCCTCGGCTGCGGTCGAGACGGCCTGCGGGCCGGTCTTGCCGTGACCCGTCCGACCCTCGGCCAGGAACCGGCGGAGGGTCTCGGGCTGACGCGACGCGGCCTCGACCCGCGCGCGGGCGTCGCGCGCCGCGGCGTACTCGGCACGCCAGTCGACCTCGTGCGTGAGCGCCGACTCGGGGAAGACGCCCTTGCGGATGCCGCCGACGTAGGCCGTCGAGACGTGCACGACGTGCGGGTCGCCGCCGGCCCGGCCGAGGGCCTCGTACAGACCGACGGCGCCGCCGACGTTGGTGTCGAACGCCTGGTCGATCGGCGGATCGAACGACACCGTCGAGGCGCTGTGGATGACCACGTCGAGGTCGGCGGGCAGATCGGGCAGCGATCCGAGCCCGCTCTCGACGACCCGGAGGCGCTCGGTCAGCGCTCGCTCGACCTCGGCCGGTCCGACGCGGTCGCGCCACGTGGCGAACACCGGCTTCTTGAGCAGGTGCCGCAGGCGACCGAGGGCCGGGGTGCCCGCCTTGGGGCGGATGAGCAGCGTCACGGTCGTGTCGGGGTGCGTCGACAGGAGGCGCTCGAGGATGGCCTGTCCGACGAAGCCCGTGCCGCCCGTGAGCAGCACGTGCGACGAACCGAGGCTCGTCTCGGTCGAGCCGGGAGCGGACGAGGGCAGGGCGGTGGTCATGCGGTGAGCTTTCGTGTGACGGCGGAACCGATCGAGGGGTCGAGCCCCGGGAGCCCGGCGACGCGGTCGCCGACGGCGTCGGCCCGCACGTGACCCGCGGCCCCGCCGTAGACGATCGTGTCGAAGAACGTGCGCTCGGCGTCGGCGCGCTCGACGGCGCCGATCGGCCAGACGGCGGTGGCGAGGGAGGCGCGGGTCTGCTTGACCGCGCGGGGCGAGTCGTCGAGGCGCCAGCGCGACTCGATGTCGAAGAAGCGCTCGTGACGCGACTTGACGGTCCGGATGCGGGCGACGACGGCCGACAGGGCCGGGTCGGCGGCGCGCTCGACGAGGACGTCGTAGGCGTCGCCCAGGACCCACTCGTCGACGAGACCCGTGGTCATGTGCACCGCGACGATCGGAACGCCCTTGCCCATGGCCTCGATCGCCCGGGTGATCGGGCCCCGGCGCTCGACGGCGTCGGAGGCGCTGTGCCGCCGGGGGCCCTCGTCGACCTCCTTCAGGCGGGGGAGCCCGTGCGCCTGGAGCACGGCGTCGATCGCGTCGGCGATCCAGAACTTCTCGAAGGCCCACGTGACGAGGAACGCCGTCACCCGGGCGTCCTTGTGCGTCGCGGTCACGAGCAGGTTGCGCAGGTGCTCCATCGTGGCGCTCTCGAGGCGGCCGAGATGACGCAGGAGGCGCAGTGAGTCGTCGTCGAGGGGCGTCGTCGCGAAGGAGTCGAGCTCCAGCTCGTCGCGGAACGCGCCCTGCGCCGTGAGGGTGAACTCGCGGATGTCGAAGTCGGTGGAGTCGTAGGGGTCACTGCGGGTGCTCAAGACCTGCGATCCTCTCGTGACGCTCTCGTGTGGTGGTTCGGGCACGATGCACGCTGCGAGCCCTACAGACCGTATCGTAAGCGGCATGGCAACAGCGCTCGTCACCGGGGGCACGTCCGGCATCGGAGCCGAATTCGCCCGCCAACTCGCCTCGCGCGGCTGGGACATCGTCCTGGTCGCTCGAGACCTCTCGCGACTCGACTCCTCGGCGGCCGAGCTGCGCGCGCTCGGACGGCGCGTCGAGGTCCTCCAGGCCGACCTCGGCGACCGCGCCGACGTCGACCGCGTCGCGGCCCGCCTCGAAGACGCCTCGGCGCCCGTCGACCTCCTCGTCAACAACGCCGGCTTCGGCGTGCACACCCCGTTGTCCTCGACCGACGTCGCCGCGCACGACGCGGCGTTCGAGGTCATGTGCCGCGCCGTGCTGGTGCTCTCGGGCGCCGGGGCACGGGCCATGCGCCTCCGGGGCCGTGGTCGCATCGTGATCGTGTCGAGCACCGCGGGCTTCATGACCATGGGCGGCTACAGCGCGATCAAGGCGTGGGCCACGTCGTTCGGCGAGAGCCTGTCGGTCGAGCTGAAGGGCACGGGCGTGGGCGTGACGACCCTGCTGCCCGGCTGGGTGCGGACGGAGTTCCATCAGCGCGCCGGCATCCGGTCGTCGTCGATACCCAACGCGTTGTGGCTCAGCGCCGAACACCTCGTGACCGCGTGTCTGCGCGACGTCGACGAAGGCAAGGTGGTCTCCATGCCCACGGTTCGGTACCGGGTGCTGTTCTGGTTGGTGAGGCACGCTCCGCGGAGCGCCGTCCGCGCCGCCTCGGGACGCATCTCGTCGAGTCGGCGGAAGCCCGTCGAGCAGTGACTCCCCGAGACAAGCGGGAGCACCCCCGCCTCGACGCCGTCGCCCAGCGTGCCGGCGACGTCGCCACCGACGCCCGCGACCGGTTCAGCTCGCGCCGGCACGCCATGGCGCGCTACGTCGCCCAGCGCATGGTGCTCAAGCCCACCATCTGGTCGATCACCGATGTCACCGTCATCGACCGCGACCGCCTCGACGGTCTCTCCGGCGGGTTCGTGGTCGTCGCGAACCACTCGAGCCACCTCGACGCCCCGCTCATCCTGGGGGCCCTCCCTCGGCGACTCGCCCGGTACCTGGCGACGGGCGCGGCGGCCGACTACTTCTTCGACGTGCCGTGGCGCCGCCAGCTGACGGAGCTGTTCTTCAACGCGTTCCCGGTGCAGCGGGGCTCGGGGGCGCCGGCCTCCGCGGCCGACGCGACCCGCGCCTCCTCGGAGGGGGCCTCGGCCGGCTCGACGCCGCAGAGCTCGGCCCGACGCCGCGCCGCCGCCCGTGCCGCGGCGAGGGGACGCGCCGGGCACCCGACGGTCAGCGCCAAGTCGCTGCTGCAGCGCGGCTACCCCGTGCTCGTGTTCCCCGAGGGGACCCGCTCGAAGGACGGCGCGGTGGGGCACTTCAAGCCCGGCGCCGCCGCCCTCGCCTCGGCCTGCGGCGTGCCCGTCGTGCCCCTCGCGCTGATCGGCGCGAACATCGCCCACCCCCGCGGCTCGAACTGGCCGAGACCCGGCCGGCTGCCGGTCGGGGTCGCGTTCGGCGACCCCATGCTGCCGCTCGAGGGCGAGAGCAGCGCGGCCTTCTCGACGCGCGTCCGCGCCGAGGTCATGCGTCTCCGCGACGCCAACACGGCCCGTATCCTGGGGCCTGACAACCCGTCCGAAGGAGCACATCGGTGACCGACGTCCAGCAGCAGAAGAGCGACACCGTCGCAGCCGTGAAGCACATGAAGTGGTGGGGCTGGGGCGTCGAGGGCGTCGCCTTCCACCACCACGACAAGCCCGCTTTCGCGCCGTTCGTCAAGAAGATCGTCGGCGTCGAGCTGTCGGAGGGGCACGACACCGGTCTCGACTTCGCGGACCTCGTCGTCCCGGCCTCGATCGCCGCCCCCGAGGTCGTCGAGTCGCTCGAGCAGATCGTCGGACCCGGGGCCGTCGCCACCGACGACCACGACCGCGTCGTCCACACCTACGGCAAGAGCATCCGCGATCTCATCCGCATCCGCGCCGGGATCCTCGAGCGCGTGCCCGACGTCGTGGTCTACCCGGCCGACGAGGCCGAGGTGCAGAGCATCGTCGACCTCGCCGTCGCGTCCGATCTCGTGCTGATCCCCTTCGGCGGCGGCAGCAACATCGTCGGCAGCCTCGAGCCGATCACCACCGAGACCCGCACCGTCATCTCGCTCGACATGGGTCGTCTCGACCGGGTGCTCGACATCGACGAAGACAGCGGTCTCGCCCGCATCCAGGCCGGCGGCCAGGGCCCCGACCTCGAGGCGCAGCTCAACGCCCGCGGCTGGACCCTCGGGCACTTCCCCGACAGCTTCACCCACTCGACCATGGGCGGCTGGGTCGCCACCCGCTCGTCGGGCATGCAGAGCGACAAGTACGGCGACATCGCCGACATCACCAAGGGGCTGCGCGTCGTGCGCCCCGGCGGGGTGCTCGCGATCCGCGCCGTGCCGAGCGCCTCGACGGGGCCGTCGCTCCGCGAGATGATCATCGGCTCGGAGGGGCGCCTCGGCGTCATCACCGAGGTGACCGCCCAGGTGCACCGCCTGCCCGAGAAGCGCGAGATCCTGGCCTACCTCTTCCCGTCGTGGCACGACGGCCTCGCCGCCATGCAGGCGATCGCCGAGAGCGACGCGCACCCCTCGGTGACCCGCGTCAGCGACGCGCACGAGACCGCCTTCTCGTTCGCGACCTCGAAGCCCGGCAAGGGCATCTCGCAGAAGATCACCGATCTGCTGCCTACCCTGCTCAAGGCGAAGGGCTGGGATGTCGACGCGATGTGCCTGTCGTTCATCGGCTACGAGGGCAGCCCCGAGCACGTCGCACGCACGCAGAAGACGGTCGCGAAGATCGTCAAGGCGAACCGCGGCATGAGCGTCGGCACCGGCCCGGGCAAGCTCTACGACCAGAAGAAGTTCGACACGCCCTACCTCCGCGACTTCTTCATGGACCACGGAGGCGCGGCGGACGTCAGCGAGACCGCCGCCCCCTGGTCGAAGCTGCGCGACGTCTCGTCCCGCGTGTACGCCGCCGCCAACCAGGCCTTCGACCAGATCGGCAAGCAGGGCTGGATCATGGGCCACCTGTCGCACTCGTACCACTCGGGGGCGTGCCTGTACTTCACGTTCGCCTTCGAGCACGGCTCCGACGCCGAGGCCGAGTACGACGTCGTCAAGCACGCCATCCAGCAGGCGTTCATCGACACCGGCGCGACCGTCAGCCACCACCACGGCGTCGGCCTGGAGCACCAGCCGTGGATGTCCCAGGACGTCTCGCCCGAGGGCGTCGCCGTCATGCAGGGGCTCTTCGACTCCGCCGACCCGGGGCGGGTGTTCAACCCCGGCAAGGTGACCGGCGCGTAGCGCCCGCCCGCGCCACCCGCGCCCGCGCCCTCGACGCCAGGATGATCCGCCACCGATTCAACACGCCGCCACCGGATCCGCTGGCGGCGTGTCGATTCCGTGGCGGATTGCGTGCCGGTTCTCCCTCCCCAGACAGCGACGCCGTCTGCCTGTCCACAGCGGAGCCGAGGAGGTGCGGATCGCGCATCGACGTCGGACACGGTGGATGTCATGGTCGGCCGGATCTTCTCCTCCATCATCTTCGCGGCGGCGCTCGGCAGCAGGAGCCGCGAGGCCGAGGCGCTGAGGCGCGATGCTCGGCGCGGACTGGCTCAGAGGGTCTGCCAAGGGGCCTTCGTCATGGCTGAGGATCGGGCTCGCTTCGATTCGACCGCGCGTCATCTCATCACCCTGCGAGCGCTCCTGGCTGGACTCTCTCCGGGCACGATCGTCTCCCACGCGTCGGCCGTCGCCCTGCGGCGCGGCGCCTAGACGTCGTCACGTCGTCACGTCACCACGACGCCACATCTTCGACAACCCGCCACGAGATCAGGTGGCGGGTTGTCGAATCGGTGGCGTTTCGGCGGGGCGGCGGCACAGGGGGCCGACCTAGGATGAGGGTTCGATTCGAACGCACAGACACCGCTCACGGAAGAGACTCTCATGCCCGGAATCCACGCCGACATCACGTCCGCCTTCGGCGACACGCCCCTCGTCAAGATCAACCGCCTCGCCGGCGAGGGCGGAGCCGAGATCCTCGCCAAGCTCGAGTTCTACAACCCCGGCGCCAGCGTCAAGGACCGCCTCGGCGTCGCCATCGTCGACGCGGCCGAGAAGTCGGGCGCGCTGAAGCCCGGCGGCACGATCGTCGAGGGATCGAGCGGCAACACCGGCATCTCGCTCGCCCTCGTCGGCGCGGCTCGCGGCTACAAGGTCATCGTCACCATGCCCGAGACGATGAGCGTCGAACGCCGCACGGTCATGAAGGCCTACGGCGCGGAGATCGTGCTGACCCCCGGGCCCGAGGGCATGCGGGGAGCCGTCGAGCGCGCGAAGCAGATCGTCGACGAGACCGAGAACGCGATCTGGGCCCAGCAGTTCGAGACCGAGGCGAACGCCGAGATCCACCGCACGACGACGGCGCCCGAGATCCTCCGCGACACCGACGGCCGCATCGACTTCTTCGTCGCCGGCGTCGGCACCGGCGGCACCATCACGGGTGTCGGCCGCGTGCTGCACGAGCAGGTGCCCGGCGTGCAGGTCGTCGCCGTCGAGCCCGCCGACTCGCCGCTGCTCAGCGAGGGCAAGGCCGGCCCGCACAAGATCCAGGGCATCGGCGCGAACTTCGTGCCCGAGGTGCTCGACCGCTCGCAGATCGACGAGGTGTTCCCGGTGCAGCTCGACGACGCTCTGCGCGTCGCCCGCGACCTGGCCACGCACGAGGGGATCCTCTCGGGCATCTCGTCGGGCGCGATCATGCACGCCGCCCTCGAGATCGCCAAGCGCCCCGAGAACGCCGGCAAGCGCATCGTCGCGATCGTCTGCGACACGGGCGAGCGCTACCTGTCGACGGTGCTCTTCCAGGACCTCGCAGGCGCCTAGCATGCGCCTGGTCGCCCGCCTGCGGGAGGACCTCGAGACCGTCCGCCGGCGCGACCCCGCGGCCAGGGGGCGCCTCGAGACCGCCCTCGTCTACTCGGGGCTGCACGCGGTGTGGGCGCACCGCGTGACCTCGCGGCTGTGGCGTGCGGAGGGTGCGCCGCGCCTCCTCGGCGCCCGCACCCTCGCCCGGGTCGTGTCGCAGCTGACCCGCACGCTGACCGGGGTCGAGATCCACCCGGGGGCGAGACTCGGCCGCCGCCTGTTCATCGATCACGGCATGGGCGTCGTGATCGGCGAGACCGCGGTGGTCGGTGACGACTGCACGCTGTTCCACGGCGTGACCCTCGGGGGCAAGGGCCGAGGAGGCGCGCTCGGCCGTCGTCACCCCACCCTCGCCGACGGCGTGATGATCGGCGCCGGGGCCGCCGTGCTCGGCGGCGTCACGGTGGGTGCGGGCAGCATCGTCGGCGCCAACGCCGTCGTCACGAGGGACGTGCCGCCCGGCTCGATCGCGGTCGGGGTGCCCGCCGTGGCGCGTCCCCGGGACTAGGCCGGCCGGCCCCGCTCGGGTGCGGCGCCGATGCCCGGCGGCCCGCACGGACGGGCGCTGACGCTCGGGCGAAGCGCCGATGCTCGGCGGCCCGCAGGGGCGGGCGCCGACGCTCGACCCGAACCCCGGCGGAGCGTCAGTGGCGGGGCTCCCAGCGGAAGAACCGCACCGCGCCCGCGACGGCCACGGCCGCCCAGAGCAGCGTCGGGGCGAGCAGCACGGGCAGCAGCCCGAGGTCGCCGCCGTTCCAGGCGAGGACGATGAGCTCCATCAGGCCACCGCCCGGCAGGATCCGCTTGAGCCAGAGCAGATCGTCGGCGCCGGTGATCGTCCACCAGATGGCGACGCCGAGGGTGATGAGGTAGATCGGCATCGTCGTGTACTGGGCGTGCTCGGGCGACGTGCTGAATCCGGCCGTGGCGAGGGCGAACGCGGCGAACATCACCTCGGCGACGAGCACGGCGACGATGAGCAGACCGGGGTTCACGGGCGGCTCCTCGATCGCCAGCACCCCGAGCACGATGACGAGCTGCGCGAGGCTGACGGCGACGACCGGCAGCACGAGCCCGCCGATGATGCCCGCGTCCGAGACGGAGCCGCTGCGCAGCCGCTTGAGGTGGAGCGACTGCCGCCGGGCGGCGAGGGTCGTCGTCGCCGTGACGTAGACGCCGAGTCCGAGCATGCCGATGATCTGCACGCCGGCCAGCATGCCCCCCGTGCCGTAGCTGCCGACGGCGAAGGTCAGCGCTCCGAAGGCGAGCGGCAGGAGCAGGGCGCAGAGCGCGACGGTGCGATTGCGGACGAGCATCCGCAGCTCGGCGACGGCGATGGCGAGCGGGCCCGAGCGACGCGCCGGCGTGGCCGGGGACTCGGACGGACGAGGGGCGGTGGCGGTGGTCATGAGTGGTCCTTTCGAGAGGGTCGGTCGGATCGGGGGCCTAGGAGGCGCGGCTCAGCTCGCGGAACACCTCGTCGAGTCCCGACTGGTGCACCGTCAGCCGCTCCAGAGGCCGATCGGCCTCGGCCGCCCAGGTCAGCAGCCGGGTGAGATCGCGCTGCGGGGCGTCGGTCTCGACGACGACGAGGTCGTTCTCGGTGCGGGCGACCCGCAGGGGGAGCTCGTCGAGCGGTCCGGGGGCGACGAAGCGGATGCTGGTCGTGCTGCCGGCGGTGAGATCGGCCACGGTGCCCTCGCGGCGGATCGTGCCCGCGTGCATCAGCCCGATCCGGTCGGCGTTGTCGGCGGCCTCCTCGAGATAGTGCGTGGTCAGCACGAAGGTGACCCCCGCCTCCCGCAGCTCGGTGACGACGTCCCAGAGGGCGTCGCGGGCCGCCGGGTCGAGCCCCGTGGTCGGCTCGTCGAGGAAGACCAGCTCGGGGGTGCCCCAGACGGCGGCCGCGAAGTCGACGCGACGGCGCTCGCCCCCCGAGAGCTGGGCGACGCGCGAACGCGCCTTGTGGTCGATGCCGACGAGACCGAGCACGCGGTCGACGTCGTCGTCGCGGCCCGAGATCGCGCCCGTGAGCAGCACGCTCTCGCGGACCGTGAGCTCGGGGGCCAGGCCGCTGTCCTGCAGCATCATGCCGAGGCGGCGTCGGGTGCGGGAGCGGTCGGTCGGGTCGCCTCCGAGCACCTCGACGGCGCCGCCGTCGGCCACCCGGTGGCCCTCGAGCACCTCGAGGGTGGTCGTCTTGCCGGCGCCGTTCGTGCCGAGCAGAGCGTAGAGCTCGCCGCGCCGCACCGTGAGGTCGACGCCGTCGACGGCCGTGAAGTCGCCGTACGTGCAGGTCAGACCGGTGGTCGAGATCACGACGTCCGACCCGTCACGGGGGTCGTGCGTCACGGCGGGCCGGGGCGTGGTGTCGGTGGAGTTCGTCATGACCTCGACGATGCCGGGGCGGGCGCGCGCCCGGTAGTGCCGCCGTGCCACCACCCGGGTGTGACATCCGTCACGTCGGGGCATGACATCGCGTGCTGACGGGCGTCGGGGGCTGTCGCTACCGTGGACCCATGCCCCGCCGCACCCCCGACCGCCTCCCCGCGCTGACGCGGATGCGGCGGTACGTCACCGGGTCGTTCGTGTCTCTCGTGGCGTTCCTGGCCGTCTTCTCCGTCGCGGCGCTGACGACCGAGGGGGCGCCGGTGCGGCTGGTCGTCGGAGTCATCGCGGTCTCGATCGCGGTGGCAGCGCACTCGGTCTTCTGGGAGCGCGGGGCCCCGTGGTGGCTCGCGGCCCTGTCGCTCACGTCGTCCGCCGCCCTCTGGTGGGCGGCCCACCTCGACGGGCAGAATCCGACGCTCCTGCTCTTCTTCGGCGTCTCGGTCGGTCTCGTGACGACGACCCCGCCCTTCACCTCGTGGCGGTGGCTCGTCGCCGCCATGGGTGTCGCGGTGGCGCCGCTGCTCGTCCCGGCAAGCGGCGGGCGACCCGTCGTCCTGCCGGTCTCGATCGCGGTCGTCGTCGTGACGATGGCGGCGATCTACCTCGTCTACCGGCTGAACCGGTACGGGTTCGACCTCTACCTCGAGATCGAGGCCGCACGCGAGACGACGGCCGAGCTGGCCGTCGTGCGAGAGCGATACCGCTTCTCGGTGGACCTGCACGACATCCAGGGTCAGGCCCTGCACGTCAGCCGACTGCAGCTGCAGCTCGCCGCCAAGACGCTCGACCGCGACCCGGACGAGGCGCGGCGCCACCTCCGCGAGGCCGAGCAGCTGATCGTGCAGACGATCGCCGAGACCCGCCGGCTCGCGTACGGCGAGCGGGCCCTGACGCTCGCCGGCGAGCTGGCGAACTCGACCGAGCTGATCCGCGCCGCGGGCATCGACCTCGTCGTCGACGGCGCTCCGCCGCGGGGTCACGCCGCCGACGACCTCTTCGGGCACGCCGTCCGCGAGGCGACGACGAACATGCTGCGCCACGCCCAGGCCGAGCACGCGACGATCCGGATCCGTCCGGACTCGGTGATGATCGAGAACGACGGGGCCGCCGAGGCCCCGCGCGTGCTCAGCGGACTCGCCCGCCTCGGTGAGCGCTTCGCCGCGATCGGGGGAGCGGTGACCACCAGTCACCACGACGGCGTGTTCCGACTCGAGGCTCGGGCGGAGGGCGCCGGGGAGACGGGGCCGGACTCGACGCCCCGCGCCTCCTCGGTCTCGCGATCGACGGCGCCGACGACCGGACGGCGCGCATGATCCGCGTGCTGCTGGCCGACGACGAGACGCTGCTGCGGCGGTCGATCGCCGCGCTGCTCGATCTCGGCGACGGCATCGAGGTCGTGGCGCAGGCGGGCGACGGTGCCGGGGCCGTGAGCCTCGCCGCCGAGCACGAGCCCGACGTCGTGCTGCTCGATCTCGAGATGCCCGGCATGGACGGCATCGACGCGGCGACGGCGATCCTCGCGAGCCGGCCCGGACAGGCCGTCGTGCTGCTGACCCGGCACGCCCGACCGGGGGTGCTGCGGCGCGCGCTGAGCGCGGGGGTGAGGGGCTTCGTGCCCAAGTCGATCGACCCCGACGAGCTCGAACGGGTCATCGTGCAGGTGCACGGGGGGCGCCGGTACATCGACGCCGACATCTCGGCCGCCGCGATGATGGACGACTGCCCGCTCACCGAGCGCGAACTCGACACGCTGCGACTGACGACCGAGGGGCTGTCGGTGCGCGAGATGAGCGCCCGACTGCATCTCGCCTCGGGCACCGTGCGGAACTACCTGTCGTCGGCCATGCAGAAGACGGGCGCCTCGTCGCGGCACGGGGCGGCACGGATCGCACGCGAGCGCAGCTGGCTGTAACGGGATGCGGTCCAGCGGACCCACCGCGCCACCGGGCCCGCCGCGCCAGTCGCACCGCGCCCGCCGGGCCGGGTCGGGCGCGTCAGGCGGAGGGGCCGCCGACGTCCGCGTGGCCGACGCGCTCGCCGGCGGTCGACATGTGGCGCCGCATGGCCTGCTCGGCGGCGGCGGGGTCGCGGGCGGCGATGGCCTCGAAGACGTCGAGGTGCTCGCGGTACGCCGCCTCGGCCTGGACACGGTCGCGGAGGCCGCGCTCGACCCAGAGCCGCAGCAGCGACCGCGTGCTCTGCAGCAGGTCGCGCAGGACGATGTTGTCGGCGCTGATGGCGATCTGCAGATGGAAGCGGATGTCGGCCTGGAGGAACGTGTCGATGTCGTCGCGGTGCTCGCGCATCGTGTCGACGAACCCGCGCAGCTTCTCGACGTCCGCGTCGTCGATGCGGGCCGCGGCGAGGGTCGCGGCCTGGATCTCGAGACCGCTGCGCACCTCGATGAGCTCGCGGGTGCGTGTGGCGTTCAGCATCATGCCCCAGCTCAGCGTGGTGGGCAGCAGCTCGGACGTGGTGTCGCGGAGGTACGTGCCCGAGCCGGGGCGGACGCTGACGATGCCGAGGATCTCGAGGGCGGCCAGAGCCTCGCGGACCGCCGACCGGCCGACGCCGATGCGTTCGGCGAGCTGCCGCTCGGGGGGGAGGCGCGACCCCGGCACGAGCTCGCCCGCCGTCAGCAGACCGATCAGCTGCTTCACGACCTCGGAGACCGCGGTGCCCTTCGGCACGAGCTCGAGGTCGAGCCGCAGCGAGGTCGGGTCGTCGTCGGGGTAGGCGGGCACGCGGCAAGCCTACCGACCGCTATGGCGAGATCCGATGCGACGCTTGGATTGGTCAACCGGTTGACAAGTCGGACCCGAGCACGGCACCATGGTCGAGCACGTGCAACGGGGCTCCTTCGAGAACCGGTGACGTCATCCAACAGAGTCGTTAGATATCGAAGGAGTCGATGTGGACACCCCAACCCGCTCGGCGGAGCCGCAGAGCGCCGTCGAGAAGTCCGCGATCCGCAAGGTCGCCATCCGTCTGGTGCCGTTCGTGGCGTTGATGTTCTTCATCAACTACCTCGACCGCACGGCCATCGGATTCGCCGCGCCGAACGGCATGGAGAGCGATCTGGCCCTGTCGGCCGCGCAGTTCGGCTTCGCCTCGGGCGTGTTCTTCATCGGATACATCCTGCTCGAGGTGCCCAGCAACCTGGCGCTGCACCGCTTCGGCGCCCGCCGCTGGCTCGCCCGCATCATGGTCTCGTGGGGCATCGTCTCGCTGCTGTTCACCTGGGTGCAGAACTTCGAGCAGCTCGTCGTGCTGCGGTTCCTGCTCGGTGTCATGGAGGCCGGGTTCTTCCCGGGCGCCATCCTGTTCCTCAGCCTGTGGGTGCCCGCGCGCCACCGCGGCAAGATCCTCGCGCTCTTCTACCTGGCGCAGCCCCTCACCTCGGTCATCGGCGCCCCGCTCGCCGGCTGGCTGATCAGCCACGACGGCTTCTTCTTCGGCCTCGAGGGCTGGCGCTTCATGTTCCTCGGCGTCTCGATCCCGGCCATCGTCATCGGCGTGATCGCCTGGTTCTACCTGAAGGACAAGCCCGCCGACGCGAAGTGGCTGACCCGCGACGAGCAGGTCTGGCTCACCGAGGCCCTCAAGAAGGAGTCCGCCGGCAAGACCGGTTCGACCGCCGGCGGCAAGCACCCCAGCATCCTCAAGGTGTTCGGCAACGGCCGCGTCTGGATGCTCGCGTTCATCTACTTCGGCTTCGTCTACGGCCTCTACGCCCTCGCGTTCTTCCTGCCGACGATCATCGGCGGGTTCCAGGAGCAGTACGGCACCGAGTTCAGCGTCACCGAGCGCGGGTTCATCACCGCCATCCCCTACGTGCCCGCCGCCATCGCCCTGTACTTCTGGTCGCGTGACGCCTCGCGTCGCGGCCTCCGCACCTGGCACATCGTCATCCCCGCGGTCGTCGGCGGTCTGAGCATCCCCGTCGCCCTGTTCACGGGATCGCCGCAGGCCACCATCGCGGTCATCGCGGTCACCGCCATGGCGATCTTCGCGGCGCTGCCGAACTTCTGGACCCTCCCCACGCAGTTCCTCACCGGGGCGGCCGCGGCGGCCGGCATCGCGCTGATCAACACGATCGGCAACCTGGCCGGATTCAGCGCCCCGTACATCACGGGCGCCGTGACCGACGCCACCGGGAACTACGAGGTGCCGATGTTCATCGTCGGGTTCTTCATGCTGCTCTCGGCCGTCCTCATGGTGATCCTGAGCAAGATGAGGAAGCCCGAGGGGGCCGCGACCCCCGACGAGGCCGCCGAGCTCGCCCGGACCTCGGGTCTCGACTGACCTCGAGGAGGCGCGGGTCGCGATCATCGCGCACCGCGCCTCCTCGGCACCGCCCGCCCCACACACCCAGTGATCTCCACCGTCGGGGATCCGCACCGCCAGGAGCCCAGATGACCCGCCTCTACAACGAACCGAGCGACTTCGCCGACGAGATGATCGACGGCTTCGTCGCCGCCAACCAGCGCTGGGTGCGCCGGGTGCACGGCGGCGTCGTGCGCGCGACGCGCAGCACGCCCGGGCGGGTCGCGCTCGTGGTCGGCGGCGGGTCGGGCCACTACCCGGCGTTCGGCGGCCTGGTCGGCCAGGGGCTCGCCCACGGCGCCGCGCTCGGCAACCTCTTCGCGTCGCCGTCATGGCAGCAGGTGCGCTCGGTGGCCCGGTCGGCCCACTCGGGCGGCGGCGTGCTGCTGAGCTACGGCAACTACGCGGGCGACGTGCTGAACTTCGACCAGGCGCAGGCGAAGCTCATCGCCGAGGGCATCGAGACCCGCACCGTCACGGTCACCGACGACATCTCGAGCGCGTCGCTCGCCGAGAAGCACCGTCGTCGCGGCATCGCGGGCGACCTGACCGTCTTCAAGAGCGCCGCCGCGGCCTCCGACGCCGGCTATCCGCTCGACGAGGTCGTCCGGGTGGCCGAGAAGGCGAACGAGCGCACCCGCAGCTTCGGCGTCGCGTTCTCGGGCTGCTCGCTGCCCGGGGCCGACGAGCCCCTCTTCACCGTCCCCGAGGGCCGCATGGCCGTCGGCATGGGCATCCACGGCGAGCCCGGCATCGGCGAGGCCGACGTGCCGACGGCGAACGAGCTGGCCGAGCTCTTCGTCACCTCCCTGCTGGCGGAGCTGCCCGAGGGCGTCGAGGAGGCGCGGGGCCAGCGGGTCGCGGTCCTCCTGAACGGCCTCGGCTCGGTCAAGTACGAGGAGCTCTTCGTGGTCTACGCCCGGGTCGACCAGCTGCTGCGCGACGCCGGCCTCGTCGTCGTCGAGCCCGAGGTCGGCGAGCTCGTCACCAGCTTCGACATGGCCGGCGCCTCGCTGACCCTGTTCTGGCTCGACGACGAGCTCGAGACGTTCTGGACCGCCCCCGTCGACGCCCCCGCCTACAAGAAGGGGTCGGTCGACGCGGCCGACCGCGTCGAGGTCGGCGAGCTCGAGGCCCTCGTGGCCGAGGCCATCCCGCCGGCGTCGGCCGAGTCGCAGAGCGCCGCTCGCGTCGTCCACGCCGCCCTCGTCGCCGTCAAGGCGACCATCGACGAGAACGCCGACGAGCTGGGGCGCATCGACGCCGTCGCGGGCGACGGCGATCACGGCATCGGCATGCAGCGCGGGGTCACCGCCGCGGTCGCCGCCGCCGATGCGGCCCTGGCCGGTGGAGCCGGCGCCGGGACCCTCCTCGACCTGGCCGGCGACGCCTGGTCCGACCGGGCCGGCGGCACCTCCGGCGCCCTCTGGGGTTCGGCCCTCGCGAGCATCGGCGCCGCCCTGACCGACGACGCCGCGCCGACGCGGCACTCGGTGACCGCCGGGGTCGCGGCCGCGACCGACGCGATCCTCGAGTTCGGCGCCACGGTCGGCGACAAGACCATGGTCGACGTGCTCGTGCCGTTCTCCGCCGCCCTCGGCGCGGCCGTCGACGCCGGCGACGACCTGCCGACGGCCTGGGCCGGCGCCTCGGAGGTGGCCGTCCGCGCGGCCGCCGCCACCGCCGACCTGCTGCCGAAGATGGGCCGCGCCCGACCGCACGCCGAGAAGAGCCTCGGCACGCCCGACGCGGGGGCCACCTCGCTCGGTCTCATCACCCTGACCATCGCTCGGGTGCTCGCCGAGCAGACCCCCGGCCACCGCGCCTCCTGACCTCCCCCCGTCCCCGCTCTACGGAAAGGCACCACCATGGTTGACCAGCTGCGCATCGTCGTCGGATCGGACGACGCCGGATTCGACTACAAGGAGATCCTCAAGGCGGATCTCGCCGCGAACGACGGCGTCGCGAGCGTCGTCGACGTCGGGGTCGACGCCGACGGCCACACCGCGTACCCGCACGTCGCGGTCGACGCGGCGCGCATGGTCGCCGCGGGCGAGGCCGATCGGGCGATCCTGATCTGCGGCACCGGTCTCGGCGTCGCGATCGCGGCGAACAAGGTGCCCGGCATCCGCGCCGTCACGGCGCACGACTCGTTCTCGGTCGAGCGCAGCGTGCTCTCGAACGACGCG
>Ga0265798_10001328_pt1 | contig 38624 bp, 43 predicted proteins | sample P3T30metagenome_FD_192430 | JGI IMG/M metagenome (GOLD analysis project Ga0265798, IMG submission 192430) | Plant litter microbial communities from East Loma Ridge, Irvine, California - P3 T30 | ecosystem: Environmental > Terrestrial > Plant litter > Unclassified | place: USA: California...
CACTGGCCCGAAGGCAGCCAGGGCACGGACGTATAATCGCAGAAGGTTTGGTGGTGCAGGTTGCTGAAGCGGTAGATATTACCCCGAATCATGGGGCGCAGAATCTTGTTCACGTGCTCCTCCTTCATCAGGGCTGACTCGTCAATGTGGCCGAAGTCGTAGTTACCACTCCGGGCCAGCTCGGCCCGGTCCATGCTCAGCATCTGGATGGTGTAGCCGTTGAGAAACGTAATCATGTTCTAGTAATTGCTAGGGGGCTGATAGGGTTTAATCCTCTCATCTGGTGGGCGTTTACCTTTCACGTAGTGGCCAAAACCGGACTTCGAGTCGTACTCGCGCAGCCCGTGGGCCTCCCAGGCCCCTTCCATCGCCGGCACCGTGTTGCTCGTGAGCTGGGTGTAGGTCAGGCCCGCCAAAAAGCCCTTAGCCCGGGGCAGGTAGTTCAGCTGCACCCGCGTCTCGTGGCCGGCCACGGTGGTCTTGCCCGAGCCCCGGCCGCCGACAAAGCTGCGGCGCTTTTGCTTGGCGGCCAGGAATTGCCGCTGCTTTTCGTTGACGTAGATGCGCCGGGCGGTATTATTCTTCATCTACGGGGCCGCTTACGTCCTCAAAGTCAATATTCTGTGTTTCCTGTTCGCGCAGCACGCGCACGTCGGTGCTGAAGTCCATCGGCACGGGGATGAGGAAGGCTTGGGGGTCAAGCAGCGTCTTTTCGGGCTCTAACAGCCCCTGGAGCTTATCGCCCAGCTCGGTAGCCCGAATGGCGGCATTGATGTCGCCATCCTTGCGCGCCAGGTTGGCCAGCAGCTTGTAATTCTCGATAGCAATGACGCGCTGGCCCTTCTTATCGACTTCTTCAATACTCCCATAAAGCGTGACGCTTTCGCGCACGATGGCGTAGAGCTGCGGCTGGCTCAGCTCAAATTCCTTCTCCAGCGTGGCAATTACCTGGTTGCGGCTGAAGCCCAGGCACAGCAGCGCGTGCGCCTTGCGGTACTTAGCCAACATTTCCAGCTCCTCGTCCTTGAGGTCGGCTCCTTCCATCAGGTGCGACCTGTATTTGTCAATCTTGTCCGGTTTCTTCAGCTGTTTCATAAAAAGCGGGATTACACCATCAAGATGTAACCCTGCCTCAAGCAGCAGTAGGACGGGATTACGCCGGGGCGGTGGCGCCAAACGTGAGCTGACCATCTTTCACAGCCGGCCGTGAAGCCAGCGGTGTTCGAAAGCCAACAGCGCATGAAAAAGCGCTAGGTGGCAGTTACCGAGGACTTGGCAGTAATTTGCATCATGCAGCTAAACAAGAATTCTTACTTCCTCGCCACCTTACTGATAAGTATTTTACTAGCAGCGGTCACCGCGTTACCTGCCCATGCTGCATCAGATACTGCCTTCGATAAGTTAACAATAGAGGACCTATACTTCGGTTTATTCGTAGTTGTACCAAGCATAGTGGCGTGCATTGTTGCATCTATCGTGTTATCAGGGCATTATGGATTCAAGTCAAATCCTATTCTCGCCGAAAGGATTTGCTACTCGCTTGGGGCAATTCTTGTGGTCAAGGCAGCGAGCGCGGAGCGCCTGCCAGCAACAACATCTACTGTGCTTGCCCTTGCTGCGAGCGCATTAACCTACTACATCTTCTCGCGCCTAAGACCTAATGGGTAGCCAAACAGCATAACCTGGCCACTTCGACGCCGCCTGCCGTGCTTACTGATACGTGGTCAGCTCACTGGTAATCAGCTCAAGTAGCGCATAGCAGAAAGCCCCTGGCGATAGTCGCCAGGGGCTTTCTTGTGGAAGACGCTTAGCTATTTCTGCGTTTCAGTAGGCGCGGCCTCTACTTCACCTACGTCAACACTGTCGTTTGCACTCGTAACCCGAGTTACGGCGAATGAGTCGCTGCCTATTTGTATGACTGCAAACTGGCTGTAAGAAGTGCCTGACGAAGTATAGGGGGCAGCTTGTACGGGGTTACCGTTCACAAGGACAGTCACCACTATTTCACCTACTAAGCAGACACCGCGGCTACTGGCCTCCCAGCATTTGCCGGGAGCAATGGTAAACTGGTCATTGCCGCAATATGCGCTCTCGTAGATTACTTGGCCTGAAACAGGGTAAAGAGTCGAGTTGCAGATATTAACAAGAGGGTAGGCCATGGTAGTTTTTTCTTAAACGTCTAAAAGACCGTTTCTTAGACAAAGCAAAAGTCCCCTATCAAGTAAGCTGAAACTAGCGTAGAAATACCCCTATTTAAAACTCAGGTATTTCTACGCGAAATGCTTTCATCAGTGCTGCTGGCAAAATGGTAGCTCATTTATCGTTGCTGCCAGGCGAAGAAAGGGCGAGGATGCCGGCGCCCCCGTGCCCGCTGGTTCTCGCGCGGCCGGTGGTGGGCTCCCATCCCCCGGCTTGCACCAATGCCTCCAGAGTATCGGCTAAGGTATCGGGCGTAGGATGCTGCATAAACTCCTGACCAATAGTAAACGGCAACCACGCATAGTGTGTTAATTGCTGGCTTGGCCAACTTGCCAGCAGTTTTGGTGATACCCGCTGCCAGATGGTGGAAAAGCTGAGCGGCAGACCTTTCACATTCACCCTTTTCTCGCGCACAAAGCGTAGGCGGCTGGCCTCCTCCAACCAGGTAATTCCGGACTGCATGCGCCGCATGTTGTCCGCCACCCATCCTGGGCCACTCTCCCCGGCTACGCGGCCTAGCATGTCGTGCATCCAGGGATTAATCCAAAAATTCAAGGTTTTCTCAATCAGCAACTGTTGCTGTGCCAATGACTCGGGCCAGTGCTGCTCTTGCAAAGCGCCAGCCCATTCTTCCTTGCGCTCGTCTAACCGGGCCAGCACCAAAAACAGGCCAACCTGTTCGTCAAAATCCCCGCTGCCTAATACGGCTTGAATAGCTTTGCGATACAATTCTCGCTCCGATACCTTATAAAGCCCTACCAAACTCTCAGCCGTGTCGAGGTGCGACAAGCGTAGTAGTTGGAGCGTACTGGCTAATACAAGGCTCCGATATTTTGGCTGCATGGCCATGATACCTTCCTCCAGCATATCAAGGGCCACTCGCGACCCGACCCGCTTACGGGCAAGCAATATGTCGTCTGCCTCATCTAGTTCCCGGCACAACTGCATGACCATGTCGCGGTCCCGCGTATTCTGCTGAGCAAATGCTTGGCCTATGGCAAACAGCAGGGTATTACGCCAGTAGGGTATCGGGGCAATGGCCCGCAATCGCTCTTTTACTACGTCGTACTCCTCCCGCATCAGGGCGCGCGCCGCCGAGAATTCCTGTAATGACCTCACCTCAAAGCTGTAGCGGCCATCTTCCGGGGTTATAATAAACACAAGACGGTCCAGGGCAACGTGCATAATAGTATCCGTCAGCCAATCTAACTCTTCTCCGCTGTACTCCTCTTGCACTAAGTAATTATATACCAAGCACCGCAGCCGTTCAGGCGAGATGTAACCCTCCATTTTATCTATCGACTCCCCTTCTACCTGCAGCAGCAGGCCAATGCGGTCGTGCAAAATTTCAAGGGTCTTGCGGTGGTCAGTCAGCACTTGCGACAGGGTGAGCCCGCGTTGCTGCTACGGCATCCAGCACCTCCATCCGGTTATTGACTGCCGGCACCTCGTCCAGCCCATCAAACACCACAAATAGAGCCGAGTTGGTTAGCATCAGCTCCGCATCTTGCGCGGTAAAGGAGCGCTTGGAGCGCTTATGCACTTGAGCGGCGATATACTCCAAAACGGAACCAACTTCCCCTTGAGCCAGTGCTCCAGCAAATTCCTGCAAGATGATGCGAAACGGCCAGCGGGGACAGGTGGGCAAACCAGTTCCCGACTCAGCAGCAGCTTGTTCTATCACCTGTAGCGTGCGATTCGTCTCGAACTCCAGCGTTCTAGTTGTATCTGCCCTAAGCAGCGCGGCACGGTAGCGTTGTGCCAGAAATTGGCCTAGCGTACTTTTTCCTTGCCCTGGTCCTCCTACAATGACAAAGCGGGAAGGCCCATATTTTTCCTCTGGAATAGAATCAAAAATTTCCGCAATACGCGCTTGCTCCTCCTCATCCTCCTCACCCAAGTCAGATTCGGCTTCCTCATACTCTTCCTCGTCCATGTGTGCCCGCCACGACTCGCCACTTAGTTGACGCTCCTCTCTGAGCAGCGTTGGGTGCAGTGGTCGGTCAGCCTTTTGCTGTACCTCCTGCACCACATATACCACTTGCTCGGGGCTTGATTCAGGTACCGCCTGCAAGTCTACAAACACTCGCGCTAGAGGGGGACGACTATCACTGGCATGACCGGCCTGGGCCAGTAGGACGAATTGGTCAATCCGCAATTCTTCCTGCAGGAAAACTGATAGCGTCGTTTCTACACCCTGCTGATGCGAAAGGAACGCCTGCGCAACGTGGTGAATAAGATTGCCAGAATGTAACAAGCCAAACCGCTCAGCAACTTTGGGGGTGATGTCTACTAAGTTGTTGAGTTTGTCCCGGTCCCACACATCTGCTTCCTTAATACCTAGCTCCCCTTTCCAGTAGTTGAGGCGCTCCACAAATCTATCCTTACCCCCGGTATCCTGCTGCGCCGACAGGTGAGCGTTGGTGATAAAGAGAAAGTAATCTGGTCTTCTGCGCTTCCGCTTAGCAGTTTTATACCGCTCCATCTCTCTGTTGAGCTCCTTAATCGCCCAATCTGCTTCATCCTTAGGCGTTGCTCCCCGTGCCTGCTTCTACTTGCACTGAACTACTAAGTAGCCATTCCACAATGGACCGGCTAACCAATATTTCATCTACCCTTCGAAGGTTGCTTCTCGCCCGCCATCAGCGCCCGTAGTATATGGGCGCAGGCCGCGAGCAATGTGTTCGGCAAATAGCGCATTTGCCATGTGCTCGAAATTCTTATCACTCAAGTGCTCAAAGTCAAAATCAGGCATAGGGAACAACTATAAGGTAGGACAGTACTATTCCTCTAGGCAAAGAACGTCACGGCATTTGTGAATGGCATAGTTATAAAGTTTCATTCTACCTTGCCCACCTATGGAAGTAACCTGCCAGCTGCGCCTGGGCCAACTCACTAAGAGCGGCCAGGCCCAAATCCAGCTTACCTACTGCTGGGACGGCCAGCGCCTGCGCGTGGGCGCCGGGGAGAAGTGCCTGCCCAAGCACTGGGACGCCAAGCGCCAGCGCGTCAAAAACAAGCCCGACGCCTACGCAGACGCCATCAACCAGGTGCTCGACGACCACACCGCCGCCGCCCAGGCCTTGCACCGCGCCGCCCAGGGCGCGCCCCTGGGCAAGGACCAGCTGCACGCCGGCATCGCCCAGCACGTGGCCGCGCTCGTAGCCGCCCGCACCGGCCAGGCCCCGCTGCCCCCGCCGCCCAAAATCGTCCTCACTTTCCTCGACTACTTCGACCAGTGGATTACCGAGGAGGAAGACAAGGTATCGGTGCGCACCGGGCGCCTACTCTCGCCCGACACCATCTGGACCCACCGGGCCGTGCGCAAGGAACTGGCCGCTTTCGCTGCCCACTGCCGCCAGCCCCTCTCCTTCGAGGGGCTCACCAAGGCCTTCTACGACGGGCTGCGCAACTACATGCTCGGCGTGGCCGGCCGCAGCCCGCGCACCTTCAACACCTACGTCAAGCGCCTGCGCTCCTTCCTCTTCTGGGCCGAGAGCCAGGAGCTACCCGTACCCGGCGGCTTTCGCAAGGTGCTGCGCCTGGCCCACAGCTACGTGGGCAAGGACGCCCTCACCCAGGACGAGCTGCTGGCCATCGCCGCCATCGACTTCACGGCCCCTGACGTACTGGCCCCACCTGGCCGCCGCCTTCCCCGAGCCCACCCCGCGGGAGGGGCGCGGCGGCCGGGGCGAGCTCAGTACCGCCGCGCACGTGAGCCGCTGCGAGTGGACCCGCGATATGTTTCTGCTCTGCGCCTACACCAGCGCCACGGCGACGCCCAGGAGCTGGGCTGGCAGCACATCAACGCCGCGCAGGAGCTCATCGAGAAGGCCCTCAACAAAACCACCGTCGTGTGCCTCATTCCCTACCTCGATGACGACGTGTTCCGGCCCGTGGCCCTGCTGGAGAAGTACCGGCCCCTGGGACTGGACTCCTGCCTGCCCTTCGTGCGCGACCCCTGGCGCTACCTGCCCCACGTAGCGGCCCTCTCCGGCCTTACCCGCCTCAAGCTCGGCATGCACGTGGGCCGCAAGACCCACGCCACCCTTAAAATTTACCAGGGCGTGCCGGCGCGCCTCGTCATGCTGGCCATCGGCCACCAGACCGAGAGCCAGTTCAACGTGTACCTAGGCATCAACCGCCAGGAGCTGCTCGACTCCTACCGCCAGACGGCCCGGTGCCCGCCCAAGGCCGCCTAAGTAGGGGCTTTTTTAGTGGCAGAAACAGTGGCAAAGTGCCACCTTTTCTAGTTGGGGCTGGTTGGGGGTGATTGTGAGAATCTGCGTTTACAGCACGCAGAGGCCAATTTTAGCCAGTCAGTGACCTAGGGGCACAAAAAAAGGCCGCGCCACCCGGCAAGTGCGATGTACGTTTGAATACGCTCCTAAGCACTTTTTACCGAAAAAGGCGGCCAAAAGGGTGGCATTATCCTCTAAAACACCCCTAATTCTGGACTTCTGAGAGGTATTTGTGCATAGTTGCCACCGGTACGCCCGTGGCTAGTTGAATCTTCTTAAAGCTGAGCCCCTCCCCTCGCAGCCGACGCAGTTCTGCCACCACGTCGTCGGCCAGGGCCGGGCGTCCGGGCTGCTTGCTGCTGCGAGCCTGGCCAGCCTTGATACGCTCGGAGAAGCGGACGCGCTCCTGCTTGGCGATGGCGGCCAAAAAGCCAATTATTGCCTCCCGAAACATACCGGTACTATCGAGGTACTGCTCGGTGAAGGATTTGAACTGCACGCCCGCCGTTGTGAGCCGCTGCAGGTGATTGAGCGTTTCGGTCACGCCCTCGCGGCTGAAGCGGTCGAGGCTCCAGAACAGCACCACGTCGAAGCGCCGCTGGTGGGCATCCGTAAAGAGCTGCTGAAACGCCGGCCGCTCGGCGCTGCCGCCGCTTTCCTGGTCGCAGTACTCCTTGTATACAGTATACCCTAGCCGCTCGGCAAAGGCCTGCAACTCGCGGAGTTGGTTCTCGTTGGTCTGGCCTTTGTCTTTGGTCGAGACCCGGGCGTAGATGGCGGCACTACTCATCGCTCGAAAAGCATACAATATCCTTCATAAAACAAAAAAGGGACTGAGCAATGCTCAGTCCCTTGTGTACTCCGAACAGGACTCGAACCTGCATCTTGCCCTTAGAGATTATATCAAGAGCGACCCTGATATAATCTAGGACTTAACATGTGATAGGGCAGTTCTTCCAATTAAACTACCGGAGCATTTTAGAAACAATAACCTAGAAACCAGAGGTAATCTGACAAAGTTCATTTTTTGAAGAATTTAATACTGCGTACTTAGAAGTCGTTCCCAAAACTACTGTTTTTCGAACGACTTTCCACCCCACGCCAAAGGCCCCAAAAACGCAGGTTTTTGGGGCCTTTTTTAACAGGGTTTTTCGAACGCCTTCCGGGTGGCTACTTCGGCCGGATTTCCGAACGGCTCTGCACTTGCTTGATTTTCTCCTGGGCCTTGGCCAGGCCCAGCAGGTCGAGCACCACGTTGAGCTGGGTGGGCCACTCCTCTACCCTAGCCAGGCGCTGGTCGAGTGAGGCCAGCACCTGCACGAGCTGCGACTGCTCGGCCTGGTCGGTGGGTAGCGAAGTGACGGCTGAGCGACTTTCGCCGGCTGTGGTGGGGCCGCCCTCGTAGAAGCCGCGCTGCCGGCGGGCCTCCAGCCAGCTCTCGACTTGCAGCACCTCGGGGTCCTGGCGCATCCACTCGGGAATGACGTACTCGTTCTTGTGCACAATGCCGGCGACCTCCAGGCCCTGGGCGTCGACCAGCTTGCCGTTGCTGGCTACACCCATGCCGGTGGCCGCACGCATGGCCGTACCCCACTGGCCCAGGCCAGCCGTGCTCACCCGGGCGCCCTCTCCGGTGGCCCCACCCTTGGCGTAGCCCACGACGTTGGCCACTGCCATGCCCGCGCGCACAGTGGCCAGCGTGCTCAGCCCGATGCCGTAAACAGGCCCAGCAATCGGGCCCATCGTGGCCGCCGTTTTCCAGTAGTTCTGAATTTCGTCGTAGAGGTTGATGCCGATGTTGGCTACGGCATCGGCCTTGCGGGCGATTTTGAAGGCCTTATATAATAAGGTCTGCTTGCCTAGGCTATCCTCCAACGCCTGCACGTTATCGTCGTTGAGCACCTTCTCCACGCCCGCCAGCCCTTTTTTAAACCGGGCAACGTCATTGTCAAGGGCTTTGGCCTTAGTGGTGTGGGCGGCCTGCTCCTTGAGTTTTTCGGCCAGCAGCTTCTTATACTCGGCCGACTCCTCCCCGCTTTTCTGCTTGACGAGCGCCAATTCGCGGTCCATGGCCGCCTGCTTGCTCAGGTATGCCCATTCGTCGTGCTCCTGCTGGGTTAGCTTCTGGCCAGCCAGCTGCAGGTCCAGCTGCGCTAGCTCCACCTGCTCGTCAGCTTGGGCGGAGGCGATTTTCTTATCCAGCTCCGCCTGACGCGTCTTTTCGTCTTCCTCGGCCGACTTCGCCTTCAACTCGCGCAGGCGCAGGTCGCGGGCCTCCATGATGGCGGCTATCTGCTCGGTATAGTCCACTTCCAGGCCGGTCAGCTTCTTGACCTGGGCCTCGGCTTCGGCCAAGATGGTATCCTGCTGCTGCTGGCGGCGCATTCCTTGGTCAGTGAGGGCCACCTGGTCGCGTTGGCGGGCCAGGGCGTTGCGGGCATCGAGTAGCGCGCCCTCCTCGGATAGCCACTGCTTGAGGCCACTCAAGTGCTCCTGGTCAGCTTTGTCGCGGGCGGCCTTGCGCTCCTTGTAGGCCTTGTCGCGGGCCTTTTGGGCATCCTTGGCCGCTTTTTCGCGGGCCGCGTCGCTCTGGCCGTCGCCGCCCTGGGCACGCTGCTGCTGCGCGGTCTCGGCCTGCTCGGGGGCGGCCAGCTTGGCGGCGGCCTTCTTGGCCACGGCCGCCTCGAAGGCCAGGCGGTAGGCATCGCCCACCTTGGTGCCCAGGTTCGCAAACTCACTGCCGGCGCCGCTGAAGTCGCCGTCCTTCACCTTCCGCCAGGCCCGGCCTACGCTACCGAACGAGGTTTCAGCGGCGGCCGAGAAGGCCGCGAAGTAGGCCGGGGCGTTGCTGAGCAGGCTAAATAGGTCGCGCACGGGCCGGGTCAGCTCCTGCAGGAAAGCCTTGGCCACGTCGCTCGTCTTGGCCCACTCCACGGTGGCCTTCACTACCTCCGAAATTACCCCCAGCAAGATGCGGGTGTTGGTGAACATAAAGTGGATGATGCTACCCAGGGCCTCCCCGGCCGACTTAGCCGTGAGCGTTTTGGTGCTCACCCAGCCCATCGCCTCGGCCAACTCGGTAAACGATTTCCAGATTTCCTGCACCGGCTCGAACAACTCCTTAAACGTGGCGCCGAGGCTGGCCAGCATGGTGTAGAGCACCGTCATGCTCTTGTTGGCCAGCGTATCGAGCACGGTGCTGCCACCCTCGAACTCTTTGGTGAGGTCGTTCTGCGCCTCAGCCAGCTCGGTTTCGGAGGCCAGCAGGCGCTCCTGGCGTTGGGTGTAGGCGTTGGTTTTATCGACCAGCTCGTCCACGCCCTTGCCCACGTTTTTGAGCGACTTGAGGTAGTCGATGCCGGCATCCTCGCCCGGGCCGCCGAACACGTCGGCAATCACGGTTTGCAGCTGGCTGGCCGGAATTTTGGTTTCATCCAGTTCCTTGCCCACGCGCTGCAAGGCCTGCTCCACCGTGACGGTCCCGTTGTTGATGCCGTCGAAGATTTCCTTGGTGAAGTCCGAGCCAAACGCGGCTTGCAGGGCCTCGGTGGTGGCCTTGGTCTGCTCCCGAATGCGCAGGCCGAACTCCTTCACCACGTCGGCGCCCTTGTCCGAGAAAATGCCCTGGGTGGCTGACTGCGAAATGTGCCCGATGAAATCCTGGGCCGCAAAGCCCGCATCCTTGAACTGCGGCGCGTACTCCTTCACCTGGTCGAGGAAGTCGCCGCCGGCATCGGCGCCGGCCAGGAAGCCCTGCTGGATTAATCGCATAGCTTCCTGCTGGCTCACCCCCATTTGCTTGCTGAGGGTGTTGCTGGCCTGGAGCACCTCGTTAAAATCCTTATCGAAGGAGCGCGATACGGCCAGCACCGACGTGGTGAGCCCGTCCAGCTCGGTGCCAGTGGCCCCCGTCAGGGTGTTAATCTGGCCGCGCAGGGTCGCTACCTCCTTGGTGGTATTAATGATTTCGGCGCCTAGCTCTTTCACGCCCTCCAGCACCGCCTCGACCCCTACGGTCACGCCTCCAAAAGCCAGCGCCTGCTTAAATACGGAGCTTTCCTCCTGGGCACTACCCATTTCCTTCTTCACGCCCTCAATACGGTCTTGCAGGGCCTGGTAGTCGGCCACCATCTGCTTGCGGCCCGGGTGGTCGTTCGACAAGTCGTCGAGCTGGGCCTCCAGCTTTTTAGCCGCGGCATTCATTTCGTTGAACGAGGCCGACACCTTTTTACCATTCAGGATGACCTGGGCGTTTTCCTGGTTCAGCCGCTCGGCGGCCGCACGGGCCTCCTCCTCGGTCTGCACGTAGGTCGTCAGGTCGGTATTGGCTTCTTTTACCCGCGCCTTCAGCTCCTGAAAGTCCTTTTTCAACTGCTCCCGGCGCGGGTCGTCGTCGGCCATTTTGCGGAGCTGGTTGCGCAGCAGCGCCACGGCCGCGTCCATATCCTTGATGCTGGCGTTGGCCTGCGCGGCATTGAGCCGTATTTCTAACTCTCTCTGTTCGTTATCCACGGGTTAAAAGCTGATAGTGGTTTGGCCCGCGAGGGCTTCCAGGGTTTTGGGGACGAGCACCTGGCCGTAGAGGTCAAGCATGAGTTCGGCCAGGCGCTTGGTTTGGTAGGCGATTTCCTTCGAGTACCAGGGGCGGGCCTTGCGCACGTGGCGCCGCAGCTTGCCCCGAGTGTTGCGCACGCGGTCGTAGCCGTCGTCGCCCTTGCGCACGCCCGCTTTCATGCCCCGGCCCACGCCCATATCGACAAACTTGCCATACAGGGCGTAGCTCAGGCGCAGGCGCAGCTGGTCGCCCTGGGCCTCGCCGATGACTTGCTTTTTGAAGCTGGCCAGCAGGGCGCCCGTGTTCACAATGCGCTGCTCCCGCAGATTGGCCACGAAGCGCTCGACCGTGATATCGAGCCAGCTAACCGCTAGCTCGCGGGGGGTAGTGTCCTGGTTCATAGACGGGTGTAGCGGTAGGTGTAGGCCGCCGTGGCTAGCGGCTGGCCGGTGGTGCTCAGGCTCAGGGAGACTTTCTCCCAGAGGTATTTCTTGCCATCGTCGGCCAGCTCCTTGCGGGCCGGGTCCAGGGCCAGCAGGTCGGCCAGGCCGAACTGCATGGTGCGCTCCTTACTCGTGGCCCGTGCCAGGAAGGCCAGCCAGCCGGCGTGCCAGGTGGCGTAGAGGCCGCTGGCCCCATCCCAATGCAGGGTGCTTTCGCCGATGGTGTTGCCGGCGAAGTCGAGCTGGCCCCACGTGGCCATTGGGTAGGGCTGGCCCTGGTTGTCGAGTTGCAGGCCCCGGTCGAAGAGCAGGCGCAGGCCACAGCGCGAATCGTCGCCGTTGCCGAAGGCCTGGCTGGCGCCCTTTGCGGCCACGGCCGGCACCAGCCACTGGCGGTCGATATCGAGCGGGTCGGCTTCGCGTACGGTGTGCAGCGTGCCGGCCTTGGTGCTGATGACTTCCTTGCCGTTACCGATAACCAGCTTTTGCCAGCCCACGTCGAGGGTTTTGTTCAGCTCGTCGTCCGCCTCCAGCTCCATTTCCAGGGTGAAGCCGTCGCTGCGCACGGCCGTGGTGCGCGCCGGCCCACCGCGCCGGCTCACGGCGGTCGGGTCGGCAATCACGTCGCGCAGGGCGCGGATGCGCAGCTCCCGGCGCACGGGGTGAAAGTCGTAGGCCAGGCCGAAGAACTTCTGCAAGTCCACGAGCAGGTCGGCCAGGCCCAAGTCGGGCACGTGCCGGTTGAGCTGGAGCTGGGCCGGCACCAGGCCGGTGGCCTCCTCGGCCGCGCGGTCGGAATAGATAACGAGTTGCTGCGTCTCGGGCTCGTCGAGCCACGGCCCGCTCAGGCCGTAGCCCAGGGCGGCCATCACCCGGCGCAGCAGCGGCACCAGGCGCAGGAAGGGCACCACCGGCGAGCGCTTGCCGCCCGGCCGCTGCTGGTAGCCGCCGTTGCGGTAGTAGTTGAGCACCTGCGAGTAGGCACTCACCTTATCGGCATCGTAGAAGGCGGCGTTCCGGACGCAGGGCAGGGCGTAGTCGTCGGCATCGGGCCGCAGCTCCAGGGCGACGGTGCCCAGGTCGAGCTGCGGCAGGTTCACGCCATCGATGCGGCTGGCCAGGTCGGCGGCATCGGCCACGAAGTGGTACTCCAGTAGGCCGCGCTCCTCGTCGCAGTCCAGGTACACGAGCGAGCCCACCCACCGCAAGGCGCCCTCGATGTAAAACGAGCAGGGCAGGTCGGGTACGCGCTCGCCCTGGTCGGCGCGCAGGTGCGGGAAGTCGAGCCGACGCAGGTTGCCCGGCGACATGGGCAGCCCGAAGGGGTAGGTGGTGGTGCCGGGCACCGTGTCGACCGAAAAATATGGGCTGCTGATGTCGAGCGAAATAGTACCGGGGGCCAGGTCCAGCCAGCCGGCAGTGACTTGAAGGCCAATCATAAGGAGGGGGTATAGTTGCGCTCGGTGGGCATGATGAACTCGAACTCTTGGGTGAGCACGCGCTTGCTTTCGTCGAGTAGGTTGCTGGTTTTGGCCTTGAGGTAGCCCGGCACCCAGCGCTGGCCAGCCAGCAGTAGCACGCGCTTGCTGAGCAGCAGGTCCTGGCTGGCCAGCAGCTGGGCCTGGGTGCGCTTGCCGGCGGCCACCTTCAGCACGGGGCGCAGCGCCCGCGCCTGCACGGCCACGTCGCCGGCCAGCGGGTCGTAGCTGGCCGGCAGGCTCAGCACTGATTCCTCGCCCGTGACCTCCACGTCGGTCTGCGCTTCGCCCAGGGCGGCGTAGGTGGCCATGCCCCCGAGCGAGGTGGCAAACAGGAAGTAGCGCCGGTGGGGGAAGGTGCGCTGGTCCAGCACGTAGCGCCGGGTTTCGCTCAGCAGCGGCCCGCCCTGGGGCGCGACTACGCACACCTCCCACCACAGCACCGACCGCGAGGCGGTGGCCAGGCTGCCCAGGCCCAGCGCCTCGTAGCCCACGGCCAGGCAGTACACCTCGAAGTCGCGGGTGGCCAGCTGGCCTGGGTGCTCGTCGCGCTGGTCGGTGCCGTCGCTGAAGGCCACGCGCACCTGCACGGCGAAGTCGGTGGCCCCGTCCAGCACCATGTGGTAGAGGTACTCGGGCTGGTCGGGCAGCACGTGCTTTTTGGCCGGCTCCCAGGTCAGGAAGGGCCGCTGGGCCAGCTGATAGGCAAACCAGGTGCGGGCCTGCGACTCGTAGAAGTTGAGCCCGCCGAGCACCACGTAGCCCGGGTCGAGGTTGGTGCCGGGCGCAGCCACCGGCGTGCCGGTGCCGAACTGTTCGGCGTGCTGCAGGAAGAAGCGCCGGAACAAGGGCCGGGCCAGCTCGGCCCCCACGAAGCTGGGCGCGGGCACGTGGGGCTCCAGGTAAGCGGCCAGTAGCGTCTGCACCTCGAAGGTGGTACGCCCGCCGGCATCGGCCGGCTGCTCCAGCGTCACGCCCACTTGCTCGTAGTTGCCGCTGAGGTACTCTTTCTCCAGCCACACCTGGCACAAAAACGAGAGGTTGGGCTTGCTGGTGGGGTCGAGGCGGTAGGCATCGCCCGCGTCGAGGCTGAGCGTGATGGGGTTGCCGCTCCAGTAATACTGATAGGCGGCCAGGCGCACTACCACGTCGCGGGTGGCCCCGCGCGCGTCGGTCACGGTACACTTGTACTCGCCTGGCACCAGGCCCGTGCGCGTGGCCAGGGTCGAGCCGTCGTCCCACAAAAATGTGTAGCCGGGCAGGCCCCCGCTGGGTACGAGCGTGATGGTGGTGGCCGTGCTCAGCACCTGCACCAGCAGCTGCGGGTCGGACTTGACCACCACCGTCAGCGTAAGCGAGGCCCCGGCCGCATCGGTGACGGTGACCTCGTAGGTGCCGGCCCGCACATTCTGGCGGAGGCCGGTAGTCACGCGGGAGTCGTCGGCCCACACGTAGGTGAAGGGAAACCTGTTCCAGGACGTCACATCCACCTGCATCACGCCGGTGGCCGAGCCGAAAATGGTGGCGTCCTGCACGTAGGCTTTGGCCACCAAGGGCCGCACCGTGCGCTGATTGACCACCGACCAGCCCGACGTAGTGCCGGAAGCGAAGTCCAGGTCGAGGCGGGCATCGTAGTCCAAGGCCGTGATATCGAACTCGGCCCGCATCACGCCGGTGCTACTGTTGCGGCCCACCTCGCGCACCTCGCTCACCACGTAGGGCAGGCTGCCGGCGGTCAGCACTTCGCGCAGGGCCAGCACCAGGTTGGCCGTGCCCGTCCGGATGAAGTTGGCGTCGGTGTTGGGGAAGGGTACGTTGAAGCCCTTGCCCGCCGTGGGGTCCCAGCCGTCGTTGCCAAAGGTTACCCACTGCCCATTAAGCAGAAAGCGGATTTCCTTGGTTTGGAACAGCCAACTGCTGGTGCTGAAAGAAACCGGGTTCCAGTCGGCCCGCAGGGTGAGTTTAGCTAAGCGTTCGCCGGCCATTGTTAAGGTTTGAAAGCCGCCGGATTGAAGCGCAGGGCGCTTGTGGCGGGGGTGAAGAATTCAAAATCGAAGCGGGTGCCGTACCACGAGCCGTCGTGCAGCGGCCCCACGGCGTCGGCCTGGATGCTGCCCACGGGCCAGCGCACCTTCGCCTGGCCTTCGTACTCGTGGAGCACCTTGCCCAGCAGCTCCTCGCCGGTTTGCTCGGTCAGGTCGAGCGTTTCCCACACCTTGTCCTTATCAAGCACTTGCTGCAGCACGAAAAAGGCGCCCCGGCGCTGATGCTGGTAGTTGTCGCCTTTGTTGTCCTGGTAGCTCGTTTGCAGGCTTTCCAGCACCAACACTTGCTCCCCGGCGTCGGGCTTGAGGAAGTCGCCTAGCAGGGTTTCCTGCATCTCGGCCAGGTCCACCTGGCGCTGCAAGGGGTCCACGCTCACGATGATGCGGGCAAAGCGGGGCGAGTCGTCGCGGTGAGCAATGAGCAGGTGCTCACTGGCCAGCCGGCGGAAGAGGGCTTCGTATTGGCCGTTACGCATGGGTTTGGGGAGTTTTAGGTTTAGCGGCTAGCTCCTGCATTTCGGCCAGCACCAGGCGCAGGGGTTGGTTGCCAGTTTGGGCCACGGTGCCGAAGGCGCCGCCCGAGAGCTTGCGCAGCACGCGGCTCCAGTCGGGGGCCTGGCCACTGCTGGCCGGCGCATCCTCGTCGGCCGCCACGAACACGTCGGGAAATTCCTGGGCCAGCTCCGCGCGGCAGGCTCGGTACCACGTGGCGACAGCCAGCTTCTCCAGGGCGGCCACGTGGGCCACGCGCGGGGTGCGGGCTTCGAGCTGGTGCTCGTTGAAAGCCGCGCGCACGTCGCCGTTCCAGTCGGCGTCCTCGGGGCTGGCCCCGCGCCGGGCGGGGCGGTAGAGCACCGTCAGGAAACTATCAAGGTGCTCGGCCTTGGTAGTCAGGGCGTAGAGCACGAAGAAGGTGTCGGCGAAGATGAACTCGCCGAACGTGAGGTTTTGCAGGTGCCCCCGGGGGCCGTGCCAGGTGGTGGGCCGCTCGGTGAAATGCCGGCCGGGGATACCCAGGGTGGGCAGTAGCTGCTCGGTGAGCAGGTGCTGCTCACTATTGAGCCAGTCGGTAAGGGGCAGTAGCTGGGCCAGCACCACGTCGGGCTGGGTGGCCAGCAGGGGTAGCGGGAAGCCCGTAAGCAGTTGGAGCAGCCGCAGCCGGCGGCCCCGGCGCGGGGTGGCGTAGAGTTCGGCCAGGATGTCGAGCAGTTGCCGGCGGCGCAGCTCGTTCCAGGTCGAGGGTACCTGCTTGGTGATTTTGCCGATTTGTAGCGTTTCCATGCCCCGAAATTGCCGGGGGCTGCCTCGGTAGAAAAGGACACAAAAAAGCCCCAGCCAATGGGGCTAGGGCGAAGCTAGAAAGCAGTAGAACTAAAGATTTTGGGCAAACCAGAACAGCGGAATAAGCCCGAGCACTATACCGAGTGCCCGCCAGTAGCGCCCCTTGGCAGCAAAGCCAATGGCTAGCAGCACGCCCAGTACGCCCCCTACTAGTAGAACAAGCGTAGCGGCTTCCAGCGAAGGATTTCTCGTGCGCCTGGCCTCCGTCACCACTACCGACACAAAGGCTATTACTACTAACACGAGGTCGTAGCAAAAGGCTAGCGCTACCGCCGTTGTTACTTCTCGCAACGCAATCGCCACCTCTGCGGCAACTTGCTGCCAGCGCGGGGATGGCTTTTGCGGCAGCGGGTCAGGTGATAGCATAGAAGGCTGCGTAATAGGTAAGGGGCATTTACAAGTCCGGGCTCAATTCGCGCACCCGGTCTTCCAGAGCCGCGATAATCTCCACGAGCTGGTACTCGAATTTAGCGGGCGGCAGCAGCGGCTGCAGGTTGTAGCGCTGCAAAATCTCGAACATGGCCACGTCGTCGATGGCCTTAGGTTCCACCAGCGGCGGCGGCAGTTGCCGGCCGTGGGACTGCTCGGCGCCTGGCTCCAGGCCGGCCTTGTCGGGCATCGGTGTGCGGCCGAAGCCACTAGTTTTCTGTGTCTTGGCCATAAAGTCGAGCAAGCTGGGGAAATCGCTGCTGATACTTGTGGGCCGTTCGCCCTAGCATGAAGGTCACACTCCTCCTCTACTCCCCAGCCGTTTTTCGACGGCCGGGGCGAACGGGGGTATTTTTCCACAAGTATCAGCGCCGCGAAGATAAGGCGGGCCCCTGGGCAAAAAACCCACCTGCACTCGGTGCAGGCGGGTCTTTTACTCAAAATAGGATGGCTAACCGTTTGCGATAGTGGTAGGCGCAGGCGGCCAGCACTAGCACCACCACGAGTAGCGCACCGCCTGCTAGCAGCCACGCCGGTAGGCCCGTACGGGTAGTGGCTCCGGCCGAGGCGCCGGGCGCCGTAGCCACTGCCCCACCCTGCTGTCCGGCCTTGGTAAAGTCCTGGGCCTGGCTCGTGCCGCTGGCCACCGGTGCGTGGGCCTTAGCCACGAACGTGCCCCCGCCCTGGGCGCGGTGGTCGCTGCGGTCCTTGTAGGAGCCGGCGTAGTAGTTCTTCGAGTAGATAACCGTGGGGCCCGCGCTGGCTGAGGTGTCGGCCGCGATTACCAGGGGCGGGTGCCAGGCCGTGGCCTGGTCGAGCAGGGCGCAGCTCGTGAGCTGGCTGAGGGTGGCCAGCAGCAGCAGGCCGAGAAGGCGGGGTAGCAGGGTCATTTGGCGAGTAAGTGAGCGGCCGGCCGGCGGGCGGCGCGGGTCAGCGAGTCGAGCACGTGCTGCGGCGGCCGGCGGGTGGTGGCTGGCGAGTGGTAAGCCGGGCCGTGAAAGCCGGCCCAGGCGGCGGGCCGGGCGGGGTGGGTGGCGCAGGCGCTAAGTAGTAGCGCGGCGGCTAAGTAGACGAGTTTCATAGGTTAGTAGCTCCAGTTAGATGCGGCGTAGATTTCGCCCCGGCCCCGGCTGAGGCGATGTACACCCGCGTTGACGCCGGACTTGACGTTGCCTTCGATGGTGGTAAAGCCGTGGCGGGTTTTGGTTTCGACGATGCCGATGTGGCCGATGCGCCGGGCGCTGGGGCTCCAGAAGCCTACCCGGTCGCCGGGCTCAATGGCGTCCACGCTACCCACCACGCCTTGGAAAAACAGGGTGCGCGGGCTCGTGAGCAGGAACCAGTAGCGCGCGCCGCCGGCCGCGGTGGGGAAGGGCAGCTTACAGCGGGCATTGGCCGTGGCCTGGAACGAGCCGCACCACTCGCTGCCGGCAGCGTTGCCGGTGGTGCGTTGGTACGACTCGACCTCGGGGCCGCGATTGTAGCCGTGCTCGCGGACGTAGAGCTGCGAGCGCTCCCAGTCCAGGATACGTTTGGCGTTGGCCTGGCGCACGGCCAGTGCCGGCGGCGTAGAGGCTAGGCGGCCTGGCTCGCCCCATGCCACATGATGGCAAAGCAGAGCAAATAGGCCGACCACAAGAAAGCGAAAAACTGCATTTTTTGCCACGGGGTAAGGGTTAAAAAGGTGGTAGTGAAGTTCTTTTTCAGCCAGCGCGGGATGATGGGCAGGTTGAAGCGCAGGCCCAGCCAGAGGAAGCCGTGGGCGAAGGCGAACACCAAGGCCGTGAGCAGCACCTTGTGCAGCTGGGTCGAGCTGAGCGGGGCCGCGTCAGGGAAGTACCAGGCGAAGACTAGCTGGATGGGGTACCACAGCAGCATGAGCAGGGCGGCCAGGTGCAGCTCGTTGTGCTTGAGCACCCAGCCGTAGAGCAGCTGCGGCAGGGTCAAATTGTGGGGGTTGCGGTCGTGCAGGAATGCGCGCATAAAAAGTGGGGAGTGGGTTGGGGTTGAAAAAGGGTTAATGGTTGTGAGCCTGAATCCATTGGTCGTGCAGGGCCGTGCGCTGCTCCAGCGAGTTGAGGCGGCCGTCGATGATTTTGTGCGTCGCCTCCGCCTCCTTGCGGGCCAGCTTCAGTTCGGCGATGTCGGCCCGCTGATACTCCAGCTGGGCCTGGTGCACCTTCACGGTGCTCAGCAGCTCGACGAGGCTGCGGTTGGTTTCGCGTAGCTCGGTGCCGGTGGAATTGATGGCGAAGGTGTAGAGGCCCTGCACGAGCAGCATGAGGAAAGCCACCACCCCCACGAGTATCCAGTTGCGGGTCTGGTGCTGGCTGATTTCGATTTTGTCGGCGCTAGTATCAGCCATGTTAGATGAACTTGAAAGACTTGGAAGTGACGGTGTTGATGATGGGCGGCGGGGCCGGCGCGGTGTAGGCATCGGAGTTGAAGTAGGTAGCCAGGCGCGTGGCGGAGGCCGTGCGGTCGAGGTAGCTCGTGAGTTGGCGCAGGTAGCGGGCGCCATCCATTAGGGCCTGGGTGGCCTTGTTTTGCAGCAGTTGGTCGAGGCCCGCGTCGGCCTCCTTGTTGTTGCTGTCGTCGAGGCGGGCGATGGTCAGGTCGATGCCGTCGCCGTTCAGGCTCAGGCCCAGCTCGGGCACGGCGTGGCCGATGGTGAGGCTGGCCAGGGCCGGGTAGACGTAGGTGCGCAGCAGGTTCTCGTTCTCACTCGTGAGCGTGCGGGTCAGCACCTGGTCGCGCAGCTCGGCCAGGAAGGCCGGGCCGAGCACCGGCCCCAACTCAAAGCCCTCCAGCCGGCGACGCACCGGCCCCAGGGCCTCGAACACGGCCCGCGACTTGCTGATGTTCTCGTAGAGCTGGAAGTCGGTGGTGTGGGTGAAAAGCTCGCGGCGGTGGGCCTGGCCGGCGGGCGAGGCAGCCCAGGCCCGCAGCTCGGGCGAGTCGTCGCGGTGGGCCTCCAACCATATCACGAGTGCGTCGAGGCCCGCCAGGCCCCGGCGTTGAATCAGCACCTGGTACTGATTGAGCTGCCACTGGAAGGCCGTCTTGCTCGTTTCCGTGCTCATGATGTGCACGCCGGTGGCGTCGATGCTGAGCTGGTGGGTCACCACCCCGTTGGCCACGGCCAGGCGGGCCAGCGGCGCCTGCACGGCGCGCAGCAGCTGGGCCGAGAGGCCGGCCCCGGCGCGGTTGAAGCCGGCCGAGTCGTACTCGGTTTGCAGCCAGGCTAGCAGGTCGGGGCCGAGCACTGGGGCGATAACGCTGGCCTCGGCCTCGGCCAGCTCCAGGGCGATGGCGGGCGCAATTTCTTTCTGAGCTACGGCCACGTAGGCCTTCAGCTCGTCGATGGTTTTGAGTAGCATCAGCCGTCAGCTTTTTTATTGGTTTCGGACTTGGCGTCGGCCGTGTTGACCTGCGGGGTGAGGAAGCGGAACTCCAGGTCGGGGTCCCAGCCGTTGTAGTCGCGGATGAAATTGAGCACCTCCAGTATCAGGTCCTGGTAAAAGCTGTGGGTCACCACGAACGTGTTGAAGGCCACCCGCTTGTCGGAGCCCGAGCCTGCGCCGATGCCCTTGCCCGGCGACACCCCGGCCAGGGTAGAGTCCACCTGCAGGGCGGTGTAGAAGTGGCTGGCCGCCTCCTGCGAGTCCTCGATGTAGAGGCCCGACTTGATTTTGTCGTCGATGGCCGACACCGTGAACACCTTAATCGTGGCGCCCGGATTTTGGGGGTCGGGCATGGTGACGGTCAGGATGGACTTGCCCGCCCCGTTGGTGCCCGACATCGTTTTCTCGAAGGCGTCCAACTCCTCGGCAATGCACTGCTTGCGCTCCGATTCCTTCTTGTCCTTCCAGTCGGGATATTTCCACTCCCAGTACCGGACGTCAGCCTCAATGAGGTACTTGATGGAGAGTTGATTATCAAATAGCTGCTTCTTGAATTCCGGCACGGCCAGGGCCACGTCGAACCACCGGGACTTGAGGATGACGCTCCAGGCCGGCACCTGGTAGAGGGCGTTGCCGGGGCTGGGCAGCGAGAGCGGCCAGATGTATTTGAAGCCGCGCTTGTCGGCCCGCAGGTCCTCGATAGCGTTGTAGTAAGGGTCGAGCGTGGGCACCTGCTCGGTGTAGCCGTCGCCGGGTTGGGCGGCCGGCCAGCCCGCCGAGATGTACACCCACGGCGGCACGGCCTGGCCCGCCTGCTGGGTGGCGTAGCGGCAAAAAGCGGTGTCCTGGATGGTGACGCTCGTAATCTGGCTGCGGTCGTTGCTGACAATCAGCTCGGGGAAGGCCTGGCCGAAGTAAAGCAGCCCCTGCAAGCCCTCGAAACCGTAGCGCGTGAGGTTGCTGCGCCGGAAAAACTCGCGGAGTACGGGGTCTTTGACGGGCTGAAAAATCTCGGAGCCGTCTGGTTTATAGCCGATAACCTTGCCGTAGACGATGCCGCTGCCGTACACGGCCCGGTTTTTCCAGTCCAGCACCGGGTACAGAATGGTGCTCTTGGCCAGGGCCAGTAGCACCTGCTGCGGCCAGTCGTTGCCCGGCCCCCAGGGGGCGACCAGGCCGGCCGTAGCAGTCTTATCGACCGGGGCCGAGGGCGCGGCCCCGCCGGAGAGGATGGGGCCAGTGGTGCCACTGGCCCCACTGGCGCCGCTGGTGGCCAGGGCACCGTTGAGGCGCACGGCCGCGCCCATACCCCGGTGGTAGGCGGTGCCGGAGCCGGAAAATACCAGTTGCTGATGCTCCATGCTTAGAGGTAGACTTTGCGGCCCGCGACGTGCGTGAGCAGGTAGATGTGGATTTTCTTTAGCTCACCCGTGGTCGTATCGACTAGGTTGCGAGTGGCATTGAGCCAGTGAGCAGGGTCTTTCGTGCCGGTGGGCACCGGCACCTGGCCATCGGCCGCGACGTCAGCGCGGGCCTCGTCGGTTTCTTCGCTGGCGGTGGGCAGGCGCAGGGCCGCTTCCTCAGCCGCACGCTGGCCTGGGCCGATGCGAGCGGCCGGCAGGTCACGGAACTCGCCGCCCGTTTGCCGGCGGCGGTCATAAGTGACCCAGCGCACGGGTACCGGCGCCGGCCCGTCGAGCAGGTCCAGCGCGTCCTTGAGGCGAATTGTGGGGGCAGTAGGGAGCGCGTTCATTCTGCCACGAAGTACCCGCCCCACCGAGGCCGTAAAAAGGACACAAAAACGCCCCTCACTAGCCCCAAACGCCCTAAAAGTCCAATCTCACCCGATAGGGCCCTGGCGCGCTGCAAACGGCGATTTTGGGCCAAAAAGATGTTTTACAGTCTCACAGGTCGCGCGCGGTGCCCCGGCTTGCACTGTCGCCCCCTGGCAGTTGCCGGGGGCTGCCTCGGGGATATCTGCCTGGGTTCCTCCCCTAGCAGACGGCAGGCCGGGGACATGCTGAAAATAAAAGAATCAGTCAGTGAGCCAGATACTAACAGCCCCCTAGCCGCGTGGCAGCAAGAATATTCGAATTTTGAGTAAAGGCATACCGTAGCTTTGGATAGTTTTTTACCAAACTATTACTCCAGCATACATTGCATTTTATGAAAAAAGCATTACTTGCCCTCCTGCTCCTCGCTGCTGGCTCGGCCAAAGCCCAAATCACGTTCGAGCACAAATACCCGCAGAAGGTGAATATCTTCAAGCTCTCGACCGGCGAGGTAAAATATGCCGCTTATGTGTCAGGCACAACCAATCAGGTGCGCGTCTACAATCAGAACCATTCTCTGTTCCGGCAACTGAGCGTGCCGCTGGCCGCTACCGTTCAAGCCGAGGTGGACTACCTCAGCGACAAGCTGTTTAACACCACTCCCGACCTGGAGTTTATGCTCTACTGCTACGACCCGGCCCCGAACGCGCCCCTGGCCTTTGCGCAGGTATTTTCCGAAACTGGCACCTCCCTACTGCGAGTTGACTCGACCAACTTTGTCGACATCTACAACTCGACTGCTGGCACCAAGCTTGTCACCTATCAGCGTACCGTCGCGGGCGACAGCTACTATAGCAAAGTGTACGCATTGGGGGGCAGCCGCGCCGCCCTCAAAACCACCGATGCGGCGGGCAAAGAAGCAGCCCAGCCCTATCCCAACCCCACCGGCGGCCAGGTGCAACTGCCCTATAAGGTAGCGGCTGGCCAGGTAGGCGAGCTTACCGTCACGGATGTCACTGGCCGCACGGTAGCGCATTATCAGGTTGATGGTACGTTCGACCACCTACTTTTTTACGCCCGGGGCCTGCGGCCCGGCGTGTACCTCTACTGGGTCCAGGTAGCAGGCCAGTCATCGGCTACCCGGCGCTTCGTGGTACAATAGACCGGTCCATTCAGTAAAGAAGCCCTTCCAGCTTACTTGGCTGGAAGGGCTTCTTTGTGCCGTCACGCCTCGTATAAAGGCAGTATCTGACAACTCGCTAGCTACTAAATACGCCGAGTTGGCTGAAGTCCACCGGGGCGTTGACGATGTCAGTGCCGCAGGAGAGCAGGTGCAAATCCACGTTATCAGTAAAGTGGGTGGCGTGCTCGGCCGGAAAGCTGGCCTTTTTCTCACTGGCCTTGACTTTGACGATGCGGCCCTTGCTATCCTGACTCACCGGGGCCAGCAGCATAGCCGTGAGCACGTCCTTGCAGTTGACCTTGTTGAAGCGGATGCGCAGTAGGTTCGGGTTCTCCTCCCCTAGCAGCTCCTGGGCTAGCGCATAGCGCGTGGGGTGGCCCGGGATGCGGCCCAGCCCGTAGCGCTGGATGCGCCAGCCCAGCTTGCGAAAGGCGGCCATGAGCGTCTCGTTGAGGGTAAACTCGCTGTTGGGCCGGCGGGCATCGCCGTACTCCTCGTCGGCCAGGAACTCAATCTCGCGCCGCAAATGGCACGAGTAGTAGTTAGCGAAGGCATCGACCAGGTCGTTGATAAAGGCCGGATGCTTGACGTAGAGCCCCTTCAGCATGCGGTATTCGCGCTTATCCAAATGAGGCTGGCCCACAAGCAGGGTGGTGATGCTGCCGCCCCAGTCCACGCTCACGCGCAGGGCCTGGTGGGCGCGGCAGTCACTATCGCCCCGGCTATCGGAGAAGTCCACGTCGCCCAGAAAGCGCGGGCCGCCGGCGGCCGTGAGCTTCTCCAGGTTCAGGCCCTGGGGCTGGCCCCGGCCCTTGCGGGGGGCGTGCTCGTCGCCCAGGGCCAGGCCCAGCACGAAGTCGTCGGCGGCGCACTCCTGCACGTGCAGGGCCATATTGAGGCGCGGGTAGAAACCGCCCTCCACGGTGGTGGGGCGGCGGTTCATCATCTCAATCTGGAAGGTAAAGTCCGTCATGAAGGCCCGCTGGTCGAGCATATACTGCAAGCCCAGGTTCTTGATATTATCGAACGCATTGGCCTCCGAGTAGAAAGTGCCCTGATTAGGGGCACTCGGGAAGTAGCGGATGGCTTTCATGAGCGGCACCACCTCCTGGGCCCAGATGTGCAGCCTTTCCTCGTCGCTGGGCGCATCCAGGAAGCGCACCTGCGCGTCAATCAGCTCATTCTGGCGCTCCACCAGGTCGATGCCCTCCTGCTCGTAGTACTTAGACTTATCCAGCAGCCAGCGCCCCGTATCGCCCCAGGGCATGGACGAAAACAGGAAAACGCCGTGGTGCATCGGGTTTTTGCCGAAATACTGCCCATTGCCCCGGTTGGTGGCCGACAAGTCGGCGTCGAGCTTCTGCTTATCGAAGAGCAGGGCCTCGTCGCCGATAAAGCCGTCCACGTTCAGGCCCCGGCTGGCCGACCCCCCGGCATCGAGCGAGACCAGGTGAAACCCGGTCCCATTCTTGAAAATAATGAAGTGGTCGTAGCTCAGCGGGCCTTCGAAGGGCCGGTCCCAGTTGAGCGAGGGCGGCGGCTTGCGCCCGATGTAGAAATCGCGGCCCAGGCGGTAGCCCAGGCGCTCCAGGCCGGCCACGGTCGAGGGCAGCGTGCGGGTGAGCACCTGCTTATAGGTCGAGCCTACGATGACCCAGCACGAGCGGGGCATGGTGGTCACAATCTGGTGAATATCCCAGGCGATGATGCTCGACTTGCCCGTGCCCCGGCCCCAGATGCTGATGCCCTGCTTTTTACCCCGCGCCGTGATGTAGCGCTGCTGCGGCTGGTTGAAGTCCAGGCGCTCTTGGTTGATACCCGTCATAGCTTGCCGTTGCCCTCCTTGGCCTGGTTAATAAGCAGTTGCATTTGGTCGGCGCCGACCACGTTTTCGCGCACGGCCTCCTCAATCAGCTCGAAATCCACGTCGTTGATATCCTGGGGCTTGGTGAGGTCAAACTGGCGCGATTTGCGGCCCTCTACCGTCAGGTTGAGGATGTAGGACGTGTTGCCCGTGCCCGGCCCAGCGTCGTCGCCGTGCGCGTCGGCCCGGCGCAGGCCCGCGATGTCGGCCTCGAACTTGAGGGCCGCCAGGGCACCCTTTGTGTCGGGTGGGCGCTGGCTGAGCGCGATTTGCACCAGCTTGCGGGCGAATTCCGTCAGTACCTGCCGGCGGCCTTCCTTTCTCACCTTTTTGAAGTCGCCGAACAGGTTGGTGGCGTCGCGCAGGCGCCGGTAGCACGTCGAGCGGCTCATAGCGAACTGCCGGGCCAGCAGGGGCCAGGCCTGCTCAAAGGAGTGGTAGTTGAGAATCAGCGCGTAGGCTGCCTCCAGCTCGGCGTGGACCAGCTGGTCGGCCTCGCTGAGTTGCTTCAGGGTATCGTGCTGATAGGCCGCAAAAATGCGTTCGATGGCCGTCGAGTCGGGCAGCGGCACTAGCTCACTGCCAGGCAGCTCAAGCGGAGAAGGCAACGAGTTGCTCATCGGTCAGGTCAATTCCGTTTCGAGTGATGGTAAAGCGCCGCTGGTTGTCGCGCATGAATTGGGCGTAGCGGCGCACGTGCACGTCCACATAGCGGGGGTCCAGCTCCACCACGCGGGCCTGGCGAGCCGTTTTTTCGCAGGTAATCAGCAGCGAGCCCGAGCCCCCGAAGCCATCGAAGACGATGGCGCCGGGCTTACTGGAGCAGTCGAGGTGGTACTCCAGGATATCGGTTGGCTTCATGGTAGGGTGCTCGGCATTGCGCATCGGCCGGTTGAATTCCAGTACCGACGTTTGCTTGCGGTCCGAGCACCAGGTGTGCAGACCGCCCTCCTTCCAGCCGTAGAGCATGGGCTCGTGCTTGGACTGAAAATCCTTGCGGCCCAGCACGAAGTGCTGCTTCACCCATATCAGATTCTGCGAGAGCTTGAGCCCGGCATCGAGGAAGGCCGTGCAAAAATTACGCATCTCATTGTCGGCGTAGAACACGTAAATGGGCGCCCCAGGCCGCATAAAGGCAAAGCAATTAGTGAAGTAGTCACGCAGGAACTGGTAGAACTCCGCGTCGCCCAGGTTATCGTTTTGGATGGTGAGCGCGTCCTTCGTGCCGCCCGTGTAGGCCACGTTGTAAGGCGGGTCGGTGTCGACCAGGTCCGCGAGCACTCCCTCCCCTAGCGCCTGAGCCACCACGTCCGAGTCGGTCGAGGAGCCGCACACTAGGCGGTGCAGCAGGGCCTGGCCATCGGAGTGAAACTCGTACACGTCCCCAAGCACCGACTGCGGCACGGCCGGCGGCGCGGGGTCGAACGCGCCCTCCTCGGCCGGCGGCACCACCAGGGCCGCGAGGCTGGCCAGCTGCTCCAGTGCGCTCGTGTCGAGAATGGCGTCGAGGTTGAGGTGGCTGAAGTTGTCAAGCAGGGCTTGGTAGTCGAACTGGCCGGCCCCAACGTTGCTCGTCACGTTGTATTCGTCGAGCTCGTCTTTCGTGAGCTGGCGATTGGGGGCGCGCACGTCGATAAACTCGTCGCCCCGGCCCACGTCGAGCAGGATGGCCAGGCGTTGGTGGCCAGCCAGCACCACGTTATCGAGGTTGATGGCCGGAATCTCGACCAGGTTAAACTTGTCCAGGCTGTGCACCAGGCGCGCGCGGCCCTCCGCCGTGAGGATGCGCGGGTTGTAGTTCAGCGGAATCAGGTCGCGCACGCGGCGCTGGGTGGTGTGCCATTCGAGGCGCAAAAGGGTCTCAGACATTCTTAGGGGGATTTAACTTGCTTAGGATTAGCGTGATTTCATTTTCCAGGTCGGCGAAATCGGCCGCACGGTCGGGGTTGTCGCGGAGCTTGCTCCGGAGGCTGCGCGCGTTCTGTAGCCGGCGGCGCAGCTCACCGGGGTCCGTGACCTGCGCCGTGGGCACCGGGCCAGGCAGGCGGCCATGCGCCTGCACGTGGGCTATCCTGGCCAGTAGCTCGACCTCCTTATCGGTCAGCTCCACGATTTGCCCGGCCAGCTTCTGGCGCTCGGTGCGGCGCAGGCCCTTGGCCGTGAGTTGCGGGTGCAGGTGGCTGCGCTCGTCGCGCACGGCCTTCAGTCGATGGTTCAGGGCAGATAGGGCTGCTGCGGCTTCCAGGCTCACCGCCGGGGCCGGCTCAGCAGTGGGCACCACCACGGGCGGGCTCACGGCCGCCTCGGGCGCCGGTACCGGCAGGCTCACGGCCGTCTCGGGCGCCGGCACGAGCGGCACCAGGCCCGCCAGCTCACGGGCCAGCACCTCACTGGCGTAGTCGGTGGCCGGCAGGGCGAAGAGGCGCTTGTAGGTCGCGCTGGCACCCAGGGCAGCGTAGAGGGCCGCGCCCTGGGCAAAGTCGCGCTCAGAGGCCAGCCAGGCCGTGATGTCGGGCAGTTTCATAGCCCGAAATTGCCGGCGCGCGCCACGGCAAAAAAGGACGCAAAAAAGCCCCGCTACCGGGTGGCAGCGGGGCTTTTTCCCTAGTTCACAGTACTTGAAGTTGCCGCCTCTTTTCGTCTTCGAATCGGCTCTAAGTAGGTGAACTTCGGGTCTTTCACCAACTCCTCCGCCTCGGCCAAGGTCAGCGTGCGCAGGTCGATGGTGCGCCCGAGTCGTTGAATTTCAATCCTCCCTGGGAGGACGGTGCAACGAAACTTCTCGGCTACTTCGGGCAGGAGCTGGTGGATTGACTTTGCCATCACTAGGGCTTCACTTTGATGTCACCGGCGTAGATGTTGAGGCCCGTGGCGTAGGCTTCGCCCTTCACGTTGAAGCCCCGGCGGCCGGCGCTGAGCTTGGCAGAGTCGTAGTCGAGCGCCAGCTCCACCGGCAGGCCCTCGGCGCCCACCTGGAGGTAGGTACCATCGGCATCGGGCACCAGCATGATGAGGCCCAGGTTCTTCACGATGCGGGCAAATTCGAGCGTCGAGGCCTGATTACCGGGGTGGAAGCCCTCGAAGTTGATTTTCAGCCCCCGGCCGTCGCGCTCACCAACGATGGCGGCCTTCAGGCTGTTCGAGTCCAGGGTGATGTACACCTTGGCCCAGCCATCGGTCGGGTCGAGAAACTCGTGGTTGTCGGCGATGATGGCCGTGTCGCCGGGCAAAAGGCCGACTCTGGGCGCCTTGGCGATTTTCTTGAAGGCGTCCTCACGGGCCACGTACACGTAGCCCAGCAGGCCGGGCGTGTTGTCGTCACCCTGCGGCCCCTTCTGGTGGGTGAGTGCGTAAGTATTCATGCTGAATGAATTAGTTGCTGATAAATGGAGAATTGCAAAGCCACTGCCGCCGGCCTACGAAGCCTTGGGGGCGTCGGGAATGAGTTGCAGCAAGCCCGACTTCTCCTCCACGAGCTTCTTCACCAGCTCGGCGTTAGCGGCCAGCTCGATGTGGGTAATGACTTTGTCGTCGAGGCTGAAGCGGCCGGCCAGCACCTGGTAGCGCTGCTTTTTGTAGGTCACCACCGAGAGGGCACCGGCCCCCTGGAGCTTGGCGGCGGCCAGCTGCTCGTCCTGGCCTTCGATGATGGCGTCCTTGGCACGCGCTTCTTCCACGAGCTGCGCGACGTGCGATTTGAGAGCCTCGAGTTCTTGCTCGGGCGTGAGGGGGGTGGTATTGTCTGCCACGGGAGGAGGGCGTTAAGTTGAAAATGAATGGGTTGGCACCGCCAAAGCCGGCTCACCCCGAAGGCTGAGCCGGCTGGTTGCCCCTGGGGGCGCGGGTGGCTGGGCCTAAATGGTCAGGTCCAGCTCGTTGGTGAAGACCGCCTCCAGCACGGGGAAGCCCACGCCCTTGTAGAAGTCGGTGTAGATGGCCACCTGGCGCTTGGCGCTTTCGATGCGCACCGCGCGCTGGTTGACCGTCTTCTTGGCCAGGCGCTTGCGGTTTTCCTTGTTGGTGGCCCAGATTTTCATTGAGTCGCCCATCGAGAGCAGGCCCACCACCGTGTGGTTAGTAAACTCAATCGGCACCGTGAGCAGGGCGTTGCCGTTGCCGTCGAGAATCGGGCGGGCCGTGGGGTCGGCGATGTCGGACTTATACTTCTGGTGGCGACCCTTGGCATAGCGCCGGGCCAGCGACAGGTTCATGCATACCTCCATCGCCTGGCCCCGATAGCGCAGGGTGAACTTGTCGACGAAGCTCTCGATGTACTCGCAGAAGGCCAGTGGGTCGGCGGGGATGGCGCCCAGGGCGATGGGCGTGATTTTGCTCTGCTGGATGCCCCGGTTGATGATGGTGCGGATGCCATCCATGCCGGTGCCGGCGGCGCCGGGCGTGCCAGGGGTCGGGGCCACGAGCTTACCGAAGTAAATCTCGTTCAGCTCGTAGTCCTCATCCATGCGCTTGTAGAGGTGCTCCTCTACCAGGTAGCGCACGAAGGGCCACTCGGTGCGGTTGAGTTTGTTGTCGGCCAGGAAGCCCAGCCACGAGTTTTCGAGCTTGTCGGGGTTTTCCTCCAGGTCCACCTTGAAGGGCGTCTGGGTCAGCAAGATGGGCGCGGCTTTGAACTCCCCGAGCGGGGTCCAGCCCAGCTGGAAGGGCTGCAGCACGCGGGTCAGTTCGGCGATGGCCATCTGATACGACGTGTCGTCGGTGGGAATCAGGCCGAACAGGGCCTCGGTTTGCGAGGAGATGTAGGGCTTGCTCAGCACCCGGGTCAAGTTCTGGCCCCCGTCGCGGTAGTAGGTGCCATACTCGGTTTTGATGTCTTCGATATCCATCGGAAAATACTTGTTATGAGAGGGTTGTAGAGTGGCTTGCTAGCCGGAGGGGAGGGATAGAAGGCTTAGCCGAACACGGGGTGGCCAGCCAGGGCCTTGTTGTGGGGCAGGTTGTCGATGGCCTGCTGATTGGCATCGGGCTCGCCCTGGCCCACGTCGGTTTTGCCAGCCTCGAGCGAGGGCGTGGTGTGGCTGGCGCCAGGTGCTTTGTCGAACTTGTCGGCCTTCACTTTGAAAGCATCGCGCTCGGCGACCAGGGCGGTGAGGTCGGCGGCCCCGGCGGCGGCCAGGGCGGCGTTGGTGGCGCTGACACTGGCCTCGGCCGCTTCGGTGCGGCCGGCCTTGGTCGTCAGCTCGTCGAGCACGGCGCCGGGCACGAGCTGGGCGCCTTTGATGCCGGCGGCGTCGAGTTCCTGGTTGGCCGCATCGACCTGCTCGGGCGAGGCAGCTTCGCCGACGATGGCCAGCAGGGAGGCACCGAAAGCGAGAACGGGGGCATCTGATTTGCCGAAAAACTTCATGGGGTTGAATGAAAAGGAGTAAGAGGTTGATTTAGAGGGAGCGGCCCTGTTGCACCAGGCGCACGCATTCGCCCAGCGCGTCCTGGAAAGAGCCCAGGCCGTCGATAAGGCCGATGTCGCCGGCCTCGCTGGCGAAGAAGGTTTTGCCCTGCGAGGCGCCCGATTTGTCGAACTTCTTGGCGTCGAGCCGGCTGCCGCGATTGTCGCGCACGGCCCCGAGGAAGCCGCCGGCAATTGCCGTCAGGTTGGCCTGCACGGCCTTATAGTCGCCGAGGCTGGCGGCGGCGAAGTCGGCGTTTTTCAGGCTCGACTGTTCGGCATAGACCTCGTGAAACTTCACGCCCAGCTTTTCAAAGTAGGGCTGGGCATCGGCCCAGCTGGCCATAACCCCGATGGAGCCGATGGTGCACGTCTCGTGGGTGGCGATGATGGTGTCGGCGGCCGAGCCAATCCAGTAGGCGGCCGAGCACATGAGGCCGTCCTCGCACAGGGCCACGACGGGCTTACCGGCGGCCTGGCAGGCCTTGATGCCATCGACCACGCTCTGGGTGCCAAACACCTGGCCGCCAGGCGAGTCGATACGCATCAGTACGGCCGAAATCTCGGTGTCTTTAGCCGCGCGCTGCAAGTCGCTGGCCAGGCTCATGAGGCCCGCCGGGCCGCAGAACTGGTCGGCCTTCATCAGCGGCCCCTCGGCCCGCAGCACCCGCACCAGGATGCCATCGGTGGTGCCCCCGCCGGTACCGCTGCCGCCGGCTTGGGCGCGGGCGGCGTAGGTGGTGAGCCCGGCCCGGCGCTGCACGGCGTAGTCCACCGGGGCGGCCTCGGCGCGCAGGGCGGCCAGGTCCTGGGGCGAGGAGGCCGTGGCCGGGGCGTTGCCCAGCAGCAGCCCGGCCACCAGGGGCATATAGGATTGCGCGTGCCCCAGGGAGATAGCCCAGGGCGAGGCGGAGAGGCGAGAAACTAGACCGAGACCGTGCATCTTTCAGGATTGAATGATGCAAAGCTGCCGGCCACCCGCGCCCGCAAAAAGGACACAAAAAAGCCCCGACCAGAGTGGTCGGGGCGGGTGAGCTAGCGCCGGCTAGCGCGGTAGAGTGCGGTGGCCAGCAGGGCCACGAGCGGCACGAGCAGCCACCAGGCGGGGAAGCTCATGGCTGGGAGAAGCGGCCCATCTGATGGGCCTGCTGCATATTGGCCAGCATCCACTCGCCGGTAATGATGGCGCGCCCGTCGCGGACTTCCTCAAACCAATCACCTTGCAGCATCGTGTCGACCTCAAAGGAGCGGCACAGCGCGCCCCAGTCGGCGGGGTCAGCGGTATTCAGCGTGACCGGCGAGCCCGCATTGCCCGGTACGTCGCGGATGGCCAGGATGCGGCCCGTCTGGTGCTCCACCAGGGTGTCGTTGTTGCCCTTGAGCACGGTATTGAGAGTCACAAAGCGCGTTTCGGGCAGGCGCTCGCCCAATTCTCCGTTTACCAAGCTAAAGAGCAGGAGTTTAACGCCGATTTCCACCGTGCATACGCCCGCATCGTCCTGCTTGTGGTAGAGGCTCCAGGCGCGGGCGACCTGGCCCACGCGAGATTCGTCCTGGACTACGTCATCGACGCGTAATTCGAGGTGCTTGTGGGCAGAAGCAAAAAAAGCCATTGTTGGGGTAGTTAAAAATTGTAAAGGGTGCCGTGGTTGCCGTGGCCCGACTCGTCCGTCACGGGCTGGGTGGGGTCGAGGGTGGCCGGGAAGGTGAAGCGGGCCAGCAAAGAGTCTGCTGGGGCGGCCGTGCGGTCGGCGAGTTCCGCCGCTGAGAACCGGCGCGAATAGAACCGCAAGTCGAATATTTCCACGTTGTTGACGCCGGCGCCGGTGCCTGGAAAGCCGGAAAGGAAATTGATGGTACCGACCTGCATGGCCGGCAGCTGAATCACCACGCGCACCCACTGGCCGGCCGCGCTGCCCAGCAGCGTGTTGTCGTAGGCTTTGCCGTCCACATAGTACTCCAGGCCAAAATTGCCGTCGACCACTGCGTAGAGGTTGGAGGCCGGCCGCGCGCTCAGTAGCCAGTACTCGTTACCTGCCCCCGGCTGCAAGTTACGCTTCATCCAGAAGGTCACGCAGCCCTCGGGTAATGTGGGGTTCGGGAAGCTAAAGCATTGGTTTTGCGCGGCTTTATTGAAAGCAAAGCCCACCTGCGGCTCGGGTGAGGCAGCGGGGTTGTACACCCGCCGGGCGGCGCGGCTGCCCCGCAGGTAGCCGCCCATCGGCCCGTTGAAAATTACCGTCAGGGGGTTGGCCGGGGTGATGGCCACGGTCTCTATTTCGACCTCAGCCCCATCGGCCAGCTCTTGGGGGGTGAGTACGCTGATGGCAGCATTCACCTCTGGCAGCGCCTGCTGCACGCCGGCCTGCCAGTTGCCAGCCACGCGCTGGTTGAGCTGAAACTTGGCGGATGTGGTGTTGTCGAATAAGGCCAGGTCGGTAAAAGTGTCCTGGGCTGATTTGAGCACAATGGCCGCGACGCGGGCGCCCGCGATGGTGGTGAGCTGCACGCGGCCCGCGCCCTGGCCGCCCCCGCCGCTGCCCGTGCTGCGGTGGTCAACAATCGTAATGCCGGCATCCACAAAACCGGTAGCAACGTTGCCGAACAGGTGAACTTCGCCGGTGCCCTGAAACGCCACGTAACTACCACCCTCAATGGTGATAGCGCCGCCGTAGAAGCGCATCGGCACCGCTATCCTATTATTTAAGAACTTGGGCAAGGTGGCCGGGTCGGAGCCAGCGCCATACGTGCTTAATACATCGATGCGGCCCAGCCGGCTGCCAGGCGCCTGGAAAACAAAGAAGTTCTCTACCCGCAACGCATCGCTGGACGTGCCTGGCAGCGATAAGACGGCGTTATTCGCCAGAAATAGCGTGGCACCTTCGCCGTTAGAGTAGGCCGCCCAGCCGGGCACAGCGGGGCTATTGCTTTGGCTTAGCGTTAGCTCAGCAACGTTAAACCGCTGAAATACCTTGCTGTCGGAGTCGGCCAGCGCCTCATCGAGCGTAAGATAGCCGGCCACTGTATCGCCGCCTTTGTACGCCATCACGGGCGACGCCTGCACGCCTAGCGTTGCCAGTTGCAACGTGTGCTGCGCCTGCACCTGCGCGCTGCCTTTGGCAGCCAGCAGCATATCGGCTTCGGCCTTGGTATAGCCGCCCGCACCACCGATACCTGCTGAGCGCGGCGCGGTGGTGTCGGTGGCCAGCTCGTAACTAACCGCGACCTGGTACTCCTCGCGGGTTTGCGGGTCGAGGCCGATGGTGTAGGCGTCTGCCTCGTTCACGTTGTGCCGCGAGAGGGCCACCACGAGCACGTCGTCGAGCGCATCGCCGCCGGCATCCACGCGGCCGGTAAGGCGGTACAACGTGCTGGGTACCAGCAGCCCATCGCTGCCGAAGTCGCGGCCCTGCTGCGCGCTCATTTCGCGGTAGGGCAGCGTGGGCGGCAGGGGTTTGAAGTCGGGTTTCCACTCGGCCGTTTCCTCACCTGGCGTAGGGGCTGGCAGAAAGCCTTGAATTTTAGCCTTGTAGTAGAGGCCGTCGAACGTGACCAGGTACTCTTCGGCATAGAAGCGCGTGGGGTCGTACGCTGGTACGTTAGCCTCGGCCAGCGGCACGAAGGTGGCCAGCATATCGGCGGCCAGCTCGCGGAACGAGCCCTCGGTGATGCGCTGGAACTCGTTGTCGGCGAAGCGGTCGGCCTGGCGCCGTTGAAAAATAGCGGGGGTAAGCACGGGCGCAGAAACTAAATAATGGAGAAAGCGACCCGGAAGCCCGAGCGCACGATGATGGTTTTGCCGGCGGGCACGGTGGCCAGCAGGTTGCCGGCGCGGTCGCGTAGGTACACCACGCCGCCGGCTCCGGTGCCCAGCTGCACGCCGCCGGTCAGGCCCCGGCCGCTCACGTTCCAGGTGCCGAGGTAGGGCCGGGCCCGGCGGGGCGTTTCGCCCTCCAGCACCCAGTCGTAGTTGTTGCGCTGATTTTGATAAATCTCACCCGAATCGTAGGTGTCGGTCCACTTGAGCGGCTGCTCGGGCGTGCCCACGAGTTGCACCTGCCCGTTGTGGTCGCGGTAGAGCGCCACCAGCTCCTGGCCCTCCAGGGCTTCAAGGCCAGCGGCCAGCTCGGCCGAATGGCGCGAGACCGTGCCCACGAGCTTCTGGGCGTAGCTCTCGCCGTGCCGGCCCAGGTCTTTCGGGGTCTGCTTGTAGCGCACGGTGCCGCGCGTGCTCACGAGCTGGAACCAGTAGGCGTCGGGCTTCAACTCAAGCTGGGCGATGGGCAGCTCGCCCAGGTCGTCGAAGTCGAGCAGGTCGGCCGTGCGGGCGTACCACAGCGCCTCGATGCCGCCCAGGTTGTCGGCCGGCTCCTGCCGCACGTTGCGCAGGGCGTAGGGAGAAAGCATAAAGCTGGACTAGGGGACAAACTGAAACATTTTTTCTGTCAAATTCCGGCCTTTGGCTACGCCACGAGCCGGTGCTGACCCAATGCCGGGGTTAGGGGACAAACTGAAACACGATTCTGGGCGGCCGCCGCGAGCCGGCGCTCGGCATCGTAGCGCTGCCAGGCCTTCTTAAGGGCGTCGTGGGTGATGTCCTCGTCCTGGAAATCGTACTTGGCCCGAAACTGCTGGATAGCCCCGTACTGGCTCAGCCCGAAGGCACGCCGGTTGTCCACGAGCCCGTAGAACTCGGTCTTGATGACGTCCTCCACGAAGTTGTTGAAGTCGATAATCTCTTTCGAGTTGAGCGCCGTTAAACGCTTCTGCAAGATAAGGTTACCCTCTACCGACACGCCGAAGGTGGCCGTGTAGCGCTCGGTAAAGCCGTTGAGAAAATTGTTCTTGCGCTTGCGCTCCAGCAGCAGGCGCAGGTGCCGGCCAAAGGCGTCGAGCTGCGTGAGCTTGTAGCCCTCGCGCAGGTGGTGCAGCAGGTACTTGCGCACGTGGGGCTTGACGGGAATGGTAAAGGTGTGGAGCATGAAACGCGCGGCCTGAATTAGTAGCAGAAAATTACCGCCCCTCCTCCCCCGCCTCAAGGACGGCTAAGCGGTCTGCGTCCCGAAAAATTCACATCGCCGGGGTGCCGCGCCGCCGGCCCCACTGGCCTCACACAGGGACTGCCAGCTTTGGACGGGCAGTTGCGCGGCTTAGGCGAGAAGGCTCGGTTTGCGGTAGCTGCCCCCTTGACCTTTGAGGCATGCAATTCTTCTCCTCCTCCCACCCCCGCCTGGCCACCGTCCAAAGCCGGCAGCGCGTAGTAGCCGCCGCCATCGATTTTACCCAGGGCACGGCCCTGGCCCCGCAGCAGTACGAGCGCGCCCTGCTGGATTTGTTCGTGCGCGGCTTTCTCACTATCGACCAGGTCATGGAGCGGCTGGCGCCTTACGCCACCCACTCGAAGCGAGGCTAAGGCGAGCCGGCGGCCCGCTCGCCCCGGCTACAGCCAGGCGCCGTTTTTAAAGCGGCGGATTTCCTCGCCCGTGTGCTGGTCGTAGAGCAGGGCCACCTTGATGTTGTCCTTGGTTTTGGTCACGTAGCGGTCGTGGCGCTTGATTTCTACGGCGCGGGGGTCGGCGGCCAGGCGGCCTTCGGGCAGGTTATTGCGCCCGTACCAGGTGCGGGCGTTGCCGTCGAGGTAGTAGACCACAAGCTTGGTGTGGGCCTGAGCGATGAATTTCTGGACCGAAGTCGAGCGGGTAGTTGCCATAAAAAAGGGGTGTTAGTGGATTAGGTGTGGACAATGGGGGTCAAAGCGATGCGGGTCGGGCTGGGCACGTTGGGGGCGGCCACCTGGGCGTAGTAGCGCTGCAAGGCGTCGGCCCCGTAGGCCTTGAGCTTGGCCTCGTGGTAGCGGAAGAGTTGAATCTGGCTCATGGCCTGGGTGCGCTTGGGGGCAATGCCCAGCCGGTGGGCCTTGAGCGCCCGGCGGGCCAGCAGCAGGGCCCGGCTGATGTTGCGCTGGCGGTTGTTGACCTCCTGGCGGGCCAGCCAGGCCTCGGTGCCGATAAAGCCGCGCTGATTCTCGGCGTCGAAGTAGCCGGTGCCGACGACAAACTCGGCAAAGGGACTGGGGGCAAACTTGTTAGGGTAGCGCTCGAAATACGCCGCCGCCAGGTCAATGCGCTGCAAGACCTGCTCGTGGTAGCGCTGCCACTCCCCTGCCGTGAGCTGGGGGCCAAAGCCCCGGTACACTCCGTACCACATGGCTTGCAGCGCTTTGTGCTGCTCCGCCTCGTCGAAGCGGCGGCTGGGGTAAATCCGTTTCCAGGCGTAGTGCCAGGCCTGCACCACCAGGCCCAGGCGCTCGGCTTGCTGCTGGGCCGCCGCCGCGCCGCCCGCCCCTTCTTTCGTCGCCTGGCGGGGCGCTGCAGGGGCGGTGGGGGCCGGGTTTGCCCCTGCCTGCGGCCCTGTGTTGCCAGTCAAGGCACCCGCGCTCCTTGGCGCCGATGGCGTTACTAACTTTTCCACACGGCCGATTTCTATTTCCTTTTTATCCTGTTTTTCCAGTGATACAATAAGCGGAACTTTTGTCGCCGGCCCCGGCGTCGCCAGGGCGGCGATTTTGGCCTGTTTAGGGCCTTTTTGGGCCGCTGGGGCCGTGTTCCAGACGAACTCGGCCGCCAGGTAGACCTCGAAGTTGGCCTTCGTGCCGCGAAAGACTTTGCGGGCGATGAAGCCGATTTTTTGCAGCTCGCGCAGGTGGTCGCGGATGGCGCGGGCCGAGACCTGGCGAAAGGCGGCCAGGCGCTCGTTGTTGGTGGCCACGGGCGGCGGGGTGGCCCGCGCGTCGGTAGCGGGCTCGAGCAGCAGGGGCACGCGCCGCAGCTGCTCGATGGCGTCGATGGCCCACACGAGCAGCACCCGGGCCGTAGCCTGGGCGCCATCGCTGAGGGCCTTGGGGCGCACGAGATACTGCTCCAGCTTGCCCTTGACGGTGCGCTGGCGCACTTGCAGGGGCAATTGGCTGCGCAGGCGCTTGAGAAACTGAGCGAAGCGGCCGTAGGCTGAGCGAAGGGTGTAGGGGAGCGGCAACAAGCTTAGGGCTGGTTGAAACGTGGAAAAAAAGAAGTGTGGCCGGGGGCGGTATGGGCAGCCCAAAATCCGCCGCCGGCCGAACCTGCGTGCAGGCCCTGTGCTCCCCTCGCCCGCGTCGAGCGGGCATCCACGGGACCTGTGCCGACCGGGAAGAGGCAGGCCCGCGTGTGTCTTCGTTAGACGACAAGGGATGAGTTGGTGCGCGGGCTAGACCGCTGGCCTCTGGGGCGGCGGCAGGGCCGCGTCGAGCCCGCGCAGGCGGGCCGTGAGGCTGTCGCGCTCGGCCCGCAGGCCTTGCTCCTCCCCCACGTCGGGCCGCAGCTGGCCGCTTTCTATCATGTCCAGCTTGAGGCCGATGTTGGCTAGCAGCTGGTACACGGCGTAGCGCTCGTCTTCCAGGCGCAGGCGCTGCTTGCGGGTAAGGTTCGGGGCGGGCCGGGCCGAAAGGGGCCGCACCACGAGCTCGTGGCCCGCCCGGCGCACGTTTTGGAAAGCGCAGGCGAGCTGCGTCGTCTCGGGGGCCGAGGAATACACCGTCACCTGGCTCACGACACGAGGTGGGGGTTACGGGCGTTTTCCTGGTACTGCTCCGAGGCCAGGCGGGCGGGGACGTACTGCGCGTCAGCCTCCATTTCTTGGCGGCGCACCTGGTGCACCTTGCGCAGGGTCAGCAGGCGGGCCATCTTATCCAGGCACTCCTCGTGGGCATTGGTGCAGGGCTCCAGCGCATACAGGCTACTCGCCTGGCCGCTCACGGCCTCGGCGTAGAGCGCCAGGGCCTCGTCGTGCTCCTGGGGCGTAAGGTCGGCGAACTCGTCGCCGGTCAGCGTGTCAATCGACATAAGAAAACGGGAAAAAGAGGGTGAGCGCCCGCCTAGGCCACCCGCAGGTGCGGGGGCGCGGTGGGCGTGGTGAGTTTGGGAAAAGGCGCCGGCTCGAGCTCAGCTGGGGGCAGCAGCAAGGGGGCGGGCAGCGCGTCGAGGTCGAAGTCCTCGCCCCGGTGGTAGGCCAGCAGCGCGGGCCAGGGGATGCGCGGCTCGCTCGTGAACTGGTAGGCCCGCAGCTTGACTACCTCGCCCGATTTGCCGCGCTTGCCCTTCTTGAGCCAAGCGCGCACGGTGCTGGGGTCCACGTCGAGCACCTGGGCCAGCTTCTGCACGCTGTAGAGCACGACTTCGGCCTGGCCCGCCGCCTGGGGGGCCGCGCCGGCCACACTAGAGCTTACCAA
>Ga0265798_10001329_pt1 | contig 38615 bp, 43 predicted proteins | sample P3T30metagenome_FD_192430 | JGI IMG/M metagenome (GOLD analysis project Ga0265798, IMG submission 192430) | Plant litter microbial communities from East Loma Ridge, Irvine, California - P3 T30 | ecosystem: Environmental > Terrestrial > Plant litter > Unclassified | place: USA: California...
GCGAAGCAAAGCGCCGCTCTAAGAGAAATGCTGATATTTCTAAAGCTCATGTAAAACCCCTACAACGTACTGGGATTAATAATTTCTTTTGTTTTTTAGGTAGAACTTTGACTTAGCTCATTTCTTCACCTTGGCTCAAAATAATTTCAAATTTATTTAACGGGATTTGCATACATACGGCCGGGTATAGCATTAAGGATTGCCAGTCGCGCAAAATGCATTACCTAGTATGTGTAAGTTTCACCTCAGCGTCAAAAAGGCGGTCGCCAAGGCTCTCAAGAACACTGATACACGTGAGCATTGCAGATTTGTACTCATCAAACGCCTTTGAAGTAGCTGCGTTTATATCTCCACAAGGATCCACTTCTTCTGTGAGTGGAACATTCTTCAAAGTAAAAATACTTTGATTTATGTTTTTTTCGATGGATTTCTTAAGATCAGTGAGTGATGTATTTAATTTGACCAGCTCACGTTTTAGCATAAAATTGGGCAGGCAGAATTTACTCTGCAAACCAAGGTGTTCGGATTCCGTTGCATGAGTGATTTTCAACCCCGCCAGGATGTAGGTGCTCTCAACCTCAAGAACTAGTTCTACAATGGTTTCTACATCCCGCACCATTTGGTTGGTCAGGAGTACAGATTGATGCATTGCATTCAAATATTTTTCTGTATGAGGCATGTGTACAATTCTTTGCGAAAGATTTGTTGTTTTAATCCCACACTAGTGTGTGACGCGCCGCACTGCACGCCATCACTTACGAATCTGTGTGGACCAGCATTTACACGCGATAAAGTGACATTACCATTCTATGCATCAATGGTATTGACAAATGATTGACCGATTCCGCCAAATCGTGGATTATTTCCTAGCCCTGAGTGGACTTCCGAGGTGTTAATGCGAACCAAACTTATTCAGTTTGTAACGTTCTCGAACATGAATCTGCTCGATTTCGCAGGCCCTTTTGAGGTATTTCAGACAGCTAACTTCTATGCTAAGACTCAAAAACCGCCGTATGCTCTACAAATCGTGTCCTTTTCTGGATCCGCTCTTCTTTGCGAAGCCGCGACACTTCATACTGCAGAAGTTGATACCAAGCTGACCACTCCGCATACGCTCGTGATACCAGGTGGGCCAGGCATCTATGATTTTTGCAAAAGCCCTAAATTTAAAGCTGATTTTGTTAGTCATGCTCAGAAGGCTGAACGTCTAGTGTCTGTTTGCACCGGCGTGTTTGCATTAGCTGCAGCCGATATGTTGCATGGAAAAAATGTCACTACTCACTGGTTAGCTTACGAGGAATTGGAGCAACAGTATCCCCACATAATCCTTAGAAAAGGTCCGATTTTCCTTAATGATGAAAAAATCTGGACATCCGCTGGTGTGACGTCAGGGATTGATCTCTGTCTGTCTATCGTTGAAAAAGACCTAGGCCACAGCGCAGCTCTCGAGATCGCTCGCCACCTCGTAATGTTCTTAAAACGGCCGGGAGATCAGAACCAGTTCAGCTCAAGTTTAACTTTACAGATGCGAAGCGGTGAGTTTTCAGACCTTCATGCTTGGGTCAACTCCAACTTAAACAACGACCTGTCAATAGGAATGTTGGCTGAGCGGATGAACATGAGCGAACGTACGCTGATGAGAAAGTATAAAGCTAGTACCGGACAAACTCCGAATAGGATGGTCGAGACCCTTCGATTGGAGTCCGTTCGACACCTTCTAGTGACGTCCAATAGGCCACTCAAGGAGATAGCGGCTGCTACAGGGATGGGAGGCGATGCTAATTTAATCAGGCGTTTTACCAAAGCATTTGGTACTACACCAAATGAATACCGCGCAAGATTCACGTCTAGCGATTGACCATATATTTATTGATAAATGAGCATTATTAGCTTTTTTTAAGTTTTCATCCAGCGCCAAAAAAAACTCCGCGCTGGCACTACGTTGAAGAGATTCTGCAGAGCGCATGAGATGATAGCGGTATGTGTAACGTCTTTTCTTAGAGCATTAGACCGATAGCTTCGTGAATAACAGTATAGGCCAGTCCAGCAGTCCCGCGTTTTTCCCTGATGCGCCAAGCCGCATCAAGGTTTTTTCGTATTTATCCATCGAGCAAGGTCATCAGAGTACGTTACGGCCCTGATCCGCTGACGTAACGAGATTGCTCTTGTCCAACGTTTCGCCCGCCTGCAAAGCAGCGATCCAGGTGCTGGTGTCAGTAACGGCGGCCCAATTCGAATGAAGCAAGACCATTAGGGTATCGTGGACCCGTTGTGCAGATACTCTGCCTGCCTCGTTAGCCAGGTCAATTGCCCCGGTTGCATCCGAAAGAACCTCGACGGCAAAGCCGCGCGGCTCAGCATCGGCTGCAGAAGCAAGTATGCAGTTGTTGGTCATGTACCCGACGAGGGTGATCGTTTCAATGCCTTGCTCACGTAGCCACGCGTCGAGATCAGTTCCAGCAAAGATGCTGCCGAACTGTTTACTGACATGTTTGGATGCCTTGCCTTCGTATGCAGCAACGTCCGGATGATTCTGGAAGGTAGCAGATCCTAAGCCAAAGACTGGAGCACTCGCTGGCATTTCATGCTGAACCAGCACGATTGGTGCACTTGCATGCGCGGCGGCATTGATTGCCTCACGAATGCGTACGACTGATTTCTCGCGGGCAGGATATTGAATCGGAAGCAGTCCCTCGAAATATTCTTGCTGGACATCGATGACAATTAGGGCTCGACGTGACGTAGTCATGGCATTCTCCGATTTTAAGGTTTGGTAACTAGCCATAGGATTTCATGTGTGACGTTTAGAACTTCATCACCTCGCCATCGGCCGGGATGCGCACGCGGTCGCCAATTTTATGCTCGTTTACGTGGTCACGCAGTTCTTTGCGGCTAAGCGTCATGTGGTTGATAGCATCCATGTGGGTGGCGATGATGGTCGCATTGGGCATGACTTGCCAGGCGTGCAGTACATCGTCCTTACCCATGATGATGGCACCGGTGTAACCTCTCATGCGGGCGTCGCCTGTGTTGAGGATGATCACGTCGGGGTTGAACTTAGACAGCGTCGCATCGACCGTTGCGTTCCATACTGTGTCACCCACGATATAGACGGTTTTGGCGCCCGGTGCCTGGAACACAACACCCATTGCCTCGCCAAGCGCGTCTCCCAGCGGCTTCTTGCTGTACATCTCTTCGGTGCCGTGCCGGCCGCCAGTCTTTGTCAAGCGCACGCCTTCGAACTCGGTGCTGTCGGTCATGATGCGGACATTGGTATAACCTTGATCGCGTATAACCTTGGCGTCTGCTTCATGCTGGACAAACAGCGGTATCGCTTTCGGGATGAAATTTTGGTCGCCACCGTCCCAATGGTCGAGGTGGGTATGGGTCACAATTACCGCGTCCACGCCATTCATGATTTCGTTCACTGGCAATGGCAACTCTACCGTCGGGTTGCGCAACTCACTGTGGAATGTGTCGGGAAAGCCGGGATAGGTCCCTTTCTTTGCCAGAAAAGGATCGACCAGGAAGGTCTTACCGGCGTATTCGATCTTGGCCGTGGCGTTGCGGATCTGTTGGACTTGAACCGTTGATTTGGAAGTGGCAACGCTAGTGGCTGCGTGGGTAAGCCCGGTGGTACCGGCAGCCAGCGCTATGGCTATCACTAGGGTTTTGAGGGTTTTCATTTTGTTGCTCCTGATTAATCACTGGTAAGCAACATTGTGTGAGAGATGACGTGAGCATAGAATCGACCCAAATGCCAACTATCGAAAGCTTTGGGCCAAAATTGGCTATCATCCGACCATGACGCATAGAAAGCCTCCCGTCGTTGCCCTTATCCTTTATGCGGATTTCAGTCCGTTTCACTTTTCGGTGCCTTATCTGGTATTCAGCGCCGAGCAGCCGGAGGGGCCACTGTTTGATTTGCAAATCGTTTCGTCAGGTGCGCGCACGCTTAGAGCCGAGCGTGCCTTGACGGTGCATCCCGATGGCGGCCTGGAACTGGCCGAAACGGCGGATATACTGGTGGTTCCCGGATGGCACGATCTGAACGCTCATCCTGATGACGATTTGGTGGCTGTGTTGTTGCGTGCCCACGCTAGGGGGGCATACGTGGTGGGACTATGCTATGGCGCCTACCCATTGGCATACGCTGGCCTACTCGACGGTAAGCGCGCATCCACGCACTGGATGGCTGAGCAGGATTTCAGTCAACGTTTCCCGCGTATCAAGCTCGATATGAATGCTCTGTATGTCGAGGAGGACAAGCTGATTACGTCAGCGGGCACCGGCGCCGGACTCGATTGCTGCCTGTACTTGGTGCGCGAATACTATGGAGCCCGAGTGGCCAACAAGGTCGCGCGCACTATGGTCATACCTCCTCATCGCGAGGGAGGCCAGGCCCAGTTCATCGAACAACCAGTAGCTGCCTCCACTCAGGATGCGCAGCTCAACATCCTGCTCGACTATTTGCGCAACAACCTCGACCAGACGCACAGCATCGATGACCTGGCCAAACGCATCGCCATGAGCCGCCGCACCTTCACTCGGCACTTCAGCAAGGCGACCGGCATGACGCTGGTGGACTGGCTGGTCAATGAACGCCTTCGCCTGACGCGCGAACTTCTGGAAACAACATCGCTATCGATTGACAGGATTGCAGGTGTAGCGGGATTCCAGACTCCAACTTCCTTTCGCCAACACTTCAAAAAGCGGTTTCAGGTCAGTCCCAGTGACTGGCGCAAGACATTTAGTGCCATAAAATAGCTAGATGCATGGCGAAACGCGAAACCGTCGCTGCATACTTACAGCCTGACCTAATACAACCCATCTAGTTCCCTCACTACCCTGCAGATGACCACGAGGTGTAAGGGTCTAATAATTCCGGACACCCATTTAGGCTAGAATGCTCGCCGTAGAGAGGTGTCTGATGTCCAAGTCACGTATTGCCTCTAACCCTGACTTCAAGTGTAATGCGGCGTGCCTAGTCTAGACCAAAGCTACAGCCATACCAAGGAAGCCTGTTCGCTATCCTATAAGGTGGACAAATGCACGCCTCCCTTAAAAGATTTGACCATCGAGCATGCGCTGATGAAAGTAGGAAGAATGGGGTCAGCTAACCGGTACTTGCTGCCCAATAGATATAAGAAAAAAATCTAGCACCCATGCGTCGAGTGTTTCATATATCATTAGCATAAATGGTTGCTAAATAATAATTTTCCATCTAAATATTATTGGCAGTATCATTTAAAGCGCTAAATTTTAGAATTCTAAAAAAGGTCGTAGGGATGAAAAATTGGTGGTCGGAAACATTAGGTTTCGTCGATTATCCGAACGACTGAACTTTAGGTTTTGTCCTGCGTCCATCTTATACCTTTACTATGAGGAGTTTCATATGGCTACCCCACAAGAAAACCTGCTCGACTGGCTACGTGACGCCCATGCAATGGAACAGCAGGCGGAGAAGATGCTCAAGGCGCAATCGGAGCGGTTAGAACACTACCCCGAGCTCAAAGCACGAATTGATCAGCACATTCAAGAGACGCTCGGTCAGCAAAATTTGATCAATGAATGCCTATCTCGCCTTGGAGGAAGCTCATCGACCATTAAGGATATGACCGGTAAGCTTATGGCGTTTGGACAAGCCGTAGGTGGCTCAATGATGAGTGATGAAGTGGTTAAGGGAGCGATGGCGGGCTACGTTTTCGAAAACGTGGAAGTAGCCACCTACACCGTACTTATTGCCGCAGCAGAAGCTGCTGGAGATACTCAGACCAAAACAGCATGTGAGCAAATTCTTCCGCAGGAAGAAGCGATGGCCAAATGGCTTCTGGAGCACTTACCCGAGATTACTAAAGCTTTCGTGGCCCGATCGGACGATCCAAATCTTGAAGCTAAAAAATAATTTTTCATGGACGCAGCCGCTTTTACGGCTGTGCCCATGCTTAGCTTTTATGAAAGCCAGAAGTAGCAATATGGAATAAATGCTTCTATTGTCTAACTAAAATTGCAGCGGCTCTTAATTTGCTTGTGTATTGAATTTGTTCAATACTAATTATACCCCGCGCTAAGGATGAGGATATGAGCTTAGCACACGTCAAAGAAATTATAGAGGTTAGCAATGTTATCGAAGCTAATCGACTCATAAAAGAAAGGTATGAGTTGTTGCAGATTGTACCCGGCTGGGACGCTGACAACACTCCATGCACACTGTTTTATCTTAGTAAACCAGATGAAGAGGATAAGGCTGATAAACTGAACAGCGACTGGACAGCCGGAGCAACGGGTGCGTAATCCCCTTTTAGAGTATGGATTCGACATGGATGCAGTGATGCTAGACATGAAGGTGGCAGTCTAAAATCATTCGACGACGAATCCTGGAGCAATCGACTGCTTTATTGATCTTAAAGATCATAGGTTAGCGCGCGCGTACGTGAATTCTGGCGTTAATAGCCCATGTGAGATACCGGCTTTTCACGTACACACGCGTTTTTTTGGGTTCCGATACGTTCACTCAACCTACTGCTCCAAACTCCCAAATGTCAGTATTTCACCTTATACGTTGGTGAATCCTCCGGTCGGTTCTGCCGCCGATCGTAGATCTTGGTCGTGCTGATGTTGGCATGACCCAGCCAGGCCTGCACCTTGGCGATGTCAGCTTCATGTTCTAAAGCATTGGTCGCCGCAGTGGCTCTCAGGCCATGGACGCCGAGCCCATCGACCTGAATGCCTGCTTTTTTTGCGTACGCCTCTACCAGCGTGTAGATCCCGTTGGCTGTAACGCCGAGGCCTTTTACCCCGTTCCGCAAGGGTAAAAATAGTGGCCCTTTTGGGTTGGCCAGTTCATGCCCCGAGCGTTCCAGGTATGCATGAATCCGATCCGCTGCCACTGGATGCACCGGGAGGTAGCGCACTTTGCCGCCTTTGCCGTGCACCATGAGGTGCCGAATACCTCGACGTTCAACCAGGTGATTGACTTGCAGCTGCGCAGCTTCCTCCCGGCGCAGGCCGTGGTACAGCAAAACGGCCAGAATTGCCCGATCGCGCAGGCCTTTCAGCGACGTGTGATCCGGCGCATCGAGCAGCGCCTTGGCCTGGTGATCGCCCAGGGCTGGTGTCTTGCCTTCATTGGTTTCGATCCGGGGCCGTTTGACGCCATGCACCGGATTGCCCCCGGCCACCGCGTTGCTGTCCAGAAGATGATCGAACAGGCTAGCCAGCGCCGCGAGCTTGCGACGAATCGTAGCCCCCGCCAGGCCGCGACCTTCCAGATCTGCGCGCCAGGCCAAGACATGCGATCGGGTGACCTGGCGAAAGTCATCGGCGTTGGCCAGCCCTATAAAGGAAGAGAAATCCGTCAGATCATTTTGATAGGCACGGCGCGTGCGTGGGTTGTCGATGTTGGCAAACCATTCGACTGCGGCCGGTACCGCTGCCAGCTGCTGAAACTCGACCGCCGTTAGCCGCCTCTCCCCTTCCCGCACCTGAACAGCCGTGCTCAGAACGGTTTTCATTTCTGTGGTCATCTGTGGAATCCTCACCGCAATCAGGTCACTTTCAGCACTTCTTGACGCCAATCCGTACACTGTAGCCGAAAACCACGTTTACTGGTGATAACCTATTTTATCACCAGTAACACGTCAAAGGATCTGTCCAGACTCTCAAGGTCATTAATCAACCTAATTTGCAGTTTTAGTCTTGACAGAACGGCATAAATAAAATCGCTCCTGATCATGCGCTATCATAAAAATATGTGTATATTCGAATACACACATATAAACATCTTTTAGGATTGCTCATGGATTTGTCACCGGCGACCGTTTTTAAATGTCTTGGCGACGAAACGCGCACACGCATCATGCTCATGCTCGCTGGCCAAGACGAGCTCTGTGTCTGCGAGCTGATTTGGGCGCTGGATGATAGTCAGCCGAAAATCTCTCGGCATTTAGCCCAACTTCGTAATTGCGGGTTATTAGCGGACCGCCGTCAGGGGCAGTGGATTTATTACCGCTTGCATCCACAGTTGCCCGAATGGGTTTTGCATGTGCTCCAGATAACACGCAGTGCTAATCAGTCCTGGATTGATCAAGACGTAAGCCGTCTTGCATCAATGGAAGGTCGTCCGGTCCGTCAGGCCGCATGCTGCTGATTTCGCCGGAGCGTCTCCATATGGTTGCTGCAATCACAATATTCGCTTTGACACTTATGTTGGTCATCTGGCAGCCGAAGGGATTGGGCGTAGGCTGGAGCGCCGCTGCCGGCGCAGTACTGGCTTTGCTTACGGGTGTGGTTGGTCTAGGCGACGTACCTACGGTATGGGCCATCGTGTGGTAAGCGTTCAGCAAACTCACACTGAATTGGATGTGATTTCGAGGCTTTCAGCCCCACTCACCTCAAAGTCTTCCACAGTCCGTAAGAAAACCTCGAGAAATCGAGAAATAAATTTTTCGCGGTGATGCACGATGTGGATCTGTCGCTTATGACGCGGCAGGTCATGGTTCAACAACCTCAGCTTACCTTCCGCGATTGCATCGCTCACTACCCAGTAAGACAGACAGCTGATTCCGATTCCGGAAGCGACCATTCGCTTAATGGCTTCAGAGCTACCGATCCGGCGAGCGTCGCTCCAGGCGCCAAGGTAGGGAAGTAGCCATTGAAGCACCTCATCAGCAGTTCCTGAGCCGTCCTCGCGAATCAGTCAGGTAGCGGCATTGAGGTCGTCTGAAGTGACCTTTTCCTGAGCGGCAAGGGGATGATTTGAGGCTGCGATGATCGCTAGTTCGTCCTCAAACCATGGACGAATCGTCAGCTCGGGTTGGCGGCACGGCCCCTCAATCAAGCTGATATCAATCGAAAGCTGTGCGGCTTGCTTGGCGATATCTGCACTGTTGCCCATGATGACATCGACTTGAATGCCCGGCGCTCGCGCAGCCAAACGTTCGATCAGCAGGGGCATGATGTAATTGCCAATTGTAGTGCTGCAACCGATCCTCATCCGAGCCGTCGTGTCCTTTTTGAAAACCTTCTTCAATTTGTGCCGCCGCTTCCAGCAGCCGGATGGCCTGAGGTAGAAGCGTTTGCCCGTTTTCATTCAGCACTAGGCGTCTGCCGACCCGATCAAATAACTGGGTGCCCAGCGCGCTTTCCAACTCCTGGAGGGCAGCGCTCGTAGCTGACTGAGACAAAGCCAGTGACACGCCCGGGTCGTGGAGCCCAGCTGAGCGATGCCTCGAAAAATGTCCAGCTGGCGGAGAGTCAGCTTCACGAACTTACCTATTAAGTGGGTATGGCATAGAGAAATTACCCGTTTTCCTAGATAAATTCACCCCGCTATTCTGTAGGCACTGCTCCGATGAAGTACGCCGTGGAGGCACCATGCGAGACATCAGCTTGTCAAAAGTAATGCAAGGAGGGCAGCCGCTGTCGGCGCTCTCAAATCCAAGGGAAGCGATCCGGCAGTTCACCCCGAACTGGTTCGCCGCCACGATGGGTACGGGCATTCTGGCCCTGGCATTAGGACAGCTTCCAGGAGATATCGCGCTGCTGTCATACGCGGGAAAAGCACTTTGGCTGTTCAACATTGTGCTTTTCAGTGCCTTTACGCTTATGTACGCGGCACGTTGGGTTTTCTTTTTCAACGAAGCCAAGCAAATCTTCGGTCATTCAACCGTCTCTATGTTTTTCGGCACGATCCCGATGGGGCTGGCAACCATCATCAACGGCTTGATGCAGTATGGCGTACCTACCTGGGGTGATGCTCTAATACCATTAGCCCATGGCCTGTGGTGGCTAGATGTCGCCATGGCACTGGCATGCGGTGTTCTCATTCCATTCATGATGTTCACGCGGCAAGAGCACAGCATCGACCAGATGACTGCTGTGTGGTTACTTCCCGTTGTCGCTGCGGAAGTCGCTGCCGCCAGTGGTGGGGTGATCGCTCCACATTTAGCCGACGCGAGCGCGCAGTTCAATATGCTGATTACCAGCTACGTGCTATGGGCCTATTCCGTCCCTGTAGCCTTGAGCATTCTGGTGATCCTGGTGCTACGCCTGGCGCTTCATAAACTGCCTCACGAGAACATGGCTGCATCATCGTGGTTATCGCTGGGGCCTATTGGAACAGGAGCGCTGGGCATGCTGGTTATCGGCGGCGACGCCCCTGCCATCTTTGCCGCTCACGGCATGGCTAATGTTGGAGCCGTGGCAGCAGGGATTGGCCTGATCGCTGGCATTTTGTTCTGGGGCCTTGGCTTGTGGTGGATGCTCTTGGCACTGCTTATCACTGCCCGATATGCGAAAGGTGGTATTCCATTCAACCTGGGCTGGTGGGGCTTCACATTTCCTTTAGGGGTCTACGCCGTGACCACTCTGAAATTGGGCGTGATCTTGGACTTGGCTTTTTTTGACGTTCTGGGTGTGATTTTGGTGTTGATGTTGGCGGTAATGTGGTTGGTGGTGGCGGCGAAGACCACCATAGGTGCTTACCGAGGGAATCTGTTCGTATCCCCGTGCATTGCTTCTCTCAAGGCAAAGCAGGCCCAGCGTTAATTCAAATCATGTAGCCGCCTTGATGCCCGCGACAGCGTCACAACGATAGCCTTGGCTGCGTTGGGATTTGTACACACTGAAAGCGGGCTCGGATGTGGCATTTCGAACAGGCCCAGGTGACCGCCTGTTACTTCATGAATCGGGGTCTGACTTGCTCATTTTGGTTCGTCCTCCTCGACTTTTTTCGGGGCGCTCACGGCGTTGCGCTGAGAGTGAAATTTATTGATGTCCGAAAGACGGATATCAGTCGGTAGGGCATGGCGGTGTTTGCTGTGGCCCACGCGCTGGGCGTGATAGATCCCGGTATGGCCGGACACTAGATAACTGGCGATACAGGCAATCGCGGCAAGTGGAGCAATCTCTGGGCCGAACAGCTCCATGGCCATGACGATGGTCGCCAGTGGTGTGTTGGCGGCGCCGGCGAAGACTGCGACGAAGCCGATACCGGCGAGCATCGAGAATGGGAGGTGTAGCAGCGGCGCAAGCGCGTTGCCCAGCGTCGCGCCGATATAGAACAGCGGCGTGACCTCGCCACCTTTGAAGCCTGTGCCGAGTGATGCGACGGTAAACGCGAGTTTGCCGAACCAGTCCCATGGCGCAACGGGGGCGGCAAAGGACTGGACGATGCTCGGAATACCTAGGCCGACGTACTGATAGGCATCCAATGCCCACACCGCCGTGGCCACCACTATCCCGCCGAGAACAGGGCGCAAAGGCGAATAGGGAATCAGCTTTTTTATCCACGCCCCGAGGGTATGGGTGGCGGTGGCGAACAGCAGCCCCGCGAGTCCGAACACGATGCCTGCGACAACTATTGCCACCACTGTCCAGAACTGCACGGGCGCGATCTCGCCGATGACGTAGTGGGTGTGGACGACGCCCCAGAGCAGCCCGACTTGATCGGCGACGATCGCGGCGACCATGCATGGAAACAACGCGTCGTAGCGCATGCGGCCAATGGCGAGCACTTCAAGGCCGAACAATGCTCCCGCCAGCGGGGTGCCGAAGACCGAAGCGAAGCCTGCGCTGATGCCTGCCATGAGCATGATTCGGCGATCTTCGGGGCGCAGTCGGAACAGGTGGGTTATCTGATCGGCCAGAGCACCGCCCATTTGCACGGCGGTGCCTTCGCGTCCGACCGATGCGCCAAACAGATGCGAGATTAGCGTACCCGCAAGCACCAGAGGCACCATGCGCAGCGGCACGGTTTGCTTCGGGTCGTGAATCTCGTCGATCAGCAGGTTGTTGCCCGCGTCAACCGGCTTGCCAATCAGGTGGTAAACCAGCCCTACACCAAAGCCTGCCAGCGGCAGCAGCCAGATCGCCCAGCGGTGGGTCTCGCGCCATTGAGTGGCGTGATCGAGGGAGAACAGAAATAGCGCGGATGCCGATCCCGCCAAAAGTGCCACGGCGCTGGCAAGTACCAGCCATTTCCCGATGTAGGGAAGCAGAACGAGTTGTTCAGGTTTTCTGAGTTTTGACATAGGGTCGGCCACACAAGGAAAGTGAGCCTGACCAAAAAGGAATTTTTTCGCGCGAACGCCTACAGTCCTGTCTTGATCAGGTGTCTGTAGGCATCATCAGCTGCTACGGGCGCAGCGGTTGGTAAGTGGAGGAATGCCATCTCCAGGGCCCGAATATAGCGATCTCTCCCGGAGATGTAAACTTGGTCATCAGGTAGAAGGACGAATAGCTTTCCTAAAAGCTTGTCATGAGTGACAGGAGCATCGAGTCGCATCTCACTCGTAAATTCAAGTGTCTGCTTCAGCCGATCTCTATTGGTCAAGGCGAGTCCCTGCCCTGATTAAGTCCATGCAATGTAAGCGGCAAGCAAAAAAACCTTGCACAGATCAGGCGGGCATCCACTGATGCGGCAGCAGCTGCTCGATCTCGCTGGCCTGCTGCGTCGGCAGCCGCGTCAGCACATCCTTGAGATAAGCATACGGATCATGCCCATTGATGCGCGCCGACTGGATCAGGCTCATGATCGCTGCCGCCCGCTTGCCGCTGCGCAGCGACCCAGCAAACAAACAGTTCGACCGCCCGAGCGCCCACGGCCGGATCAAGTTCTCGATCTGGTTGTTGTCGATGAGCACAGCACTATCTTCCAGGTAGCGCGTCAGCGCTACCCAGCGTTTAAGGCTGTAATCCAAGGCTTTAGCCGTCGCTGATCCGTTGGGCACAAGATCGCGCTGGGTCAACATCCAGTTGTGAAGGGCTTTAGCCATCAGGATCTGCCGAAGGCCATTTGACGGTGATGGTTTGCTGACCGAAAGGGATCTCGAGACTCACCAGCAATGGCTGATCGGGCCGAGCTATGGGCTCCATTTTTATTGGAACGAAGGCAGGTAACGCCGGAGCCTGAACATCATGATAAAGAGGTATCCAATTTCGAGCCAGATTGGCATTGATGCCGTGGCGCAGGGCAACACTGGCCATGGACACGCCAGGTTGCAGGCATTCTTGGACTATCTGGGCTTTGAGGGGTTTGGGATAAGAGGTTCTTTGGCGCATGGGAATCCTGACGATAAGAGTGATGGTGTCCACGTATTTTTAGGTGGAGAACATCGCCCTTATTGCTGGGTTCGGATACCGCGAGCCTACCGATGGTGGTGTCCAACCTAGTCAATATCGTGTCAGCGGATTTCTTCCGAATAGGCTTCGCTGAATATGCTTCGGTGATGTGGCCCGTGAACATAGTCAGCGTGATGGCGACCTTGTTCATGCTGTGGCTGTGCTATCGGCGCGACATCCCTACTACCTATAATCCACAGCAGCTTCATGCGCCTGAGACTGTCACCCGTGACAAGGCTACCTTCGTCGCCGGCTGGTGGGCCTTGGCGTTGCTCCTTGTTGCCTGTTCGCGCTGGAGCCGTTGGGGATCCCCATCAGTGCGGTGGCAGCCAGCTGCGCACTCATCCTTCTGGTGATCGCCGGCAAAGGCTGCGTTATTTCTACCCGTACGGTTATCAAAAATGCACCGTGGCAGGTTGGTGTTTTCGCTAGGGATGTACCTGGTGGTCTATGGGCCGCGCAACGCGGGGCTCACGGACGCTCTCACGTCTCTGCTCAATGTCTTCGCTGAACAGGGCCTGTGGACTGCAACTATGGGTACCGGCGTGGTGGCTGCATTGCTGTCGTCTGTTATGAACAACATGCCCAGCGTGCTTATCGGTGCCCTATCGATTCAGGCCAGTCAGGCCACAGGCGTGGTCCATCAGGCCATGGTGTACGCCAACATCATCGGCTGCGACTTGGGGCCCAAGATCACTCCGATCGGTAGCCTGGCCACGTTGCTGTGGCTTCACGTACTGACTCAAAAAAACATCCGCATCATGTGGGGATACTACTTCAAGGTTGGCAGCCTGCTGACCATCCCTGTGCTGCTTATCACCCTGGCCGCACTCGCCCTGCGGCTCAGCATCCAAGCCTAGGACAATATTCCGGCGATTTCCCGAGTAGTCCAAGCCGCCTGACAGGTTCTGATCATGGAGTACTTGGCCTCCGAGAAGGCCTTGGCTGTGTCAATCAGTCGGACGTGAGCGTAGATACAACCTTGTTACTGGCGAGGTCGACTGTGGAGATGCTCAGATCTTCATTGAGCACATAAGCCTTCGACTTATCTTTGGTGAAGACGATAGCTTGGCGAGGTGCCTTCAAACCGGTCACCGTGGTCGTCACTTTCAGCGTTTTGGTGTCAATCACTGAAAGGCTATTGTCGCCTAGGTTGCCTGTGTAGACCTGCAAGCCGTCTGGCGTCAGGGCTGCACCGTAGGGGTCTTTGCCCACCATAACGGTGGTCGTGATGACGTGCTTTTGAGTGTCAACAATGGCAATGCTGTTACTGCCGCTGTTGGCCGCGTACAAGGTGTTACCGTCGGCAGAAATAGAGATGGCCCGCAGCTTATTGAAACCAGTAATTTCACCTTCGATCGCATTAGTCTTGCTGTCGACCAGGGTGATCTTGTCACCCAGAAAGTTGGTGACATAAACGGTTTTACCGTCAGGGCTCAACCGGATGCCCTGGCGCGGTTGAGAGAAACCGGGTACCACGGCGACAGGACGCTGATGCTCCAGGTCGATGACCGACAGCGTGCTGGCCGCTTGATTGTTGACGTAGAGCAAGCTGCCGTCCTTGTTGAGCGTGGTACCAAAAGCACCTGCGCCCAACGGCAGGTCTGCAATGACTTTCAAGGTTTTGGTGTCTATCTTGCGTACTACTCCCAAGCTGCTGTCGGAGAGGTAGAACACATCACCCTTTGGCGAAAATACAATGTTGCGCGGCGTGATGTAGCCGGTGAGAATCTGACGAACCTTACCAGTTTTCAAATCGTAGACCACGACGTCAGGACGCTGGCTGTAGGAAGCCACCGCCGTCGTTTCATCCGGGCTGATAGCCAGCGAGTTGTTGTGAATAGCGCCGTCGAAGGTCCAGCGATCTTCCGCTGCCAAGGCGCTCAGCGATGTTGCCAAGGTAATACCCAGCGTAAGGGCAGTTATTTTTTTCTTCAGTACATTCATCAAAGATTCCTCATCAGGGTCGGCCAGGCATGGGATAGCGCCTTGGCAAATGCAACTCGTTGGTGGCATGTGGCAACGAGCTGACCTTATGCGTCTCTTCTAAGTTCCGGAAACAACTTGTTAAGGTATCACCTACCTATTTTCTACATAGGTCCAGAAAGGGTTGGTTCGCAAACTGGCCACAGCTCTCCCAAAATCGACCGAGACCCGGTGAAATGAATTTGTCCCGGTGACGGATCAAGAAAAAGCGTCGGGTTAGCATAGGCAAGGCGTGCGGCAGTTCAATGAGCTCTTGAGAAACCAGCAGATCCCTCACTACCCAGCGCGACAAGCAGCTGATGCCGATGCCTTGTGCAAGGGTATGCTTGATGGCCTCTGAACTACCGATCTGGTGGGTTTCAGCAAGATTATGCAGATGACGCAGCAGCAACTGTTCGACTTCTTCACGGGTACCGGACCCTGGCTCGCGGAGTAGCCACTCAGCGGTCCGAAGGTCATCAAGCGAGACCTGTTGCCTGAGCGCCAAAGGATGTCGCTGGCTTGCGACGATGAGCAACTCATCCACAAGCCATGGCTCGGCATTCAATTCGGGCAGGTGACACGGTCCTTCGATCAGGCCCATGTCGATCTCGAAATCAGCGACTTTCCTTGCAATAGCCATGCTGTTCGCCATGTCCACATCGACCCGTAAATGCGGCGCCGATTGGCGTAGCTCACCAAGGATCAATGGCAGAACATAATTGCCAATGGTGGTACTGCAGCCCACTCGCAAGCGTGTCTTCAGCTCGGCATGCCCTGGAAGGAAACGGGTCTCTATTTGTTGTGCGTTCTCCAGCATCCTTCTGGCCTGAGGCAGTAAGGCCAAGCCGTTATCGTTCAGCACCAAGCGCTTGCCGACGCGGTCGAACAGCCGAGTACCCAGCGCGTTTTCCAGTTCGTTAAGTGCAGCACTGGTGGCCGACTGCGAAAGTGAAACCGCAATGGCGGCGCTGGTGGTACTGCCCTGTTGCGCAATGGCGCAGAAAATTTGCAGTTGACGCAGACTTAGCTTCAAAGGATCTACCTTGTTGATAGGTAACCAAAACCCATATTATCCGTTTTTACCGCTATGTTCATCGAACTACACTTCAGGCATGCCACATCGAATGAATAACGAAGCGGGAGTAACACTATGAGTGACACACGACTCGCAGCGATCATGGGCGGCAGCCATCCACTGGCTGCCCTGTCCAATCCGCAGGAAGTAATCCGGCAATTCACACCCAACTGGTTCGCCGCCACGATGGGGACCGGGATTCTGGCTCTGGCGTTGGGCCAACTGCCATTCGCTGCACAATGGCCCAAAGCGTTAGGGCAAGCCTTGTGGTTTTTCAATATCGCGCTGTTTTGCCTGTTCACAGTGATGTACGCGAGCCGTTGGGTTCTGTTCTTTGATGAGGCCAAACAGATTTTCGGTCACTCCACCGTATCAATGTTTTTCGGCACTATCCCAATGGGGCTAGCGACCATCATTAATGGCTTCTTGCTTTATGGTGTACCGCAGTGGGGAGATGGGGTTGTCGCTGTGGCTGAGATGCTGTGGTGGATCGATGTCGCCATGGCATTGGCCTGCGGGGTATTGATCCCATACATGATGTTCACTCGCCAGCAGCACAGCATCGATCAGATGACAGCGGTATGGCTACTGCCTGTGGTGGCGGCCGAGGTAGCCGCCGCAAGTGGCGGACTCCTCGCGCCGCACCTCGCTGACGCGAGTGCACAGTTCACCCTGCTTATCACCAGCTACGTGCTATGGGCTTACTCGGTGCCGGTCGCCTTGAGCATCCTGGTGATCCTGCTGCTACGCATGGCGTTGCACAAATTACCTCATGAAAGCATGGCGGCATCGAGCTGGTTGTCGTTGGGGCCGATCGGCACCGGTGCTTTGGGGATGTTGGTGCTGGGCAACGATGCTCCGACGATCTTCGCTGCCCATGGAATGGCCAGCATCGGTGCCGTCGCCGAGGGCATCGGCCTGATCGGTGGTGTGCTGTTCTGGGGGCTGGGATTGTGGTGGATGGTATTGGCGCTGCTGATCACGGGGCGTTATTTCAAGGCAGGCATCCCTTTCAACCTTGGCTGGTGGGGCTTCACCTTTCCACTGGGGGTGTACGCCGTGACTACCCTCAAACTGGGTTCAATGCTGCACCTCGCTTTCTTTGACATCATGGGCATGGTGCTGGTGTTGCTGCTGGTTGTCATGTGGATCATCGTCGCGGCCAAAACCCTGGCGGGAGCCTATCGCGGCAACCTGTTCGTGTCGCCTTGTATCGCCTCGCTGAACAAGGCGAGCAAAGCCTGAGCCTTTGGCTACTCAACCGACTGTTTGGCGTGAAACAGTGCGGACAGGATGCGTTGCCGGACACTTGGGTGAGTGCAAACAGAAAGCGGACTGGGATGGGGCATTTCCAGCAATTCGAAATCAGGAAAGGCTAACCGGATACGCGGCATTGCCTGCTGAGCGACACGCCCTGCAAACACGACAGTGACGAGATCTGGGAAACGAGGCAGCAGGGTGATCAGCATCTCTATACCCTCGTCAATTTGCGCTCTGCGGAGCGCACCCTTGGTTTTTTCGAGGTTGGGCAGCCAAGGGTACAGATTCCAAAGGACTGTCTCTTGGCGTGCCAATCCAGCCTGCTCCATGAAACCCTTGAGGTTGCGTTGTGCGGGCCCTGGATTGTCTCGTGAGACATACCGTGGACGACTGACCGTTCGAGCCGGCGATTCCAACAAGATCAATACTCGGGCGAAGACCCCGCCATCCAACGGATCGAAATACGGCAACGTTTTATTGTCCGTGGACTGGGAATTCACCCAGCGTGTCAATTGCGCAACGTTCGGCAACAGCAGAAGGTCTTCGCGCGCTTGTAACGAAATTTCCTGCTGCGCGGTGATTTGATTAGGTAACACTGCTTGCACGCACCCTTCTATTGTCAAGAAATTGCCATTCGAAGGCCCGCTATGTTTGATTTGCAGGCTTTAGACCTCGCGCTGTCAAATTGCGATGCCTATGATGCAGGCATTCTATGCGATGGAAACTCTCCGAAGTACGACACACCTCGCCTGTTACTCTGTAGTGGTTTACTAACCCCGGACACGTTTTTAGGCGAAAATGGTCGCCACAGAGAGGTGTCTGATGACCAAGCAACGCCGTACCTTTTTCGCCGATTCCAAGTCCGAAACCGCCAGCTTTGTGCGCAATCAAGGCTGCATTCTTCCCTTGCCAATCGATCTAAAACCGTTTAGGTCATCTATAGCAGCCGAATGCAGATGATCGATATGCTATGCCCTACCACCGCACGTCCCAATGGGAACAACGTATTTTATCACCAGTAATACGCCAAAAGCCTGCGCATGCCTCGAAAGTCATAAATCAACCTAATTTGCAATTTCAGTATTGACAGGCAGGAAAAAAAGAATCGTTTCTGGACCGTGCGGAGTACGAAAAAAATGTGTATATTCGAATATTCGAATACATGCATATCTAGGAACGCTCATGGATCTGTCACCGGCGACCGTCTTCAAATGTCTTGGCGACGAAACACGCACACGCATCATGCTCATGCTCGCTGGCCAAGACGAGCTTTGTGTCTGCGAGCTGATTTGGGCGCTGGATGATAGTCAGCCGAAAATCTCTCGGCATTTAGCCCAACTTCGTAATTGCGGGTTATTAGTGGACCGCCGTCAGGGGCAGTGGATTTATTACCGCTTGCATCCACAGTTGCCCGAATGGGTTTTGCATGTGCTCCAGATAACACGCAGTGCTAATCAGTCCTGGATAGATCAAGACGCGAGCCGTCTTGCATTAATGGAAGATCGTCCGGTCCGCCAGGCCGCGTGCTGCTGATTTTGCTGGAGAGTGTCCATATGGTTGCTCCAATCACAATATTCGTTCTGACACTTGCGTTGGTCATCTGGCAGCCGAGGGGATTGGGCGTAGGCTGGAGCGCCGCTGCCGGCGCAGTACTGGCTTTGCTTACCGGTGTGGTTGGTCTAGGCGACGTACCTACGGTATGGGCCATCGTGTGGAATGCAACGGCCACTTTTATCGCAGTCATCATCATTAGCCTGTTACTGGATGAGGCCGGATTCTTCGAGTGGGCTGCCTTGCACATGGCACGGTTGGGCCAAGGCAAGGGCATCCGGTTGTTCATCCTGATGATCCTGCTGGGCGCCGCTGTTTCAGCTTTGTTTGCAAACGATGGCGCCGCGTTGATCCTGACCCCCATCGTCATTGCCATGCTCACAGCCTTGCGCTTTAGCCCGGCGTCTACTCTGGCCTTTGTCATGGCTGCAGGCTTCATCGCCGATACCGCGAGCCTGCCCATGGTGGTGTCCAACCTGGTCAATATCGTGTCAGCCGATTTCTTCCAAATCGGCTTTGCTGAATATGCTTCGGTGATGTGGCCCGTGAACGTGGTCAGCGTAGCGGCGACCTTGTTCATGCTCTGGCTGTGCTATCGGCGCGACATACCCGCTACCTATGATCCACAACAGCTTGATGCGCCTGGGACTGTCATCCGTGACAAGGCTACCTTTGTCGCCGGCTGGTGGGTCCTGGCGCTGCTCCTTGTCGGTTTGTTCGCGCTGGAGCCATTGGGGATACCTATCAGTGCAGTAGCAGCCAGCTGCGCACTCATCCTTCTGGTGATCGCCGGCAAAGGCCGCGTTATTTCTACCCGTACGGTTATCAAAAATGCACCGTGGCAGGTCGTTGTGTTTTCGCTAGGGATGTACCTAGTGGTCTATGGGCTGCGCAACGCAGGGCTCACGGACGCGCTCACGTCTCTGCTCAATGTCTTCGCAGAACAGGGCCTGTGGACTGCAACTATGGGTACCGGTGTGGTGGCTGCATTGCTGTCGTCTGTTATGAACAACATGCCCAGCGTGCTCATCGGTGCCCTATCCATCCAGGCCAGTCAGGCCACAGGCGTGGTCCATCAGGCCATGGTGTACGCCAACATCATAGGCTGCGACTTGGGGCCCAAGATCACTCCGATCGGTAGCCTGGCCACGTTGCTGTGGCTCCACGTACTGGCTCAAAAACACATCCGAATCACGTGGGGATACTACTTCAAGGTTGGCAGCCTGCTGACCATCCCTGTTCTGCTTATTACCCTGGCCGCACTCGCCCTGCGGCTCAGCATCCAAGCCTAGGAACCACCGATGAAAATCCTTTTCATGTGTACCGCCAATAGCTGTCGGAGCGTGCTTTCTGAAGCACTGTTCAACGATCTGGCCCCTGAAGGCATCACAGCAGTGAGCTCCGGCAGCTTTCCGAGCGGACGACTTAATGCTCGGGCGGTCAGTACCCTCCAAGCGCTCGGCATCGATACGTCAGTGCTACATAGCAAGGGTTCAGAGAGCTTCCAGGATAATCCCCCTGACGTTGTGATCACCGTCTGTGACAAGGCTGGAGGCGAGCCCTGCCCCGTCTATTTTGGCCCAGCTATCAAGAGTCATTGGGGGCTGTCTGACCCCTCGGATGTCATTGGCCGCGACGAGGAGAAGCAGGCAGCCTTTGATGCCACCGTGACAACTATCCGGAACCGATTTACGGCCTTCTTTGCTTTGGATTTGGATGCGCTCAGTTCAACAGAGCTCAAGCATGCGTTGGACAGGATTGGAGCGCTGTAATGATCGAGCCTACATCCGAATATCCGGAAGACTTTCCCAGCCTGGACCTAGCCCTGCTCGATGTGCCTACGCCTGAGAAGCTTGCCCAGGATATGCAGCCCGACCACAAGCCTCGCATCCTGTTGCTCTATGGATCCACCCGTGAGCGCTCGTTCAGTCGGTTGCTGACCCAAGAGGCAGCGCAACTCCTGAACCTCATGGGCGCAGAGACGGCCATCTTCGACCCTTCAGGTCTGCCGTTACCTGATGATGCACCGGTGGAACATCCAAAAGTCCAGGAACTGCGCGACCTGGTGCTGTGGTCCGAGGGTCAGGTGTGGTGTTCGCCGGAACGGCATGGGTCGATGTCGGCCGTGTTCAAGGCGCAGATCGATTGGATACCTTTGACGTTGGGCGCAGTACGACCCTCGCAAGGCAAGACGTTGGCTGTGATGCAGGTATGTGGTGGATCCCAGTCATTCAATACGGTCAATCAGCTTCGTATCCTGGGCCGCTGGATGCGTATGGTCACGATCCCGAATCAATCCTCGGTACCCAAAGCCTTCCTTGAATTTGACGAAGCCGGGCGCATGAAGCCGTCTGCCTACTACGATCGGGTAGTGGACGTGATGGAGGAATTGGTGAAATTCACGTTGTTGGTACGAGGTCGAGAGAGTTACCTGGTAGACCGCTATTCGGAACGCAAGGAAGACGCCGAGGCCCTTTCCAAACGGGTGAACCAGCGTTCTATCTAGACAAACATTTTGCCAGATAGGGCTCATCTCGATCCCAATGTTGAGTGCTGAGCTTGCTCCAAATCCGAGTGGGTGGATTTCAGTAATCCAATGGCATCAGCTACAGTGGAGCTTGAGTATTGTCAGCAGAAAACGGCACTAAAGCGATAAAACCTGATTCCGCCTGGTCAGTGTTTCTAGCGTTCTTACGCTTGGGACTTACGTCTTTCGGAGGCCCGATTGCACATTTGGGGTACTTTCGCGAGGAGTTTGTTACTCGACGGCAATGGCTGAGCGATCGCAGCTATGTCGACTTGGTCGCACTTTGCCAATTTCTTCCAGGACCTGCAAGCAGTCAAGTTGGCATAGGGTTGGGGCTATCGCGTGCCGGTTTGTCAGGTGCCATTGCTGCGTGGGCCGGTTTCACATTGCCATCAGCTATCGCCCTGGTTTTATTTGCTCAGGGTATGGCCAAGTGGGGAGCCCCTTTCCCAGTCGGCCTATTGAGCGGACTCAAAATCGTCGCAGTTGCGGTCGTTGCGCAAGCAGTCTGGGGCATGGCCCGCAATCTTTGCACCGACGTGCCTCGCGTGACCATCGCCGCTTTCTCGGCATGCGCAGCACTCTGGTTGCCCAATGCACCTGGGCAACTTGGTATAATGGTCTGCGCGGCTGGAGTCGGTTTGATGTTTTTGAAACCTGTTCAAGGCCTAGCTGCAGAATCGTTACCGATCGCAGTCAGCAGGAAAGCGGGTGTGGTTTCATTGGCGGTGTTTTTCAGCCTGTTGGCAGGCCTTCCATTACTACTGCAGGCCTGGCCCTCTCAAACACTCGCCATGTCGAACGACTTTTACCGGGCCGGCTCATTAGTGTTCGGCGGCGGGCACGTCGTTTTGCCGTTGCTGCAGGTGGCAACGGTACCCAACGGTTGGGTTGCCAACGATGCATTCCTGGCGGGATATGGCGTAGCGCAGGCGGTACCGGGTCCGCTTTTCACCTTTGCAGCATTTCTCGGTGCGTCTATGAACGTCCAGCCCTCAGGTTGGACGGGCGCATCAATATGCCTCATCGCTATTTTCGCGCCTTCATTCCTTCTCATACTCGGCGTGTTGCCATTCTGGGAACGACTGAAGCATAGCGTTCGCATCCAGACCGCGCTGGTAGGCGTCAACGCGGGAGTGGTCGGGCTACTTTTGGCGGCTTTGTACAACCCGGTCTGGACAAGTGCCATATCAAAACCCGCGGACTTCGGATTGGCGCTGATGGCTTTTGTTGCCCTGATGTTCTGGAGGGCCCCACTTTGGCTGGTTGTCTTGGGTTGCGGCTTAATAGGATGGCTGTCAGCACTGGTCCTATAAGCATCAAGCTGAGCCTTGCAATGCGTTGAAACAGCCCGAAATATCGAGTATAGGTGCCTCTTAGAATCGGAAAATCCCCAGACATACGTAAATCGTACCCATCCATGCGCCTATCTTGGGCAGTTGAAGCAGCATTTCCTTAGCTGCGTCTACGATCCCTTCGCCAAAAATTTTCCCTTCATAACGACGATTTTGTTGGGTGAAGAAAACGACCATATAACCTTCATTTCAATCTCCTCAGCGAGTACCAATTATTTGGTAGGACAATAGTCCGGCAGCGGTCATCGCTAACGAGCCTACGACGTGCAATGAGATTGAGCCGAGCGCCCACAGCAATCTTCTTTCCTGAATTAGGGCAACTGTTTCGGCTGAAAAGGTTGAAAAGGTGGTAAGTCCCCCACAAAAACCCGTGATGATTAGCAGGCGCCATTCGAGGCTTAAGGAGGGAGATGCGGCCAGGAACGCGATGGCTAGGCCGATGATGTACCCCCCGACCATGTTCGCCACCACAGTGCCTGGGGGAATTGTCGGGAAGAGCGCGTTGAGCTTCATGCCCAGAAGCCAGCGCAACCAAGCACCAAGTGATGCGCCAACGGCGATAACAAATAGTGATTTCAGCATAGCTGCAGATCTCCTCTGGGCTGGTAGAGCCGAGAAGGTACTGATAACCGCATACAGAGAGAGGAAGCTGATATGAGAATGGTAGTCACAATCCTGTCCTAAATTGATGGACAGGGGGCACACCTACGCTCCCTGTCCAGGGTTCACGTAGGCATCATCAGCACAAGGCGGTTTCAAAGAGGAATGCCATCTCCTGCAAAGAAAGATAGTAGAGCATCGGTACTGAAAATTTCAACCTCCACGCACTTAAATCAGTGCGTTCGCCCGAAGCACTGCCTCTTCTGTCATGGAGACTTAAGCAAGTCAGGCGGCCTCGTTGGGAGTTCGAAAGTAGGAAAATTGGATTTTCAATTTAGTCCTCCCAAGTGGTAGTCAGTAGAATATTAATCCTAAGATACTGATTGTTATGAATAAATTAGCTCGAATAACGTATTTTACCACCAGTAACGATTTTTTGAGAATTCGTCAAAATTTGCAGTCTTACGACTGCCAGTAAGGAATGGCCTCGAAACGCGTCACTCAAGATCTCGCACCTTTTCCGTCTGTCGGAATAATTGAAAAAAATCCGTGGCGGCATTGTGCTTTCTCATTTGCTGCCGATATGACGTATGCCGCTACAAATCTAATCCAAGGGTAGACAACGTGTTCAATTCAGCACTGAAGCGTAAATTGGAGTCTAAGGAAGCTGAAATAATAAAACACCAAGGATTGGTAGCATCACTGGATCGCTCGATGGCTATTGTGGAGCTCAGTCTCGACGGTAAGGTCATGAGCGCTAACGCTAACTTTTTGAGAGTCATGGGCTATCGTGTCGAACAAGTTTCAGGCTTGTTCCACTCCGATCTATGCCCAACCACGCTTGTGCGAAGCACAGCGTATTCGGAGTTTTGGACTAAGCTTAGATCCGGCGAATTCTTTTCGGGAACATTTCAACGCGTCGACGCGAAGGGTCAAAATGTTTGGCTCGAGGCCAGCTACAATCCTGTGCTAGATGAGCATGGGAAGGTCTACAAAGTCGTAAAGTATGCACTAGATGTTAGCCAGAAGGTGCTCCAGGAAGCTGAAGCAAGCAGTAAGCTTAATGCAATAGACAGGGCCATAGCGTCGATTGAGTTCGATCTGAATGGCAATATTCTTCATGCGAATGAAAATTTTCTGAAAACGATGGGTTTTGTTTTAGGTGACCTGAAAGGTAAGCACCATCGAATGCTTTGCGAAGCTAGTTTAGTGGACAGCAGTGGGTACACCGAATTCTGGAAGGGATTGAACTCGGGAAATTTTTCCAGTGGCCAATTTAGAAGGGTTGCCAAATATGGGCGACCAGTGTGGCTTGAGGCCACTTACAATCCTGTCTTCGACGCAGAAGGAAAACTCTTCAAGATTGTCAAATATGCAAGTGATATAACCCCACGAGTCGAGAAATTCGAAGAAGATTCTCGAGGTGCATCCCGTGCATATCATATCTCCGCCGAGACTGAAAAGGTTGCCGAGCAGGGAGCAGAGATCATTCAAGAGACCGCGAAGGAAGTACGCCTCATCGCAGATCACATTGAATCGTCAGCTCGTTTGGTCGGCCAATTGGGCGATCGCTCCGAGCAGATCACAGCAATAGTTAACACAATACGTAGCATTGCGGATCAAACGAATCTACTAGCGCTTAACGCCGCTATCGAGGCTGCCCGTGCGGGCGATCAAGGTCGTGGTTTTGCTGTTGTAGCCGATGAGGTACGGCAATTGGCGGGAAGGACAAGCCGTTCGACCAGTGAAATTGCTGAAATGATCGGCAGAATTTTGTCTGAGACAAGGGAAGCGGTTGCCAGCATCAACGCAACCCATGCAGGGGCTCAGCGAGGAGTATGTCTTGCAGAGCAAGCGGGAATGGTCATCCTGCAGATCCGGACCGGTACCAGTGATGCGGTCGAGGCAGTCAGTATGTTCGCCTCGAAGCTGGATGAGTCAGAGGTGATTCCAAAAACCGCCGTGAGCTGGGTCGGCTGACTATGAGTCTGCGTTAGCAAGCGGTATATGGCTACAACCGTTTCAATACGAGCTAGTAGGATAGTTTTCTCCCAATCATCGACGCACACCACCACTTGTTCGACGGGCCTGATCTGCGATACATGATTGACGATTATCTAACAGATACGCGTGCAGGCCACCGGATTGTCGCTTCGATGTACGGGGAGACCTTGGCTTTTGCAAAGACGGATGGCCCCTCGGCACTGCGCCCGCTCGGCGAGATCGAGTTCGCCAACGGCATCGGCGCAATGTGCGACAGCGGCCGCTACGGCTGCCGGGCCTGCGTCGCCATTGTAGGCCATGCCGACCTGCGGCTGGGCGATCAATTGGCTGAACTGCTGGACCAGGCGATGGAGCGCGCGCCGGAGCGGTTCCGGGGTGTACGCCAGGTCACCATCGAAGACCCCTCAGACGCGCCCTATCGGTTCATTCCCAATAGACCACCGGGCGGCGTGATGAAGAGCCCTGGCTTCCGCCCAGCCTTCGCCCACCTCGCCGCACGCGGCTTGAGCTTCGACGCAGCGGTGTTCCATCACCAGTTGCCCTAGGTGATCGAGCTGGCGGACGCTTTTCCAGACACCACCATTGTCCTGAATCACTGTGGGCATGCGATGGCGATAGAACTGAACGCATCGGCGAGGGAACGAGTGTTCCATGACTACCGCCGGCTGATGATTGAGGCTGATCGGCGTCCAAATATCCACTGCAAGGTGGGTGGGCTAGGTATGCCCTTCTGGGGCGTCGGGTTCGAAGAGCGTCGCGACGCCATTGGCTATGGCGAACTGGCCAAGGCTTGGCGCCCTTATGTGGAAACAACCATCGAGGCGTTTGGCGTCAACCGTTGCCTAATGGAAAGCGACTATCCACCGGATGGACGCTGTGCAGGCTTCGTGCCGCTGTGGAACGCTCTGAAGTACATCTTCAGGTCGGCTTCGGCTGATGAGAAGGCTGCGCTGTTTCATGGCACGGCCGCGAGGGTCTATCGCATACGCGTGCCTGTTGCACAGCCTGGGAAGGCTCCTAGCACGTAGCTCGAGAGAGCAGCCGCACAAGAGGCGTCTCCGGATACTGGGCCGATGCATCACCCATCTTTATTCAGGACAGATCCAACGGAGGAACTTGATTTATGAAAAACTCTTGCGGAAAACAGGTCGCACTTGTCACTGGCGCAACATCGGGCATCGGCCTGGCGACCGCCAAGGCTTTCGCTCGAGCAGGCGCTTGCGTTGCGCTTACGGACGTGAACACCGACGGCGCGCGCGCCGCCGCCGACGAGCTAGTAGCGGCTGGATTCGAGGCTATCGGCATCCGCTGCAAAGTGGGCGATCTGGGCGAAGTCGAGGCCATGATCAAGGAAACCGTTTCCACCTTCGGCCGCCTGGACGTGGCTTTCAACAACGCCGGCATCCAGAACGCTCTCGCGGAGACCGCCGACGCCACGGTCGAGGACTTCGATCGTGTGAACTCGGTCAATCTGCGCGGTATCAGGGCCTGCATGAAGTACGAGTTGCAGCATATGCGGCAGCAGGGAAGCGGCGCGATCGGGAATTGCTCTTCCCCGGGAGGCCTGGTCGGCGGTGCCGAACGCCGCACCTACCATGCTGTCGAGCATGGCGTGCTGGGCGTGACCAAAAGCGCGGCGCCGGAGTACGCCACCCGTAATATCCGCGTCAACGCCGTGTGCCCCGGCTTGATCTGGACGCCAATGGTAGACCAAATGGTCGCCGCCGGACAGAAGGAGGCCCTCGATGCAATGCTCCCCGGCATTCCCATGCAGCGACATGGCCGCCCCGAGGAAATTGCAGACGTTGTCCTGTGGCTGTGCAGCTCGGCTTCTAGCTATATGACTGGCCAATCCATCTCGGTGGATGGCGGGCTCGTCATGCGCTGATCGCCGCCTGCAAACGAGCGTTCTTGCCATATCGGCGAACGCTCGTTCCTTGCTCTTCAAACCAATGGCGGCGGTCATGCGAGCCGTGCCAAGACTTATCAGGAGACACGCCGTCTGCCCGAATATTCCTCCTGCCCAAGCCACGCCGAAGGGAAAACCCTTGGACTTAGAGGCATCGTGCTGAGCGCGCTCGGTCTGGTGATCGTCGCCTCCGGGCTCTTCATGGTCGTGGGTGGGGTTCGCCTCATAACCCTCGGTCGCTCCTGGCTATTTCGCGCTGGCTGGTATCGGCTTCTTCGCCGCAGGCGTCCTCACAGTGGTGCGGAGACCGCTGGCTGGGCGAGCCTCAATCTGCCCGAGCAAAAGAAGATCAACGCCTGCCTGGCTTGATCAAACATCCTTGGCTGGAGAGTGCAGGTGTATACGGCTATCGCCAAATTCACGATGACCTGCGTGAGCTGGGAGAAGCATGCAGGCGAAATCGAGTTGGGCGCTTGATGCAGGCCGAGGGACTGCGTTCGCAAACGGGCTATCGGCGGCGTCTAGGGTTTTACGGTAGAAAACCAACAGTGGCCTCGCCTAACCACCTCGCGCGGCAGTTCAAGGTCAATGAGCCGAACAAGGTCTGGGTGATAGATATCACTTACATCCGCACTTATGAAGGATGGCTCTATCAGGCAGTAGTGCTGGATCTGTTCTCCCGCCAAGCAATTGGTTAGTCAATGAAGCCAAGGATGTGCAGCGACCTGGCTATCGATGCGATGTTGATGCTGTCTGGCGACGCAAACCACAGTAGCAAGTGATAATCCACTCAGACCAAGGTAGTCAGTTCAGTAGCTCAGACTGGCAAAGCTTCTTGAAGGCCAATAATGTAATCAGCAGCATGAGTCGGCGAGGAAACTGCCACGACAGTGCCGTAGCCGAAAGCTTTTTCCAGCTTTTGAAGCGGGAGCGAATCCGACGAAAAATCTACACAACGCGCGAAGACGCCCGAGGTGATATTTTCGATTACATCGAAATTTTCTATAACCCTAAACGCTGGCACAGCAGTGCTATGCTGCTGTCTCCAGTAGAGTATGAAAAACGCTATTTTCCGAGCTTGGAGAGTGTCTAGAAAATCCGGGACTATTCAGACCTCATCTATTTATCTGTAAACAGTGGATTGCTAAAGTTTTTCATGATAGATGCTTATTCCTCAATTGGATACTCTATTACCAGATCCGCCGCGACAAGTATTGCTGGCGTAGTGACTCTTACCAACTAATGAAGGCACTGGATGCTACATCCGTGGGTCATCAAGTCCTTACGAGCGAGGCTATAACCAATGTTACGAGCTCCATCCTGCACTTTAGAATACTCTTTAGAGAGGTATTGCATCGCCCCCATCACCCGCTTATACCCATTGCCGTTGATGATGTAGTATTGCCCTCCCCGAGAGAAGCTGACCAGTCCCCTGTACGCATCAGGATTCAGTCTCAAGGCACTTGCCCAAGCACCTTGGATGCAGCGTGCTAGGTTATCGTCATTGGAATTCAAGTCGCCTACACCGCGATAAGCATCGCGATTAACAACGACCATGAGATGATAGTGAGGTCGTTTACTCACAGGACCGAATTCCCTTACCCATACCAGTCGCACATCTGTAGGATGCGCTCTCTTGCCCCCCTTACTGGCTCTTGCACGTTGGAACTCTATTTTGGACCTTAAAGACTTAGCAAATCTGCCTAGTGCCTCATTCCCCGGTATCTCACCAGTAGACATGCACTTCGGAAAGCGCAGCTCTAGCCTCACTACGAGCAACCTGCGGTAATTCCTCATCGCGTACTGTAATACGCCATCAATGATCTCAAAGTAAGAGAAGATATTGAGACTAACTGCTTTACTCATCTAGACACCTAATTCATGTGTGTGTATAAATCTTCCATCTCCTCTTGGGGATGGATATATGTTTGGATAGTAGTGATAGCAGAAAGCAGGGTTAGTTAACTACCCTAGGCTATCGCTAACGCCCCATACGAGGGTCTACTAGGTGATATTCCATCAACAGCCTCACAGCGCAAGCAATCCTCTTACTCCGCTTAAACCGGCTCTTATAAGCCCTATTAGAGGGTACCGTTACAACCCGACATCTCCAACCACCGCTAGTGCAGCGCAAGCCCCCGAGCTGCATACGCGCACTTCGATTTAATCCTTAGGAATCTACTGTCGAGTTAATCCAAAAATAAGACAGTGATTAAGCCGTGATCCTCGACTCAATCCATTGGCTGACCTCACTCTCGATGAAACCGATAGCTCCCCCTATTCTCCCCGTCAAATAGATCCGCTTCGGGAAGCTGGGATCGAAGTACTTAGAATTGGGATCCATCAGACTGTACAGCGAGGATCTAGAAAGCCCTGTGCGTCTCATGACTACCTTCAGGCGCAGGACACAGGGAATCACAGCTAACGCAATAAAATCAGACTGGCTCATATAACGCTCCCTTGGACTCGATGGACTGACAGTACATGAGTGCTATCCGCGAAAGACGATTTTGGAACCATTACGTGTGATTACAATGCTATTACATCGATGGATGGATTCGCGCGTCAGCTTATAGCAACGGCTTCAGGACCCAGCTTAGGCTTTGCACCGTGGTGCAATCAGGTCTGTCACCCTTCCTTCCGTTCTCTAATGGCCTGGAAGTAATCATTGAACCATAGCGTTAGGGACGCTTGCGGTGCGTCCTGATTCGACGGCACGCGCATCACAGCGCCATGCCAACTGCCACTGACGCTAAGCTCGCTAGGCTGGCCTCTAGACGATTGCCATGACTTACCCCGGTGAAAGATGTTGAGGCGGTAGCATCGGTTCATGAGAACGCAGATCATCAAATCGAAGGTGTTTTTGCCATCGTGCGATACCCGCTCAGCCCGTCGAGCATTTTGCCTGCTAGGATGGAGGTACTAGACAGCACATCTGCAGAGGCGAAGCATGACCAACAATCTGAGAAGAAATCGAAGGCCATTCTCCTTGGAGGATTCACTGTGCGAGTTGAACCTTTCAATTTCAGAGTTCGTAGATTTCGTAAGATGGGCAAACGTCTCAACAGTCGTGCCAATTCCGCATGATAGGACCGTCAGGATGTTTTACGAGAATGAAAACTTCTCGCTCACCCCCCAGTACTATCAAGCAAGCGAACGTGAGCATCAGGCAGAATATCTACAAATCCCGAGTGCGACACTCGAGACCATCGCAATAGGTGGCAGAAAAGAAATCTCTCGGTTCGACGCTATAATATCGACTAGCGGAAAATCCATATCTACTGAAGAACTTCACGAAAGCGTTCATAATTGCTTTGTTGAGTATAATCATAGCTCATCTCTAACTACTGCCAGCAGAAGCGAACGTATCAAAGCCTTCTATCACCTTTACACTGCCCCCTACAGTCTAGAAAAGTGGTTCGGCATTACGCTGCCTAGACCCGCAAGTCCCCCGTCTCTATTCCAACAAGACGTACTTTTACCCTCAAGCTCAAGCGCATTATCTTGGGTGAATCAGTCGCAGCGCTTAACCGCGACCGCGGCCCACTCCAGCACTTTCAAGGACTTGCAAACAGACGTGCAGCATGGCTTCCAAATGGAGTTTTTTTTGTTTTCCATCTCAGACTCGCTCCCCTCAACTGGCAGTGGGCCGATTCCCATCTGGGTAGACAAAACAAACATTTTATTTTTGCCGTCCCAAATCTACGCGCTCAAGGAGATTCTTGAAGCACTTCCAAGCCAATGCCCAAATCAACGAGAACTAACAAAGCTAGACGTCTTAAACAACGCGGCCCTTAAATTTCACGCCACCATAAAAAATATAAAAGAAAATAACGAGGCCAGCCGTTACTGGCGGGAACACAGTGAGACATCAAACATAGCTAGCTACCTCAGAGCGAATATTAAATTAAAAAGCGAAAGCACTATAGAGTATTGCACTAGGGTATTGATCGATGACAACAGTTTATTCGAGGACCCTAAGCCCGCTATTGAAGTCAGTCCTAAAAAATACCCACGCAGCTTTTCAGATGCACTTATACGCTTGAATGAGGCGCGCCCCTTAATGAAGAATGACTCATCAGATAAGAATATTATGGCATCCAAGCAATTAAAGGACCGGCTTGAGAAGATAGGCTTTAAATCTCGTGCCGCAAATTTGTTAAAGGCGATTTTGAAAGAGCCTCTTAAAAATTAGCCGTTACCATATCCTCTTGGGTAGAAGATGACCCCTTGAGCACCCTTGCCAAAAACCTGAGTTGCTACATACCCCCTAGATGCGAGCAATTCAAAGGCCGCATTAAATCGGCCGTCTTTTCTCAAAGAGTTGGGACACGCTTGCCTCACGGCAGTTTTTCGATGGGCGACTTGGGAGTTATTATTGTATCTCCCCAAAAACCACCCAAATAAAATCTTTGCATCCTCCTCGCCAGTAGATCTTTTGGAGAACATCTGCACGAACTGATCAATGTGCCAGAAGCAAAGGCGGCAGGCATAGTCCAAAGTCTCGACAGTAATATCCCCGCTTCGTCCTTCAAAGAAATGAAGCAATGCAGAAATCCGTGCGATATTTTCAGGTGTCCTCGCAGCCAGATCCGGAAAGTCAGTGAATCGGCCTCCCATCTTTGACTCGTCGACCACTGCATTTTTAATTACCACCCACCTGCTGCGGGCTGCAGGAGAGAACCTGACCGCGGAGCGACTTATCCCGCTCACGCTCATGCTCAAGAAACGGCGCAACACTACGTGAAATTGTTCAAGGCTTTGCCAGTCCAGCACTTGGTCGTCCTCATACTGACCAATAACACTCGGTGGAACAGCCAATACCAAGCATCGTGCAAAGAACCCAGACTCTCGTGCCAAACCGCCGTACCGGTTGATGAAGTCTTCGAAGATTCCAGGCTGACTCATGATTAATACCGAGATCCTGACATCTGCCAACACAAAACTACCCGTGGTTTTGCGGTCGACAGTGACTCGGTCACCACTCCAAAGCTGATTAAGAGCTGGCATATTCTTCATTGAGTGTTGCGAAAGAATGATGCCGCCCTCACTTGTTACCAACCATGCACCATGGCCACCCGCACCTAGAGATCCGAGCAGAGCCTCAGGGGTAGTATCTTCAAAGACCATCCGAAAGGGTTTCGGAGGTATCGGGGCTTTTTGATCGTGAGCGATCATCAATTCAACCAACTCATCCCCTGATAGTACCTTGCACTGTTTTTTCAGCAAGTCTTTACGCTGATGAGACCATATTTCGAATTTAGTCTTATAGGCTGCCATTTCTCCCTTGCTCGCCAGCACCTGCTGGGTCTCAAACTCTTCGATTGATCTCTTAAAGAGATTTATCGTCCTATTTTTCCCTCCACCAGAGGGAACAGTGATCAACGTGTTCAGCGACACCGGCAAAGCGTTACCAGAGGGCATTTCAATATCTACCAGCTCTTGCAGCACTGCCGCGATAGCACTCAATGCGGTGAGACAGACGAACGGATGGGGAAGCTTAAGATTTTCAGCAGCTTCCAAAACCGCCGAACTGAAGCAGGGGTGTGCTAATGATGGAGCCGGGTATGGCGCACCAGGGATTGGTAAGGCGGGGTAACAATAAGAGTGATACATGGAGCCTCCGATCAGCCGGAAATGGCTGGTAAGAGAAAAGTATCATTGTGAAACCCAACGCCGGGGCTTTTGAAATGATTACGGGCCATTACACACCCGTTACACGTAAATCAGAGGTGCATTAGGGGGCTGTACCTCGCTACTCTGCTACGAATAGCGGAAATAGCTGCTACACCAAGACACGCGACTGGTCGGACCGGCAACAGGCCTTAGTTCTCATTCCAATAGTTTTTAGATATATATAACCGAGGCGAACACACCATTCGAGTCTTCTCTTATGTTCTGTACTTGCCCCTATTGTCACAGCAGTAGAATTCTTCCTATTTCCTCGGCCCGTCGCATCGCCCTCGGCGCGAAGGCAGTAAATCGGCTAATAATTCGACACCTCTCTTTCCATCCTAGCCTAAGCAAAAACCCGGTAGTACTTACTGCGCTTGAAGAACTGGCTAAGCGTCTATTCGATGCACTTGACATAGCTCTAAAGATCAAATACCAAGAGCCAAAAATAAACCAAGCGCTCACTCACGTTTGCATGCGATGCGGTCGCCTCTTTGGCCGCCTCCATCCAATCAACTGAAAGGAATTTAATATGGCACACGAAATCCAGAATATGGCGTACGTCGGATCTACGCCGTGGCACGGGCTCGGCAGCAAGCTTGTTCGCGGAGAACCGCTAGAAGTTTGGCAACGCGAGGCCGGGATGGATTGGCAGATTAAGTCCAGTCCTGTGCACTACGAATCGATTAGCGGGAATGGGAATCCGGAGAGCCGCACGTTCGTGGACCAAAAAGTGCTGTTTCGCTCGGATACGCTAGAACCATTATCAGTCGTGTCGTGCCGCTATCAAGTGGTCCAGCCGAATGAAGTTCTTGAATTCTACAGAGACCTTACAGAATCCTCAGGCTATGAACTGGAAACGGCAGGAGTACTCAAAGGCGGCCGAAAGTTCTGGGCGTTGGCGAGAACGGGACAGTCCGTCGCGTTGAAAGGAGGTGACGAGGTGGGCGGATATCTACTGCTGGCTACGTCCTGTGATGGCACCTTAGCGACCACCGCAACGCCCACGAGTGTTCGGGTGGTGTGCAACAACACGTTAGCCTTGTCACTCAATGGCGCTACCAGCGCTATAAAAGTCCCTCACAATACTCAATTTGATCCAAGCGTCGTTAAAAAACAGTTGGGTATTGCAGCCTCTCGGTGGGATGAGTTCATGTACCAAATGCGGGCTCTCGCCGAGCGGAAGGTATCTAACAAAGAAGCTGAGCACTTTTTCAACCAAGTGCTCAGTGTGGCATCGACAAGCGTTACCGCGCAGGGCCAGCAAACCAACCGCCATGCGATTGCGAAAGCCAGTGGCTTGTTTGAGGGCAGAGGCAAAGGCGCTAGCCTAGCATCAGCAAAAGGGACGGCCTGGGGACTTCTAAACGCGGTTACTGAGTTTGTGGATCATGAAAAGCGGGCCAGGTCGGCTGACTATCGAATGGATTCTGCCTGGTTTGGCCAAGGCGCCGCTCTCAAGCAACGAGCCCTTCACAGCGCATTAAGTTTAGCGGCGTAGCAATAGCAGACCACCAACCGATACCTGCTCGCCATGTGGCGGGCTCTATGTGGCTGCTGCAGCTGAGCATCAGCTCAATTACGTGAGAACCAGAATGCACAAACTCAAAATCGTATGCGCACTGCTCACGCTTGCAGTCGCACTGTACTCAGCGACTCTGGTCGTAGTGGTGAAGATCAACCTAGCCCTCGCAGTGATGTGCGGTGCAATGCTGATCACGGTGCTCTGCAGCTTTATCAACGCCCTGTCCACGCCACCTGGAACCTGTAAGGACTTTCGCTCCTCTCCAGCGCTGTAAGCACATAGAGGTTCCGGGAGACGCGGCATTGAAGTGGGGGGCTAGATGGGGGAACAACAAGCCTCAGAAAACAGAGAGCCCCGCATAGCGGGGCTCTCTGGGTATAATATGGCGGTGAAGAAGGGATTCGAACCCTTGATACAGTTTCCTGTATACACACTTTCCAGGCGTGCTCCTTCAGCCACTCGGACACTTCACCGTTTCTCGGCGCACCTGTTCGGTGTGTCGAGGCGCGCTAATGTAGTCGATAGCGTTCGTGATGGCAAAGCTTTTCTGCAAGTTTTTCATGCGCTTAAGCCCAGCGCCGAATTCCCTCGGGCCTGTCAGCGTGACCGGCCAGTCAGTCACGGCGCTTTACCCGGCCGGCAAGGCTGGGTAACGTCGGCGCCACAACACGACAAGGAATACCGGCATGAGTGAGCTGATCGATTACCAACTCGAGGGCGGCATCGTCACCCTGACCCTGAACAACGGCAAGGTGAACGCCATCTCGCCTGCCGTCATCGCGGCGCTCAACGAGGCTCTGGATCGGGCCGTAGAGGCGCGCGCCGTGGTGGTCATCACCGGTCAACCCGGCATCCTTTCGGCAGGCTACGACCTCAAGGTAATGACCTCGAGCCCGGAGAATGCGATCAGTCTGGTCACCCTAGGCTCTACCCTCGCCCGTCGGCTGTTGAGCCATCCGTTCCCGGTCATCGTGGCCTGCCCAGGACACGCCGTGGCCAAGGGTGCGTTCCTGCTGCTGTCGGCTGATTACCGGATCGGCGTGGAAGGCCCGTTCCATATCGGTTTGAACGAGGTGCAGATCGGCATGACCATGCACCACGCCGGCATCGAGCTGGCCAGGGATCGCCTGCGCCGTTCAGCCTTCCAGCGCTCGGTGATCGGTGCGGAAATGTTCGATCCTGCCGGGGCGTTGCAGGCCGGTTTTCTCGATGAGGTGGTGCCGCCCGAGCAGTTGCAGGCCGCCGCCCTCGCTGCAGCGCAACGCTTGCAGAAGCTCAACATGAAAGCCCACGCCAGGACCAAGCTCAAGGCACGTAAAGCGTTCCTGGAGACCTTGGACGAAGCCATCCGGATTGACCAGGAGCAAGGCTTCTAAGGCGCGTCAGTACGAGCGGTAGGGACCATTGCCCACACGTTGGGCCTTCACTGTGGCGGGCGTGAGCAGGCCGCTGCGCAGTGCAATGCGCGATCGATGAACTGAACCGCGAACTGCGCCGCGCCGGAACACTCCTATCCACAGCAGGCCCATCCCGGGTGTCCCTGCCAATCGAAGAAGTGAGCATCATGGGCCGAGTGGTCGCCGCCGCGGTATACAGCGCGGGCAAGAAGATTACCGACATCAGCCTCGACGACGGCGCGCAGTGGGCGCGGCGTCCGGGGCATTTCGTATGGATCGGCCTGGAACAGCCCGACGCCGAACAGATGAGTCAACTGCAGAAACAGTTCGACCTGCATGAGCTGGCCATCGAAGACGCCCTCGAGGTGCACAGTCGACCCAAGCTCGAAACCTTCGGCGATGCACTGTTCATCGTGACCTATTCGCCGATCCGTCGAGACGGCAAAGTCGAGTTCGTCGAGACCCATATCTTCGCCGGACGCGGCTATATCATCACTTGCCGTAACGGTCACTCGGCCTCCTACGCCTCGGTGCGCAAGCGTTGCGAAGCGCGACCATTGCTGCTCGATCACGGCGAAGATTTCGTGCTCTACGCTCTGCTCGATTTCGTCACCGAGAATTACCAGCCGGTAAGCGAGACCATTCACTGCGAAATCGAATCGCTGGAGCGCCGCGTGCTCGGTGGCTCGCTCAACGAAGCCGATATCCAGCACCTGCACGGGCTGCGCCGCGAGCTGCTGCGCATGCGCCGCTATGTGGCGCCCATGGTCGAGATCAGCGAAGAGCTGCAGCGGCTGGATTTCCCGTTCATCGACAAGAACATGCGCCCCTATTTCCGCGACGTGCAGATTCATGTGAACCGGCAGATGGAAGACTTGGCGACCATGAGTGACATCGCCACACAGACCATCGAGATCGGCCTGCTGCTGGAGTCGTCGCGGCAAAGCCTGACCCAGCGCAAGTTTGCCGCGTGGGCAGCGATCCTGGCCTTTCCCACGGCCGTCGCCGGTATCTACGGGATGAACTTCGAAAACATGCCGGAGCTGACCTGGCACTACGGCTACTACATCGTGCTGGGGGTCATCGCGTCCGGCTGCACCGGCCTGTTCGCCGGCTTCAAGCGCGCTGGCTGGCTGTAGCCGCGCGCTGTCCGACCCTGCCAGGGCACGAGCGTCACGCCGCGGGCGGGGTGCCCTGCGCGACGAAACGCATCATCCATTCAGCCACGGTGATGCCGTGGTGATCACGGTCCAGGCTGGCAATGGCTTTCTGATACACCGGCTCGCCCAGGTGCTGCTGACGAATGTCGAGCAGCGCTCTGGAATAGTCATGGATGAATTCCGGATGCCCTTGGAAACACAGGACCTGATCACCGATCCGATAGGCCGCGAACGGGCAGAATTCGCTCGACGCCACGACCGATGCGTTCTGCGGCAGCGACGTCACCTGGTCTTGATGGCTGATCAGCAGGGTCAACGTTTCGACTTCCGGACTCATCCATGACGCACGGTTGGCCAGGCTGTATTCATGGGTGCCCACGCCCCAGCCTTGGGTCGCGCGCTCTGCCTTGCCGCCCAGCAGCAGCGCCAGCAACTGATGGCCAAAGCAGATGCCGAGCAGCTTGTCGCCGCGCTGGTAGCGCTCCAGCAGAAACGTCTTGAGCGTTTCGATCCACGGGTCGGTGGCAAAGGAGTCAGCCTTGCTACCGGTGACCAGATACGCATCGTAGTGGGCATCGGCCGGTGGGTATTCACCGTTCATTACGTTGAACACGGTGAACTTGGCAGGAATGGGCTGGCTGGCGAACAACGTTTCGAACATGCGGCCGTAGCCATGGTATTGCTCGACCAGTTCGGGCCGCAGCACGTCGGTTTCCAGGATGCAGATGTTGAGGGTCATAGGTCACTCGATGGAGAGGGAACGCAGGTAGCAAGCCTGCCCGTTATCGGCGCTTGCTGGCAAGTGAAGCTGCGCCGGATTTGCCCGATGAACGGTAATTCACACCCCCGAGCTTGCATTTGCCTTCTTGGGCGTCTAGCACGGCATGTTCAAAATCGGCAAAAGAGTTCCTTAGTCGAGTTTGATCGAAACGACCCTGCCTACCGTGGCAAAGCGTTCTAAGCCCCGTCAATCAAGGGTTCTAAGGTAAAAGCATGACTATTGATGCAGCCGTATGGGTACATCGAGTCGTGGGAGGTGCACCTTTTCGCCAAGCTCAACCGCGGTTGCAGCATGGGTTGGCGCCAGGAAGAACATAACTCATAGGCAGTCTGCCATGTTCAAACATCCAAAAATCCGCCAGGCCGGACTCATCGTGTTCACCATGACGCTGGTGCTGATCCTGCCCAATCTGGGCAGGCTGTTCAGCTGACGTTTCGCGGCCAAACCTCAGCGCGCTCCCGCCGCAGCGGCGCCTGTGCAGGCGCGCGTCCGGAATCTAGCCTTGAGTCTGACTCTGGGACTGCGGCGCAGTGGCCACGCTGACCACAGGTGCGCTCGGCGCGACCAGTACCTTGGCGTGCATTTGCTCGAAACCGCCACCGCGACGCATGCCGCGCACCGGGCAGGCATCCAGGTAGTCCAGGCCTATCGCCAGTTTCAAGTGGCGTTCCGGGCGCGCCAATTGGTTGGTCACATCGAAGCTGTACA
>Ga0265798_10001330_pt1 | contig 38599 bp, 42 predicted proteins | sample P3T30metagenome_FD_192430 | JGI IMG/M metagenome (GOLD analysis project Ga0265798, IMG submission 192430) | Plant litter microbial communities from East Loma Ridge, Irvine, California - P3 T30 | ecosystem: Environmental > Terrestrial > Plant litter > Unclassified | place: USA: California...
TCCGCAGAGATGATGCTGCGTCATATGGAATGGTTCGAAGCCGCAGACCTGATTGTTAAAGGAATGGAAGGCGCAATTGCTGCCAAAACCGTTACCTATGACTTCGAACGTCTGATGGATGGCGCTAAGCTGCTGAAATCGTCAGAGTTTGGTGACGCAATTATTAAGCATATGTAATTAGCATCGCTGATTACGTTACTAAGGGAGCCTGATGGTTCCCTTTTTTTATTATTATCATTCGAACGGTTATCAAAAATTAATAAAAAAATGATAAAGGGTAAGTTATGCATCCTTTGAAAAACGAAGATCTACATTATATAGATAAGATTAAGTTACAATACGATCGTATAGCACATCACGAAAATCAGAGGCTCACATTCAGCAATCTAGTTATGACAATAACTACTACGCTTCTTACAATATTGGTTCGCATCAGCAATCTCAAATATGCGCTGCCATTCATCTCGGCTGAGACGCTGGCTGGTAATCCGGGGCCGTGGTTGTTTGGTTGCCAATGCCGGATTATAGCGGGTGTTACCTCGCCAGTGTGTTGTGCCTCTTTAAAAACGTCAATCAATACAGAAGTACTGGTTGCGTTTTTTATGTACATAACGGCAAAGGTATTTTCACGCTTATTGCCAAGGGGTACTAATAATGGAAATTTTATATTATTGCGCCAGTAAGAACGGCTTTTATGGCATAGGATCTGGATGAGTACAAAAACTCCGAGCCGGGATTACCTGACGATTTGGTCGAAGTTAGCGAAGAAGAACACAGGGCGCTAATGGATGGGCAGAACGCCGGGAAAATCATCATAGCTGAAGAGAACGGGCGTCCTGTATTGACAGAGCACCCGGAGCCGGAGCCAGTAAAGAATGACCGCGCAGTAAAGCCGGAATTCTCGCGGACCTCGATAAACTACGCGCCGGGCTGGAGCGGTTACAGAGTAAACACATCAACAGCTCCGAAACAGCCATCCATTTAAGATGGCTTCTGCTTGCTTTTTAATATAAGTGATTTCTCTGTATAGGCAATAGTGTTGTCAGGAACATCTTTGTTAATAAAAGACATTGCCCCGATAGTAACATTGTTGCCTATGGATAAATTATTTCCGATTATGCAAGATCCTGCGCCTATCTCAACATTATCACCAATGGTAATCACAGGCTTACAGTTGCTATCTCTCATTCCGCCACTAATGCCAATTGTGGCGTTTTGCCTGACTTTGAAATTTCTACCAATTATGGCACAACCATTTATAACAACTGACAAGAAATGCGTAACATTCAGTCCTGGACCGATAACAGCTTGTAGCTGAATTTCTGTATTATATTTTCGGATAAGATTTCTATTTATTCTGCGGGCCAAGAGTTTGCTTAAATATTTATCATTTTTATAGAGGTAAGAAGCAACTCTCCACCAAAAATTGAAACGCCTCTCCGGACATTTCATTGCTTTATGAATGGCTCGAAACCACGAGAAAGGTTTACTACTACACATCACTTCTTCACGGAGGCATTCATGCAAATGTCTTTTTAATTGAACTTTATCAGTGACGGCTATTCTTTGATCTTCACTTGTATGTTGAATTATTGGGTTGCTCTGCATTCTGTTAAACTCGTTCAAAACTTTCAGATTTACTGTGTAAATACCGATTTTAGTTAAAATTCATTTTTCATTAAGTGATTTAGCGCAAAAGTAAGTGGGTTATGTTTGAAAAAGCGCAGCCAGTGTCGAATGTCCAAAGTTCTGGTTAGCACAGGAAAATCCCCGACGCATATCCAAACAAGAAATAGCCTGCTATTTGCCGCCAGGTCAGATCGCTGGCGGTGACGATAAAACACATCGACCCGGCAAACGCCCCAAACACGATCGAATAGTGCACCGAGGTTATGAAACCCACCAGCGCAGAGGTAATTAATCCCCAACCGGCAATCGCACCGGTAGTTGCGCCAGCTGTAGTGGTTAACGGTTCCGCCATTTGCAATCCTTACCAATAAAAAAAGCCCACCGAAGCAGGCCCTTTAATTATGAAGTTATTTCTTTACGACTTTGCTTTGAATTTGAGTATTTTCTCTGTAAGAAAGAGACAAACCAGCACGCAAAAGAAAATAGTAGATATTGTCACTACTATTTTAGAAAGGTTGGCCGGTAAAGAATACCATCCATAGAAACCAACACCGGCCCCGCTTAAAAATAGAGTTGCCACAACAGCACCTATCAAAGCAGAAAAAGAATAAACCGCCTTTACCATATTTTCTCCCAACCCTGCCTGACAGGCGGGGAATCATATTACCATGTGCATTGCCCACCGATGTCATTACCGTAGCTGCCGGCATTGCCACCATTGTGAGGGGAGCAGGCACCTATACCAGCACCTATACCGGAAGCAATGGCCGCGCCAGGCCCACCAGCTGAACCGCCAATTACCCCACCTATAATTCCGTTCAGGCAGTCTTTAAATGCGGGGTTCATATATGGAGGGCAATTACTACTACCTCCAGTGGTGTTGTTATGACCATGGTTATTTTTATTGCTTGAGGTCCAGCCTTCATAGTTGCTGTTGGCGTTACCGCCATAAACATCATACCATAACTCTGAGATAATTTCTCGAACAGTCATAATTAACTCCTTGTAATTTCAACCTGAAATTTTATTTCCTTTTTGCATCTCAATGAACCAGGGATACATTTATCCTTACATTATTTTTTCGTCAAGTAATATAACCTTATGCCAGTTTTAATAAATAAACCATATGACATCAATAAGATACGTTATTTTAAAAAATTATCTGGAAATTAATAGCGTGCGAAAAATAGAAATATACAAATTACTTTGAAGCTGATCACAATAAATACCCTGACACCATCAGAGATGAGGTCCCTGTTGAGCTATTTCAGCCTTAAATAATATGCTCCAACAGAGCTGCGGGTTTTTCGCATGGATGTTTACCTGGATAACTCGCAGCCGGCGAAAATTCCATGCGTAAATGCAAAAAAACCCGCCAGGGCGAGGTTCATAATCTTTAAGTGGAACATGCATACAACTCCTACTCTGGCCAGATAATACGCCACTTTCGGACAAAATCAACCCATGGTTGATGCATGTTAAGTTTGGTTTAACTTTGCATTCCCGGTACTGGTAAAACGTCACGCGCTCTTGCTATTTATCAACGTAAAAGGAATTTTAACCAGCAAACACAATAAGGAAATAACATGGCTATTCCAGCGTACCTGTGGCTTAAAGATGATGGCGGTGCTCCTGTCAAAGGCTCTGTAGACGTTGCGAAAAGGGAAGGCAGTATAGAAATTACTGGTTTTTCGCATAACCTTAGTCTGCCTACAGACGGAATGACCGGAAAAATAACCGGAACCAGAAAACATTCAGCCGTTCTGATCCAGAAAGAGTTCGATCACTCATCCCCTTATCTTTATAAAGCCGTAGCCACCGGACAGACGCTAAAATCTGCTGAATTTAAGTGGTATCACATCAATCATGCAGGCCAGGAAGTGGAATATTTTAATATCCTTCTTGAGGGCGTTAAAATTGTGGGAATATCCCCCATAATGCATGACACCAAAGATCCCAGCAAAGAAAAACACAACCACCTGGAATGTGTTGAATTCCGCTATGAAAAAATTACCTGGAAACATTGTGATGGTAATCTGATGTTTGCTGATAGCTGGAATGAGAGGGTTCAGGCATGAGATATCCAGCGTTAGCAGCCTCGCCTCATCCGCCATATGATATCGCCTCGTTTGCACCGCCGGGAGTTTCCCTGATTAATAATATGATGATTGCCCGTTTTCACAAAGGACCGTCTGCGCTGACATATGTATGGTTTTATTATCAGGTGAGAGGGCATGGCCCGTGGGATTATAAAAATAAGTGCGGCCGACAGTATGAAAACTTTGGCAATTTTCATTACGGTGCGGTGGGACATGCCGCCGGGTTTAATGACGAGATACTACTCAGAGGTGCTGGCTTTGCTCAGTTGCTGGCAGGAACGAGCGATCCAGATTGGGCTAAGTACTCTGGGCCGGACTCTTACCACGATGACCCTACCGATCAGACCTGGATAAGGGCAGGTATAGACTATGCAAAACGTGCCGGTTTTTAAAAAGCGTTACCTGCTACTGTTAATCCTACTGACAGCAATCATATGTATTGGCTACAAAGCAATCCACTTTTCGCCGCTTGAACAACAGCTCTTCAGGAAAGTTCCAGTTAACAATCAGGTCAATCTGTACGTAACAGAAGCAAGCGCAGGCGCTACCACCGATTTTTCGTATCGTTTCTTTCTATACGATGCAAAAAAAAATGATGCGGACTTTACAGCTCATATGGATGAAGAAATACCCTTTATGATTACAAATGACAAAGACACTGAGATTAATGTTACTGACGGACAGGTGTATTTGAAAGTTCGGGGTGATCTCTATTCTTTCAGAAACACAAATTATTTCACGAGAGTGCATCTTACAGCCTCCCCATAGTAATACTGGCCCGCTAAGAGAGCGGGCCTTTACGGTTCTAAACTACCTCGCTGTTGTTCCCGACCTGTTCGCAAGGAAACCAGTGGGCTGGGCAATGTCGTTCTCGCCGGACAGAAGACTCACCATGAAAGCGCTGGAAATGGCATGAGAAACCCGGGGTAAGTCCGTCGGGGTGATGTTCCACAGCGAGCAAGGCAGTCATTATACGAGCAGGCAGTTCCGGCAGTTACTGTGGCGATACCGGATCAGGCAGAGTATGAGTTGGCGTGGAAACTGCTGGGATAACAGCTCAATGGAGCGCTTCTTCAGGAGTCTGAAGAACGAATGGGTGCCGGTGACGGGCTATGTAAGCTTCAGCGATGCAGCTCACGCAATAACGGACTATATCGTTGGGTATTACAGCGCATTAAGACCGCACGAATATAATGGTTGGTTACCACCAAACGAATCGGAAAACCGGTACTGGAAAAACGCTAACGCAGTGGCCAGTTTTAGTTGACCACTACAGTCATCTTGTCACCCATCAGAAATAAGCGGATCATAGGCTTACCCCAGTTGAACACAGCAAATTCCATGTTAATCAGCACTGAGAATTCACGTAGTAACATTGCAGACACGCGGCTCGCTTGCACTCTTGCTGCCGTTGCGGGAGCCTTAAACACAGCAGCCTTTGAAGCTGTAGGTTTTTTCTCTGCCAATATGACGGGTAACGTCTCTTCACTGTCCGATCATCTTGCCAAGGCTAACCTTGCACCAGCCCTTTTTTTTCTGTCGATTGTGAGCCTTTTTATTGCCGGTTCCGCATTCTCGACAGTGATTATCAATTCAGGTCGCAGAAGAAATATGCGTACGGTATACGCCATCAATATTATTATTGAGGGGGTGGGGCTTGTGGTGCTGGGTATTGTTGAGAGTTGGCTGAAGCCACTTTCGCCAGGCGTATTGCTTATCCTGTGCCTGAGCTTTTTAATGGGTTTACAGAATGCAGTAGTGACCCGCATCTCTAACGCGCGTGTAAGAACAACCCATGTCTCTGGAACATCTACGGATATCGGTATAGAGCTGGCCATGCTCTTCGATGTGTTAAGACGTAAGGAATCTCCAAAGGATGCTCCGCTTTACCTGGAGAGACTCAGGCTACACTCTTTTACCTTACTCTCTTTTCTGGCTGGTGGGATGGCCGGGATATGGCTGTTTCATTTACTTGGATATGTATTCCTGATTTTTATAGGTGTCGGCGTGATTTTGCTGGCACTGCATAACATGCTAAAAAAACATCAAAGTCAGTAATTATTATCACCGCCTGTGGGCGGTCTTTTGTAGTGAATATAATGATGAGTAAACCTGTTAATTTAATAATATCAACCCGACTTTTATTTTGTCTTAATTTCTGTATTTTATTTTAAAGTGAAATCACTCCGTTAACTTTTAATTCGCGTTCAGGGTGGAAATTGTGTGATTGATCTTATAATAGTTTTCTGATAATTTTTTTGAAACCCCAGGGGAAATGCCTTATCAGGCAAAATGAAAATTCAAATTTTTCTCAGGAAGAAGTAGAGGAAACAATAGAGCGGGCAAAGCTACTTTATGATTACTTTAAAGAGCCGTATGAGCAATATCTGGAGAGGCTAAGGCTGTCAGAAGAAAAAGGGCTTAAAGTCTTCGGTTCCATCAGTGTAATCGTCACTGCGTTAATTCTTATCGCCCGGTTTGGCGCTGACTTAATCTTAAGCGCTATAAAAAATCATCCTTATCCTGGCGTGGCAGCGCTGGTTTGCGGTGCTGTGACATTTATCGGGTTATGCTCAAGCTGGTCATTTGTCTTCAGGGCTGTGGTCCTGATCAACCAGCCCACCATGTCCGTTGAAGGAATTGACCGGGTAATTTTTCTGAATACACGGGATGATTCGTTATATAGCATGGCTCAACTCTACAGTGATGCATAAAAGAAAACAGAAGAAATACATGATGAAAAGGCGTTTCTCATCGGAAAGTCTATTGAGGATTTGGAATTTACTGATTGGTGCTTCGTAGTTTTTTTAATTATTAGTTACATCCGGATGGCTCAGGAGAGAAAAAATGGTTCAGAAAAGTAACCGGGGTTCTACCCCGACATCTCAGAATTTCTCTGCGGGTATACGTAAGCCCATGAATGCTCAGGCATTGGTGGGGATGCCTGAATTAGTGCAAACGCCTTCGCTGGGTGTCTCACTGGAAAGCCTTTAATCACTGATTGAAAAGCGCAGAATGGCGCAAAATCAGTAACGTCGTTATCACTGAATAAGAGAAAAGGGAGCGGAAGGCTCCTTTTTCTCAACTTAACTCCGGTCAACTCAACTCAGCTCTATTCAGTTTACTCAATTAACCCTGAAGAAAACTGAGTAAATCCTGATTGATGCGATCTTTATGGGTACTGCATAGCCCGTGCGAAGCCCCGTGATAAACTTTCACGGTTGGGTTGGCCAGCAGTTTAATTGCCGCCTCACTTGAGGAAGCTGGCGGTACGATCTGATCGTCATCACCATAAATAACCAGTGTGGGAATGGTCATCTTTTTCAGGTCTTCTCGCTGATCCGTTTCAGAGAAGGCTTTCACGCAGTCATACAGCGCTTTGATTGATCCCTGCATCCCCTGAAGCCAGAAGCTATCCTTTAATCCTTGTGAAGCCTGAGCGCCATCCCGGTTAAAACCATAAAACGCCGTAGGCAGGTCTTTAAAGAATGAGGAACGATCTTTCAGCACGCTTTCACGAATACCATCAAACACCGTTTTAGGCAGTCCATCCGGGTTGAAATCCGTTTTAATCATTATCGGGGGTACAGCGCCAATCAGGGCGGCTTTGGCTACCCGATCAGTACCATGGCGAGCGATATATCGTGCGACTTCACCGCCACCTGTAGAGTGGCCAACGTGAAAGGCATCCTGCAAATCCAGCGCAGCGGTAAGCTCCGCCAAATCGTCAGCATACTGATCCATATTATGCCCGTCCCAGGGCTGGGAAGAGCGGCCATGCCCACGACGGTCATGAGCAATCACTCTGTATCCGTGAGAAGCCAGGAAAAACATTTGATCTTCAAAAGCATCGCCAGACAAAGGCCAGCCGTGGCTGAATACCACCGGCTGGCCCGCACCCCAGTCTTTATAATAAAGAGTTGTCCCATCTTTGAGTTGCAGATAGCTACCTGATGACATTATTCGGTTCCTCATACAATTAACTGATTGATTGGGAATGACATTAGATGTGGCTTAACGGGCAGTTAAAGGCTAGTTCATTGCCGGAAGGTTGTCGTCCGGCACAGTCTCATTAAAATTTCCTTCGGGCAGAAAGGTCTACCATACAGCACCAAAAATAGATCATTAAAACACTCACGCGTACGCATTAATCGATCTAAGGTAATAACATCATTAGCAGCAACGACTACAGATAAATATGCAGAACCCTGGCTTCGGCCGGGGTTTTTTATTGCTCAAATTTCTTGAGAAGAAGCTGTAGCAAAAGGGGGCATTATGTTTGAGCATTTACTCGCCGTAAGCGCAGGCGCGGCATCTTCAGCAGAGACATTGATGGCTGGCATCAATTACAGCGTGCTGTTCGGCGCCTTTGCCGGTGCTGTGTACTATGTCACCAGCGCCGCAGATTTAAGGATCATAGTGCGGGCCGCCTATTTTATGGTTTCGTGGATAGTGGGCGTATTTGGTTCAGGTTTAGCTGGTGCGAAACTCGAACAGTTATCAGGTTACACGGACAGACCACTCGATGGGCTGGGAGCCGTCCTGCTTTCAGCGCTGGCAATCAAAACCTTAACATTTTTCACCGAGCAGGATCCGGTCACCTGGCTTGCTCGCCTGAAAGGAGGCTTCCATGGTCACAAATGATCCTATGGTGATCGCGAACGTTATCATCTGTACTGCCATTGCACTTCGGCTGATGTTTTTTCGTAAAGCGGGTGCACATCATGAGGGCTGGGCCTCGTGGCTGGCATACCTGTTTGTGCTGGCTTATGGCTCCATTCCCTTTCGCTATTTTTTCGACCACTACGACCATACCTCCTGGTCGGCCCTGCTGGTAAACATGATTTTTTGCGCAGCAATTTACCGGGCTAAAGGAAATGTGGCCGAGGTACTGGCCGTTCTGCGACCACAAAAGTAGAGGGAAACCTTATTCTTTTACAGGCGATGGCATCACCAGCGCTTTATTTACCCTGCGATTGCTGCCGGTCAGGGCCTGGGTGAGTTGCCGATCGAATTTTTTACAGGTTTCCCGATAGCGTAAAGCTCTGCGTTGACGTGAGTTCATAGACGGCATCCTCTGACGTTTGATATGCCTAAACGTTAGATAAATTTTTAATATGCGTCAAACGCAAAATTTACTGACACAATCAACCCGCACAAAGCGGGTTGATCTTTCAACCGTGACGCCTGAACTGCTGCGACTGACTTAACATCACGCGTCCTGCCACGTGCAGCATTGGCATTTCATCAGCTGAAATGGTCCACTCTTTGTAGCGCGGGTTATCAGAGATAACATACAGCTCTGTTTTCACTTTTTGCAGTCGTTTTACAAACGTATCTCCATTGAAGTCAAAAACATAAATGCCATCTCCGTCGAAGTAGGGCACGCTGACATCAACAAATATCAGGTCGCCTGGCTCAATGGTGCCTTCCATGCTGTCCCCACGCACGTTTATCAACTTAACAATGGCCTCAGGTTTATTGCCAAAGATAACGCCCGCCTCCTTACGGACATATTCAATCGATCGGATAACCTGAACCACTTCTTTTGCCGGTGACCCTTCGCCAGCGCTGGCAGATACGTCAAGAACATCAACACGATACACATCATCTCTCCCCATTTCAGTTAACGACTGAACACTGTATGTATCTCCAGTGTTCGTAAGCTCCCCTGATGAGAATAGCGCAGAAATGGGCACCTTGAGTGCATCCGCTATTTTTTGGAGTAATGTGTCGCTATACCCCTGTCTTCCCCGCTCAAGCCGGGACAAGTTCCCCACGTCACTCTCTACCTGAACAGCAAGCTCGTTCAGGGTCATCTTTTTTGCTTTACGAAGCTGTCGAATTTTCTCGCCGGGTTTCATCGGACTCACACCTTTTTTCTGCGTTATACACAAATTACCTTGCGCATATTCAGAGCTGCGCTAATATGCGTAACACGCATTAAATAATGCCACTGAGCAACAACGGGTGTTATTTCGCTCTTTTTAAAATCTGGCTGCACCGATACAGGTGCCTGTAAATCTTCACTTTTACAGCATTCTCTTGCGCTTTCCAAACCCCGGAACCGCGGCGTTTCAGCGCCTTGCGGCTGACTGATTACCTTTTGCGTAGAAAGAGGAGGAGTCATTATGAGCCAGATAGTTTCAATCCTGAAGTATGAAGAAGGTTATCGCGATGTGCCCTTTATTGACACCCTGGGTTATCCCACCCTGGCAGGCGGGATAAAGATTGGGCCTGAAGGGGCCTCACTTGCCAGTTATATCTTTAAACTTCCTCAACAGGTGGGGGATCTCTGGATGCAAACGCTGATTGAAGGAAAAATTTTCGACCTGAAAAAGCGGGTGCCTGTAGCCGCTGCGCTCTGTCAGTGCAATGCCCCGCGCGCAGATATGCTTTACAGCATGGCATATCAACCGGGTGTGAAGGGGCTGGCTGGTTTTAAAGAGACGCTGAACTCAATTGCAAAAGGCGATTTTTCCTCTGCGGCCGACAGTATGCTGAACAGCTTGTGGGCCAGACAAACGCCCGCCAGAGCCAGACGGCAAGCCGCAGTGATGCGCAGCGGGGCCTGTGAGAGCTACCGGGGGCTGATATGAAATTTACCTTCTATCTTTCTCTGGTCCTTGTTGCCCTGCTGTTGTTATTACTGATCAGGCGCTACAGCTCGGTGGAATTTGTTCATCACGCAAGATTACTGTTTAAAACCTGGTCGGTGTGGCTGGCTTCAGTGGGGTCGGTAACGGGCGCCTGGGTACACTCCTTTCCTGATTCCGCAATGCGCGCGTGGCAAGTGCTGCCGCCAGACCTAAAAAGCGTTATTCCGCCTGACTACCTCGGCATTATCAGTGCATTTCTGGTCGCTATGGCGGTAATGGCTCAGTTTGTGCGCCAGCGTCCCCTGGTCAATGAAAGAGATAAGCTCGACAGCGCAGGAAGCCAGTAAGCCGCCTCCGTTGTCAGTAGTCCACCGTCACACCTTCTGTTGTTTCAGCTTCTGTTCTGCAACTCCCTTCCGTTCATCCCGCCCGTAACGGGCATTTAGTCACATCACTCTCCCCCGGAGGTCTTTATGATCGAAGTAAACTGCTTTGCTGATTTAAGAACCACTGCGCCAGTGAAAGCTGGTGATATCGCGGCTCTGAAACGCTATTACGATAAAGATTCGAGTTTTCATGGTGGCGGCGATTTTGTCGGTTTCCTGGGCACTACCTCACTCAGTGATGATGGTGGCTCTTTAGCAAAAGGGAACGGCTTCTACTGGAAGCGCATCATTAATGATACTGAACAGGTGAACCTCTACCATTTTGGCGCTAAAGGGGATGGCATCACTGATGATACGGATGCGTTTAAAAGGATGTTCAGCTGGTCGCAATCTTATGACGTGAATGCGAAAGATATTGGTGTTCGCTTTCCGGCCGGGAAATTTTTCATCTCGCCGGTGGATCTGTCGATCAGCGAAATTCCCTGCTTCGCACTTTATGGGGACGACGCACCCTATGGTGTGACGCCGCGCACGGTGATCGTCTCCGATAAATCGTTTAACACAGTATTTAAAGTAAATGCCCGCCGTACCATTATTCGCGGTATCAGCTGGAACGGGCAGGCCAATGCGGATACCGTTGCCAATACTGGCGCTATCACTCAGGCTATGCTCTCAAACGTGCAGCCCTTTTTTGAAAACACCACGATAGAAGGGCAGTTCGTTAACATCCGCTGCTTCCGCGCGCAGAACAACGGCGGTACGGTGATCAAACTTCTGGATACGCTGGATACCCGCTTTGATCAAATCTACACCCAAAATACCTACGCCCGCGTATTTGATATCGGCTGGTCTAACTCACCCAATGGTGTCTGGGACCACTCAACCGCCGTTGAGCTTTCCAACGCCAATTTCCAGTATGGCTATGGTGATGCCACGCTGGTGATGCCGCGAATGACCCAGGGTATGATCCGCAACGTCTGGATTGAACATACCCGCTTTCCGGGGGATCTGAGTAACGGGCAGTAGATTATCGATGCGCTGAGCGTGGAGGATTGCGATAACCCGCTGTTGCTGAATAACAGCCGCGTACAGATGCGCCAGCTCAACCTTCAGGCTGGCTCAAAGGTCAATCTCGATAACACTTCTGAACGCTGGTTATCAGGTTATGAGAGTGGCTGGCGTCGGGATGAGAATTTCGGTACCACCATGACCGGTTCAATGAAAGCGGGGTGGTACACCGGCTATAAACTGACGAATACCTCAGATAAGGACAACTGGTACCGTATTGGCAAATTTGTCTTTCCCAAGATTAACCAGCAATGGACGCTGGAGTTTATCAGCAAACTGTCAACGGCCAATCCCTCCGGTATAGCGACTAATCCCTTACAGACTGTCTCATCCGGCGTGACCTGGCTCAATTTGCAGCGCTGCGTCAGCTCAGTGTGGGCAGATATGTTTCATCGGGGGCTGACCGCAGTGCTGGACGTTAAGTATCAGCGAAGTTACCAGAACATCGTTGAGGTGTGGGTAAAACTAAAAGCGGGCAGCGGTGACACGATGTTTAATCTCCGTTCAACTGGGCCAACGCGATTCGAATCGGGGGAGTGTTCCTTGTTTACGCCGGATCTGAGTGAGGTCATGGATTTGACAACGCTGGGAACGGCTACGCCAAGCGCACGCCTCAGTATTCACAACGGGCTGGCAGGGATAGGAGCAAATGAAAATGGCGTGGTCACCATAGCAACAGCCGAGGCGACAACGCCCGCTACCAGTGCGCCGGTAGGGTATATCACCCTTAACGTTAACGGTGTGGATCGCAAAATTCCTTACTATGGCTGAAAAATCGCAGATGATCTAAAACCGCCTCCCCAGGGCGGTTTTTTTTTAAGTGTAAATTTATTTACTTTTTAAGGGGAGAAAGGGCTGGTAGTGGGCCTGAAACGATGAAATAGTGAAGCTGTATCTCCAGGACTAATCTGTTTTTTTCAGCGGATTTTCCCGATGTGGTCAGATAAAAGGCCTTTTTGGGCAAAAAAGCAGAAAAACAGGCCAAAAAGCGATCCTGCCAAAAATCAAGACTTGAGATGGCGGAGCGTTGGTCCGTAAAATAGGGCCAAAACACAAATCAGGAGAATTCTGTGTCAGAAGCTGCCACTTTAGAAGACGATCTTAACCGGCTTGAAGAAGCAAAGAATATCGCGCTCGGCTGGCGTATCGTGGGCCAGATGGAGCCACATACTCTGGAGGATGCCATCCAGATGCTGCGTGACAGCTCTGCCCATGCGGCGAAGGTGTACGAGCTGCTCTATGCAGAAATTGCACACCGCTCTAAATAGTCCGCCTGTTTTCGCCTGTCAGGCCAGCCGCGTATTACCGGCTAAGCGATGATCTCTCCAGGCTTCCCAACATTTTGTGGGGTCGATATCCTGGTAGCCACGCAGTGGGTCCATGGTGCGTAAAAGTTCGTCCGGCACTGAAATGCAGGTGGCGCCATCACGAAGGGTTTCAACTTCATGCTGCGTTAACGGGTAGCCTTTTTGCGCTTCTGCCTTTTCCAGCAAGGCAGCCAGGGAAGGGATAAACAGTATTGCCATGCCTGACGTTCTCATGAGATTTATGCTGTACAGATTTTCGGCATTGAGCGGCAAAACTTTAGCAATTCCCAGATAATAAGGCAGGAAAGCGAGGCAGGAAAAACTGGGGATCAGAAGCTGAAGCGGTGGTAAATCATCAGCACAGTTAAGATATAACGAAAAAAATGCCCGCAGAGCGAATCATAACGGGCCAACACCAGGGAAACTTAATACGTTAAGCCTGGCATGTTGTGACGGGAATGCAACGCGAAAATCGGTCCGGGTGCGCATAACATTAAAATATTTCAACGAATAGTCCTGTTGTGGTTCAAAATTCTTCAGAGATCAGCCACTGGTCCGCTTCATCGAACATTTCTTCAATAATTCTCAACATTACCGACTTATCACTTTTACTGGCATCGGTCTTTACGCCATTGGCCTGCATGGGTTTAACCTTCACTTCTGCTTCAGGAAAAACGCGCTGAATACGTTTGGTCAGCTCGGTCAAAATCAGCTCCTGAGCATTGGGCAGTCCGGCGACGTTGCGCTTATCGTAAATCAGTTCAACAAACATGGCTTCTTCCTGGTTATAAATGCTGTATAAAAATACAGTTATTGTCCGCAATCTTCAATGAAAATTTAGCAGATAGTGGTCATTTCAAAGCCACGCAGCCCGCTAAATGGGTGAAATGAAGTCACTTCTCCGCAACTATCATCAAATTCCAAAAATCGCCTGGGTTACACTGCTTCTTCCCGAACAAAAAAGTGGAGCAAATCATGAAAAAATTATCTTATATCGCAGGGATTCTGGCTGGAGGTTTGTTGCTTGCGGGTTGCAGCAGCGACCACATATTGCACATGAAAGATGGCTCTACCGTGGTGGTTCAGGGCAAACCCAAAGTAGACAGCGCCACCGGCATGGTGGTTTATACCGATGAGCAGGGGCAGCAGCAGGCTGTGAACCAGGATCAAATTAAAGAGATGAGTTCGCTGAATAATTAGATCCCGGCAGGTAATTCTTCACACTTAAGTCAAACATGGGCAGCATCCTGTGATACGCTTTCTGCTAATTACTGAATTAAATCAGAGAGTACTGTCCGGAGAACCCTGCCCATGTTCCGCTCTATCGCCGCTGGATGTCTTATTGCCTGTGCCTCCTTTACCGTTGGGGCAACCAGTGATTCGCCCAGGCTCAATACTAAATTTCAAATCAGCTGTCCCGGTCGTCCGACCATGACCGTTACCAAAGCGCAATATGGTTTGACCACGCTGATGTGGCCTGGCGATCATTTCCAGATTGCGGCCGGCAAGCAGCGTTCTGAAACCGAAAATGGCGATAAGGTGTCGATTGTGCTGTTCCGTAATGGCGATCAGATGGTGGTAAACCAGTCTGATGAGAATATTTTCTTCTCCTACGATGGCGCAAACAAGCTGGTTTCCTGTACGCGCAGCAGCGAAAGGGATAACAATGCTGTGGAACTGCAACGTACCGACGCTTCTGGTCATCTGGCGTCCTGATTTCGTCTCACTCATATACTTAAGGAAAAGAGCATGGAACTAACCGTTACGCCTCGCCCTACGCCGGAAGATTTAGCCGAGATCCGTGCAGCGATGATCGCCTTTAATGCCGGTCATATTAATATTGATGAGATGAAAGATATCGGGGTATTTATCACTGGCCCCGACGGAAAAAAACTGGGCGGGCTGACGGGCTCAACCATTGGAAACTGGCTGCGGATTGATATGCTGTGGGTCAGTGAAGCCCTGCGCGGGCAGGGGGCAGGCACCAGGTTAATTCGGGCAGCAGAGGAAGAGGCCCGCCAGCGTGGGTGTCTCTACGCACAGGTAGACACAGCAAGTTTTCAGGCCAGACCCTTTTACGAAAAGATGGGTTTCACCGTTCAGCTTATGCTTGATAACTACCCGCGCGTGCATCAAAGAATTTACCTGACCAAAACGTTGTAGGCGTTACTCGCTCAGCCGCTGGCGCAGATCCAGCGGCGAATTTTCTGCCTCATCCAGCAGCGCCAGCCACTGGCGCATATCCACTTCCTGCCAGGCAAGATGACCTGCGGTAGTGCCCATCAGCACCACATCCGGTCTTAGCGCCCGGTAAAACTCTATCGACTTCTTTAAATCGGCCTCGTTGCTTTCAGGAACCAATACCGTTATCCAGCGATCCTGAGAGAGGGTGATGGTATCACCTACAAAGAGATAGGTTTTGCCATACGGGGAGGCGTAAAGGTAGCTGGTGCTGCCAGGGGTGTGTCCGGGCGTGGGAACAACATGAAAGCTGCCGCAGTGTAGCTCAGCCTGATTAAAGGTGTCGTCAGGCTCTGCAAAAGGACTCACCGGCCCCAGCGCGCGGGTATGGCAGTAGAGCGCTGAGTTAAAACGTGACTGCAAAATGCGCGCGCCCGGTCCCGCCTCATGCCAGTGGGTAAGATAATGGCGGATCATGCCGCCTAAATCCTCAATTGCCTGATGGTCGCTCAGATTTTCCACGCGGGAAATCAGTAAATTGCCACGCATATGTTGCAGCAAAAAACCGTGCATCATCAGTTCCGGTTCATTTTTACTCGCCGAAAACTCCGGTGTGGAAACCCAGAGATCCTCATACAGCTGCTTCATAGGCGCTCCAGGAGTTAGCGAAGCGTCGGATGCCCTGATATCGTCAGCGTACTGTCTCTACCTTTGACCTGCAAATGACCCTGCGCACCTAAAGGTAGCGTTACGGTATTCCAGTGATGGCCAAATTCAAGACCGGTGACCAGCGGTATGCCTGTCACCTGACGAATCAGCGTCCAGACGCTGTCGAAGTCATAGCCATTGTCATAATCTGTCAGGGTTGCCCCGGTAAAACTCCCCAGCACTATCGCTTTCTGACGTGCCAGAATGCCACTTTGTGCCAGCTGCAACAGCATTCTCTCCACGCGGAAAGGGTGCTCGTTAACATCTTCAATCACCAGGATGCCCTCTTCGATCTCAGGCAGCCAGGGCGTTCCGGCCAGGGAGGCGATCATCGCCAGATTGCCGCCCCAGATTTTTCCGGTGACGTTGACCTCTTGCGGCTCTGTTTGCCAGCTAAGAATTAATTCAGGCGAAGTCAGAGCGCGCCAGAAGTGCTCCACCGTGAATTCAGATAAAACCTTAGCGCCAAAGTTACCCGTCAGCATCGGTCCGCTGAAAGAGACAGCGCCATGGTCAAGCAGCGCAAGCTGGATAACCGTGAAGTCACTGTGACCACAAAGCGCTACCGGATTATCCCGCAGCCAGCCAGCCAGGGAGGCGCGCGCTAACTGAGGAAGCAGCCTGGTGGCGCCATAACCACCCCGCACGGCCAGTACGATATCCGGGCATGTTTTCAGCGCAGGCAGGCCGTTGAGATCCTGTAAGCGCTCTGTCTCATTTCCGGCAAAACGCTGGTCACGACGGGCAATCACCTCACTGTTTAAAACCTGATGACCCTGCGCACGCAGTCGTTCAACAGCCAACTGCGCAGCCTGCTGATTATGACAATAGCCAGAAGGAGCGATCAGATGAAAAGTGCGGGGAGTAATGGACATAATATTCACTTTTATCCTTAATGCGGTTAAAGAGTTATCGCAAATCAACGGCATTACGTTTACTGGCGTACGGCAATGTCGCTTTTAAAGGCTAAGTGGGCAATTTTTATGCAGTGAAAAAGGGATTTTTTACGCCACTTAGGGTCCAATACCTTTGATGATGACGAAAAGCGTGTATGAAGTCACTCGCAAGCGTAGAAATTTCAGAGTTTCGGCAATTTTATCCTGTCTGGCGCAAGCTATTATAAAAGCGCGAGGCTAAGGCTCAGAGGATGAATATAGCGTGAGAAAGATAAAAACGGTGGCGATAGTGAGCGTGTTATTGCTGGCAGGCTGTGCCAGCGAACCGCATAAAAGAACCATAACGCAGCAGCAAACGCCGTTAACACAGGCACCGCCTGTAAAAGTCGCTCAGGCCTGGTCGATGTTCACGGAGAGTGCGGCTAATAACTACGGCGTTGACCAGAAGCTGGTTGAGGCGATCATTTCAGTCGAGTCGGGCGGCAATCCAACGGTAGTCAGTAAGTCGAATGCCATTGGATTGATGCAGATTAAAGCCTCCACCGCAGGACGTGAGGTTTATCGGGTTCAGGGGCGCCGCGGGCAGCCAAGCAGTAAAGAGCTGCGGGATCCGGTAAGAAACATTGATATCGGCACGGCTTATCTGAAGATTTTGCAGGATCAGTCGCTGGCAGGGATCCGCGACCCGAAAACGCTGCGCTATGCCACTATTGTTTCCTATGCCAACGGCGCGGGGGCGTTGCTGAGAACCTTCTCGCGCGATCGCGATCGTGCTATAGCGATGATCAATGCCATGTCGCCGGAAGAATTTTACCAGCATGTGCAGAATAAACACCCTGCGGCACAGGCTCCCCGCTATCTCTGGAAAGTCACTACCGCTTACCGCACCATCTGATGCTAACCGGTGTGCTCTTCTCTGGCACACCGGGGGCTTTTATGCGGTTGAGCAGGGGATCTTCTTCGAAGAGGGAGAGAGCGTCTTGCCCACCCTGGCAGTGCTTTTTGGCATAAAAGGTAGAGCTGTTAACCCTGATTATGCAGAAAAGAGCGTGTCAGCCAAGGGGCTGATACCTGACCTGCCTTTCTCTTTATCACTCTTCTGCCAGGCTGGCGTCATTACTGAAAACGTTTCGCTTTATCGCGGGCAAGCCGCTCCAGAGAGAAGATAATCTGTTGTAGTGAGCGCTCCTCACCTGCATTCAGTGAACTGAAGCGAAAGCTGAGTCGAGGCGTTACCACAGTTTCATTTTTATTGCCGACCACGCTGCGTTTACCGATGTGAATCAGACAGGCGTCTACTTCAAAGCGGCCATAGTCACCAAGCTCAACGCGAAGTTTTTTGAACGTCTCTCCGCCATGCAAAGAGTCAGGGATCGGCGAGTCACCAAGCACGGCAACCCCGCCCAGTGAGAGATCCTGGAGGCGCATCCGGCCTTCACCGCTGCCGTCCGGCCACTGCGCATAGCAATAAAAAATGGGGTCAAGCGGCGCAGAAACGCGGAAAAACTCGCGGCGCTGGATCATCCACAACAGGTCGGGCAGGGCTGCGCTAAAAGCAGGCAGCCCTTCAAACTTATCTTCCTGTAGGACACCAAGCGCAAATTCCACTTTTGCGCCATGCGTTTCAGCCGTGAAATGCAGCTCTTCTGCTGCAACAGCCATCTGGTTTTCATAATCATTACTGCCAAGGTCGAGGATCAGGCGATCCTGATCGGCATCCAGCAAGCGGGTAATAAACTGGCCGCGACTGTGCGATACCAGGATAGGCGTCTGATTTTTCAACAGATTCTTAAGTACGCCAAGCACAGCCAGCGGGCCACGCTTCAGGTACTGTTCTTTATTTTCTTCTTCTTTCACATCCCACTCCAGTTGAATGTAAGAACACGCGCTTTCAGCGGTATACGTCGAATTATCGGCAATAAAAGAAGGGGCTTTAGCCCGCCAGGAAAAAAAATTTCTGAAAAAGTTTAGATTTAAATCACAGAGTTAGAATCCTGGCCTATACTTACCCCGTCTAATCAGCAAGCCACAAGGAGCAGTAAATGGGTATTTTGTCATGGATCATTTTTGGATTGATCGCAGGGATTATCGCCAAATGGATTATGCCGGGTAAAGATGGCGGTGGAATTATCATCACCGTGATCCTGGGCGTTATCGGTGCCGTAGTCGGGGGCTGGATCAGCACCCTGTTTGGCTTCGGCAGAGTAGATGGCTTCAACTTCGGCAGCTTTGTCGTTGCGGTTATTGGTGCGATTGTCGTGCTGTGGATTTACCGCAAAGTGAGAAGCTGACCTACTGGCTGCAAAGAAAAGGGAGACGATTATCGTCTCCCTTTTTTTATGCCCCTGAGCCGGGCGTCAGCTTACCCAATGAAAAATTCACGGGTCCCGGCTCGGAATGCACTTATATCCGGTCAGAAATCATAGCCTACAGTAGCGACAACGGTGCGCTCAGCGCCCCAGTAGCAGTAACCGGTGCCGTAACAGGCAGAAACGTAATCACGATCGGTCACGTTATTGGCGTTCACCTGCACAAATGCCCCTTTCAGGCTGCTGTTCCAGGCACCCAGATCGGCGCGTACTGAAGCGTCGAACAAGGTAGTGGAGGGCAGGCGAGTGGTGTTTTCATTGTCTGCCCACTGTTTGCCGATGTAACGCACGCCAGCGCCCACGCTGATACCCCAGTCTAACTGATATTTCGCCCAGGCCGACGCCATAGAGTTTGGCGTGACGTAAGGCGTGTGGCCGTCGTTGCCATCCACAGAATCTTTGAAGCGAACATGGCTCAGGGTGTAGTTGGCGATGGTGCTCAGGCGTGGCGTGATCTGGTTATGCGCTTCCAGCTCAATGCCCTGCGAATGCACTTTTCCTGCCGGTTCATAGTAAGAGCCTACCACCACCCGGTTGCCCACATCTTTCTGCGTCAGATCGTAGAGGGCAACGGAGTAGAGATCGGATGTGCCGTTTGGCTGATATTTCACCCCGGCTTCATATTGCTCTGAGGTGGTGGGCTTCAGCAGATTATCATTGGCATCAGAGAGTGACTGCGGCGTAATAGCCTGGCTGTAGCTGGCGTAAGGCGAGATGCCGTTATCAAAGGCGTAGAGCAGGGCGGCACGGCCACTGATGTGATCATCCTGTCGACGATGTTTAGTGCTGGTGGAGTAAGTTTCGTTTTCCGACACGATGCGATCGTAGCGGCCAGAGAGATCCAGATGCCATTTCTGCCAGATCATCTCATCCTGCAAATAGACGCCGGTCTGATAATAACGACGCTGCGAATGAACAAAGTCGTAGTTCTGACGGCTGCCCACAGCCTGGCCAGTCAGGGCATTAAGCTGATTTGCCGGGCCGCTGGCATCGCTTAAATCATTTTTGTACTGATGGTATTCGCCACCCAGCACCACTTTATGCTCGACTTCGCCCGTGGCGAAATCCGCCTCCAGCTGGTTATCGATAGCAAAAGCATCAAGCGATGAACGTGAACCAGAATAGTAGCGGTTTAACAGATCGGGATTGGCGCTGTCCCAGCCTATCTGATAAACCTGATCCAAATCGACATTAGAGTGGGAATAGCTGGCATTGGAACGGAACGCCCAGGTGTCATTGAAGCGATGCGAGAATTCGTAGCTGTAAATCTGTTCATTACGCTTGAACTGGTCCAGCGAGCTGTCGCCATCGTAAAAGCCATTACTGAGCTTACGACCATTGTGTTCCGTGATGCTGCCGTCGCCTGGCACGGCACTGTGATAGCCGCCTGAGGGATCTTTTTGCAGATAAGCGCGCAGCAGCAGCGAGGTATCTTCATCCGGCTGCCAGAGCAGAGAAGGAGAAATAGCATACTTCTCTTCGCGAGTGTGATCGTACTGCGTATCGCTGTTGCGGGTGATACCCGTCAGGCGAAACGCCAACTGGTCATTGATCGCATTGGTGTAATCAAAGGCGGCGCTGTTAGTGGCATTAGTGCCGGTCGAGGCGCGGAAATGGCCTTCCTGAGTAAACTGCGGTCGTTTAGAGGTTTCCATGACCAGGCCGCCGGGCACGGTCTGCCCATAGAGGGCAGAAGAGGGGCCTTTGATCACATCGATACGTTCCAGGAACCACGGATCTACCTGCAAAACGTTATAGCTGCCAGGGTCGCTCATCAGCCTTAACCCGTCCAGGAAGACGTTATCAACATCGCCGCCGTGGAAGCCACGCAGGGAGACGGTGTCATAGCGAGTCGCTGCACCCGCGAAATTAGTAAATGCGCCAGCGGTATAGTTGAGCGCCTGGTTGACGTTCATCGCACCCTGATCTTCCATCTGCTGACGGGTCACTACGGAAACCGACTGCGCCGTGGTGATCAGTGGACGATCCGTTTTTGTCGCGCCTGTAGAGGTTTTAGCCGTATAACCCTCTGTTGGCGTGGATGCCGTTTCAGCAGGCTGGGCGGTGACCACCAGCGTTTCTGCTGCAAAGGTAAAAGCTGGTGCAGCCAGCGCGATCGAGCACAGCAGAGCAGAACGCTTTAAGCTAAAAGCCATTCTCATTGTCAATTCCCTTACAAAGTGCGAAATAAGAACCGTTGGCGCAACGCAGAGAGGTCAGGCGCGCATAACGGTAATGTAAAGATGTATGATAATCTCAATGAGAATTATTATCTTTCCGTAAAAACGTTTCAAGCATTGATTTTGCTTATATTTTCCCATGCTAAAATCAGGGGAATAGACTTTATACGCGGAGTGGACCTGCCAGAGGCAGAGCATCCACCGCAGAGAAGGTAATCAGAGCTTGAGTATCAGGGAAGTTGATCAACTGCCAGGTCAGGCAGGGTGGCGGCCCACGGAAAAATCAGGGCCGCCAGAAGAGAGATTATTGACCGGAAGCCATATCCCCTACGTTGTTACAGGTTTTGTTCTTCGGACAGTAGAGATCCATCAGCTTGAGGGTAACGCCGTTAGTCCAGCCAAACCCATCCTGCAACGGATATTCACCGCCGCCGCCGCCGCCCAGGCCTTTGCCTTCCACGACATATTTCTCCACCAGCTTATGCTCCTTATCATAGGTGTTCTGAACATTTTTCAGGAAGCGCATGCCGATATCTTTTGCCAGCGTCTGCTTGCCGTAATTGTTCAGCCCCTGCACCGCCGCCCACTGTAGCGGCGCCCAGCCGTTTGGTGCATCCCACTGCTGGCCATTATTGACGTTAGTGGTCACCAGTCCCCCTTCCTTAACAAGTTGCGCCTGCACCGCCGAGGCCGTACGGGTCGCTTTCTCTTCGGTAGCGGCCTGCATGTAAAGAGGGAAGAGCGCAGCTGCCGTCAGCTGAGGACGGACTGAGGCTTTTTTCCAGTCATAATCGGCATACCATCCCTGTTTATCATCCCAGAGATAACGGTTAATGGCCGCCTGGCGCGTTTCCGCCAGCTGGCTGAAGTGTTCAGCCGCCTGGTCGTTTTTCGCCACCTTATTTGCCCTGGCAAGGGTTTTCTCCAGATGGAAAATCAGCGAATTCAGATCGACCGGGATAATGCGGGTGGTGTGAATAGTGGAAAGGTCGCCTGGTTTATCAAACCAGCGGGAACTGAAGTCCCAGCCGGAGGCCGCACCAGAGCGTAAATCACGGTACAGCTCCGCTTTATTACGGTTATCAGCTTTATCTGCGGTGGCGATATCATCCATATAAGATTCCGTTCTCGGAACCTCACGGGCATCCCAGTAACGGTTCAGCAAGGTGCCATCTTTAAGCTTCACCACGCGTTTGGTGGCTTCTCCAGGCTTGACGCTGTTGGCATCGGCCATCCAGTAGTCATACTCTTTTTGCAGCTGTGGCAGGTATTTACTGTATACGCTGTCACCCTGATGCTGAGCCAGTAAATCAACCATCATGCTGAAGAAGGGCGGCTGAGAGCGGCTGAGATAATAGCTGCGGTTACCGTTCGGGATATGACCGTAGGTATCCAGCTCGTGGGCAAAGTTGTCTGCCATATCCTGCACGCGATCCCAGTGCCCGCTTTCAGCGAGGCCGAGCATGGTGAAATAGCTGTCCCAGTAATAGACCTCACGGAAGCGTCCGCCAGGAACAACATAAGGTTTTGGTAGCGGTAGCAAAGAGTCCCACTGGTTAGCCTGCTGGGCTGAACGGGTCAGCACCGGCCACAGGCCATCTATGTGCTCGCGCAGGCTCTGCCCGGCTGGAGGCACATATTTTTCACCTTCAGCCGGAAGCGTGAAGTTGGCGTTCACGAAGCGCTTGAGATCAAAATTGCGCTGAGATTTCTGCATCTGCCAGTCGGCCAGAATCGAGGCGGGGTTGCTTTTAGGCACCGCGTCAGCAAAAGTTTTCTGATCCGTGAAAAGTTTGGCCGCCTGAACGGCATGGAACAGCGGCCCCAGGCGGATATCTGGCGGCTGAGGAACCTGACTCAAAAGATGCTGTTCGCTGTCGCTTTGCGCCGCATAACCCGTTTGTGTCAGTGCGGCCACCATAAACGGCAGCACCAGCACCGCTTTCCATTGACGCTTCTCGACTCTTTGCATTGATAGTTCTCCATGTCCGGACGGTAAGTAGTTGACCCTGAACCAAACTTTAGTCGAAATTTTGGTTAACCACCTTGTTGCAACCGGGAAATGTGAACTGGTCTGGATTTTCAGCTAACGGAAACCGGGAAATTAACGGGCTTCTCTGGCCCTGGGGACCAGCGGGAATGGGCCTGTGCTTACCGAATCTCTGATTATCAGCTCAGAAACAAAGCCATTCTCTTTAACCAGCGTCCCGCCATCCAGCATCGAAATAATCTGGGCAATCACCTCATTCACCATTTCGCTCACCGGATCTTTTACGCTGGAAAGCGCAGGATTGAGCCAGGGAGCGGTAGGAATATTATCGAAACCGATCAGCGAAACCTCTTCCGGCACCCGTAGAGCGGCCAGGCTGAGTGCTTTCATCGCACCAATCGCCATCTCATCATTACTGGCTAACAGGGCGCTGAAAGAGACGCCCGTCTGAAGTAAGGTTTCAACAGCCTTTGCACCGCTGGCGGGAGACCATTTTCCCGGCACAATCAGCGCCTCCTCAACGGGCAGCTTATAGGCTGTCAGCGCTGCTTTGTAGCCAGCAAGGCGTTCAGTGGCGGTAGGCGAATCAAGTGAGCCGGTGATAAACGCAATTTTTCGGTGGCCCTGATTAATCAGGTATTCGGTGGCGTGAAAACTGGAGCCTTTGTGGTCGCAGAAAATGCAGTGGCTCTGGTGCTTGCGCAGTTTCCGGTTTACCACCATCACCGGCTTTTTATCATTGTCGATGATGCTGTCCAGCTCATCGCCTGATAAAAAACGAGGGTAGATGATGATGCCATCGCAACGAAGATCCCGCAGAAATTCAATGGCGGCGCGCTCTTCATCAGCGCTGTTTTTGCCATCCACCAGCAACAGCTGGCGGCCACAGGCGTCGAGCTTTTTGGCAGCCTGAGAGATCAGTTCATTGAAATAGGGGCCGTTATAGAGGGTATTGGTGACCACCAGACCGATGCACATCGATTTACTGGTAGCCAGGTTTCTGGCCAGCAAGTTAGGCCGGTAACCCGCCTCTTCAATGGCTTTAAAAACCTGATCTTTAGTCTGCTGGCTGACGTAGCCTTTACCCGAAAGCACACGAGAAACCGTGGCTTTAGACACGCCCGCTTTGGTTGCCACTTCCTGCATTGTTGACACAGGCCCCTCCTGGAAGAGTAACGTTGATGCGCCATTCTACACATTCTGCCCGCAATGCGGCGAATTCCCCTGTAACCCGATCGCTATCACAAATTTCAAACGCGATTTTAACTAACTCTTGAAGTCTGGGCAGGAAGTGAACATTCTCGTGTGAAACCGGTTACCTATTGTTTCAGCCTGAACGCTCTTTTGCTCTGCCGGCATCACGAAGCTTCACTGAAATTCGCTTAACCTTATGATTCTGGAGTGGTTTCATGGCAAAGAATTTTGCACAACTGGCGGAGTCAATCGTCGATGCGCTGGGCGGTGCGGATAACGTCGCGGCGGTTACACACTGCATGACGCGGCTGCGATTTGTGCTGCATGATGAGTCGGTGGTGGATGCTGCGGTACTGAAGTCGCTCTCAGGCGTGATGGGCGTTGTGCGCAGTGACACGCAGTGCCAGGTGATCATCGGCAACAATGTCTCCCAGGCCTATGCGGAAGTGCAAAAGCTGCTGCCGGAAGGGGTGAGCGCTAAAGAGGCCTCGCCAGCCAAAAGCCGCCTTACGCTACGGCGGATCGGTGCCGGTATTCTTGATGCGCTGATTGGTACGATGTCCCCGCTAATCCCCGCTATTATCGGCGGCTCGATGGTCAAGCTGTTAGCGATGATCCTGGAGATGTCCGGCGTATTCAGCAAAACCGATCCGACGCTGGTGATCCTTAACGTTATCGGCGATGGCGCATTCTTCTTCCTGCCGGTGATGGTGGCGGCCTCTGCGGCGGTCAAGTTCAAAACCAACCTGTCGCTGGCTATCGCTATTGCCGGGGTGCTGGTGCATCCGGCATTTATTGACCTGATGGCCAAAGCGGCGCAGGGACAGAAAGTGGAGTTCGTGGGCCTTTCGGTCACAGCGGTAAAATATACCTACACGGTAATCCCCGCGCTCTGCATGACCTGGCTGCTCTCTTACATTGAAAAATGGGTAGACCGCATCACGCCAGTGGTTACCAAAAACTTCCTGAAACCGATGCTGATCATGCTGATTGCAGCGCCAATTGCTATTGTGCTGATCGGCCCTCTGGGGATCTGGATCGGCACCGGTATTTCTGCGCTGGTCTATACCGTGCAGAGCTATCTTGGCTGGCTTTCAGTAGCGATTATGGGGGCGGCCTGGCCGCTGCTGGTGATGACTGGCATGCACCGCGTCTTCACCCCAACCATTATTCAGACCATTGCGGAAACCGGCAAAGAGGGCATGGTTATGCCGTCTGAAATCGGCGCTAATCTGTCGCTGGGCGGCTCCTCCCTGGCGGTGGCCTGGCGGACCAAAAACCCGGAGCTGCGCCAGACCGCGCTGGCCGCGGCCGCTTCCGCCATTATTGCCGGCATTTCAGAGCCTGCGTTGTATGGCGTGGCGCTGCGGTTAAAACGGCCATTGATCGCCTGCCTGATCAGCGGGTTTATCTGTGGAGCCGTGGCGGGGATTGGCGGACTGGCCAGCCATTCGATGGCCTCGCCCGGACTGTTTACCAGCGTACAGTTCTTTGATCCTGCCAATCCGATGAGCATTGTCTGGGTGGCAGGGGTAATGATCCTGGCGGTGGTGATCTCCTTTATCACCACCTTACTGCTCGGTTTTGAAGATATTCCGGTTGAAGCGCCACGCACTGCCGCGCACAAAAGCAGTGAGGCTGTACCTGCAGCCGCGCTTACTGCGTCACCCGCAGTAAAAACACATTGATAAAGAGGGCTGATATGCAAGCATCACCATTTCCTGAAGGCTTTTTATGGGGCGGCGCCTTAGCCGCCAACCAGGCTGAAGGGGCAAGTTTTACAGGGGGAAAGGGGCTGACCACGGTGGATGTCATTCCGCATGGCGCTCACCGGCTGGCAGTGAAGGTCGGGCTGGAAAAGCGCTTTGCGCTCCAGGAAGGGGAGTTCTATCCCAGCCACCAGGCCATTGATTTCTATCATCGCTACAAAGAAGATATCGCTCTGATGGCGGAAATGGGCTTCACCGTGTTCAGAACCTCCATCGCCTGGAGCCGGATTTACCCCAATGGCGATGAACTGGTGCCGAATGAGGAGGGGATCGCTTTTTACCGGGATCTCTTCAACGAGTGCAAAAAGTATCATATTGAGCCGCTGGTCACGCTGTGCCACTTTGACGTGCCGATGCACCTGGTGCGTGAATATGGCTCCTGGCGCAGCCGGAAAATGGTGGAGTTCTTTACCCGCTATGCCCGTACCTGTTTTGAAGCCTTTGACGGGCTGGTGAAATACTGGCTCACCTTCAACGAGATCAATATCCTGCTGCACAGTCCTTTCTCCGGTGCCGGGCTGGTCTTTGAGGAGGGCGAGGATCAGGCGCAGGTGAAATATCAGGCGGCGCATCATGAGCTGGTAGCCAGCGCGCTGGCGACGAAAATTGCGCATGAAATCAATCCGGCAAATCAGGTTGGCTGTATGCTGGCAGGCGGTAATTTCTACCCCAGAACCTGCAAACCAGAGGATGTCTGGGCCGCGCTGGAAAAAGACCGCGAAAACCTGTTCTTTATAGATGTTCAGGCGCGTGGCGCTTATCCCTCCTATACCCGCCGCCTGTTTGCAGAAAAGGGCATAACGGTAGAAATGGAGGCGGGCGACGCTGAAATCCTGAAAAATAGCGTCGATTTTGTCTCCTTCAGCTATTACGCTTCGCGCTGCGCCTCGGCAGAGATGAATGAGAGCAACAGCAGCGCCGCCAACGTCGTGAAATCCCTGAAAAACCCCCATATCGAACTCAGCGAGTGGGGCTGGGGCATCGATCCGTTAGGGCTGCGGATCACCATGAACATGATGTACGACCGCTATCAGAAACCGCTGTTCCTGGTGGAAAATGGGCTGGGTGCCAGGGATGAGATCGACGAGCGGGGCGAGATTGTTGACGATTACCGTATCAGCTATCTGCGTGAGCATATCAGAGCGATGGGCGAAGCGATTGCAGACGGCATCCCGGTGATCGGCTATACCTCCTGGGGCTGCATCGATCTGGTTTCGGCCTCCACCGGTGAAATGAGCAAGCGCTACGGCTTTGTCTATGTGGATCGTGATGACAGCGGCAACGGGACGCTGGCGCGCAAACGAAAGAAATCGTTCTTCTGGTATCAAAAGGTGATAGCCAGCAACGGCGCAGACCTGAGTTAAAATCGGGGTGTTGCCCAGGTGGCGGCGAGCTGTTGTTTTAGCTGCAAAAAAATCCCGGCCTCTGCCGGGATTTTTACTGCTTCTCAGTCGCCTGTCAGGCCATTACTTCACGCATTTAGCGCACTGCTCCTGACTGATTTTCTGGAAGAAATCGTTGCCTTTGTCATCCACCAGAATAAAGGCCGGGAAGTTTTCCACCTCAATTTTCCAGATAGCTTCCATTCCCAGCTCCGGGTACTCCACGCATTCCAGACTCTTGATGCTTTGCTGGGCCAGCACCGCTGCCGGGCCGCCGATGCTGCCAAGGTAGAAGCCACCATGCTTCTGACAGGCGTCCGTCACCTGCTGGCTGCGGTTACCCTTCGCCAGCATAATCAGGCTGCCGCCCGCTTCCTGTAGCTGATCGACATAGGAATCCATACGGCCTGCGGTGGTCGGTCCGAGAGAACCGGAAGCATAGCCTTCAGGCGTCTTGGCTGGTCCCGCGTAATAGATGGGGTGATCCTTCACGTACTGCGGCAGACCTTCTCCCTTATCCAGCCGCTCTTTCAGCTTCGCATGGGCGATATCACGTGCCACGATGATAGTGCCGCTCAGCGAAAGGCGGGTGGAAACCGGATGCTGAGAAAGCTGCTCTAAAATCTCCTTCATCGGACGATTCAGGTCGATATGCAGCACTTCACCTTCACCCTGCTGACGCAGCTCCGCCGGAATATAGCGGCCTGGGTTATCTTCCAGCTTCTCAATCCAGATCCCTTCACGGTTAATCTTCGCCTTGATATTGCGGTCCGCAGAGCAGGAAACGCCCATCCCGACCGGGCAGGAGGCGCCGTGACGCGGCAGGCGGATCACGCGGATATCGTGCGCAAAGTATTTGCCGCCAAACTGTGCGCCCAGCCCCAACTGTTGTGCTGCCAGCAGCAGCTCCTCTTCCAGCTGCACGTCGCGGAATGCCTGACCATGCTCGTTGCCTTCGGTTGGCAGGCCGTCGTAATAGTGGGTTGATGCCAGCTTCACCGTCTTCAGCGTACTTTCAGCGGAGGTTCCGCCAATCACAAAGGCGATATGGTAGGGCGGGCAGGCAGCAGTGCCAAGCGTCAGCATTTTGCCAATCAGGTAATCCTTCAGCTTAGCCGGACTGAGCAGCGCCTTGGTTTCCTGATAAAGATAGGTTTTGTTGGCAGAGCCACCGCCTTTGGCGATGCAGAGGAATTTGTATTCATCGCCATCCACGCTGTAAAGATCGATCTGCGCCGGCAGGTTGGTGCCGGTATTCACTTCTTTATACATATCCAGCGCAACGGTCTGCGAGTAGCGCAGGTTATCTTCGATATAGGTGTTATAAACCCCCTGTGACAGGGCCGCTTCATCGCCGCCGCCGGTCCAGACGCGCTGGCCTTTTTTACCACTGATAATTGCCGTGCCGGTATCCTGGCAGGTCGGCAGCACGCCCCTGGCGGCAATTTCAGAATTCCTGAGGAACTGGAGTGCCACATAGCGATCGTTCTGGCTGGCTTCAGGATCTGCCAGAATTGCCGCAACCTGTTGCTGATGAGCGGGGCGGAGCATAAAGGAGGCGTCATGGAACGCCTGCTGCGCCAGCAGCGTCAGCGCCTGCGGCTCTACCTTCAGCACTTCCTGGCCGTCGAATTCTGCGACAGAAACATAATCGGAAGTCAGCAGATAATAGTCAGTATCGTCAGGGGCAAGAGGGAAGGGGTTCTGATAATAGAAAGGTTTATTCGACATTGTTTTCTCACTTCATGACGCCCTGGGCCGCAGCGACAGGCCCACAGGCGACTAAGAGTTATGATTTTAATCCGGCCGGCCAGCACCTCTGGCCGGGGGAAGATGATATAACAATATTTCAACATCTGCATGCTTATGCAGCGCAGCCGGGAACATCAGAACATCATTACCATCCATGGATAGGCAATCAGCATCATTCCGCCCAGGAAGATAGCCCCAAAGATGGTGCCAAGGCGCCAGTAATCTTTGGTTGGCAGATAGCCGCTACCGTAATAGATGGGGCTTGGGCCGGTACCGTAAGGGGTGATGATGCCCATCACGCCCAGAGAGGTCACCATCATCAGGCAGTAGACCGGCATATTTATGCCCGGAATAGCGGCGGCGATGGTCAGCATGGCTGGCAGCAGGGCGGTGGTGTGCGCGGTGGTACTGGCAAACAGGTAGTGCAGCAGGAAGAAGGCGATCAGCAGCATCACTGCCGCAACCTGTGGGTCAAAGCCGTTTAGCAGCTGACCTCCCTCTTTGCCCAGCCAGGCGATAAAGCCGACGCGGGCCAGACCATCCGCCAGAGCAACCAGCGTGGCGAACCAGGCAAAGGTGTTCCAGGCTGGCTTGTTGCTGGTGATATCATTCCAGTTTAATACGCCAGTCCACAGCATCAGGACCACCACCAGCAGCGCAGCCATTGCCGGTTCAATCCATGAGGTGGCGAAGATCCACATCAGCAGCGCGCTACAGACAAACACCAGCAGCAGGATTTCATTGCGGGTCAGCTTGCCGAGTTTTTCCAGCTCGCTTTTCGCCCAGCGCGGCACTTCATCATTAATTTTCACTTCCGGCGGGTAGAACCAGTAGGCCAGCAGCGGCATGGTCAGGATCAGCAGCACGCCCAGCGGCAGGAAGGCCAGGAACCAGGTTCCCCAGGAAATTTCAAAACCAACGATGCTTTTAACCAGCGCCAGTGCCAGCAGGTTTGGTGCCAGAGCCGACAGAAACATAGAGCTGGTGATACAAGCGGCAGTGATAGCCACCCACATCAGGTAAGAGCCGATCTTACGGGCGCTGGGGTCGTTGGGTTTAGAGCCATATAAAGGAGGAAGGTTGGCGATAATCGGGTAGATGGTGCCACCGCTTCGCGCAGTATTAGAAGGCGTAAACGGTGCCAGCAGCAGATCCGCGAAGGTAATGGCATACCCCAGCGTCAGGCTGCGTCGGCCCAGATACTTCACCAGTATCAGCGCCAGGCGGCGGCCAAACTGCGTTTTATCGTAGCCGGCGGCGAACATAAAGGCACCGAAAATCAGCCAGACGGTAGAGTTGCCGAAGCCGCTCACCGCCCATTTGAACGATTCGCTGGCCATTTTGAATTTCGGGTTAGCCAGTTCTGCCGGACTGAACAGCAGCCACTGGCTGAACAGGGCGATCACCACCACCCCGGTGAGGCCAATTACCGCACCAGGCAGCGGTTCGAAGATTAAACCGACAATGACGCCGACGAAGATGGCAAAGAAGTGCCAGGCATGGGGTTCTAACCCTTCCGGTACCGGAACCAGCAGCAGGAGCACCGCCACCAGTACCGGTAAGAACATCATGATCAGGCGTTTTTTGGTTCCCTGAGCGGATGGTGCAGCTTTGGGAGGTTCACTGACTGTCGCTAGTGGTTTCATAGTATTTGTCTGCAAGTTAAGGAGAATGCGTTATGGCGTTGCGGTTAATTGTAGATGTGAATGCTTTTTTTAGTTTAATAATGTTTTTTCATCGGTTAATCGCAACGACCGAAAATAGAATGAGCTGTTTATTTCTCTGGTGACAAAGACTTTATCAGGTACTGTGAATATCATGCGATTTGCCTGAAATAAGAATATTGATCTGGATCAATAAATATTTCCCTCGGGTTTCTGTTTTTTAAAAAATCACAATAATTCCTTTTCTCTCTCTGCCTGTTATCGGCAAAAAGGGTATTCCGCTCCTGGGGTTAATTTCCTGAAAACAAAAAAGTAATTTTTAATCCATTGATTATTATAGGTTTATTTTTGGTGTTAATCAGAAGTTGCTTTTTATCAACTAATGGTTAACAATTAAAGGTGGTTTTTATCTTTTTGCCGTTAATTATAAGCTCCATATTATTTAAAAGTTTAAAAACTAAATTTATCGCTTATATAAGCAAAGAAACGGGTATATTAAGCACATGACATCGGACCACTTAATTATAGGGAAATAATGCGTCCGCGAAAGATTTACAGACTTTTAAATTTTTGGAGTTGTTCATCATGCCAACACTCACCCCGATCCTGAATCCCCTCACATTACCTAACGGCGCAGTCCTGAAAAACCGTCTGCTGATGGCGCCGATGACCACCTGTACCGGTTATTATGATGGTACGGTGACCAGCGAACTGGTGGAGTATTACCGCGCACGTGCCGGCAGCATTGGCACGGTGATTGTCGAGTGCTGCTTTATCGACCCAAAAGGGCCAGCTTTCCCCGGCGCTATCGCTATCGACAGCGATAATAAAATTTCCGGCCTGAGCAAAATTGCCGAGGCGATCAAATCTCAAGGCTCGAAAGCTATTCTGCAAATCTATCACGGTGGCAGAATGGTAGAGCCTGAGCTGATCGGCGGCAGAACGCCGGTCGCGCCTAGCGCTATTGCCGCTCCGCGTGAAGGTGCCACCACGCCACAGGCGCTGACGGCGGATGAAGTGGAGGTGATGATCACCAAATTCGGTGATGCGGTAAACCGCGCCATCAAGGCGGGCTTTGATGGCGTCGAACTCCATGGCGCAAACACCTATCTTATCCAGCAGTTCTATTCGCCAAATTCCAACCAGCGCGACGACAAATGGGGCGGCAGCCGCGACAACCGCGCCCGTTTCCCACTGGAAGTGCTGGAGATCACCCACAAAATGGTGGAACGTTTTGCCGATGCCTCTTTTATCATCGGCTACCGTTTCTCACCGGAAGAGCTTGAAGTCCCCGGCATCCGTTTTGACGACACAATGTACCTGCTGGAGAAACTCGCCGCGCGCGGGCTGGATTATGTGCATTTCTCCGTAGGCCAGCTGCTGCGCCCATCCATCGTAGAACTGGAAGATCCAACCCCGCTGATCACCAAATTTATCGCCAGGCGTTCAGAGACGCTGGCGAAGATCCCGGTGATTGGCGTGGGCGGGGTAGTAAATAAAGCCGATGCTGAAAAAGCGCTGGAGTACGGTTTCGATCTGGTGGCGATAGGCAAGGCTTGTATCGCCTATCCCGACTGGGCAGACCGCATCATCAATGAAGATCATCTTGAGTTGTATATCGACAGCCAGCGCCGCGAAGAGCTGAAAATCCCGGAACCGCTCTGGCGCTTCTCGCTGGTGGACGCGATGATCCGCGACACCAGTACCACCGGACGGAAATACAAAGCTGGGGTGTATCAGGAGAAAGTGGAAGCGGAGGCGCTGAAGCTGAAAATTGCTGTTACCCTCGATACTGACCGTATCACCGATATCTCGCTGGTGCCGGACGCCTCTCTGGACGTGGACTTTACCACTACCTTTGAAAGCCTTCGTACCCGTATTCTGGTGGCTAACAGCCCGCACGTAGATGCCATTACCGGCGCGACGACGCAGAGTGAAGCGCTGAAAAAAGCCGTGTCACGCGCGCTGGCAACCTCCAGTAAAGAGCATGTTATTGAAGAGGGCGGTAACCCGCAGGCACCGCAAAATTATGATGTGGTGGTTGTGGGAAGCGGCGGTGCAGGTCTGGCCGCGGCGATTCAGGCTTACGATGACGGCGCTCGCGTGGTGATCATTGAGAAGATGCCGACCATTGGCGGTAACACCATCAAAGCCTCTGTGGGCATGAACGCGGCCGAAACCCGCTTCCAGAAGCTGAAAGGTATTGTGGACAGCAAAGAGCTTTTCTATGAAGAGACGCTGAAGGGCGGTAAGTTCAAAAACAACCCGGTGCTGCTGCGTGAGTTCGTCGACCTGGCGCCGGAAGCCATTGAGTGGCTGGCCGCGAAGGAGATTGAGCTGAAGGATATTACCATCACCGGCGGCATGAGCATCGACAGGACGCACCGTCCCGCTGACCGTTCAGCGGTAGGGGGCTTCCTGATCAGCGGGCTGGTTAAAAACATCAACAAACGCGATATTGAAGTGCTGCTGGAAACCTCCGTGGCGGAGATCCTGTTTGAAAACGGGGCCGTTGCGGGCGTGAAGGTGGTGGATGAATATAACGACAGCCGTATTCTCTACGCAAAAAGCGTTATCGTCGCCACCGGTGGCTTCAGCGCTAACCGTGAGATGGTAGTGAAATATCGCCCGGAACTGGACGGCTTTGTGACCACCAACCACAAAGGCGCCACCGGTAGCGGTATCGCCATGTTGCAGAAAATTGGTGCGGATACCGTGGATATGGGTGAAATTCAGATCCACCCCACAGTAGAACAAACCACCTCCTATCTGATTTCTGAAGCGATTCGCGGCGGCGGCGCCATCCTGATCAGTCAGGCGGGTAAACGCTTCTTTAATGAGATGGAAACGCGTGACAAAGTGTCGGCGGAGATTATTGCGCTGCCGGAAAAAAGTGCCTGGGTATTGTTCGACGAGCAGGTTCGTCTTAACAACAAGGCGGCGGATGAGTATATCGCTAAAGGATTTGTGATCAGTGCGCCCTCTCCTCAGGAGCTGGCAGTGAAGCTGAACATGGATATGCATGCGCTTCTGGCGACGTTAGAACGCTACAATCTCTTTGTTGAGAAACAACATGACGAAGATTTTGGCCGCAAAACCGCGCTGCGCCACCCTCTGAAACAGGGGCCGTTCTATGCTATCCGTGTCGCGCCTGGCGTACACCACACTATGGGCGGCGTAACGATCAATACCGATACGGCGGTGCTGGATGCGCAGAAACAGGTGATTAAGGGAGCCTGGGCTGCCGGTGAGGTTGTCGGCGGTATCCACGGCGCTAACCGTATTGGCGGCAATGCCGTAGCGGATATCATCATCTTTGGTATTCTGGCCGGTAAAAATGCGGCAGCACTTGCCCGTCAACAGAGCTGAACAGGCGCCGGAGAGATCCGGCGTTTGCCAGTCAGGGAAGTTGTGGCGCTGCAACAGGAGAGAAAGTATGTCAGCTGAAGAACGGGTTTATGCTTACTCCGCCGTGTTAATGGGTTCCCCGATTCTGCTAAAGCTGTTTGAACATGATGAAGCGCTCGCCGCACGCGTCTTCCGCCTGATCAAACAGTATGAAATCCTGCTTACCGTCAATCGTCCGCAGTCAGAAGTGATGAGTATCAACCAGGCGGCGGGGCTGCATCCGGTTAAGGTCAGCCCGCCGGTTTTCGACCTTATTGCCTGCGCCCATGCCGCCAGCCTTTTTCCGGAGAGCCTGTTTAATTTCACCATTGGCCCGCTGGTTAAGCGCTGGAAAATCGGCTTCAGGGGCGACAGTATCCCGCCTGCGGAGGAGATCGAGGCGCTTCTTCCGCTCACCGATCCCCGCCAGGTATTGCTGGACAAAGAGGCCTGTACGGTGTTTCTGCAACAAAAGGGCATGGAGATCGACCTGGGGGCCATTGCTAAGGGCTATATTGCCGATCGGGTGCGGGATTATTTGCAGCGGGAAGGCGTGACGCAGGCGCTGATCAATCTTGGTGGGAATATCCAGACCCTGAGCGGCCCGCCGGAAGAGGCGGGCTGGGGCATTGGCCTGAAAAAGCCGTTTGCCGCCCCGGATGCCCTGATTGGTGTGATCAACGTCAGGGGTAAATCAGTGGTGACCTCTGGCATTTATGAGCGTTATTTCGAACTCAACAACCAGCGCTATCACCATATTCTTGATCCCCGCAGCGGCTACCCGCTGGATAATGAACTGCTCAGCGTCACCGTTATCTCAGAAGATTCCATTGAGGGTGACATCGCCACCACCTTGCTGTACGGCATGGGGGTGGAAAAAGGCCTCGCTTATCTTCATACCCGGCCAGAGCTGGAAGCCATTTTCGTCACCAAAGCGGGCAAGGTCATCTGTTCTTCACAGCGGCTCTCATCTTTTACTCTGCTGGATAGCGAATTTCAGCCTGAGATCGTTACTGACAAAACTGTTTAAGAAGCTGGGCGTGTTCGGCCTGTAAACGGTAACGGTAAACCGGTCTTCCTGTCAGCCCATAGTGCAGGTTGGTGGAGAGGATTTTCCGCTGCGCCAGCCAGATCAGATATTTACGGCAGGAAACGCGCGAAATATTCACCGCAGCGGCAAGGTCGTCCGTAGAAAATTCTGTGTCCGGATGCGCATCAATCCACAGGCAAAGCGTGCGCAAGGTCTGAGGCGTTAAGCCTTTGGGCAGGCGGTGCGCATCAGCCATCTCCGGCAGGTTGCCATGCAGCAGCGCATCCACATCCTCCTGTTTGTACCAGCTGTGCGTCTCTTTCAGCGTCTTTTTATGCTGCCAGCCGGTCAGCGCCTCTTCAAAACGGGCAAACTGAAACGGCTTGATCAGGTAATCCACCACGCCATAGTGCAGAGATTGCTGAATGGTCTGCGCATCCGCCGCTGAAGAGATGACAATCACATCAATGGTGCGCTTCGCAGCGCGAACTTCCGGCAGTAAATCCAGCCCGTTCTCCTGCTGCATATAGATATCCAGCAGGATCAGATCGATATGCAGATCGCTGTGCAGCACCATCTCTCTGGCCTGTTTCAGCGTGGAGGCCACGCCGCAGCAGGAAAATCCTGGGATCTGCCCGATGTAGCAGCGGTTTAGCTCGGCCACCATCGCATCATCATCGACCACTAAAACATTTAACATGCGTTCTCTTCTCCTCCATCCCAGGGAAGCTGGACTAAAAATTGGGTATAAACCCCAGGGTCGGACTCTACAATAATTTCGCCGCCAAGGCTCAGGGTTTGCTGCTTACAGAGGAATAAACCCACTCCGCGCTGCTCGCCTTTGGAGGAAAACCCTTTTTCAAAGATAGCGTCAAGCTGTTCCGGCGGAATTCCCGGCCCGTCATCGCTGACTTCGCAGGTCAGCCAGCCCTGCTGATAGTGCAGCAACACGCTGACTTCACCTTCCGGCTGCTGGCTCAGGGCATCAAACGCATTCTCAATAAGATTCCCCAGAACGGTGATCAGGACCGAAACCTGCTGTTCGCTGCCTCTGTCCGGCAGGAAACTCTCTTCACTCAGTACCAGCCGCTGCCCCTGATCTGAAGCTCTGTTAAGTTTACTTAATAAAAAACCAGCTATCACCGGCGACTTTATTTTTCGCAACAGCGATCCGATTTCAGTCTGATAGTTGTTGGCAGTTTTCAGAATGTATGCCTCAAGCTGCTCGTAGCTTTTCATATGCAACAGACCCAGAATGACATGCAGCTTATTCATAAATTCATGGGAGTGCTGACGCAGGGTATCGACATAGTTGACCATCCCGCTCAGGCGCTGGGTAAGCCGGGTGACTTCCGTTTTATCCCTGAAGGTACAAATCGCGCCGATGATGTTGTTTTTGCTGCTGACCGGCATGGTGTTGATCAACAGATCGCGTCCCCGGAAGTGGATCTCTTCATCACGCTGGGGCTTGCCACTGTTCAGCACGGCGCGCAGGTTGGCGATCAGCGGGCCGGAAGCTTCCAGGTTCCGGACAATCTCCTGTTCTGAAGCCTGCGGCATGCCGGTTTCACGAAACAGCTTGCGGGCGGCGTGATTAATCAACGTCACCTGCGCGTTGAGATCTACGGCGACTACCCCCTCTTTGATGGCGTACAGCATCGCCTGGCGCTGTTCAAACAGTGCCGAGATTTCATAAGGCTCCAGGCCGAATAACATTCTGCGGGAAGCCCTGACCAGCCAGAAGGTGCCTGCCGCGCCCACCAGACTCCCGAACAGCGCCGTCCAGAGAATATTCCAGCGGCTCTGATTGATCTGCGCATTCACTTCACTCAGCGAGATACCAATCACCACCACGCCGATCTGGCGGTGTTGCGGGTCATAAACCGGGGTAAAGACGCGCAGGGCTTTCGCCAGCTGGCCCTGGTTAACAGAGACGTTTTCTTTACCCAGCAGGGCGGGGCGCAGATCCGGGCCGATAAAATGCTGGTTAATGGCTTCCCTGACCGGATGGGAATAGCGAATGCCCTCCATATTGGTCACCACCACATAGAGCAGGTCGTTGCTCTTCTGCACCTGAGAGGCGACTGGCTGGATCAGGTTAAGGGTCGCGGGTAAAAGCAGGGCGTGCTGGATATCCGGGGAGTTCGCCAGCGTGCGGGCCACCGCCAGCGCCTTATGCTCAACGCTCTGCCGCGTCACGCTGGAAATCTGCAAAAAATAGAAAAAATGGACCACCACCAGCACCGCCACGATCACTGTACTCACCATCAGGCTGACGGAGGTGGTGAGTTTCATCGGACGTTTCCGTGCTGGTTGCTGCGCCGTGGGGTTATTCATGGAAGCTCCTTAACGATAAAAAGAGCCATGAATGCTGTTCCAGCCTGACTCCGTGGCGCTAATATAACGTGAAGCATCAGCTTTGGTGATGATTTTCCACCAATTCCTTTACTTTATGCAGCGCATCAGGAATGTACCAGACCTCTGCTGGTTTCCAGGGTTTACTGAACGCTGCTGTCGCGCTCTGACACGCTGGGCCAGTGGGAAAGCAACCTCACGCCACGTCCTGTTACGTCAGTAGCGCTACCCGAATCGTTAACTGCGGGAGAAAGATCTACTTAAGGCAATTGTTTCGTCCGCAGGAAGAGGAGATCCGTATGGCCTGACATTTAGCCAGTGACTCATGGTCACAGGATAACAACATGCCTTCCAGGGCTGCTTTGATCTCTCTAAGATGAATTCATCGCGGCAGACTTGCTTAGCGGAGTAATACAGAATTGAGCACTCTCTTTGTAGAGAGACAAAATCACAAGGCCGGTTTTTATCTGATATAGAGACGACCGGTCTACTAAATACAGACTACGTTAACTTACCGGAGATACACGATGAAAATTCTTATGGTTCTGACCTCACACGATCAGCTGGGTGATACCGGACGCAAAACAGGTTTCTGGCTTGAAGAGCTGGCAGCGCCTTACTACGCCTTTAAAGATGCGGGCGCAGAAGTCACCC
>Ga0265798_10001332_pt1 | contig 38582 bp, 32 predicted proteins | sample P3T30metagenome_FD_192430 | JGI IMG/M metagenome (GOLD analysis project Ga0265798, IMG submission 192430) | Plant litter microbial communities from East Loma Ridge, Irvine, California - P3 T30 | ecosystem: Environmental > Terrestrial > Plant litter > Unclassified | place: USA: California...
CTTCTGCATCCTGATCGACGATATCGTCGATTCGGCGGGTACGCTCTGCAACGCCGCGGCGGCGCTGCGCGAGGCGGGGGCGGAGGACGTCGTCGCCTATGTCACGCACGGCGTGCTGTCGGGCGGCGCGGTGGCGCGGGTCGAGGGCTCGGCATTGCGCGAGCTGGTGATCACCGATTCGATCGGCAATCACGAATCGATCGGCAAGGCGGACAAGATCCGCCACCTGCCGATCGCGCCGCTGCTCGGCGAGGCGATCAAGCGCATCGCCGACGAGACCAGCGTGTCGTCGCTGTTCGATTAACCCATCTTCTGATCTAGTACGCGTCATCCACAAACCGCCTGATCGAAGACGCCGGCGGATGGTTCCTTCAATTGGGGCAGTCATGAATTGTCGTCGGTCAATGTCACACGCCCTCGACGCAGTGCCAGAACCAAGTAAGTCGCGCGCACTCGCGATATGGCATCCTAAGCAGTAGGAAGCAGAGTGGCTGTAGTGGTCAGCTTGATCCCATCTCCAACGCCTTCGCAACGCCGGACTTATCGCCACCCCTCCCCAAAATTTACTCTGCCGCTAAAGTTAAGGCACAGAAAGCAACCAGAGCATCGGCGCAGGCGATGCACCATGCTTCGCTGCGCTGATGCACCAGCAACGACATCCACGCGGTTAACGAACACTCGGCTCGGCAGCCATGGGATAGCCAGCCTACGCAGGTATGAGATGTAAACCGCAGATCAGCCGGCCTGACCCGCTGCGTCGATCCCGCGAGTTTGCCGTCATCCGCCGGTAAGCCTCAAGGTTTGAAGTACAAGCCTTCGATAGAGAACTTAGCTATGAGAACTCCGGCACAGGCCGCGATGCCGGTGAGCAGTATGAACCAGGAAGATACTCGCCGCATTGTCAGCCACAGCAGCAGCGTAAGGAACGCAAAGCCAACGATTTGCCAGCGAGTTTCCGTCTCTCGCAGGATCAATCGGGTGATAAGTCCAGCAGCGAAAAAACACGCGGGCAGTAGGTGCAGCAATCGCATTCCGTGGCAATAGCGCCCCTAACCATCTGACACCAATCCTCGATGTTCAGCAGCCGATCACCCCATTGTAGGACGCTTCCGTCTTGCCCGATCACGGTTGATGATCGCCATAGACTGACTCGTCCTAATCAGCAGGCTTGCTAAAATATACAATATCCAAAGATAATGCTAGCTTTGGTAAATGTACCGGGTTCGGCTTTGCCGAAATGTGTAGGCTCCAGGCAGATGGCGTAGTGTAATAGGTGAGATAACGGATAAAACAAAAAAGGACACCGAAGCAACATGCGAAGTGCCACTCTAAAATGATGGTCGAAATCTTCGAAGATGTCGACGCTGCATGGTGAGAAGAATACCAATATGCCTAGCATATTTAAACAAATAGCAGTTCGTAATGGTCTAATTTTCAAAAAAACGTAATTTATATTAGGAAAAAACTATGAAAAAAGTACTGATATTTTCGAAGATTCCAATTGCGCCAGCTTTCGGCGGAAATAGACAGAGAATTCTCACATTTGTAAATGAATTAGTCAATCTCAGTTTTGATGTGCACTTTGCACTCATACCTTCTCGCCAAATGAGAGATGCAGATCTTGATGCCCATCGTGAAATAGTGGGCAAGTCCAACCTATGGATTATTGCGAGGGGAGCAATTGGAAACATGCGGTTCAACTTAAAGGCCCTTACACGCAGGGCATTAAGTCGGCTGAAAAAATCGTCTAAATCCAACAACGTCGACTATTTATTTGATAGATCTATAACGGGAGAATGTAGAAGGATAATAAACATCGTTAAACCCGATGTCATCATTGTTGAATACGTCCATTTTTCGAGTATCTTCGAACTTGTAGGCCCTGGAACGATTAAGGTATTGGATACTCATGACTCGTTTGCAAATGAGTTTGAGGTTAACGCCGAGGCGATTGGCCTGAGACGGGCGGATCTTGTAATTGCCATACAAGATAAGGAAAAGGAACTTTTTAATAGTATGCTTAAAGACTCCAATACATCCACAAAAGTCTCCGTGATTAGTCATATCATTGGTCAAAAACGGCCTATTGATTTATCAAGTTGCACGGGCGCTACCTTTCTTGGATCTAACTTTGAAGCGAATAATGATTCATTGGCTGCCCTGATTAGCAACGTGATGCCACTGGTCTTACAACAACGGCCTAATTTTATTTTAAATATAATTGGCGCTGTTGGAGACTCCGTCCCGGATTATCCCTTTGTAATAAAACACGGACGTGTCGATATGATCTCATCCGCGCTAAAGCAGGCGCCGGTATTAGCTAATTATATAACTAAAGGCACAGGCATAAAGATTAAGCTACTTGACGCTATGGCTATGGGAGTCCCATGCGTAAGCACGCGACTTGGGGCTGAGGGTGTCAAATCCGAGTTTGCGGGAGGTGTGATTGTTGCCGATTCAAATCAACAGTTTGCCGACGAACTTATCTCTCTTTTTGATCACCAGGATCGTCGAGAACAAATTGGTAAGGCTGGGTATGACGCTGCCGCGCAATGGGATGCCGTACAACGGCGTTCCCTAAAACGCGCAATGGGCATCATTTAAGAAGCTTCTAACTAGTTAAAGGCTTGTAAATTATGGCATTACTTAGGGGCCGCCTGCGAGCCGCTATGTGCGCCAAGGCGGAACTGGACCGATTGGGCTTGTGGTGTAGTGCGCTGCGCCGCGGCGCCTACCCTAGTGGAAGTGGATCGGAATGGGACAAAATCGTAAAATCGGTGACGCTAGCGCTACCATTATTGGAAATCTGCGAATAAAAGCCACGGAGATAGCTCAGTACCTGCCTTAGATTAAGGCAGCCTAGACTGCCAATTGCATATATACGGGGGTATGCGTGACCGGAGCGGAGCTTCACACATTGATCAATGAACCGGATGGACCGTCCGACCCGGTGGGGCATTGGGTAAAAAGCGAGCATGAGGCTGCTGTCATCGCAGCGACACATGATGGCCCGATCATTGTTGATCTTGATGAAACGCTCTATCTAAGAAATTCTACTGAGCAATTTATTGCGCTTGCAACGCCTAACTTCGCTGCAGCATTATGCCTGCTCGCTCTTAGCGTAATCAAGCCATGGAGGTGGGCTGGCGGCAACTCCTGCCGTGATAATTGGCGCGTGATGATGATCATGGTGCTTTTTCCATGGACGATCGTTCGATGGCGGCGCTTCTGTGAAATCAAGGCCTATAACTTTGTTAACGTTGATCTCGAACAAGCTCTTCGTTCCCGCCGGGGCGAGCTTATCATTGCGAGCAATGGCTATAGGCGCATCATCGAGCCCCTCGTTAAAACTATAAACCTCTCTCATTCTAGCCTGATTTGCTGTAATTTGCGACGGTTTAGTCACCGAACTGGTGGTAAACTCGAGTTGGTCCGTCCGTTTCTTGATGCTAGTAAGATCTCCGCATCTGCTGTCATAACTGACTCGATTTCCGACAAAGCCTTATTGTCGGTATGCGCGGTCCCTTGCCTCACAATCTGGCATCTTGCGAAATACGAACCGGCCTTTGGGGGAGTTCTGTATTATCCAGGATACTACTTAGCAAAAATCAAACGCCCCGGGCAAAGAGCGTTAAAAAGTTTGATTTTAAATGATCTTCTGATTTGGCTTTTGGTTGGAACCACATTCCCGACGACTTTCACACACATACTTGGCTTGACATCCCTATTTTTCTCGATGTGGGCGTTTTATGAGTTAGGATACTATGACAATGATGTGTGTGGGCTGCTATACGAAAAGGACCCGCGTATCACAGATGCCGTCAGAAACGGGGAAGCGTCTAATATTAATACCAAAGCTTCCTTTGCAGGAATAGTTCTTGGATTTGTCGGCATAATATTGATTGATCCAGTAAATCTATTTTACTCTTCCACTCTCTGGTTTCTCGCGATGATTGCCCTGACGATCGTCTACCGAATTTATAACAGAATCGATAAGGAGAGTCGTGTCTGGCTTTACTTGCCATTGCAAATGTTTCGATCGGGCGCATTGTTTCTAGTTGTTCAGGTCAGTGGGATGGCTCTTGCTGTGATAGGCAGTCAGATTTTGGCAAGATGGATTGACTACATTATTTATCGTCATCAGTATCAGGTTGTCGGTTCTTCTTCTTTTCCCGAGCGTCCGCAAAAAACAGTGCGCTTGGTCCTATGCCTAATGTTTTTAACTGCCGTTATCCTTGTTCAGGGATGGTCAGCCCTATTAGTTCCTGCAATTCTGGCGATCCCTTACTTCTTGATAGTTCCAATGCGTTCTGAAATACCCAGGATTATGCGTCGCATACAGCGCCTTGACAACAAAGTGACGACTGTTTGAGTTAAAATTGTAGATTCGTGCTTGGTGGTAATTCCTTATGCTGTGTTGACGTATTTTGAACGTTAGAGTGCTCGCTAGCCGTCCATTTTGGATGGATGGAAGGCTGGATGATCCATTGCATCTAATGTTGTTCTGAGGTGAAGCAGCCGAGCCACGTAAATTGTGATATCAATAGTGTTCATTTCGCAATTCATTTCGTTCCGTCAGGCTGTCACCGGGTAGAAGCTAGTTGCAACTGAGGGACAACCGATGCATCCGAATTCGCAGGATATTAGAGCGAGATTGGTACAAGGATGGGAACTTTTTGAGGTAGATCTTGGTGTAGGTTTAATATTTAAGCTTGCTAAAGCAAACGTGAACGGAAGCGTTGAGATCGTTGGAGATATTCCGTTGCTTCTGTCCTCTGCGCATTGTCGATCGTTAGCAGCGCATCTAATTGAAATTTCTGATCGGTCTGATGGGCCGGTTGGAAGTGCGTGAAGACCCGCGGATATAGTCTAGTCGCGGCAGGACTTGGAGTTAGGGATCATTTTCCTCACCGGGATTGTTCGACAAATTGAGGAGCAGTGAACTACTACCACTGATTTATCTGCTGCGGCTAGCGGGGCAAGGATTAACACAAGCAGGATCGTTGCTGCGCATGACGGCCGCGGCCCCGCAGCACCACGCCGAACGCATCCTAGGTGTTAGTATTAAGATAAGGCAGCAGCCGCAGTCGGGGGAAAACGTCGTCGACCGGCCGGGTGTCGGGCAGGATATAAACTATGCCGCCCTTCTTCTGGAACTTGGGACGCAGCAGCTTGGTGTAGAAGCTGCTGTCGACGTTGATGCAGCCGAAGCTGATCCGGTTGTCGTCTGGCGTTGGCGATAACAGGCGGGCGACGCGATGCTCGCTCTTGTGAGTGGTGATCACTGCATGAAGCGCGACGGAGTTAGCATAATCGACCCAGAGCACGCGCTGGTTACCAAAGGCCCGGCCAAATTTGGTGACGAACCGCCCCGCCGGCGTTGTCCGCTCGGCCGGGCCGATTTCCTCTAGCCGCTTGGCGCCGATCCCCGGCGAGGAGTCGTCGCCGACGCCAATGCCGAGCAGCACGGGCGTCTCGCCAAGGAATTCCCCCTTGGCACTGAAAAGGAATAGCGATGCGCTTGGCTTGTCGATAACCGCATAGGGCAGGCCAGCATTGTCCTGTGCCGCGGCGACCCAGGCGATCACCCGGTTCGCTGCGTCTGAACGCGGCAAAGCCGGCATGATGACGGGCGCGACCGGGTTCGTGGCTTTGGCTGCCCTAGTCGTTTTTACGGCCTTGGCGCGGAGCGCGGCCTTGCGCGTGCCCGGCTGCGGCGCGGTCGCCGCAGCCGGGGTGATTAGCGTAAGCGAGAGCAGCGCAGCGAGCGCCGCGCGACCATTACGGGGCAGCCCTGTAGACACGATCTTGTTCAGCAGTGCTTTCCGGTGCCGTGCTTAGCCGCGGGGACGGCGGGCGCGCTGCTGCGCCTGCTGCTGGACCTGCTGGTCGAGGCCATCGACGCGGCCGTTGAGCTGGTCGATGCGCTGGCCGTTCTGCTGCGCCTGGCCCGCGGCGGCCTGTGCCTGAGCAAGCGCCTGGCCCGACGTGCCCTCGACCGTGCGCAGGCGTCCGTCCATGCCGTCGATGCGGGTGTTGACGGTGGCGATCTGCTCCCGGACGAACCCCTTGGTCGCGCAGCCGCCGAGCGCGGTGGCCCCGACCAGGATCAGGACAACCGCAGAAGATTTAGGGAAATTCAGACGCATATACTCAACCTTTCCAACATGGATCGCACCAGACAGCTCAGGCTCTGCGCCAATTGACAATCGATATCAGGCAAGACGTGCGTGTTCTGCGGCAGAGGTGGGGCGGCGTCCGGCACCGATCCGGCCGATCGGCTGCGGCGGCCACCACGATGCGTGTCATCCTGTCGCGACATCCTACTGTTAGGCGGTCTTAACGTTCTGCTGCCAGGATCGTTGCAATTGGCCGTCCGGTTGATCGCGATCAAGTCATCCGCGTGTTTTACGGTGTTTGTCTCGTCGCGTTCGCCGGGGGGCGATGATAAAGGTCATGGGGGATCAACTCCCACGAAGGAACCAATAGTGTCCCAAGGGCGAGAGGTCAGTGCGCTGCTTCGCGAAGCGAGCGAGCGGCTCGGTGCCGCCCGGTCGATCGCCGCGGTGGTTGAGACGCTGCGGCTGACCGCGCGCGAAGCGCTTAACGCCGAGGGGATCGCGGTCGCGCTCAAGGACGACGACCAATGCTATTACGTCGCCGAGGATGCGATCGGACCGCTGTGGCGCGGCAACCGCTATCCCGCCGACACTTGCATCTCGGGCTGGGTAATGCGCCATCGCGAGACGACGGTGATCGCCGACGTGCGCACCGACGCACGCGTCCCGCAGGACGCCTATCGCGCCACCTTCGTGCGCAGTCTGATCATGGCACCAATCGGGTTGCCGGAGCCGGTCGCGGCGCTCGGCGCCTATTGGTCCCAGCCCGGCGACCATGACCCCGAAGTGGTCGACCGGCTGCAGATGCTCGCGCAGCTCGCCGGCACCGCGATCGAGAATGCGCGGCTGATTCATGCCATGGGGGAAAGCGAGCGGTTGCGCACGCTGACGCTCGACGCCGGGCGGATGGGCACTTGGGCGCTCGATGCGCTCACCTACCGGCTCGAGACGTCGGAGACGTGCCGTGTGACGTTCGGCCGCAATCCCGACGCGCCCTTCACCTACGCCGATTTCAAGGCCGCGGTTTGTGCGGAGGATCGCGACCGGGTGCACAAGGCGGTCGAGCGCAGCCTCGCGGAGCGGCGCGATTACCATGTCGAATATCGCATCACGACGCCGTCCGGTGACCAGCGCTGGATCGAGGCGCGCGGTCGCCCGGCGCTGCTGCTAGGCGGCGGGGTCGAGGGCATGGCCGGGGTGACCATCGACGTTACCGAGCGCAAGGTGATGGAAGAGGCGCTGCGCCGCGCGGCGAGCTCGCTCGAACAGCGGGTGGAGGAGCGGACCCGCGAACTGGTCGAGACGCAGGAGGCGCTCAAGCAATCGCAGAAGCTGGAGGCGATGGGATCGCTGACGGGCGGCGTCGCGCATGATTTCAACAACCTGCTGACCCCGATCATCGGCAGCCTCGACATGCTGCACCGCCGCCAGATCGGCGGGGAGCGCGAACAGCGGCTGATCGCGGGCGCGTTGCAGTCGGCGGATCGCGCGCGCACGCTGGTCCAGCGGCTGCTCGCCTTCGCGCGCCGACAACCGCTGCGGCCCGAACCGGTCGCGCCGTCGGCGCTGATCCGCGGCATGGCGGACCTGATCGGCACAACGCTGGGGCCGCAGATCCGCCTGCAGCTCGATATCGCCCCCGCGCTGCCGCATGCGATCGCCGATCCGCAGCAGATCGAGATGGCGCTCCTGAACCTCGCGGTGAACGCGCGCGATGCGATGCCGGGCGGCGGCCGGCTGACCGTATCGGCGCAGCTGGCGGAGGATCCGGACTCGGCGGGGCTGGCGCCCGGCGCCTATGTCGTCATCCGCGTCACCGATACGGGCACCGGGATGGACGCCGACACGCACCGGCGCGCAGTTGAGCCCTTCTTCTCGACCAAGGGCGTCGGCCGCGGCACCGGGCTCGGCCTGTCGATGGCCCACGGTCTAGCGTTGCAGCTCGGCGGCCGCCTGACGATCGACAGCACCATCGGCGAGGGCACATCGGTAGCGCTCTGGCTGCCCGCCGGCGCTGCGGCCGCCGTGGTGCGCCCGGCGCCCGGCGTCGCCGCGGCCGCGGTCGCCGGCACCGTGCTGCTCGTTGACGACGAGGATCTGGTGCGGGCGTCGACCGCCGATATGCTCGTCGATCTCGGCTTCGAGGTGATCGAGGCGCGTTCGGGCAGCGAGGCACTCGCCCGTCTCGCCGAGGTCAAGGCGTTCAACCTGCTCGTCACCGATCACCTAATGCCGGGCATGACCGGCGTTGATCTCGCGCGCGAGGCGGTGGCCTGCCAGCAGGACCTGCCGGTCCTCATCGTGTCGGGCTATTCCGATGCAGTCGGGCATGCCGCCGGTCTGCCGCGCCTCGAAAAGCCTTTCCGGCAGGCCGATCTGCTCGCCGCGTTGACCAAGGTGCTAGCTATGGCGAACGCCGCAGATCATGAGTTAGGGGTGGAGATTATCGAATAAGACCTCCTTGAGGCAGGTCGAAATATCGCTATCAAAGGTAGCACTCAAGCCCAAAGCCTAACACTTATTGCAGGAATCCAGTATGCGTATCCTACTTGTTGAGCCAAATCTAATAGACAACGGCGCAATAAGGGTTTCCCTGGATAGGGCTTTGAGGTGGAAAAGTAAATCTGAAGTTACTATTCTTGTCACGTCACCGGATACCCACGGAGATAAAAATCTCATAGATGTGCCTGCGGGTTTAATAGTTAAATTCGCATATAAAAAAACATTTAATAGAGCATTGGCAATTGTTGCATCGGTAAAAATTGGCTTAAAGATGGCAAAGAATGCCGATGTAATCGTTGCTGGACGTGAAATAGATAATGGACTACTCGTTGCGAGTCTTATTGCTTTGATTTCCAGAAAGCCTCTGGCAGTAACAGTTCAATCTAGTGTTGGGGATGCTATGCAAGCATATCTTCCTCCTCGTATTCAAAGCTTAACTAAGCAGGCCTACCGGCGAGTAGATTTGGCTGTTTGTGTGTCGGCAGGTCTCGTTCCAAGCGTAATGGCAGTCGGGGTGTCGAGGCAGAATATCAAAGTTGTCTTGAATGGACTGGACTATGAGGGGATACGAACCCTTGCCAAAGTGACTCCTGCAGTTGACTTGCCTACTGGGCGTTTTATCACCGCCGTGGGGCGGCTAGCTCATCAGAAAGGTTTTGATCTCCTGATTCGAGCGCATGCCGCGGCCCTGAAAAGCGGTGCACCCGAACATTCCCTCGTATTGGTAGGTGAAGGTCCAGATCTAGATCAATTAAAAGCTTTAACCTTAGAGCTTGATGTTGAGAACACGGTCATTTTCACTGGTTTTTTGAATAATCCTCATGCCGTCGTGGCGCGTGGTGATGCCTTTGTTATGTCAAGCCGCTGGGAGGGTTTTTCATTGGTTTTGGCTGAAGCTTTGGCAGTTAAAGTTCCAATCATTGCTGCAAACTGTGTTTCAGGACCTTCCGAAATCCTGGATAATGGTAAATTCGGCTGGCTTGTGCCTGTAAACGATGTGGCTGCCATGGCGGCTGCTATCACGAGTCATTTGCGGGAGCCTGACGTGCTAAAAACGAAGGCCGCCTTAGGAAGTGCAAGCTTAGCACAGCGCTTCAATCTAGATGGCGCCGCAGATCATCATTTGTTATACCTTGAACAATTACAAGCCCGCATGAAAAGGGTTACTAAGCCACGGGTGACAGCTGAATGACACATTGCGCGGTCGGATCATATCGGGCTATCTGGATATGTTAGGGCATGCCGCCAATCTGCGCACTTTGCTAAGCCGTTCCCATTAGGCCGATCTTCTGGCCGTGTTGATCAAGGTGCTTGCCATTCCAGCGCACGTGTCACGGGGATGGCGCACTTGAAGGGGGGGGCTTTACCTTTGTTAACAATAAATGGCAGAAAATTTTGACGCTCGGTGCCCCCAAGGCCAGGTAAATAATTTTGCCGTACGCCACCGGGAGGCAGCGAGGCGGTCTACAGCTGATCCGAACAATGCCGATGGCCGCCCATAATGCGGCCAGCACACACATATTTAAGATATAGATTTTAATTAGAATAGCATGAATGCGCGCTCGAACGACGTCCAGGAAGATGCACGGCTGGATGCCCTCGCTCAGCTCAAGCTGCTGGATACCTCCCCGAGCGAGAGCTTCGACCGCATCACTCGCATGGCAAGCCAGATCTTCGGGCTGCCGGTGGCCGCTGTCTCGCTAACCGATCGCGACCGGCAATGGTTCAAATCGCGCGTCGGCATCAATCATTGTAGCATCCCGCGCGACAAGGCGCCGTGCGCTGCGGTCGCGGAATCAACCGCGCCGCTGGTTGTCGAGGATCTGCTGGCCGATCCTTATTATGCCGACAGCGTGCTAGCGCGCGCGGGCACGCGATTTTACGCTGGCGCGCCGCTGATCACCAGCGACGGCTATGGTTTGGGTGCGCTGTGCGTCCTGGGCACCGTGCCGCGGCAGGTGACACCCGCCGAGCTGGCGGGGCTGGTCGATCTCGCCGCGATGGTCATGGCGCAAATCGAGTTGCAGCACGCCTTCGGGCGGATCGATCCGATCAGCGGACTGCCGACGCGTAACCAGTTCCGTGATGACCTGATGGACCTCGCGCGCGATCATGGTGGCGAGCAACGTTTCGCGGTTGTGGTAGACCTGGCACGCGACGACCAGATTAGCCGGATCACCCGCGTGATGGGCGGCGCCCGGGTCGACGAACTAATCCGCGAGACGGCGCGCTCTCTGGCCAAGGTGCTCGCGCCGAGCCGCCACGTTTATCACGTCGGGGCTGCGCAATTCGCCTTCCTGTCGCAGCCGGAGGTCGAGCAGGCCGCCTATCTCGACGTGCTGCAATCGGGGTTCGACCTGATCCGCCGGTCGTCGTCGGCGCGGTTCGTTACTAGCGTCGCGATCGGCGTGCGGCCCTTCGTCCTCGGCGACGTCCTGCCCGACGACGTGCTGCGTGGGGCGGCAAGCGCCGCGCAGGACGCACGGCACGCCGACGGTTCGATCGCGCTTTATTCCGCGTCCAATGACACCGCTCACCAGCGCCAATACCGCTTGTTGCGCGATTTCGGCGCGGCGCTGGAAGCGGATGACCAGTTGCGGCTGGTATATCAGCCGCGGCTCGACCTGGCGACCGGCCGCTGCCTCGGTGCCGAGGCGCTGCTGCGCTGGCGGCATCCGCGGCTCGGCGAGATCTCCCCGGCCGAATTCATCCCGATCATCGAACAGACCTCAATGGCGCGGCCGACGACGCAATGGGTGCTCGACGCGGCGATGGACCAGCTCGCGCGTTGGGACCACGCCGCAATGGCGCAGACGCTGTCGGTCAACATTTCCGCCGCCAATTTGACCGAGGACGATTTCGTCGCGCGGGTCCAGCTCGGCCTGCTCCAGCGCGGCCTGCGCCCGGACCGGCTCGAGATTGAGCTGACCGAGAGCGCGATCATGGCACAGCCCGATCAGGCGCTCGCCATGCTGCGCGAGCTGGCCGCGGCGGGCATCTGCCTGGCGATCGACGATTTCGGCACCGGGCACAGCAGCCTCGCCTATCTCCAGCGGCTGCCGGCGCGCGTCCTTAAGATCGACCAGGCCTTCATCCGCAACCTGACCGGCGTGCAAGGACCCGATTTCGTGCTGGTCGAGATGATGATCGGCCTCGCCAAGAAGCTCGGCTATCACGTCGTCGCCGAAGGGATCGAGACCGAAGCCGCCGCGACGGTGCTGGCCCGGCTCGGCTGCGACGAAGCACAGGGCTTCTGGTTCGCGCGGCCGATGGAAGCGGCGGATTTCGCCGTTTGGCTGGCAGATCATCGCGACCGGCGTGTGGTCGGCGCCTAGGCTATCGCTGCTTTTACCGATATCATAACGGTATCGGAACAATTTCCTATTTGCTGCATTTTTCAAGTAGATAGCTGGAAGGCTCCAATGCCGCACGTGCTGATCATCGAGGATTCCTACCTGTTCGGTCAATTCGTGTGCGACGCCGCGATCCTCGCGGGTGCCCGCACCGTCGAGGTGGCGGAGACCGAGGTCGAGGCCGAGCGGGCGGCGACCCGTTGCGCGCCCGCATTGATCGTCGCCGACGTCAGGCTCCGCCATGGCACCGGCGTCACGGCGGTCCGGCGGATTACCGGCGCGGGCGGCCATATCCCCGTGCTCTACGTCACTGGCTATCCGCAGGGATGCAGCGGCTGCCCGTCCGGAAGCGCGGTGATCGAGAAGCCGGTGTCGCACGACCGGCTGTGCGATTCGATCCGACAGCTTATCGGCAAGCAAGCGGCCCGGCCCGTCACACACTGACGAACCGTCCCGCCGTCCGGATCAGAATGACAGCTGCGCGCGGCCGACCAGCCGGTCGCCGGCATTTCGACCATCGACGAAGCGGCCGATGGCATCCGCGGGCGCGACGCCGCTACTGAAATAGGCGATGCCGAAGGTCAGCCGGTCGCGGCGATGCTCGACACCGAGCCGCCAATCCAGATAGCTGCCGCCCGGCCGCAGGCGTTGCGCGCGACGCGGACCGATGATGCCGCCCGACGAATGCCCGAGCCCTGCCAGCAGGGTGAACGGCGTACCAGGGATACCCGCATTTGCGTCGGCGTGCAGATGCACGTTGCTGCCGCCGATCGCATCCTGTGACGGGGCGACCGCGACGCCGAGCGTTGCATAGACCGGGCCATAGCCATAGCCTGCAGTGGCGCCGAGTTCGACATAGTCCATCCGGTCCCGCGCCCCGGCAACAAATGCGTGGTCGCACTGGTGTCGAGCCGGATCGCGCCGAGGTCCCAGCCGGTGCCCGCCGTCAGATCGACGACGGCCTCCGTGCAGGCATTCCGCGAGCTGTCGCGCAGCGTCACTGCGCGTACCGACGCGTCAACCGCGCCGAGCGATCCACGCAGCTCGCCGGCGACTGCGGCGCGACCGCCGCTCCAGCTTAGTCCGCGCCGCACCTCGTCGCTCATCACCTCCGCGCGTGCCGTCACGCCGGCGGAGGGCACGTCCTGCGCCGCAGCGGGCGCGGCCGCCGCGAGGCTCAATACTATTGCCCGCGTTCGGATCATCCGATGCGTTCCGCACTGTGCAGTTGGTCGAGTTCAGAACGCAAGGCGGCATGATCCTCTTCGGCGACCGTCACCAGATGGCGCTGCATGTCGCCGGCGCGGCTGGCGACGTCCTCCATGATCGCGGAGCGGTTGGTGCTGCACCAGCCCGGCCGGGTGCCGGCGATCGCAGGAGTATTGGCGATATGTCGGGTCACGCTAGTGCCACTGGTACCGATCGCGTGACGGTCAACGGTCATCTTCGCGGTACAGTCGCAGCGCAGCGTCGAGCTGCGACCGCCGCCTGTCGCGGTTCCGACCTGCTTATGGCGGATCGCGACATCGCCACGATAGGTGACGGAGACGCGGCCGCTATGGTGATCGAGCTGCGTGTCATGATCCACCGTCCTGCCAAGCGTGGCACCGGCAGCGCCCAGCGCCAGACCGGCCATTAGCATATAGGCCATCATGTCTCTCCTTGCGGCACCTGGCCTGTCCCGGCCAGTGATGCGGATGTTGCGGGACTATAGCCTCACAATTTTGGGCAAGGGGTCGGTTGCGGCGCCGGCAGGCCGCAACAAAATGTAAGATGGGCGCGGCATTGGCAGATGAGATGGGCGGTGTTCGCCCGCGGCATGGGATCGGTGAGTGCCCTGACCCGCATATTGGTGCACGTACCGTGAGGGCGGCGGGTCAGGCGAGGGAGCGCTCGCCGTCCTCGCGGTCGGCACGTTGCCGCTCGTCCAGCGTCGCGAAGATCGCCGCTTGGTCGAGGTGCGCGCGCCGGCGGTCCTTGTTCGGTGAACGGGCGGCCAGATCCAGTTCGGATTGCGTCAGTTGCGCGTAATCGATCGGGGTGGACGGATCAGACAATAAAAAGCTCCTTCGCAGTCGCAGCATGAGAATGACAAGCTACGATCAAGCTCATAGAATGATGCACCTGGATCTGCCGACCGGGATGAAATGGTCCGGACGCCGGCCCAAAGGTTCGCGTCCGCCGCCTCCTGCCCCGGGTGCGGGCTGATTCGCAGGGTGCTTCCACAGGCCGGGTGTCGACTCAGAAGCGCAATCGCATCCCCTTTTCGATGCTCTCGCGATGATCGTCGCGGCGGTCTGCGCCTCGGCGGTTGAGAACAGCTCGATCCCGTTGTTGTGGGATAGCCGCCCCCCCCCGAGACTGGGCTGATCAGCGGCGCGCGTTGTGACCCGAAGGCGCCGAGCACCAGCGGCACCGGCATAGCCGCCGGGCGCATCGGGCTTGTGGCCCTGCAGCTGCGCACAGGCCGAAGCCGACATATGGGCCTAAAGCGGCGTCCGACGTATCGGCGCGAGCGAAGGCGGCACGGGTAAGCTACTAACCATGAAAGGTTTGCCGCCATCGTGGCAGACCAACCCAACGCATAGCTACCATCAGCCATACTTAAACAACGAAAATGGCTCTTCGGCGCTCAGTTCGTGAAAAAACTGTGGTCGAGTATGGATTTTTGTACGTCTCGAAAAATTGCCCTATCCGAGCGCCATCGCCACCGTTCTAGCGCCGACGACGAAAGGTGCGGATTGCTCCGATTTGAGACGTGATAGACCCGCAATGACTGGTAAAAACCTGTGTGTTTGGATAAGGATAGCCCAAGCAAGGTGAGGCGTTTGCGTGCTGAGATTTCTCTGCCGGCACGGCATCCACCGATGGCAGCACAAGCCTGCTACGGCGAGGGTCGGGACGACGATTTCGAGATGTGGTCGCTGCAACGCGGTGCGGGTGACCCATGCCAAAAAAACAAAAGATCCTTCTACCCCTTGAACCTCTTTCCCAAATTGGTACGTTAACCTCCTATAGCGAAAACGCTGGGAGAGGTTCTGATGCGTATTTTCAATTACCCCGAAGCCGAGCGGCACCCCTTTGGCGCGCATGGCATCCTGATCGCACTGCCGATCGCCGCCGCGCTTTGGGCGGGTATCATCGCGACTGTATTTTGATCGAGCACCGCGGCGCGGCCTTGCAGGTCGTGCCGCGGTTTGGGAACCGTCGGGTATGCCAACACCGGCCACGTTTCCGTCGCCCTAGATTCTGTATTATGATGGACCCATAAAGATAGGCAGTGCGGCGCCGGCGGTTTTCGCCGATCTACAGTGGCTCTGCTCCACGCAGATTACGCCATCCAAAGCGTGTCGATCGATGCTGACACGGCGATGTAAGTCCCGTTGACCCAATTGCATCAATCCCTAACAGTTCCACTCCACGTATCGTCCAGAAACGTGCAACGTGACGGGCGCAAGCAAGACGCTGAAAATGCACAACGTGGCGAAGAGCGATACGGAAATCGCGCGCGCATGCCATCCAAAGCCACAGCATCTGAGGGTGCGGCCGCATCTAGTCGAGTTGATGCATACAGGCGATCCCGCCAGGCACGGACAAGCAGTGACGTAGATTGCGTATACTGGCCGCCTCGATGCAGAAATTCAACAGGCTTGGCGGTAGGCCGATCGATGTCAGCGCGATCACCTGCGCTCGCTCTGACGAAAACCGGCTGGTTTGATATGGTCAGTTCGGTGCGGAGCTCGCGACTGGTTCCAATCCAGCGATGGAAGCAAGCAAAGGCCTATTCTTTCCAGTTCATACCGCGACCACATGCAAGACGATCGGAGGCGATCCTCTCAGTCCAGTATCTGCGACAATCGTCAAACGGCGGTGTTTGCTCGGCCTTCGGCTGATACCAGCGACGGCGGCTGACCGGTCAACGATCTGGCCGCCGTGTATTGGCCGCAGATCAACGTCGGCGCGCTGATCAACTGTGCGGTGCCGGTGCGCGTATCTGGTGAGAACGGGCAGCTGGGGATCAGCGGCAGGCCGCGGGGATCAGGAAGCGCGGTACATCTTGATCCGGTAGTTGGTGGTGTCGGTGCCAACGGCATTCTTGTTCGGCCCGACGACGAACGTGATCACGTCGCCTTGCTTGAGGCTGATCCCCTTGAGGCTCATGTCGTAATGGCCGTTGAAGATTGTTGCCAATACGGTCTGCGAGTTGACCACGACCTGGACGTCGATTCCATCCGCCGAGTTGGCGTTGACGTCCCACACCCCGCTAATGTCAAACTTACCGTCATAAGGTGAAGTGTAGCGCAGAATTGCCTTATAGGCGTCGGCCGACCCCCCGGTGTTATAATCGACTGGGCTTACCGTATTGGCGTTGATGTTGAACGGGCGCAGCCAGTCGATGCCAATATAGGGCATCCAATCCGAACTCGCGACTTCGGCTCCGCCCTGTGTATAGGCTTGTGTATAGACCTGCGACCGCACGCCATAAGCGAAGTAAGTCCAAGGTCCCTCGAAGCGGGTTGAACCATCGAGCGAGTTGGTGAAGTCAAATTGGTCGTAGCTGTCGGCAACCAGTTGGCTCGAGCCGAGCACGACGGTGTCGCCATAGATCAGCGGATTATCGCTGACGATGATCGTCGGCGACTTAGCATTGATCGTGGCAGGCTGGGCAATCTCGACGCCCTGCGAATTGTAGAATTTCGCATTGGCCTTGACCGTCAGGCTGCGCGGGTCGCCCCAAACGACCATCGCATTTTGGCCGAACTGATATGCATAGACGGAGGGGTCCGTAACAATACGCCGGCCGGCGCCTTTGGCGAGAACCTGAGTAGACATTATTTTAAAGCCTTGCCCAGGCGGCAGCACGGCACCTGAGAAGGATGCAAGCGCAACGTTTTTGTACCAAATATCGTTAGGGCCACCCTGCTGACGTAATGCATACCAGTCCGCTTCCGCCACGCCAGCCGCGGCCATTACTGCTACACTTTTGACCAAATAATCGGCAGTGTCAGGAACGCTATCGAGCTCCCTAGCAAATTCTGTCATATGAATTGGTTTGGCATTTGCGCCCATAGCCAGCTTCAATACAGTCAGTTGCTTGTCAAGCTGTTCCGGATCCGTTGTATATGGATGAACAACAAGACCATCCATATAGTTTAACCCGCCAAGCGCGAACAGCGGCTTGAAATAGCCCACTGGAATGGCAATCGCTGCGCCGCCTAGTACCTTAACATCTGGGTGCGTAGATTTAACCGCATTATACACGGACTTCAAAGTTTCAAAATAGTACCTTTGACGAGCTGGATAACCATCATTCAGTACGGGTCCAGTAACAAAGTTAAAAGCATTGTACTCATTGGCAATTTCAATTGCTTTTATTTTGGGATAATGATCCAACGTTGCTACAACGAAGTTTGCAAAAGCGGTACGACCCTCATCCGTGTAAGGTGTCTTACCATTATCGTAAAGAGGATTAGAACCACCAAACAGTACTGTTACAGGGAAACCGCTATCTACAACGGTGTTTATCCAGTTAAGGCTCGACGAAGTGAACGTGTAATCACCTCGAGATTTCTCAATATTGTCCCAGCCGACACCATCCCGTATTGCCATTGAGCCAATTAATTTGGCAGTCTGCAGGATTGAGAAGTCCCAGCCTTGCTGTGCAAAAGCGGCGGCTGTGCCGAGGATCATCGTATTAGGCGTGGCGGACACGGGCGTGGATGTCGGTGTCGCCGCTGGCGCAGCCGCCGGAGCAGGCGTTGGTGATGTGGCGGGCACGACTACCACCGCTGGCGAGCCCGCTGAGGTTTCGCTGGCAGCGCCACCGCCCCCTCCGCACCCACCGAGCAGCAGCACGCTACACGTCGCAAGAGTCATTCGGAAGTTCAGCATGGCGGTCCAACTCGAGATTATTCTCAAGCTTTTAGGGTCACCGAGTTAAATATAGGTTGCCGCTCGGCGGATATGGTGGTTGGAGCCCCTCGTCGTTCCGCCCAGTTCTGCCCGCATCATGCGCCGGTGCCGATCCTCGCCTGTCCCGCCTGATTTCGCTCCCGTCGGTCCGCCCGTGGCCATGTCTGGTTGTCTAAATGGTATTTCGAAGCCGCCGCCCCACGACCGAACCGTGCCTTCCGGCGGGCCGCCGCGTCTATGCGATCGGCGACATCCACGGCGAGGCGGACCTGCTGATCCGCCTGCTCGAGTCGATCCGAGTCGATTCTTATGCTCGACCGCCGGCTGCGGTGACGCTGGTGTTCCTTGGCGACTTCATCGATCGCGGCAAGGACTCGGCGACTTTGCTCAAGGTCTTCTCGCTTGCCAGCAACGACGGCGTGCAGATCCTTAAAGGCAATCATGAGGCGGCACTGGTCGACGTCTATCGCGGCGACGAGGAGGCGCTCGCCTTCTGGCTGCAATTCGGCGGTCGTCCGACACTCGAAGGGCTGGGCGTGCGCGTCAGCGGACGGCCGTTCGACAGCGCCCGCACGCTCGCACTTCTGCGCGGAGCGCTCGATGGTGCGATCATAGACTGGCTTGACCAGCTTCCGCATTCCTGGAGCTTGGGCGACTATTTCTTTACCCACGCCGGCATCCGCCCGCGGGTACGGCTGACCCGGCAGGACCCCGACGACCTGTTGTGGATCCGCGAACCCTTCTTGTCGAGCAAGCGCCGTCACGGGAAAGTGGTCGTCCACGGCCACACCGTCGAGCCCGGCGTGCCGCGGCTTGGTGGCAATCGCATTGGCATCGACACCGGCGCACACGAAACCGGCTGCCTCACCGCGCTCGGACTAGAAGACGGCGAGCAATGGCTCGTCCAAGCACGCGACGGCCGTCCGCGCATTGTCAGCCCGACCCTGGGCTAGCGCGGTACCGGTAATCCCTGGCGGTGCCGTTAAACCCCGACCTGGTTCCACCGCAGCGCAATAACCTGTGGCTAAGGTGGTAGAGCTCGGCGCCGTCACGCGCTCGTCGGGCGGCGACTTTCGCCAGTCATACCAAACCGGGAGTATCTCTATGCTTAGATCCGTCATGTTGGGCGCCTCAACCCTCGCACTCGCCGCCAGTCCGATCGCCGCCAGCGCCGCGACAGTCGCCGCGTCGACCAACGCCGCAAGTGCGCTGTCGCTGTCGTCCGCTCATCGTGCCAGCGTGCCCGCAGGCAAGTCGAGCAAACTCGCCGGTGCCGGCATTGGTCCGATCGCCGCAGCGGTGATCGTCGCTGGCGTTGCTATCGGCGCCGCGGTGCTGATTAGCGACAAGGAAGACAACGATTCTGACAGCAACTAAGCTGTGAGGAACCAGCCTCGTCTGTCTGGTGCGACGGGCGGGGCCGGCCGTTGCCGGCTGGCGAAACGAAAAAGGGCGCCCGGTTGACCGGACGCCCCCCAGTCCGGAGCTGTGCTTGGGAACAGCCCGGCCTGACCCGGAACTTCGCCGGCCGTCAGATACCGTTCGACAAGTTGGTGTCGGGGTCGTTGGTACGCATGTCGTCGGCCTGGTTCTGGCCGGTCGCGCGGACCGCATCCGCCTTGTTCTCAAGGCTGGCTTCGGCTGCGCTGGTGCTCGCATTGTCCGCGGCGTCTTCCAGATTGTCGGCAACCGCTTCGCTGTTCGCTTCGATATTGTCGGCAACCTGCTCGCGCGGGCTGGAATTGCAGGCAGACAGGCTGGCCAGACCGGCCGCCATGGCGAGAACCACCATCTTCTTCATCGAAATCACCCCTATTTTCGAACGGCTTGAAAGCCGAAGAGGGTCAATCACCGAGCGCGGGGTAAGTTCCGTCAGGAATTCCGCTGGATGCCGAACCAGCGTGCCGGGTCCTGCCCCGACTGCGCGCCGATCCAGCTATAGGGGACGTCACGCCACATGCGGATGCCCGCGGCGCGGCTGTCGAGCACCAGATCGCCCGAGCCGGTGCGCGCGACCAGCACGACATGCAGGCCGATGCGCCGTGCATAGGCCACGGCGAGGAACAAATTGTCGGGCGGGAAACCCGCCTTGATCAGCTCCAGCCGCTTTTCGAGCGCGATATCCTCGCAATCGCCGACCGCACGGCGGCCGCGACCCGACGGCGTCCACACCTCCGCGCGGCCGTAGGCGCGCATGTCGCTCTCCTGGCGGACATGACGGTTGACGGTGCGGTTGACCTCGTCGAGCAGGCGCAGGTCGTCGGTGATCTCGGTCTCGCCCGCCCAGGGCTGGTTGCTGCATAGATCGGGGCGCGCCTCGCACATCATCGCGAAACCACGTGGCGGGGTAATCGGCTGGGTGAGCGCGATATACAGATCAGGCCGGCTCGCAGTCGCCTGGGTGGCGACCAGCGCAGTCAGCGCGACGGCAACGGACACGAGCCAGCGCCTTGCGGTGCCGGCGGAGCGAAGAGCCGTGATACGGCCAGTCGGAAGGGGCGCGTCGATCATCTCGTCCCGCTGAATACCGCCGGAAGGTTAAGGAAAATTCCTGTGGCGTCCCAGAAAGGGCGCGATGCGAGAAATGCCGGGCAGGTGACAATAATCGCGACGTGCGCTAGCCTTGACCGATTGAGACCGCAGCTGCGGCGGTCGTCCGAGCGATAGAGTGGCAAATGGGGAAGTCCGGCGAATGAAAATCCTGATGACCCTGATCGCGGCGATCGGCCTGGCGGGCTGCGGCCCTGCCCTTGCTTCCGGCCAGACAACCCCGACCATCACCGCCGGCACGCCGGCACGCCCCGCCGCCACCGGCAGCGTCACCGCCTCGGCGCAGGCCGGCCCGGCCGGCGTCTCTGCATCGACCGACGACTATCGGCTCGGCGTTGCCGACAAGATTCGCATTCTGATCTTCGACGAACCGTCGTTGTCCGGAGAATTCCTGGTCAATGCCAACGGCAAGCTGTCGCTGCCGCTGATCGGCGACGTCGCTGCCGCCGGTGTCACCACCACCGCGCTCGCCGCAACCATCCAGCGCAAGCTCGCCGACGGCTATTTGCGCGAGCCGCGGGTTAGCATCGATGTGCTGACCTTCCGACCCTATTACATCCTCGGTGAGGTCAACAAGCCGGGCGAATATCCCTATTCCTCGGGGCTTACCGTGCTCAACGCGGTCGCCACCGCAGAAGGCTTCACCTATCGCGCCAGCAAGAAGTCGGTGGTGGTCAAGCACGCCGGCGAGGCGACCGAGGAGACGGTGCCGCTGTCGCCCGATCTGCGCGTGCGTCCCGGTGATACGATCCGCATTCGCGAGCGTCTGTTCTAACAACCAACTCGGCGTCGGAACCCCCTGTCGGCCCCGGGCAAGCTGCGAAACCGTGTCATTCGGGTCAGTATTGTCCCGAAATCGGACGGTACGCCAGACGCGCCATGCCACGTGATTGCTGATTGAAGCGTTATGTGACACAGGATCGGCAAATAAGGGGTTTAGTTATGCGATTGCTTTTGTTGGGCATGGCGGCGACGATGTCGCTCGTTGGTGCCAGCGGTGACGCTCAAATTCCTGTGACGCCGCTGTCACCGGTGGTTTCGCGTGACGATCCCAACGTGATTGCGCTTTATGCAGAGATCATGCGGACCATCGCGGGCGTCGCTGCACCTGCGGGCCGGGAGCAGCTCGAGGCACAGATCGCTTATACGGTCGACCAAAGCCAGGCCAATTGCCCGGTAGTCGTCGCCGCTCTGCACGAGGCGCTCGACGTTCCTCGCAACCCCAAGCCGACGGTTCAGGCGCTGCGTGACGTACTGACCAGCGCATCACGCTGCGACCGTTACGGTACTGCCTCGGTCGGTGGGCCGGGCGCGACGCTTGCCCAAGGTCCCGCCATCGGGATTGGCGGCGGCAGCTCCAATTACGCTTCCTTTTAACCGATGACTTTGATGACAGGTATTTCGATGCGGCTGCCCTTTGTTGCCCTGGCGGGCATGCTGACAATGCCGTTCGTTGCCGGCGTGACGCAGGCGCAGTCAACCAATGACAATCTTGTGCTGCCGAACCTGCCACTAGATTATGATCGTGGTAAGAACACCAGTGTGTTGCAGCGTGATCGTCCTGAGTATCAGGCACAGGGCATCCGAGCTGGTTCGTTCCTACTTTATCCGAAGTTAGAGCTGGGGGCGGGGGTTACCGATAACGCCTATCAGGTCGATAACAATAAGGAAGGCGATGCCTATGCTATCATTGCCCCATCTATTGCCGCCAACAGTAACTGGTCAACTAACGAGTTAAGTCTTAATGCTGGCGCTCGGATTCGAAGATTTGCCAGTGAAACCCCGCGCAACGAGACCAATTATAATTTTGATGCGAGTGGTCGGCTTGACGCAACACGGTCACTGACCTTCAATACTTTGCTTCGGACCTCGCGATCCAGCGAAGCGCGATCGTCTGCCGCTTCGCCGCAGGATGCTGCTGAAGCAATTCAGTTTCAGCAGACCACTGCAAGCGTCGGAAGTGCATTCGCGGGCGCGCGCGTTCGGGGTCAGGTTGCAATCAGCGTTGATCAATTCAATTTTTCTGATGTTCGCTCATTTTCAGGCGCGACGATCAGCCAGCAGGGGCGCGATCAGGTGCTGCTGCGCACGACTGCGCGTGGTGAATATGCTGTTTCGCCAGATACATCCTTGTTTCTCCAGGGTGGCTATACGGACACCACTTATAAGTACCCGTTAGCTACAGGCATCCCTAACCGTGATTCCAAAGAAATTAACGTTATTGGTGGGGCGAGCTTCGACTTGTCGGCACTAATTCGTGGCGGCATTGGCATAGGGTATTTAAACCGCCGGTATGATGCTCCCATTTATCGCGACATCTCAGGCCTGTCAGCGGAGGCGCGAATCGAGTACTTTCCAACTCAGTTGACAACTGTCGGATTAAACATCCGTCGTTCTGTGCAGGATAGTGCATTTGGTAATAGTAGCGGTTTCTTTGCAACCGCTGCCGCTTTGCGCGTTGATCATGAATTATTTCGCAATCTATTGCTTAATGCGCAGGTCGGCTATGAACAGGACGATTTCGTTAATCAGGACAGCAAGTCAAAGGTTTTCCGTTACAGTGCTGGTGGTCGATACCTGCTCAACCGAAATTTCGGATTTGGACTACTGGTAGGACGTGATAATCGCTCGGCGAACGGTACAATCGGATTACAGTCTTTCGATGAGACCCGTGCGCTGTTATCAATCGTTCTGCAGCGATAACGCTGTCGTCCCCCAAGGGAAAATAGCGACCGTATGAACAAGATGTCCTCGCTGGCCGAGCAAGATGAAGCAAGCCGCTTCGACCAGTCGCGTCACGTTGGACGGCGCGCGGTCACCCTGAAGTCGGTCGGCGAGGCGATCCGTCGGCGCTGGATCGTCGTCGTGGCCATCGCGCTTACCGTCTTTGCGGTAGCGCTCGGCACGGCGCTGATGCTGACGCCCAAATTCGACGCTTTCGCCAAGGTGCGCATCACCCCCAATGCCGCCTCGCCGCTCGACTTCGGCAACGGCACCGAACAGCCCGCCGATCAGACCGCGGTGAACACCGAGGTGCAGGTGATCGGGTCGCGCGCCACGGCGCGCAAGGTAGTCAACCAACTCGGCCTTGAGCGCGACCCCGAATTTGCCGGCAAGGGCCCCGCCAACACAGCAATCGAACGCGCGACCAGCGGCGTGCTTGAGCATCTGAAAATTAACCGCGACGACAAGAGCTATCTTGTCATGATCGGTATTCGCTCAGTCAACGGTGCCAAGGCGGCGCGCATCGCCAACACCTATGCCAGCACCTATGTTGCCGGCACCGCCGATAATCTGATGGGCACTGCGGCAAAACAGTCGCAGTCGATCCAGAACCGGCTGCGCGAACTAGGCGCTGAGGTGCAATCCGCTGATGCGCGGCTTGCATCTTATCGTGCGCAAAGCGGTATTAGTCAAAGCGGCCAAGGCGGGACAATCACCGATCAACAGATCGCGCCATTGTCGATGCAGCTCGCCACCGCCGAATCCGAAGCGGCCGCAGCGCGTTCAGCTGTATCGGTGGCGGAACGCCAGAATGCCACCGGTGGCACCGACGCAATCTCCGCAGTGCTGTCATCAGGGGTGATTGCCGATCTGCGCCGTCAGCGCACCGAGGCGGAGAAGCGTCGCGCCGAGCTGAGCTCGCGCTACGGCCCGCGCTATCCGCTGTCGATCCAGGTCGCGCAGCAGATCGAATCGCTTGATGCACAGATCCGCCAGGAGGCGCAACGCGTCGTCGGCGGCCTGCGCAGCCAGGCACTGTCTGCCGAGGCCCGCGCCGCCAGCCTGCGCAACCGCCTCAACACGTTGCAGCGCGGCGTTGCCCGCGACGATCAGGCCTCGGTGATGGCAGGGAGCCTGGAGCGTGACGCTGAGGCCAAGCGCACCGCCTATACCCGCCTCGCCCAGGCGGCGCAGCAATCGACGCAGGCACAGCGCGTCTCGACGCCGCAGGCGAACATCATCGAGAATGCGACGATTCCGACCAAGCCGACTTTCCCGCAGGTCAAGGCGTTCGCCGCGGCCGGCCTGCTGATCGGCCTCGTCTTCGGCCTTGCCGGCGTGCTCCTGTTCGAAGGGCTGAGCTCGACGATCCGCAAGCCTGAGGATATCGAGACCCTGCTCGGCCTGTCGTTCGTCGCCTCGGTTCCGCGTCTGCCGACGCCGTGGAAGCTACGGTCGCGCCGCGTCGCCAACCCGGCGACGACGCTCGTCGCCAAGCCGATGACCGTCTATGCCGAGGCGTATCGGGCGATCCGCTCGTTCATCGTGTCGCGCAACCAGACGCAGCGGACGCAGGTGATCGCACTCGCCTCGACGCTGCCCGGCGAGGGCAAGACCACCAGCGCGCTGTCACTGGCGCGGATCATGGCGCTGAGCGGCGACCGCGTGCTGCTGATCGATTGCGACGTGCGCCGCGCCGGCGTGCTGCGCGCGCTCAACCGGTCGGTCGATACCGGTCTTGCCGACGTGCTGGAAGGCCGCGCCTCGATGGCGCAGGCGGTGATTCCAGACGAGGTCAATGGGCTTGATCTGCTGCTCGTCCAGGGTTCGCTGTTCACCCCGATCGACCTGTTCGGCGGGGGCCGGATGGAGGCGATGCTCGCCGCGGCGCGCGAACGCTACGATTTCATCATCCTCGACACCCCGCCGCTGCTCGGCATCGCCGATGCCCGCACGTTGGTGGGGCTCGCCGATGCGGTGATGCTGGTCATCAAGTGGAACACGACTCCGATCGCCGCGGTCGATGCTGCGCTCGCCGGACTCGAACAGAGCCAGGGCGAAGTGCTCGGCGTGGTGTTGACGATGGTCGATCACCGGTCGGAGGCGATGGGCGGCCTCTATTACTCGGCGCGCTACTCCTCCTACTACAACGAATAAGCGGCGCATGGCCCGCTCCCGCCTGAGGCCGGCGTGGCTGGCGGCTGCGGGAGCGACGCTTGTGCTCGCCGGTATGGCGATCGGTAGCGAGCGGCGCGTCGCCGCGGTTGCCGCGGCGCGTGATGTCGAACCGCCAGCCCGCGCTGCCCTGCTTGCCGAGGCGGCGGGCTGGCGGCCTGAGGACGTACCGCCGCGCGCTGCGATCGGCCTCGCTGCGCTTTGGCTGCGGCAGGCCGCTGAGGCGGTGCCGCCCGCCGCGGATCACGCCAGCCTTACCCATGTCCGCACGATGCTCGAACGTGCCGATGCGGGCCGGCCGACCGCCGCGGCGACGCTGCTGCTCCACAGTCAACTCGCGCTTGGCCCCGGCGATCATCCGACCCCGGCGAGTCTGCGTGCCTTCACCGCCAGTTATGCCGCCGCCCCCTTCCTCACCGCCGAGGGCTTCTGGCGCGCCGCATACGCCGCGCGCTACTGGCGCGACCTGCCCGCAGCAACGCAGGAAGCCGCGGTCGCCGAGGCGGCGTGGCTCGCGGCGCTCGACGGCCGATTCAACGATCGGCTGGTTGATATCATGGGGGGATCGCCAATGTCGGTCCGCTTCGCACTGCGGGTGCAGCCGAAGCATTGAGGCCCTGTGCTCTTGCGCATGCAGGAGCCTAGAAGTCTCGGACAAAGGCCGTCGTTACTCTGCTTAACCTCAGGTTGGCGCCCGCGCGAGAAGCACGTTCATCAGGCTTCCGCGACCATCCCGCTTCTGCGGCGACGTCGCCGTGGCGTTCGTGGCATCCGAACTGCCGCTGGCCTTCTTGTTGCTGCGCCGCTCGCCAGCGCCGCGCCCCATACTGACCCAAGCAGGATCGCGAACAGCGCCGCCACCGCTGGCACGTTGAGCGCAATATCGACCATTGCGCTGCCGGTGATTGCGATCAACGCACACAGTGGCGCAACCGACCACCAATCGCGCCGCGCCCGCGCGATCTGGAATGCGATCGTCGCCAGTGCGAGGAGCAGCAGCGCTAGCCCTGGCCAGCCAGCCTCGATCGCGAGCTGCACCGGCGCATTGTGGGCGGCGCCGAAATTCCAGTACAGGGGCGCCACCTCCGCCGTCAGCGTGTGCTGGTTGACCTCATAAAAGCTGCCGAGGCCATGGCCCCAGATTGGGCTCTGGTTAGCGATCCCGCTATAATGGTCGATCACTGCCCATCGCGATCCGGCATCTTCAGGCAGATAGGCCGAGCGGTCGCCGACCGGGGTCAGCACCGCGACCAGAACGAGCAGCACGATCAAGGCCAGCGCGGCGGGGCCAAGCAGGTGCAGCGGCGGCCTGCCGTCCTGCCAACGCCGCCAACGCCGCACCAGCAGCAGCCCGCCGCCCAGCAGGGCGAGCAGCACCGCGCTGCGGCTGCCTGTCAGCGCGCACAGCACCAATGCTACCGCGCTCCCCGCAAGCCCGGCGAGGCGCAATTGCGTTGACTCGCCGTCAGGTGCTAGCGTTAGCCCGCCGGCGAGCAAAGCGAGCGCCGTGAAAGTGATGCCGGCGGCATTGGGATTGCCGATCGTGCCGCTGTAGCGTGAAGCGCGCGCGCTGTCGTACAGCCAATCGATCGCATCGACTGCCGCCCAGGCGACATAGACCAGCCCGACGAGCGTCAGGACACGGACCACCCCGCGTGCCGAGCCAACGCGATAGGCGAGCAGCGCAGCGACGATGGTTAGTAACGTCGTCGCTAGCGCCTTGGCAAGCGCAAGGCTGTACAGGTCGGCGGCCGGATTGACGGGCATCGCCAGCGCCGCGCTCAGCCCGCGCGGCAGCAAGCCGGGCAGTGCCGCCCATAAGACGGCCGCGGCGAGCAGCGAAAGCGGCAGCCGCGCCAGCCGCCAGAAGCGCGATGCGGCTGGCGACAACGCGATCACGGCGATCGCAAGCAGGGCATCAGCGAAGGCAGCGATCGCGCTGGTGAGCCCCTCGTTGGCGCCGCCTGCGAGGATCTGCACAACGACCAATCCGGCGAGCGCCGGCCCAGCCCAGCCGAGCGGGCGTGGTGCTGATGTGAACGGGGTGGGCTGGGAACGTTCACGATCGGGCACCAAACTCATATCCCCACCCCTGACTGACTGGGCGCTGCCCAATTTCCGGTTCCTAATGACCCTAACCAATGCAATCGGCTCTGCCAGCTTGCAAATGTCTCGAAAACGCACGATGCGACGGTGATCTATCCGATCACGCGCAGGACATCCGCTGAACGATCGGCTTAAGGGTGCGGTCGCTCCGAATGTCCGAGGACTGCCAGTGTCGTTTTCCCACTCCCAACGATCGACGCTCTGGGGCCTTGCCGCAGTCCTTCTGGTCATCGGGCTGGTGACCGCGCTTCTAACGATGGACGAGGACAGCAGCTTTCTTGATGCCATCCCCTTTGGTCCGGCGCGCACCAAGGTCGCCGCGTCGGCGCCACTGCCCGAAGACGAGCTACCGCTCGACACCTTCGTGCCGAGTGCGATCCTCAAGCTTTCGCCGCAGGATGCGCTCGCCCGCAATCTCGCACTGCCGCTCAGCCATGCCAGTAATCCGCTGGCGCCGCCCTTCGCCGCTGCCTGGCTCGGTGCCGATCTTGAACGTCAGACGATCTGCCTCGCGAACGCAGTCTACTACGAGGCGAACGGAGAACCCTTAAGCGGCCAGCGTGCAGTTGCGCAGGTCGTGCTCAACCGGCTGCGCAACCCGCGCTATCCCAAGACGATCTGTGAGGTGGTCAACCAGGGCTCCAACCGGCCCACGGGGTGCCAGTTTAGTTTCACCTGCGACGGCTCGCTGGCGCGCGCGCCCAATCCGGTCCGCTGGAAGGTCGCGATGGGCGTCGCTACCGCCGCGCTCGACGGCTGGACCTCGGCGGAGGCGGGGCAGGCAACACATTATCACACGCTCTACGTCTTTCCAAAATGGGCGCCCGAGCTGCTTAAGCTCGGCATCCTCGGGCATCATATTTTCTATCGCCTGCCTGGTCAGCCGCATGATTATTCTGCATTCCGCGCCGCGGCCGCGGTATTGCCCACCGATCCGCCCCTGCTTGCGTCGACGCTGCCCGATCCAACGTTAACGGGCGACAGCGCGACACCTGCTGTGGTTGGCGTGCCGCTCACGCTACCCGCCTATCCTGGACCAACCATGAGCGGCAGCGACGCCGGTGCGAGCACAGGCAGCCGCCAAGGCACCGCCGAGCCCGCCCCCTCTCCGACGCCGACGCCGACGCCGACGCCGACGCCACGTAATTATTTTCCAGATCGGCGCAGCACGCGTTCCCATCTGCCGCTGCCCCAGTAAGCTCACGCCCTCTCGCTGCCTTTGCAACAGGACCTAATCGATGACCGTAGTACCCACGCCCGGCGAGACCGTATTGGCCCGTCCGCGCAAGGTGGCGATTGTCCATTACTGGCTTGTGACGATGCGGGGCGGCGAGCGCGTGCTCGAGCGAATCTGCGACCTCTATCCCAATGCTGACATCTATACCCATGTCGTTGACGAGGCTGCGCTGTCGCAGACGCTTAAGCGCCATCGTATCTTCAGCACTTTCATCAGCAAGCTGCCGCTGGCAAAAACGCAATACCAGAAATATTTGCCGCTGATGCCAGCCGCGCTCGAAGCGCTCGACCTCAGCGCCTACGACCTCGTAATTAGTTGCGAGGCGGGGCCGGCCAAGGGCGTCATCACCCGCCCCGATGCGGTCCACGTTACTTATTGCCACTCGCCGATGCGCTACATCTGGGACCAGTATCACGCCTATCGCAAGGCGAGCGGCAAGCTTGCCGGGCTCTACCTGCGGCTGGTTGCGCCGCGGATGCGCGCTTGGGACCGGATGAGCGCGTCGCGTCCCGACGTTATCATGGCTAACAGCCAGTTCGTGCGCCGGCGCATAGGCAAGTTTTGGGGCCGCTCAGCGAGCGTCGTCTATCCTCCGGTTGACGTAGACATCTTCCAGCGTAGCGATGCGGTCAGTGACGAATGCGTTTGGATCAGTCAGCTCGTTCCCTACAAGCGTCCCGACATTGCGGTCGATGCCTTCACCCGCAGCGGCCGTAAGCTGCACGTCATCGGTGATGGTCCGATGCTCGAGACGCTGAAATCACGCGCCGGCCCCAATGTCCGCTTTACCACGCGGATGCGCTTCGACGAGCTGCGCGTGGCATACGCGCAGGCGCGCGCGCTGATCTTCACCGCCGAGGAAGACTTCGGCATCATCCCGGTCGAATCGCAGGCTGCGGGCCGCCCGGTGGTGGTGTTTGGCCGCGGTGGCGGCACCGAGACGGTGATCGACGGTGAGACTGGCATCCACTTTAACGAGCAGAGCGCGGACTCACTGATCGAAGCGATGAACCGGTTCGATGTCTGGCTGCCCGGCTTCGACCCCGAGGCAGCGATCGCCAATGCGAGTCGCTTCGCCCGCGCCAATTTCTTACGCGATTTCGCCGCAGAAGTAGCGCGTGCCGAACAACTGGTCGCGGCGGACAGCGTGCTGGTATCACGATAGGGCTAAGTAACATCAAGCAGCTAAAGGTCACTTTCAGGAGTAACCCTATGTGCATGCACAAACTCGCAACAGGTTGCCCTGGTCAACACCGGAGCATTATGGTTGAGGCGTTGTAGACGCTCGCCATGATTTGTGAAAAAGACAGTTTCATAGCGCCGGATCGGGAGATTTTAGCTGGTAGGCAAATACTTGCGAACAGTATCAGAATACCTCGTCGCTGCACGGGGAAATAATATGCTAGAGACGTTTGAGCTGTTCGTCGGTATTCGGTGCACGTTGCTCTTGTTATCAGTGATATAATTGTGACCTTGCTGCGCTGACTCGAAGCTGAAGGCCTCACTGCCGCATCAACAACGCGTTTCGATCACGTCAGTTTGGCCTGACCTATCTAGACGCATATATCACGCGAAGGTGCTAACGGTCCGAGGCGCGCCCTCGGCTTTGATGCGTCGACGGCGCCTGCGGTGCGGCGCTTTGGATGTGGCGAGTAACCCTGCCCCAACCGATCAGGTCAGCGCGAAGTACAGGCCCGCTGCGACAGCCCAACCGGCTGCGGCTGCGACGGTGGCGACGATCATCTTGGTGCGGCCCGAATAAGGCTCGACATGGGGTTCAGGAACATGGTCGAGCAACGACAGGCCGGTTGCGGTTGGAAAGGCAATTGGCGCCACTGGTCCTGCGGTGAGCGCGCGGGTCAGCATCTCTTGGGTGATCGGCGTAACGAATTCAAAGCCGTAGATGCTACCGTCCTGCCGTGTCACACGCGCCTGATGGACGCCGATGCCGGCGAAGCCGATCGAGGCCTCGTTGCCCGGTTCAAGCGCCGGGCCGCCCGACAGGCGAAAACCGGTCAGCGAGAGATCGTCGATCATCACGTCGTGCGGACGCGTGACCTGATCGCGTAGCGTCGCGTTGAGTCCCGCCCGAAACCGTTCCGAGCTGCGGTCGTCACTGATGATTTGAGCAGTAATCGCCATATCGCACCCTAATCTTCCAGATATAGCTTTAAGCCAAAAAAGGTAAAGACAGTATGAACGATGTTCGTGAGCGGTGCCAGCTTATTCGTCCTGACGCTGCGGGAGTGATGATCAGCGGATACCGATCGGTAGTACCATTCGACAATCCGGCGAAGAATATCGCCGCAAGCTTTGCCAATCATGTCTCGCGTCAAACGCGTATCGGCAATTTATTCTTGGTCAACAAATGTTAACTATATCGGGGATGCGTAAGTCTGTGGTTTTGCTCGGCGGTTCTCCCTTTATCATCAGCATTGCAGCCATGCCTGTATCACGCGCCGCACCGATGACTCATATCAGAGCAGCGCCGTCCCGAAAGCAATGGCGTAATGCGAGTGACAGACGATGAAGGAGCCGCTAATCGCCGTTTCAAGCGGCTGTGGCGCAGCTTGCGGGTTTGGGTTGCGTTGGTCCAGATCCGTCGATGTCATCATCGGAGCAGATAATATTGGCGTTCGTTGCGGCCGTGCGCCTCGTCCCCAGGACAAGCTTCCTTTCCCTTGCCGCGTGGACATGACGTGTCGATAGTCCCGGCCGACATTCCCCTGTCTACCGCGCCGCACGCCGCGCCGTCGGTGGCCAGTCCAGTGGCGGCGACTGCCTCGCACCGTACTGCGCTTGCCTCGATCCTCGCAGTTGGTGGCAGGCTGTTATCGCGGCTCATCGATCTCATCGCTCTGATCGTACTGGCCCAGCTGCTGCAACCTGCCGATTTTGGTCTTATCAGCATCGCGATGAGCCTGATCTTCATCGTTGAAGCGGTGATGGAACTGCCGGTGTCGCAGGTGTTGCTCGTTGAGCGCGACATCACCCGTTCAATGATGGACACTGCTTTTACGCTCAGCGTGCTGCGCGGCCTCATCCTGGCAGCACTGATTGGTGCGGCCGCTTGGCCCTTTGCCATGGTTTATGGGGATGTGCGGCTGCTGCCGCTGATCGTGGCGCTGGCGCTGGCGCCAGCGTTCCGCGGCATCAGTAACCCGCGACTTGCGCTGTACAATCGCGACCTCGACTTCCGTCGCACGGTCGCAACCGAATTACTCGGCAAAATGGTGTCGCTATGCGTCTCGATCGGCGTCGCGGTGGCGACGGGTAGCTATTGGGCGCTGGCGCTCGGCACAATCCTTTCACCAGTGACAGCGTCGCTTACGTCGTTCGTCCTCGCTCCATATCGCCCGACGCTTTCGCTCAAAGACTGGCGGCTGTTCCGCAACTTCCTGAGTTGGTTGAGTGGTGCGCAATTGTTTTCCGCCTTTGCATGGCAGATGGACCGGCTGGTGCTCGGTCGGCTAGTTCCGACCACGACAGTTGGCCGCTTCACCATGGCAGACAACTTGGCGTCGATTCCCGGGCAGGTGCTACTGACGCCTATCCTCGGGCCACTGTCAGCAGGGCTGGTTGCGGTGCGTGACGACCCTGAGCGGCTGCGCCAAGCTTACCTCAAAACCTTCGCGGCCGTCGCGCTGCTTGGTTTTCCTATCCTCGCTGGCACCGCGTTGCTCGCCCATCCCGTCGTTAGGTTGGCGCTCGGCGCCAAATGGGACACAGTTACGCCAATCCTGCAATGGCTCGCGCTTGCCGGCATCCCAAGCCTGCTCTGGACGCCGCTCAATGCATTGGCGCTGGCGCTGCGCCGCTCCGCTTTAATCTTCAACCGTCAACTTACCGACTTTTTGGTCAAGGTACCGTTGGTCGTTATCGGCGCCTGGTTCTTCCTCATCCCAGGGATCGCTGCTGCACGTGCGGCAGCCGCGCTGGTGCTCGCCGGCATGGCGGTGCGCGCCGCGCGCGATGCGATCGACCTGCCGGTCTGGGCGCAGCTCAAGGCGATCCTGCGCCCAATCCTGGGCTGTCTGGTGATGGGCGCGGCGGTTCTCCCGGTCGCGCGGCTGCTTCCCGCCGATCTCTCGCGGCTGTGGCTGGCCGTGGCCGTCGCCGGCCTTGCGGCGCTCGGCGCGCTGGCCTTCGGTATGACGGTGTTGCTGCTATGGCAGCTCGCCGGACGGCCGCAGGGCGGGGAGTCGATGGTGCTCGGCATCGCCGGCAAGCTGCTGCGCCGTCGCCGCCGCGATGAAGTGCAAGCCGGCGACGGCCCGGCACTGTCTCCTGCGCAGGAGGCGGCGCACTCGGACGCGCGCGACCAGATCTTCGCGCTCGCCACCGCCTCTACCAAGGCGACCGCCGAGCCCGCCGCGGCGAGCGTCTATCGCATCCTCGACATCTTGATGCAGGCCAACCTCGTCCAGCCTACCGACAATCGGGCGATAGAAAGCAAGCAATATCAGCCGCGTATCACCTTGGTCTGCCAGCGGTGCGGGCAATCCACGCCGATCAGGGGCCATGCCGCGGCGAATATCATCAGCGTTGCCGCCGGTGCCGCAGGGTTTCGCATGACCGCGAAGACGATCGAGGTCGGTGGACATTGTACGCGGTGCCCGACCCCGTCGCGCCAAGTCGCCCGGCCCTATCCAAAACGGCTATGATCCGTTAAAATGCCGCGGTGCTGCACGGCAGCATTGATGCTGGTCATGATTTGGCCGTATTCTTTCAACGCGAATATTGATCGTGCATTGTTCAAGGAGCGGATCCCCATCGCGCTATGATGATCTGGACCAGAGCGTGCTGTTTGAATGGCGCAACGACCTTTGGCGGTACTTGACGTTTATTTTGTATTTACCAAATTGGGCCGAGCCAAGTGTTGCTATTAGCCGATTTTTCGGCCAATGCATCCCATTGTTGAACACGGCGAGAGGCAATTTGACGTTGCATATCGCAGCGCATCATTGTTAGATACCGTAACGCGTTCACGAAGGAGCCTTTGATTAATCGTGAGCATGTCGGTTCCTACCCTTATCATAATCGCGGCGCTGGTCGGGTTAATTCTGATCGTGGTTTTGCTGAACCGACGGTCGAGACGTAGAAGGCGACGCGCGTATCGCAATTATTATAAAGACTGATCCCGCTCGGTAAATTTACTGAAGTGTTTCCTGTCACTTAACAGTTTATCACGCGATTCCTCGCGAAAGCTTGCCGGTCCGCGGCCGTGGTGTGTTAGCCTTTACGGCCAACGTATTGGCGGTGTTTGGCATCTCCTCGTCCAGATCGTCCCAGCGCCATGTTGGATCGGTCCAGCTGGCGGTAGATGCACGGTTCGAGCGGAAAGGGATCGGCCATCGCGACGGCAATCGAGGTTTCACCGGTGACGCCGCCAGTCGGCACGATCCGTCTTGCCGGCATCGATGCGATGCGGCTGGTCGCCTTCGTCGCGGTGGTGCTGATCCATGCGGTGTCCAATGGCGCCCGCGACGCGCCGGTCTCGGCCGACATCATCGCGCTGCTGTCACGCTTCGCGGTGCCCTTCTTCTTCGTCGCCTTCGGCTATTTCATGCCGCAACACGCGCCGGAACGCACCGCGCTGCGCCTGCTCGTTCGGCTCGCGCCGCCCTTCCTGTTCTGGGCATTGCTCTACATCATCTATTTCCAGGGGTCGCTCGCCGAATTGCGCACGCCCGCGATGATCATGCGGCTGCTGATCACCGGGCTCGACGGCCAGCATCTCTGGTTCCTGCCCGCGCTGGGCGTCGCGGGCGTGCTATTCGCCGTTGTGCGTAGCCGGTTTGGCTGGGGCGCGGTGCTCGCGCTGGCGCTCGTCTTCTACGCACTGGCCTTCGCCTTCGGGCCGCTGCGCCTGCTGCTTGAGCTGCCGAAGCCGCCGTTCAACACGCGCAACGGCCCCTTCTTCGGCCTGCTCTTCGTCACCGCGGGCGCGTGGCTGCGCGGTCACGACCTGCGTGTTCCGCTGCGCACCGCGCTGGCGCTGTTCGCTATCGTCGCGTTGTTGCAACTCGCCGAGGCCGCCGCGCTGGTCGCGGTCGGCACGATCCCCTTCCCACGTTTCACCGACGACACGCTGATGACCATTCCTTATGGCATCGCCGCCTTCCTCGTCGCGCTGGCGATCCCGCCGACCTTCCACCTGCCGCCGCTGTTCGCGCGGCTCGCGCAGCTCAGCCTCGGCCTCTATGTCGTGCACCTGCTGTTTCTCGACCTCGCGTCGCGCCTGCTGGGTCAGGCGACGCTCGCCACCTGCCTCGGCAACGCGCTTCTCGCGGTGCTGGCGTCTGCGCTGTGCGTCCTGATCCTCGACCGGATTCCACCGATGCATCGCCTGATCCGCTGATCCCTGCCCAAAATAGGACAGCAATCGCGCGTTCTCTAGGCTTTCCCCCTTTGGTAGGAGTCGTTGCGTGCCGCACGTTGCCCGCGGTCTTCCCCCAAGCGATGAGGCTCTATGCGTATTACCATGATCGGTTCGGGCTATGTCGGCCTCGTCTCGGGTGCCTGCCTGTCCAACTTTGGTCATGACGTGATCTGCGTTGACAAGGCCGCCGACAAAATTGGCGCGCTTGAGGCAGGGCGGATGCCGATCTTCGAACCTGGGCTCGATGCGTTGGTCGCCGCCAATGTCGCGGCGGGGCGGCTGCGCTTCACCACCGACCTGGCCACGGCGGTGGCGGGCGCCGATGCGATCTTCATCGCAGTCGGCACGCCAGCGCGGCACGGCGACGGCCATGCCGACCTCAGCTACGTCTTCGCCGCGACCGAGGAGATCGCTGCGGCGGTGACCGGTCCGACCGTCGTTGTTACCAAATCGACCGTCCCGGTCGGCACCGGCGACAAGGTCGAGGCGATCCTGCGCGAGAAGCGCCCCGACGTTGCGGTGGCGGTCGTCTCCAATCCGGAATTCCTGCGCGAGGGCGCCGCGATCGGCGACTTCACCCGTCCCGACCGGATCGTCATCGGCACCGACGATGAGGTCGCGCGTAAGGTGATGCGCGAGGTCTACCGCCCGCTCTATCTCAACGAGAGTCCCATCCTGTTCACCGGCCGGCGCACGTCCGAGCTGATCAAATATGCGGCGAACGCCTTCCTCGCGACAAAGATTACCTTCATCAACGAGATCGCAAATCTGTGCGAGGCGGTCGGCGCCGACGTCCAAGACGTCAGCCGCGGCATCGGCCTCGACAACCGCATCGGCAAGAAGTTCCTGCACGCTGGCCCCGGATATGGCGGCTCGTGCTTCCCCAAGGATACGCTCGCGCTGCTGAAGACCGCCGAGGATCACGAAAGCCCGATCCAGATCGTCGAGGCGGTGGTCAAGGTCAACGACAGCCGCAAGCGCGCGATGGGCCGCAAGGTGATCGCGATGCTCGGCGATGCACCCCGCGGCAAGACGGTCGCGCTGCTCGGCCTGACCTTCAAGCCGAACACCGACGACATGCGCGACGCGCCGTCGATCGCGATCGTCCAGGCGCTGCACGATGCCGGCGTGACGGTGCGCGCCTATGATCCCGAAGGCATGGCCGCGGCGCGCGCGACGCTGCCCGACATTACTTATTGCAGCGACGCTTATGACGCCGCGACGGGCAGCGACGCGGTGGTGATCGTCACCGAATGGGATGCGTTCCGCGCACTCGATTTCGAGCGGCTGAAGCGGACGATGGCAGCCCCGGTGCTGGTCGACTTGCGCAACGTCTACCGCCCCGCCGAAGTCGCCGCGCTCGGCTTCGCTTATACCTCGATCGGACGGTAAGCCGGCTGGCGCCGGTCCGGTACGATCGGACCAGCGCCCCTATTCGAACTTGCGGGTCAGCGACAGCATCGAGCGCCAGAACAGCGAACGGTTTGTCTGGGTGCGCGCCTTGCGGACCTGGCGCTCGACCAGCGGGCGCGGGGCATAGCCGAGGAATGCCAGCCAGCCGAACCGCGCGACGCTGCCTGGCCAGCCGAACGGGTGGAGCTCGACCAGCCAGTGGATGGCCTCGGTCATCACCGTCTGGCGGCTGTCGGGCGGGCGCTTGCTGGGATCGGCGAAGCGCAGCGCCTGCATGCGATATTCGAGCGCCTGGAACGAGCGTAGCAGCGGCTGGCGGATCGCGATGCCCTGCGCCTGTGCCGCAGAGACGAAGGCGCGTTCGAGAACCCGGTCGAAGGCGAGCCAGCGCAGCGCGGTGTCGGCGCTCCACGTCTTCTGCGAACTCGCCCAGGCGTTCTGGCCATGGACGCGATAGCCGCCGAGCACGTCGCGCAGCGAGCGCACCGGCCCGTAGAGCGGCGCGAGCTTGCTGAGATAGCCGTCGGGCGAGCGATAGACCGTCTTGGCATCGATCGGCATCACTTGGTCGAGGAAGCTGCGGACGAAGACGTTGCCGGTCGATACCGTCCAGGGATACCAGCCCGAGCGCGCCGCGCCGCGCAACACGTCGTCGGCGGAGAAACCGGGCGGAAAATGAGGGAACGGCATATTTTGGTCGGCGCCGGTGCGGTCGAGCGTCGCCAGCTGGAACTGCACCTTGGAATCGCCCGGTTGCAGTAGCGCGGTCGCGCGGCGCAGGCAGTCGGGGTGGAGCAGGTCGTCGGCGTCGAGGAACAGCACAACCTCGCCCGACGCCGCGGCGAAGCCGGCGTTGGCCGCCTCGACATGGCCGCCTTGCGCCTTCATCACCGCCCGGACGCGGTTGCCATAGCCGGCGATGATCGCGGCCGAATTGTCGCTGGAGCCGTCGTCGACCACGACCACCTCGACATCGGGATGATCCTGCGCCAGCGCGCTGTCGATCGCGGTGCCGAGGAATTCGTCGTAATTGTGGTTGATGACGACGACGGTGGCCCGAATGGATGGGAGCCCGCTAGTCATGTCCGCGATCCCGTCCGTGTTGGATATGAAGTCCCGCTTCGTTGCCGGCACAATACATCATAGTCTATCGTGCGCACGCCCGTTTTGGTCCTAACCGTTTGCCTCTATTCATCATGGCAATCTGCGTGTCGTGATAATGCCGTGATTGCCAACACCTCCATGTTGCCCGATTAATCCATGATCCATGGCATGGCCACTGTGGGATTAGCAAGCGTAACGCCGTGCGGCGACGGTGATTTTATCTTATCGCGCATCAGCCGGCTGGTGTTGGGCGTAGCCGGCGAGCTGACGGTCGAAATAGTCGATGGTGAGCTGCAATCCCTCGCGCAACTGGATCTTGGGCTCCCAGTCGAGCTTCTCGCGCGCCAGGCTGATGTTGGGACGGCGCTGGCGCGGATCGTCGGCGGGCAGCGGCATGTGCACGATCTTGGAGCGCGAGCCGGTCAACTCAATCACCAGCGTCGCCAGTTCGAGCATCGTGAACTCGACCGGATTGCCGATGTTGATCGGGCCGGTGACGTCGTTCGGCGTGTCCATCAGCTTGACGAACCCGGCGAGCAGGTCGCTGACATAGCAGAACTACCGAGTCTGCTCGCCCGAGCCGAAAATGGTGATGTCCTGCCCGCGCAGCGCCTGGACGATGAAGCTCGACACGACGCGGCCGTCGTTGGGATGCATGCGCGGCCCGTAGGTGTTGAAGATCCGTGCCACCTTGATCGCCAGGCCATGCTGGCGGCGATAGTCGAAGAACAGGGTCTCGGCGCAGCGCTTGCCCTCGTCGTAGCAGGAGCGGATGCCGATCGGGTTGACGTTGCCCCAATAATCCTCGGTCTGCGGATGGACGCTGGGGTCGCCATAGACTTCCGAGGTCGACGCCTGGAAGATCTTGGCCTTTGTACGCTTGGCGAGGCCGAGCATGTTGATCGCGCCGACGACGCTGACTTTGGTGGTCTGCACCGGATCGCGCTGATAGTGGATCGGGCTGGCCGGGCAGGCGAGATTGTAGATCTCGTCGACCTCGACGA
>Ga0265798_10001333_pt1 | contig 38543 bp, 28 predicted proteins | sample P3T30metagenome_FD_192430 | JGI IMG/M metagenome (GOLD analysis project Ga0265798, IMG submission 192430) | Plant litter microbial communities from East Loma Ridge, Irvine, California - P3 T30 | ecosystem: Environmental > Terrestrial > Plant litter > Unclassified | place: USA: California...
TCTTCGGCAGAGGCCTTCAACAAGGGCTTAATTCTGCCTGGAATGCCGGACTGCGGATAACGTACAACTTTGTGACAAGGAACACCCTTTGTGGCGGAACACACCTCTGTAGCTCCGAGTACAGTTGAGAATCTCACTTAACTCAGGCGTAGTTCAAGGCCTGCCCTGCGTAGTCTTTGCGTGTTCCCCGACAACGCGAGTTTCTCGTCACACGGATGCACGTTAGACCTTGCAGGCCATATCTCTCATGTTAGGATTCTCGTCATCAGCGCAAATGATTTGATGTTCGATTGTTCGCTGTTGAGTCTAGGTGCGACCTGATAATCGGACATTCGGGTGGAAATAGTCCAGTGCCTCTTTCGACATTCCAGTTCTCCCCAGCCATTCGTATGGAAGTGAATCTTCATTCTGCACGTAGGTCGCAATTACAAGCATGTAGTCCTCGTGGTCTTCAGCTTCCGCCCGTATCTCTTGAAGTTCCTGGGTGCCGCGGGTGGGGGCAACACTTTCTGCTTGCCGTAATGTGCCGCTTTTGTGCGTCTCTTTCTCATTGAAGTGGGAAAGTTTCAACTTCTGACACGCTCGTGATCTCGAGATAGGAGTCGCGATGCCGTGGATTGGGCTGGATAGGTCCAATCTACCTTCCACCACTTCTCGCAACTGCTCGAACGCCTCCTTCTCGGCGAACAGTTGCGAGCTCCGACTGGCAAAGAATTTCGAGAAATCCGCTAGCATCATACATCTGACTAGCGTGTGGACCGCGTCATCTTTCTTTGGTATGGCGTTCAAGATGTTCAGAGGAGCGAATCCATCTTCTGGTTTTGCGTGGCGAAGGCAAATGGGAAGCAAGCGTTGTGCTTCCCAGACGTAATCCATGGCAAGCATAGAGATGACGATTTCGTGCCAAAGTAGGTCTTGTTCTCGCTTTGAAGCTGTGATGAATGGTAACTCGAAGCCGATTCCAGGTATGCGCCTATCGCGAGGCATTCGAAGCAAAAGGTCGATGATACGAAGACTAATGACCGCAATTTGTAACTGTTCATTTTTAGCTATAATCGAACGTGCACTTCTTTTCGGTCATGATACCTTTCCAGGCGGTGTCGCATCCTCAATCAAAACTCTGCCGACCTTTTGCAAAGCCTTCGTCACAGTCATGGTAGCCCGTTCCGTATCGCATTTAGTGTACACCTGAGCGTTCGCGAGCAACAAGTCGAGAATCAAGTGCTCTTCTTCATCTTCCGACCTGACAAGCGGATGATATTCCTGGTAAGCAAGTAGAAGCTCTTCCGCTTTGCCAAATGCCCCTTGATCAATCAATGTATCGGCATGTTGTGCAACGACAGGGAACTCCGCATCTGGGATGTTCAGCAGGTCATCGAAATACCAGCTTGCCTTGTTGTATTGACCCGCCATAGAGAGCCGCATGTATATGTCGAGGTTTTCAACGACATCCTGAAGCCATTCTCCGTCGCTGTCGGACCTCTTTTGACGGCTCTCGACGTTTCCGTTTTCTGAAGCCATCTGAGAAATTGGTGAGTGGTTGTTCCTGCGACACCGAGACGAGCACGATTGCAAAAGTGAGTGCGCCTCCTATTGCAGAAAGAGAACGTAAGGCGCAGTAGTATGTTACGGATGTTGTGGAATGAACAGCTGCTTAAGATGGCGTAATGCAATGTAATGGTCTCAAAGCGCCGCACGGTCAACACAGCGCAGGGTCTCCAATCAGGGTAGTAAGCTAAATTAGTATTTGCCAAGCCGCCCCCACAGGTCAGCCACGACTCGGTAACCCTGACAACGTAGTTGCCGCACGGCGTGCCTTACTGCCTCTTAGCCGCAAAAGGCTAGGTGCGGACTTGTGATTGGGGCTCAGGCTAGGCAGCCGTAAGCCCTTCGTGTCCTTTCACGACTGCCCGAGCCCTCCGCTCTAGTCTTCACTTCACCCATACGCCTAATCCCAGCGCCTCTATTTCTGGCCTATACAGCAACTCGAGTCTTTCGTCCGTACTATACGTCCGACCCACGTCTTACAAACCTGCAGTCGTCGACGCCAAAGCATCTAATTTATGGTCCACAACGCGGAGCTCAGAAGTTGTAGAAGATGCTGCTTCCCAGAGATGTGACGAAATCGTCCAAGAGCACACAGTTCTTTGGATTGCCGATCGAAGTACGGTTGATCATATACATATACAGCGGGTTGATGGTCTCACGATTGCCGAACCCGCCATCTGCCCTGACGCACGTCAATAGGCAGCTACGAGAAGAAGTCCACGACTGGATAGCCAGGCAGAAGCTTACCCTTCTCATACACGACAGGAGACTTAGTCGTCTCGGGCCCCGAGATGAGCCGATACTGCGACGAGCGACCAACATCGAGTTCGAGATCTCTCGCTTACCATCACACCCCTCTCACGATGTGATCGATCTGCTGTGCCGGCTCTGGCGAGATGAATGTTATCTGAAGAAGGTCAGCTTCATTGTGTTGGACGACAGTATTTCCGCCGAATCATACGACTGTGGAAGCTGCAGTGGTGTCGAACATCTCATACAGAAACTACCGTCTGCAAACAAGCAGCTTTTGTGCAAATGGCTTTTGCACCCGGTAAGGATGCTACTAGCGAAGCATGGGGTCCAACTGGCTCAAACTTCGGTGACGTGGAAGCACCCACTGGCACAGCCATCCTCGTCGTCTCGGCATCAGGAGATAAAGAGAGACGAGTGCCAGAATGACCGCGCAATCGCCATAGTACCTGGAGCCTTTGCAGAAACTACCACGTCGGATTTGGACACAATCTTGATGCCACTAGTCAGTGCGGTGAGACAGCGCCATGGGGCGGTTATTGACGTGCTCTTGAACTCTACAGGCATGGACTTAAAGCAGAGAACAACCGGTGGCAAAACATTGTTGATGATAGCCGCTGATTGCGGCGATACGCACATCATGGACAGGTTACTTCGGGGTCGCAATCCAGGCGAGGTCGAAGAGCTACTGAACTTGCAGGACGATGAAGGCAACACAGCGATCCATCTTGCGGCCTATCGTCGGGATCTGAAGATGGTCTCTCATCTTTTGGGGAAAAACGTCGACCCCGATATACGAGATCTTTGCGGTCGAACTCCACTTTTCCGCGCGATTGATTCGCCTGAATATATTGCACCCGTGCCACTGATGAGATTGTTGTGCAAGAACGACAGGGTCAACAAAATGGCAAAAGATCGTAGAGGCCGCACAGTCCTACATTTGTCAGTGCACGACCCCGACACGTTCCGAGTTTTGTCGCAGCACAGTGGCGTTGGAATCAATGAACCCGACGACGAAGGTCAGACCCCAATATTCTGTCTAGCTCAGTTTGCGGAAAGCTCTGAAAAACTTGACAAGCTGATCAACTCGTATGGTGCTTTGGTCAATGTTCAAGACAAGGTCGGCCAGACGGCATTGCATCATGCCGTACGAAGACGGCTCTGCGAGAATATTGATGTGCTGCTTAAAGCCGGTGCCGACTGCACCCTGAAGGATAAATGGGGGAAGAGTCCTATGTCCTGTGCGGTGGAGGGTGATGGGTACGGGGACGCTGAGACCACTCAACGCTTGGTAAAACACGTCAAGAACGGAAACCAAGCGCTCATACTCGCCGGGCAGATGAGAAAAGAATCAATCGAGCTAGCCCTTCTGAAGATGCCAACGATCGATACCGGCTTCAAAGAGGAGAATGTTCGGAGACTTCTGATCCAGGCGGCTCGGGATGGGCGAGAGGATATCGTGCTGGAGATACTATACTCGCACAAAATCGAAGCCGATGTTCAAGATATTGATGGTCGTACGCCACTATCGCATGCAGCAGAGACCGGTCGTCGCGCGGTCATCGAGTTGCTCATGGAGAGAGGAGCCGACCGGAATTTGAAAGACAAGCATGATCTAACCCCGGTGGATTACGCCAGAAATTGCGATGAGCAGACGTTGGGACAACTGTTAGAAGATTGGTCCTCTCGGTTAAAAGAGCAAGACGACGACACTGCCGCCCGACGAAGGATGGAACAGAGCGCAGCGTGCTCCAGCGAGGGGGAGGGGTCTGAGAAAAGCAGTCCCCTGTTAGGATAGAGCTGACCACCGTGAAAGGGAACTTGTCATCGTCAAGGTGAACTGGGGATCTATCCAGACTCCATACGGCAAATTAGCCACGTACTCGACAAATTCGTCATGGAAAATTTGCGGGACGTGTTTTGAACCCTCGGTGACACCGGTGTTGTCAAGTCATGTCTAAAGCCCTATGGCAGTCAAGGGAAACAGCAAATACAGTAGTATTAGGCCTCCTCATATAGTTCTCGCCGGACGAGCAGAGGGCATGCATTCCGGGCGGCGGCGACTAGCAGCAAGATTATCTGGACTGAATTGTAAGTTTGAGCAAGTCGAAGTAATTCTGATGGTGGAAAGACTCAAAGTTCCAAGGTGAAGCTGTGATAACCCCTCGGGTGGCAGTAGGGCGTATAAGTTGACTGGAATCTTTAGTCACGATGCTATCGTTGCACTATCGATTCTACGAACTATGCATCGCTGGAATCTAAAGCTCCAAACTTGGTGGACACTTCGAAATCTCCCCGACCGTTCAGTCGTTTCCACGTGCTTCCGGACAAGTCAAAGGCCTGATAGTGGGAGGTGATCGCATCGCTTCCTTGCAGATCATGTCTAGGGATAGAGGGTCAGTGAAGCTACGCGGTGGGGACGTATCAGTGAGAGACTTCACTCTTCGTTTCCTCAATGCTCAGTTCATCTGCAATCTTTTCAAATTCGAGGAAATCTTCTGGGACGGCATTTGCAGCCGGCTCGCCTTGAAGGTCAAAGTACTGCTTGAAGTACCGGTGTCTGAGCGTTTCTCTGACGATGAGACGCTTACCGGGGTTGAACACAAGAAGTTGCCCTATTAGATCGAGAGCGTAATCCGAGGCTTCAGGTAGAATATTTTTCCACTTAGGTTTCGCCTTCCTTGGTAGGGCAAGGATGTACGCGCTTGCCGGATTGGACCCGATAGCGTCATTGTCCTCCCCCGTAGGTGTTCCGAGTAGATCGAAGATTAGATCGAGCTGGCCGAAGTAGGTTTCGCCAGGGAGGAGCGGCCGAGCCCTCAATATCTCGGCCGTTATGCAGCCGACTGACCACAAGTCGACGGCTTTGGTGTATTTGTTCGGAGTGAGCATCATCTCAGGCGCACGATACCATTGCTTGCCGACAGACCCGGTCACAGAACCCTGATGGGTCTTCATGTTGGCAGCAGAGCAGGCGACACCGAAGCCGCGGACCTTCAAGTCGAGTTTTTCATTCACCAGTAGATTGGAAGGCTGGAGGTTGCGATGCAAGATGTCCGCGGAGTGCAAGGCCTGTAGGGCGAGTAGGGTTTGATAGACGAGGTACTGGCAGTCATAGTCCGACAGTCTACGGGCGGTCATCATATCTCCCAAATTCGTTTCCATGAGCCCCTGAATCAGGTATACATCTTGGATCTCCTTGCAAGAGTTCGAGCTTCGAATGTCCAGGATTGAAATCATGTTCTCATGTTTGAAATGGCGTAGCAGTCTGACCTCGCGCAGGGCGCGTTGCCAGGTTTGGGGATGGTCGAACGAAGTAAGCTTTCTGACCATGACCTTCGCACCAGATGGCTTGTGCAAAGCGGAGCAGACAGTGTCATGCGCCATCACGCCTTGTGTTTCATAGTCATCGCCGACCTCGAAGGCCGTCATGTGATTGATCTTGCGGCGAGACATCCTGAGAGCAGAGCGCCCTTATTTCTCTTCGTACTCGTGACAAAAAGAGTGGAATATGGACACGACGAGCTGCCGTGTGCTGGCTATTCCTGAGGTCGGCGTATAGCTGCAGGAGACGCTGAGATGACCGGAACGTTTTAGCTTCTGAGTGCTTCTATCGAGCAGTTCTGTCGGTCAACTTACGCTCTCGATGGATGAACCAGTGTCAGCCTTCAGCACGACTTTTATTACTCAAGGGCTCGACCGCTCACAGCACGACATGAGGAAAGTCACGGGATATATCATCTCGTTCTGCTCTATGAACTGAAGCCGGGAAACTAAGGATTCTGTTGGCGGTGCGTGCGAGCCGAAGCCACAATCTGTGAACATTTGTTCATACCCTGTATTCCGCTTAGTACCTTTCCTAGTGTCCCGTGGCGCGTTGATCAACTCGGAAGGGTCGCGATTTGCGGTCCACAACGAAGCTTGTTGACAGCTCTGAACAGTTTGCCAGCTGGCTGGTGCTGAGTGGCCGCTACTCACGGGGGTTCGTGGGGCCACCTTGATCTTACCGTGGCCGGAGACTACCACCTGCACGCTGCTCACGAGTCCTGTGCGAGCTTTGGGGATTGAGGGATCTTTCAATCTGAAGTAAGGATTCTTGATTACGGAACGGACGTCTTTTTTGCGTAGCGACAACAGTTTTCTTATGAAGTTCCAGCGTCTGGGCCCCGGAGATTAGAAGGAGGACCTGACTGGGTTTGATTGTGCGTAAGAGTAAAGAGTGCATGTATTTTAAGTTCTGCCCGTGCACTACAGGGAAATGCTCTTATGTGATGCTGAGCCAGATCGTGCTCGCCGATGGTAGAGGTGAAGACTGCAGGATCTGTATGCTTTTAGTCGTTTGCTGTCGAGTCCAATGCTGCTTATCGGCTGCTCAAGACACTGTGAAGTCTGGCGTAGTAGCTTCATCATGCTTTGTTTTCCACCAACGAGGACTTCAGCTGTGTACTTTTGGTTGCGTCCTGGTGTGCGCTCGTTTCTCACCGCTAATGTGGCATCTGAAATTTTGACGGTTGCTCGTGTGTCACTTTTCGAACAATTGCCGCGTCCCACGATGCTAACCTCCACGCGTGATAAATGCTTGCGCCATTGTCGCAAAGTGGTGTGATGTCAGGATGTGAGCCAAAGCGCTCGCTAGGTCGTCAAATCATAGTTCGACGACCTCGGTTACAGCCGCCAAGTCGTTCGGTGAGCGGCCGCCGTAGGCTTTTAATCCCCCTTTTCCAACCAAGCCGCAGCCTGCTGTTATCTTATACACAGAGCGAGGAGTCTGAGCATATCTATATGAGAAGTGGACGGATTTCATAACATGTGCGCCAACCTCGTGCCACGCGTAGTCGAACTTCCTGACCCGCATGTTACGGAATAACTGCCGCAAATGACCTTCAGCTGGTGGTCCCATGGATCACGATGAGTCCTAGACGCAAGTAAACTCATTTTTCTTGAATGACGGTACAGTATCAGCGTGCGGTGGAAGAGTTGTTGGCGAGTACGGCTGAATTGTGAGAACAAACCAATCGACAAGCAACTTGTACAGCATGTCACCCACGCTCTCTTTTCACTACTCGTCAGGCTAAAGGTAAGAGATGTTAGGCACATACCCTCGGGCCCAAATACTTACCATGAGACTTATACTTTCCCACTTTATGGCTTTGCAATCTTGCTTTAACGAGCGGTTACTGGATCACGTGCTGGTACATGTGTTATCTGGGTAAGGGAGCCCCCATCCAAGCTGAGGCGGTACCGAGAATGTGATCGAGACGTCATGTCAGGCGTTCATATGGAGTATCTTCAGGGTATTGGCGTCAGTCTCAAAACACCGTCATCGCGAGTCAGGCCAATAGATCGTACATATCGGGTTTACTTCGTTGTCATGCAACTCTCTAAACGCCTGAGAACAATTCGATCATCTTGAGTAGTATGGCAGAAAGACCATGGGTTCGGTTCTTTAACCAGGCGAATATAGCATCGGAACTTCGAACAATGGCCATACGCTCGCCCGCCCTCAGTGATCAAAGTTTGGAATGTATCAACTCCACACGTTTTCCCCCACTCTCCTGCTAATTACATCTTCTTCTTTGCTCTGCTCATCATGACTCGCGTTTCTGGAATGCTTGGAAGCGCTCAGCCTCTCAACGGCAACGTCCCACGCTTTTGGGGGCCTTTGTAGCGATCAAGATGTATCTGCGACTAGCGGAGCCGTTCATGCGAAAGCTGAAATCGACAGCCAGGAACGTGTTCGAATCCGGTAACTGTATGTGTGAACCGGAGATGGAAAAGATGAGGGAAGGCGAGGTCGACGGGGTCAGAAAGGAGAACGAGTGTGCCAGTGGGGAGACATCGCCAGCCTGCAGACGACGAGCCCGCATGGAGCAAAGTCTGTCGGGAGCTGGATGTTCTTTGTGCTCAACCAAGGTGCTCGGTCCATGCCGGTTTGACCGTCCCGGAGGGATCATAGCTGAGCTTCAGAAACAAGATCAAAGTCACCAGATGCCACGATGCAAACCAGGCTGCCAAGGTGATCTCGATGATTCTTCGGTGCTGATTTTGGTTTTCAGTGGCGTTGTCTCGGGCTAACTTGGTAGCAACGGCAGCGTACTTCGCGCCTGAGAGAGTCCATATGACAAGAAACGTGAGACAGATTGCCTCGAACAGCGGTTCATTTGGGATCGCGGGCCTGAGGCGCTGGCCAAATAGGTAATACACCGTCGGTAAGCCAAGCATTGGTAAGAGGTATAGAGCTGGTGTGATCGCGTCACGCAGTCTTTTGATGTCCATCAGACACATGATGAAGGCGAACGTAAGAGGCAGCGCCCAGCAGATCGTAGTGACAAGACCAAAGTACCGAAGCAAATGAGCGCGTGAGTCACCGAGAAGACTTTCTGCTACTCCAGCTTGAAAGTAAGACAAGAATGCAACAGAAATTGCGACCGAAATATAAGAGGGACTGCACAGTCCTGATGAAGGAAGGCCACGTCGGTTCTCAGTCGACCCCCTAGCTCTGTCGATCCCGTCGCCGGAGAAGATTTTGAGTATCTCCAGAAGGACGAATGGCCCAATGTACATGCCTGCGACAATCCTTTCCCAGTATAGACCAGTGATTGCGAAGAATTTTATCGCAGGCAGTACTGCGAAGGCAAGCGCCACCAAGCGAAGCGTGTTCCACTGCAACCTTCTGAACTTGTCGGTTCCATCTTCTTGTCGAGAAGCCTCGTTTCGGTTATCACCCGTCGACCAGCGCTGGAACCTGAGACGTAGGAGACTAGCATGCGCTTCGGGGATCGAGCGCGCAGTTAGTGCAAAATGTAATCCTCGGCCGACTAGATAACAGCCGTCTAGGAATGAGATCATGGGTGAGCTTCGAAGCAGGAAGCCAAGCGAAGGCTCACCGTCGCAGACTGCTCCAGCATCTTGGAGCATTGTGTTGATAGCAATTGCGAACAGGGCCAGAAAGATGGTTTCCCAAGACGCTTCTCTGTCAGGCGCCTGAGCGCATACGCCGGTGACGGTCTCATTGACACCCGCCATTGCTGTGAAGTCTTGAGATATGCGGCTCGAGTGATCAAGTGAGGTAAAGAACTTTGCTTTATCGATGCATGTGCAGAGGTCTTCTCAAGGTCTGCAACAGATGTCGAGCAAGCAGTATGTACTTGCCAACCTTGGGATGCGACAAGCGCAGGTGCTGTTTCCACAATAAGCTTGCTTTTACCGGCCTGGGAACGCTTTCCATACGTCAGGCGACGCAAGCCAAATTCTTACCTGGCAAATTCCGGCATCCATACTTCCTTCAAGCTGGCCAATTTAGGAAAACAACCATGCAGTCGAACGCCTAGAGCCCTCGAAACCGTCGATCGACGCGAGGCAGTACGCTTTGGCGCCGCCGCACGCCTTCAAGCGGTGATCTCCTTGTGCATACCATCACTTCATAGGGCTTCGATGACCAAGCTGATGTAGATATGACGCCGCCCCGAGACGAATGCCTCTCAACTCAAGGCTATCGGAACGCCATGTGGGCAAAATCAGCTGGCCGACAGGGTCAAAGGACAAGATTTACATTCACGGCTGCTGAAACACGCTAGCGGGCGGGAGCGGGGTGCCGATACATTCGAATATCGTTGCCACTATTGATACTACCGAACGATCGGCAAACCTTGTACTGATGTCAGCGGCAATGGTGTTTCCAATATACGTACCTGCTTCTATGGTTGGCGGGCATTGACAGGTATTGAGTGAATGAGGCACACTTCCATGTATTGGACGATGTTTACGTCACAAGCACTTTTCGGTATCAACAAAGCAAGAAGATTCGGCGGATTTCTCGATGAGTTCGACATTCCTCTCCATCCATCCACCCTCTACAGATTAACGTCCCCAAAACCTCAAAAATCTCATATCTATTTCTTCGCGCGTATCTCGCGAGCGACACATCACCGCTGGAATTTGCCAACATGCTCAAACTTTTATTCGGCTCGAAAGTCGACATCCTGGCGGGAAGTGCTGGTGAACTGGCAGGAAGCGCCAACGATCTTACGCGCAATGTCAACGACCAGATTGGCTCGAACCGTCTCGGAGACATACTCTCAGTAGGAAAGAATCTGGCCTACTCTGGGACATTTGCCAACTACACGGCTGCTTTTTCGACCATCTATGCAACGTACAAGGACAATAATGCTTCAGAAGACAACAGAGCTCTGATCAAACAAATTGAAGAGGCGAACGGGAAGCTTTCCAGCATCGAGGAAACAAACTCTATCGCGGCCAACATCAAGCATCAAAACGGGTTCGGCAATAGCGTATACAACTTCGTGTCGCAGCAGACTAGGATAAACCAAAGAAACGACGAAACTCTCACGACAGCCTCCAAGCCCGACGAGCCAAGACACGACCATTATTTCTTCGTCCTCCACCCTTCTGACGACTGGCATCCAACTTTCGACAAAGCCAGGAAAGATAATCGGGACTCTCTGCCGGGTTTCATCGGGTATACCACTGACCGCTTCGCGCTTGGCTTGTATCTGCGCTACATGCGTGAAGCGATCGGCCCTGGTCCAACATTGCACGTCTTGATTCCTTCGGCGAGTAAGTACAGGCTTCCGGGTGTCGTGGATGTGGACCCAGCGATTCTTCCCTTGGTCATACAGGGCCAAAAAATGCACGACGGCCAGCCATACTGTACAGCAACAATCATTGGGTTGGACAACCGATATATCGTGTCTGTGGAGAACCTGCCAGTGTCCCAGTCGTTTGACGATCGAAAGGGTGGCTACCAAGCTAGTTCGGAAGGTGTTATCTTCCAAGCTCCAGCAACATTATTGGCAAGATGTAGGACCAAGAAAGGCACATACAATCCATCCTCCATTGATCTCGACAAGCTCCTTGGTGTGCAGAATGGTGCTTTCAGAGTTGGCGGCAAGAATTTTTCGAATAGTGTGACCAATGCCACACTTGACGCCGACGGATCGACACTTCGAGCAACGATAAGTCAGCCGGAAGGACCACCAAAGGCTTGCGCAATCAATCTGGAGTCGTTCATCTCCAACGACGACGGTGTCTTGAGAGAATATGGTAAACTGAGTCCTTCCGAGAGGCTTTTGTCCGGAGCTGCGGGGACACTTGGTGGGATTGTCGGAGCAACGGCCCTGGGCGCTATTGGCGGACCAGTAGGTGCACTCGTTGGTGCTGGCCTGGGAGCCGGGATCATTGGAGCAGGGGTCGAGGAGGACTTCGAGGTCCAGAAAAAGAAGGACGCCAGTGTGGCCGTGCCTGACAAGTAATCACGCAGATCTGGTGGTTATCATTGACTTCATGTTGTCGGGTGCGGGGCAAAGTACTGCCTTCGGTGAGGAAGTTTGACTTTGTTGACTGTACGATAAACCACATCAGTTTTCAGCCAACACATGCAACGATCAATCGATGTAAACGCTACAACGTGCATCCAAGCGATTAGAGACCCACCATGTGGCGTGACATGACAGATCTTACGCAGGGCAGGATATGGACTATGCTTCAGGCGTGTGAAGCTCGTAGTTGTACCTGCAGGTAAACTATAGTCACGTTGCAGTGCTTTGCCATATGTTGATCGACCTGAGATATCCGCTGTTCCCTATCGCTTCTGGTCAAAAAGATGGCGTAAAGCATAGTGGTCATACATCCGCATCAGGTAGTGACATTTCCGTTCCTCTAAACGTTCACGTATCTGTCAATTCAAGCTGATATCAGCAGAGAAAATCGTAGAGAGGACGCATTCCGTTGCAAATAGATAAAAAGTAGATAACATCAAGACACCTCTTCAAGATCCTCAATGACTGTCTGTACGGTCGATGAATTCTTCATAAGTGACGCGCCTCGCGAACACAGGTGTCGATTAGACGCGTCGGGAGATGCTTGTCGAAGTGCCCTCGGCAGGGGGAGGGGGCATCGTCTGCCTCGTCTCGGAGGCACTCCAGTCTTGTTCGAATGTCTGGTCATGCGGGCACTGGTAGGCGGGATGTCTGCCACAGTGCATCGTATCACCAGCCCTTCCTTCGCTACTATCCTGGCGTATCTTTGAAAGCACAGAAAACAACTCCCTCCACATCTCGAGTTCTTCCATCCTGATCTTGTAGTCCAGATCAACAATCTCCTGCACTGGGCATTGGGGAGCACATCGTCTATGCTTCTCAATCCTTCCAGAGAGTACGGAAAGGAGGCTTTTGACCGGCTCAACCGTGCGACCATTGGTGAGCCTGAACATGACGACGATCCAGAGCCGGTAAAGTGACAACCTCTCTCCAGAATTTCCACAAGTTGCGATGGCACGCGTAATTGCACCCTCGACACTCTCGGCCTCAGGCCGAGCCACACCACGGTCTTTGATCAGATTTTCGAGAACGTCTGGAGAGACCTCGAGAGTTGTGCCGCTAGCACAGCCCGGAGACCAGCCCGATGGGGCCACATCGAACCGGTCATCTGTACGATCCGAGGCCTGTACCAATTCCTTGTGCACTTCGTCTTTGCACTTGATGTACACACCTTAAAATCTCTCCTCGTCAGGCAACCGTGGATTGTTGTTGTAGCCGTATAGCTGATGCCTTCCTAGGAGGTTCGTGCAGCCCATGGATCCCATCTCTGCATTGCGGCGGTCGTCCGCTCGCTTCTCAAACTCCATGAGTTCTGTACCAGTTAGCAACACTCCAAAAGCCGGCAGAAGGAAACCAACCGTGTTCAGAAGCTACTTTCACCTCAGCAGATGTCATCTCGGCGGTAATGGCAGGTCAAGTAAAATAACAAGAATGTAGAGAAGGAAGGGAGCGGAGCGACAGGCGGACAGCCATCTTTGAAGATCAAATTGTGGCTGAGCACAGAGCATTGGGCTGTGCATGATGGATACTAACAAGGCAGCACTACGACATGAAGGCAGAACGAGACAAATGAGGAATAGACCAGGAGGGTTGTGCATCCTTCATATGTCATGATTCATGTAGCAGGATGCTTGCATTCCTCGTGGCTTGCCTATATACGTGGGATATGTGACGTACATTGCTCCTACTTCAAGCCGGCGCCGTGATCTAAACCCCGGAAGTAGTTCATCGCAGATGGTTCTTCGTACGAGACCAGGACCCCCCCGCATACATAGGCGCTGAGTACCGATGAAATCCAGTCTCGAGCGTCATAAAACTCGCCAACTCCTATAAAGCTGCGCAGGCTGTGCTGTGTGTTAGCGTAATCACGTTTGGTTTCAGGATAATCGGGCGTTATGCCAAGCCAAAAGTTTCCCTGTGAGAAACCCTTTGCCTTCGTCCATCCATGACCTCCGTCACGTTCTGAGGTGCGGCGCAGCGCAGCACTCCTGTGAAACAGGCTGAATCGGTGGCAATCACTTCGCTGGTGGCAGTATCTTCGAAGTCTAGAGATGCCCGAGTGTTGACGGTGTTGGAGCGGGCTCGGTGAAGTGCAGTAAAGTGCGCTGCCTCCTCACTCAGCATCCAACGAGACAGAATCGTAGGAGCTGTAGAACTACATTGGCATGCCCTGACCGGTGCTTTAGGTCAGCATTTCACTCATACCTATACGGACTCCAATTCTCTTTGTGTATCTCCTCTAGGCTATGTTCTTTCGACCGCATATCCAATCACAACGCCATTGTTGCAGATACGGCGAACACCGCTGTCAATGGTGCCAACAGGGCTGTAATACCTCGCATCAATACGGATGTATCTATATGCGATAGTTATACCATACATATCCTTTAGAGCGGTGCTTATGTCTACTAGCCTGACAAGAGCGACAACAACAAAGCCATTTCTACTACAGTACAGCAGATTCGGGTTGGTTCTGGCATTGTTGTGAAGTCGCAGCGGAGCCAATAGGACGTCACGGTTGCATCCTCCGGCAGATGACAACAAGCGGTACTGGTTACCGGAGAGAGTTTGTGCAATCAAGCCGATAGAGTAGTATGCGAAAACAGTGTCTCTCATGTCAAGATCTTGTGTTGTCACCCCACGCCTGAATTCCGTCCGCTACACCCGAACGTGCCTTGGATTATAAACTATCTTAGGACACCGGGTTCGAAATTGACTGTATTGCAATCTCCTGTAAGTTAGATTTAGTTTCCGTCACATAGCCCCGCAGTTGACCGGCATCATATCAATCGACATTCAGGTTCATGCGAAAAACACGCCGCTGCGGTGGCTGCAGCTTTGGCTGCAGCTTGCTTGGATGGGCTAAGAATGATCCTCTGCGGGACGAACGGTTGTCATGGTTGTACGGGGAAATGGCCCCGCTAGGAAAAGCCGTGGGCTCTCGCAGCCGGCAGCTATATAGCTCAAAGGGCTCGGAAGGATGTTAGACCCTTTCGGGCCTAGTGCAACTTGTATTTGTCCGCACGTGCTGGCTCGCGATAAAGCTGCAGATCCCGTGCAATCGGCGCTGCAATCTGCCTGAGCGTTATCGCAAGTTGGTCCCACGGTATCTTGTCTGAAGGACGGAATTGTGCTTCCCATGTCGAGATCATAAACAGAAGAGAAGATGAAATTTTTCAGCTCGAGAGGGGAGGAATAGACACAGAAACTTTCAACCGCCAGGTAATCATTCATACCAGCACAGCACATGTCGCCCGTGAGCCAATCGAACCCCACGACGCATGCGGGAATGATGCTCCCGCCACGGTGACCAAGTATCACAATCCTGATCTGACCTTCCACAAGGGTCTACAGAATCTCATTTTGAACCTCTGGGTTGGCTTGCTTGTCCCTGAGAAACTTCGATCATATCTAGCTCGGCCGAGAACGCTACACGCCGCGGCTGAATTCTGTGCTCTTAGCACGAGGGTAAAGTCAGTCCATCTCATCCTTCGGGCCCCACTGACCCTGCCTCTAATCTCGTTTGACGCAAGTCCTTGTCAACTTGACGACCTGCCTTCGTCACCTACAAATCTGGTGTCCTGAGACAGGTATCAATTCAAGACACGTTCGTGCGTACCGGGTTACACCTAGGCGTGGGGTAACAAGGCAGAATCTATATCTACATACATATAAGTCACCAGTGCTGACCATCATCAAATGGTAAGTTCTCCAATCGCCTCGCATTGTGTGAGGTATTTGACAGAGAACGTCAATAAAATGCTTCCATTATACAGTAGTGCTAAAAATCGGCCTCCTCAACATTGCGTTATTTTCGTTGCGCCGCCAGCGCGTGATGTCTGCATTCCTGCGTCACACTTTTGACATTCATATCAGTTTCAGGAAGCCACTGCATGGCCTTACTGTACACACAATTCAAACAGATTTTCACTGTAAACTTCAGGGTGCTAACTCTGCCAACATGCCATAGGAAGTGTAACTCTTCAATCCTGGAACTGATCCAATGTTCTGATCTTTGTATCGAATTCAGCCCCCTTGAAATCTTTTAGTACGCCCGTAGCCATGCTCTCAGCGCAGGTGACGATCAAGGTTGCTGCCTGGGGCTCGAAGACTGGCAGCATGTACTTCCTCTCAGTCACATTAAGTGCATGACCATATTCGGGCTCTGATTCCTTTGTGCACCACGCTCCAGGGGAGGTATGTTCTTCAATCGATCGTCCGCATAAGTAGCGTAAAGAGCGGACGGATGGCGTGCTGATAGCTTCATATAATGGAGTCTTCACGACTTTGTCTTCGCACCACTCTTTCGAAGATCTGTTCGAGATTGTTTAGGCATTTGTGGGTCCGTATGCCGCGTCCAAGGCATTTATACAAGCCGCTTGCTCAGACACGAGATATGTGCTTCTAGCATCACCATGGTGATCAATGGAAGGTCTGCTAGACCGTCAGCCAAGTTCCTTCACCAAGAGCATGGCTCTCAGGTGGAAAATAGGAGCCAGTGGCGTGGGTATCCCAACTTACATCTTCTGGCGAGTTCGTGAGGAACAGAGATTGAAAGGCTGTAGCACACGAACTCAACCTTCCATCAAAACGGACTCGTCGAAAATGGCCTTGCGGCACTAGTTCCACATGTTGCAAAGAATACATCTCGACTGGCGTGTCTATTTGTCGTTCCATTGAGAGTGTGCCGGTGGAGTTGTCAGAAGTCCGGAGACTTTTTTGCGCGTCATATAGTGAAAAATTTCGCATGCACGTAAGCAAGATAGCCGGTTCTTGAGGGGTATGTTCTGTAGTGTTTGGAGCTTAACGCCAGTTGCATCGTAATCCCACGCGCTCGGGTTGCGACGCGCTGAGGCGCGATATATATCTGGCCACGCTCCACCGCACTTTTACGACATTCTAAACTGCGTCGCAAAATCCCCACAAAACTCGCTCGGTCGTTGAACCAGACAATCAGTTGACGAGATATGGACTCCGTAAGAGGCCAGGCTGGCCCATGGCGTCAGACAACAAGAGTCTCAAAGACGCATTCAGACACCTGAACATACTGAAAAACGCCAAACAACCACCTACCTTCAAATGCGCGCAGTCGCCATCGTCGAGAGGCTCTGCAAGAAAAAAATCAGTCAGAAAGAAGGCGAACTCAAAAGGACCAGGACAAGGCATGGTTTGCGGAGGCTACGCTCAAGAAAAGCGATACGGAGTACTTCAAACCCAACAAACCCAAAATCGATCATACTTATCGAGCGACTCTAGAGGTCCACGAGGATATTGCTTGGGCCCAGATCGCAATGGTGAAGCAGAAAAGTAGAACAGTCCGTACCAAGCTCCTGACAGTTGTGCGAGAGCTTATCGGGACTGAATTTGCCTTTGTCGTTGTCTCCTTTCCCTGCGAGAAGGCCCTTCGGCAGACACCGTCCATCAATGCCCGTGATTTGTTCGGCCTCTTTTCTTGACAAAGTGCTGCAAAACAGGTCAATATGTTTGATGCATCTGGCTTTGTTCGTCTCGTCCGTTTGCGACCAAACGCGGTCCAGGATCTGCCCCGGCATTCCAGTAACGATGAGATAACGTGCGTCCCCTCGACAAGAGACGCACGCCGTGGCGAGACATTCCTGCGTAGCTAGAAGTACGATTACGAGCTCCACGTACCTTGAGCGTAGTCCGGATCATGCCATGCGTACTGTTGTCACGTCCCGCCACAGGGTGAGTCTCTTGTCACAGGGATGCACGTTAGTACCTTCCGTTCCATTCGCCGTGTTAGAGGACCTCAGGGATGTCTACTTCTGTACCAGACAACAGGTGACGGATGCCGTTGAGTGTGACATGCTCGCATGTCGTCTCTTGGGAATCAGGTATAATCACTTTCAGGAAGGAATCTCCAACCTTCCAAACTGCGTGAATGTCGCCGGCATCGTAAACGAGGGTGAAAGGCAACTTTGAGCCGGGCCAACTTGCTGGAAGAGGACCACTGACCTCACGAAAAGCGTAAGAGAAGCCATCCTTGCCGGTTGTGCTGTTATTTTTCGATATTCCCGGTTCGCGTGATAGAACGAGCTTGTCCCCAATAATCCATCACTGCTCATCGATAGCACGAATTGATTCCCTGATTGCAGTCGACATGCTGATATTGGAGGCTTGTTTGTGAGACAAAGTTCATGTGTGGGATTTTATTTTTTTTAGAGATCAAGGCAAAAGCAGTTTCAACATCAGTTTAAGAGGTCAACTGTAGGAGACTCAACCGACCTCGCCCCACCGTGTTAGCTTGCATCCCTGTGACAAGAGACTCAGGACATGACAAAAGTATGTATGGCATGATGTGGACTACGCTCCAGGTACGTGGAGCTCGTAATCGTTCTTCTAGCTACGCAGAAGTGTTCCGCCACGGCGTCTCTTGTTGGAGGGACACACGTTATGCAGGCTTCCAACAACGTCGGTGTGAATATGTCCAATGGCGGACGTGCTGGTTGCGCCAAGCGGGAGGCGCATACGTCAACGTCAGGGTGTGGACGTTTAGCTACATATGCAGTGCGACCTAGTTACGCCACAGCACAGTCAGGAACGCGATGAACCGCTACGGTAGGTATACAGCTGAGGCATATCCAGGTGCTAGCGATGGCTGATCCCCGCTCTACATCTCCCTCCGTCTCGGAGCTTAAGCACAAGGTTTAAATCAGTCGCCGTTCTTGGTGCTTGGCTGGACTCAAGGTGGACGATCCACGCGCTCACACCATCAGCGTCAAGCCAGCCCGCTGCCAAAATTCCGGTCTGTCAAGTAAATGCTAGCTGACTTGCTGAGAACGGTAGCTCAGCAGATCCCATGGAATCGATTACTGGACTGCCAGCCATTGCGCTCGTGACCGTGTGCTCGTGACAGTATGACACCTGGATTGAATAGTAGACAACGAGGTCGCCGATGTGACTGAGCGCGTACAATCGTCTTTCGTTGTGAATGGATTGTCGTACTGTGTCGAGTGCAACTTTCACTGTGTGTACGTGGGGAGCTTCCCGACATTAGATCATCTCTGGAAACCACCCAGAGTAGACTTGTCACTGTACGTTGTTAGCTGGTTGTTGTAATAGAATACCTGTGACATGAACCATGTTACCATAGCTCTTTTTGGAGCAGTCAACGTGACGATGGTATGTGTTGGATGAAACACACAGCTTGACAATCAATAAGCACTGAAAACACAGAAGAAGGGAGACTAGATCGGGTCCCCAGTAGCTCGCGAGCAAAAATTGTGGCTTGATGCAAGGCCACAAGCTTGAGAAGGAAGACAATACTCCCGGCGCGATGCATCTGAGCCCGACTACCTCCATATCTGCGATGCCCGTGCGCTGCATGGCCGGCCTTCCATATCCATAGCTTGAGCTTCGATTGAAATTCCCATCAAATACGTCAAAGCAAGCTTTCGCCGCTTCACGAATCTATCGATACACAGGCTACCCAGCATGTCCCTTAAAGAGATTTTCAGCAAGATCAAAGACCAGGACCCAGAAATGTTGGATCGGTGGAAACAGCATTTGCACATCCAGTTGGTGTGTGAGATTTGGCTCATCGACTACCGTACGGTTGTAGATCAATATGGCTGACCAAGCTCAGAGAAGTTCATGCGCAGAGATGGAAGCCAATCTGGCACACTCCTCGATTGAGAAGTCGAGATATGCTGACCTACTTTATTGCACTGTTGTATGTCATCACAAACCGTTGTCTGGCAAGACTGAGCTGACGTGCCGTTTCAGTATGCAGCCTTTCAAACAGGGTTGAATGAACAGTCCGATCGATGCACACTCACGGAAGAAGAGCACGAGCAACGAGTCAGAGAGCTCAACGAAATCCGGAGAGACTCTACAGGAATAGAATACCTCCAACCGGATCATCAGCTGGGCAAAACAGTCATGCTGGCAAGGTTGATCATATCAATCGTGTCAGGCAGAGGTGAGATGAAAAACATCGTCTCTCGGAAGAGAGAATTCTTTCTGGAGGTTTGGGGATTTTACGTGGACGCATGGTTGCATAAGGCCGAGACTGTAGAATGGGCCTCGACTTGGAGAGATGCACACATAGAATGATAGAAACCCTGTAATAGGAGACGACTTGGCAAGGATGTGGTTCCTGGTATACAAACCTTGCGCTAAGACTGAGCCGAGGTTGAGCGCAGCGATGACACCCTATGTACAATCCAAGCGCAGTCAATTACAAGGAAAGACTATGGTACTTCCCATTTTTAGAGTCCCAAAGGGGATGGATCGGGTGGAGAAACGATAATGTGCATCCCTGTGATAAGAGACTCACCCTGTGGCGGGACATGACAAAACTACGCAGGGCATGATATGGACTACACTCCAGGTACGTGAAGCTCGTAATCGTACTTCTAGCTACGCAGGAGTGTCCCGCCACGGCGTGAGTCTCTTGTCGAAGGGACGCACGTTACAACAAAAGCGCACTCGGAAAATGGGGTGAAAGGATTGCCATGCTTAAGGGTTGCAGTGAGACCATACCCTAGGAGTATGGTATTGCGGCAGACGATGGAAGTCGTAGCGATGAGATGTCATAAGCATAATAAGCCCACGGTTCTCTAATTTCCCAAGTACGGTATCTAGTATAGCGCGCAGCTGGCCATCTTGTGCTGTACAATATCGTCTGACTGCATAATCAAATGCGCGGAGCAGCTGTCGAAGTTTGACCTTGAGTGCAAATTGTGTGCAGTAATGCTCTGTATCAAGACAATTATAGGTCAGGACAAGAGCTGATCCTGGTTCGTCCGGCCAAATCTATTAGTAGCATAAGGTCATTCCGAGTTTTTTTGTAGTGCAAGTATAGATCTATGATGTGCGTCCCGGAGACCAGGGACTTACCCTGTCGTGGGACATGACGGAACTAACGTGCATCCCTATGACAAGAGACTGACCCTGTGCCGGGACGTGTCTGAACGGACTGAGGCATTTGCGTAACCATTATCAGAATGCCCGCGTATTCGCCGCACTATGTGAAGCCTCCGCAGAGACTACCATGTCCGATGTGGACGTGACCTTTAGACCGCTGGTCTGTGCAGTGAAAAAGCGCAATTGGACAGTTATCGATGTGCTCTTGAATTCCACCAGCGTAGACTTCAGGAAAAGGACAATAGGTGGCAGAACATTGTTGGCGACGAGGGCTCAATACTATGGTGTGCAGGTCATGGAAAGATAGCTCCAGGGCCGTGATCCAGACGAGATCGAAGAGCTACTGAACTTGCAGAACGATAATGGTGAGACGGCGCTTCATCTTGCTGTCTCTCAGCAAAATTTGGACATGGTCTCCTACCTTTCAGGGAAACACGCTGACCCCAATATACCTGATTACCAGTGTCGAACTCTACTTGGCAAGGCGGTTTCCCACCCGCTTAACGAGAACATGTCGTTGGTCGACTTATTATGCCAAAACGACAAGGTCGACAGAATGACAAGAAATGTCTATGGTTGTACAATCCTACAATCATCAACAAAACACCCCGACGCATTTCGATACTTACTGCGGCACAGTGGCGTTGGGGTCGACGACGGTGACACCCGTGGCAGTACATCGCTATCCAGGGCAAGCCCGATGGGTATGTTTAGCCGTAATCCGGGAGGTGCTACACTTCCACGAAATCAAAGTCGACGCCCGGGATTATGATGATCGGACACCGTTATCGTATGCAGCAAGATACGGTAGGTACGAGGTTGTCGAGTTACTGATCGAGAGAGGAGCCAAACTGGATCTGGGAGATAACGATGGTCGGACACCCCTATGGTATGAGGGGAATCGGGCTCCTATTGTCGCAGTGTTACCATGTAAGAAATCGCGACGGGTGATCTTCGAGTGCGTCACTTTTTGGATCATAGACCCGACAAAAGAGTGAAAATAGACCAAATCAGACCGTAGCTTCTCGATGGCGGCGTTTCCATCAATGCAAATGACGAGCGAGGCCTCACAAAATTGCATTACGCAGCCTGCCACGTCTGAGAGACGCAATTCATTGATTCTGTTCAGTCCCCCAGCAGCGAGTCTCACCAAGAGGCCGAGATACATGCTACCTACGACAAGGGTTATACACTTGTGCTCGCCATGCTACGATACGGTCGTGGTGTTCGTCCTGTGCTAGTCAAACAATTCAAACAAGCAGGTGGCAACACACACCGTCGGGCTCGTGACCGTTTCAGCGCCCTACGCTTCTGTCTCGAAAACCAGAATGAGGAAGCGAAACAAATCTTCTTCAATGCTGGCCTGCAGCAAGAATTCTGTAAAGATATGATTGAAAAGGTGTATGCTTAATTGCATCTCGCTGCGAAGAAGTTCGACCTCCTGATTGGAAAACAGCTTTAGGCACCTGACCGACGGGCGGCATATCTTCGCCGCCGTCATCTAACTTATATATGAAAATAATTTAGTAAGTCACGATCAGACTGCTTACCACATTGACTAGTGGCTCAAATGTTTGGCAGGGTCTCCGTCGTCCTGGTAGGAGTACTACCCTACATAGAGGATGTGTAACATGTGAGTCTAGGATTATGACGCGTCAAATCGAGTGACATCAGCTAATCAGTACGAGCTCTTTCTTCACGAAAAACCGTTTACATAATACCACGAGTATCTATCCGTACCGTACGAGCGTGCGCCATCTCTTTCGTGCATCTCTGCGTGTAGGTTATCCTCTCTCTACCCTAACATTGCACCTGAGACCAAACAGGGGTGTGCAAATAAGTCTCAGGAGTTCATTTCGGGCTAGAGTAGCAAATTGATTCGCTCTGGTATGAGTATGGTACTGCCAAAGTTATTATCGAGACCAACGTTGACTGTAGATGCAGTTCGCGTTAGCCAAGGCTTCTCGGTCAATGCAGCGAGTGTAGTGAACTTACGCCAAAGCTCAACATTGTCTGCGCGCAATACAGGAGGCTCAACGCCACGGTACCGGACTGCGTATTCGACTATCACACAACCAATTAGCACTATGTTCTCGATCTCGAATACCGCAGAGTAAAACTCCGACGTACGGTCGTGATAGTTGCCGATCTTGGTGGATGATTCGCCAGTAGTCCACAACTCAATGGCATCCCGAAACCTCTCGAACATATCATGGTAACTCATAGAAGCCGCATCCTTTCCTTCCGCATCATATATTGCTGTGTCGAGGATGTGCGTTTGAGCGTCAACATCGTCGAGCAGTCCACTCGGGATGCGAAGTGGGAAGAAATGTGTCTTCACGAGACGAGGCGCAGGGTCCGTGGAGTCTGGTGTGACCTTTTCGAGGCGCCTCTTCAGGGGTCCCACAAACGACTGTGACTTGTGTATGTTCTCATCTCGGAAGATAGCACGGAGCATATCCTGTCCAAATTGGCCACCCGACCTCCAACGTGTTTGCCTTTGTTGCTCGCTCGAGAATCGCTCCTTCCATTTCTGCACTTGAGTCCCGCCATCAGATTGATATGGTGTAAGAATGTTCAACATGCCTCTAGCAAATTGACTTCCATACACTGGCATGCCCCATACCTCGTATAGATGGAAGCAGCGGTCCACCCACGCTTGCACTATGGGCAAGAGAGGTAATGGGAGTTGCTTAACAATGTCAAGTAAACCGTTGGCGAGTTCGCCTTCATCCGCCGACAAGACGGGTGAACGTGAAAGGAATGACTCGTACCGCTGAAGCCACTTATCCCCCCACAATCTTGCTTTGTCGCCATTTAGACCTTTACTTGCGATGTGGTCATCAAGCATGGCCTTTGCATGTCTGCCACCGGCGCAAGGATCCATGTCTTGAAGGAGGTCGTCCAGCATGAGAGCCCATTCGTGAATTTCCCCTTCGATTTTAGATCGTTCTGCTCCGTCTTCGACCGAGATTTGGCGGGTCTTCAATGCTGAAATAGCCGCTCGCATGAGACTCAAGGACATCTCGCAGTCACCGTCCTCGTCAGAGATGTAATGGACAAGGGCAATATCCATTGCCCATTGTGAATCTTCATGTACCAAGGTTCGGACGAAGGTTTGAAAACGACTGTTGCCAATGTACTCTTGGACAAAGTGCAATACAAGCCTCGCGTTTTCTTCATCCTCTTCCGAAGCGCCCACTTCGAATCTTCTGTAGTGATACTTGTAGAACAGCATGCGCGCTTCCTTTACCAATTCTGCATCCTTTCTAAAACCCATTCGGATCCACTCATGGAACAACTCCGGGGATGAAGGGTGTACTTCTGGTTGAGTAAGGTCGGTTTGATACTTCTTGATACAGGTCTTTGTCTGGCGATGATAGTACTCTCGAAGGATGATGTTGGTGGCGGAGCAGACACACCGCCAAACTGATAGATCTTGTCGCTGAGGAAGTAAAGACAATACCATTAGGCTCAGTTCGAGAGGCAGTCCAAGAAGGCTCATCTTATATTCAGGACAGTACTTTGGTGACAGGTCGTGTTGAGGTTGGTGAGTCAATGAATTTTGCGGTTGCAGCTAGAACCAACGACCTTGTGCCACCGAAGCTTTGGAGCTAAGAAGCTCGTCGCACCGTGTGCACAGACCCGCCTCGCGTGCACGCGACGCGATTGTCACGTGTGGCTTCATCACCGCTTGATCGTCGTTGGGGCTCGTGCGATTTATAAGTAGTATGATTGATTGATTGATTGATTGATTCTGTCAGGCTATTCACGGTGACCGTATGAGCTGTCCCTAAAAATGACCTTATTTACAAGCGGAATGCGTTGCCTTTGCTCAGGGTGAGTGAGAGTATACCGTCCCCTATACTGGCTGTATGACCTCCTGTTGGTAGGTCAGCCTGCCTGTTTTTTCCAGGAATCGGATAGTAGCCTTGACGACTGCTAAATCCGGCTTCCATTTATCTTTCGGGCCGTCTAATAACTGCCCTGTTCTGATGTCCTTTTTCGAACCCCATCCTCCTAAGAGGTAGGGTACATCTCCCGACCTGTCGCCTGCGGTTTCTCGTAGCTCTCCACGCTTGCCTGTCCACCTCGGGCACACCAGAAGAATGTGTTTGATTGTTTCATCGTCGTCTCTGCATCCGCATTTGGCATCGTCCACCAGTCCTGCTCGGGATAGGTATTGATTCAGCCGGCAGTGGCCCGTTCTCGCCTGGACGAGGATCGAGGCCCGGTCCGACGTAAGCGACCCGTACAGCTGTAGGGTGTGCTTTCAAGGTAGGGCCTGATCCAATTTCCACCTACATTGGCCGGACAGCCTCGTAGTGTAAAACGGGTTCGAATCGTCACTCCTATCCCGATTTATCAATCGGATAACGCCTGCCACCTCCCGCACACTCTCTAGTGCCGGAGCCGTAGGCTTACCCGTGTGACTCGACGCCTCTCGTGCTGCATCGTCGGCCTCTTCGTTTCCTAATACGCCTTCGTGTCCCGGGGACCATCTGAATCTGAGGCTTATCCCTGCCCTGCAAAGGGTGCCTATGCTCTCTGCGATCTTTGACAGGAGCGCTCATCCATTCCTAGCATCGTTGCCGGCTTGGATTGCCCGGAGAGCGTGTTGGCTGTCTAAAAATACCACCAGCTGTTGAACCCGCTTGATATGCTCCTGAGCGTATTTTTGGGCAGCTGCTATCGCGGCCATCTCTGCACTTAACACCCCACACGTAGACGCCCATCCTATCGAGTCTTGCCTGACGACTTGGGTGACTATCCCGGTTCTCTAGACGACTGTGATAGCGGTCAACCGCTTCGCGGCTGACGCATCCGTATACAGGCCTACGATGCCTGCTCCTGCAATCGTAGCTGTGTCTCCGATTGCCTGGTCTTTTTCCTTGATGACCACTCGATGGCTGTGGTCCATCCAGGGCTTCTGGATTCATGGCGGGTTCCCCATAGGTAGCCCAGATCCATTTGGTTTGAGACGCTCTTTTGATACTGCGACTGTCGCTCCGAGTGGCGATACTTGTGTTTTCACTTTGAACCCGCGTAGTAGCGCTTTCTTGGCAGGGTTGCTCTTTGGGAGCGATATAAGCTTTGTTACGTGTGCCGAGACCTTCCTCTCTAGGTGTTCCTTGGTGGATTTGAGGCACGCTTCGGCCTCGAGGATAGGCAAGGCTACCTTCTTCCACGCTCTGGTCATCAGCCTCGCTCCCAGCCTTTGTACCTTTTCGAGTGCGTTTATGAGCCTAACCACTCCTACCTTCCTCGGGCCGTACCACGCCGAGGCAGCATAGTCGGTGATCGGTAGCACACAGCTACGGAAAGGCTGTCTCATTTGAGCTGGCCTTATACCTTTGATCGCCTGGAGTGATAAGCACGCTTGAGTACCTTTCTTGATCACTCGTGAGAGATACTCGTCCATCGCCAGCTTCTTGCCCAACGTGACGCCGAGGACTTTGACACTTTGCTAGGGTAGTGTCGCCGTACCGTTGAATTGGACTGCTCTAGTGTCGATGCGCCGGATCGACGCCTCTTATTCTTAGATCCCGTCGTCGTGTGTGGGAGTCAGTGAATGTTGCGCGGCTCTGCCTCGCCCACTGTTTGACATGAGGTAGGACGGTGTTCTGGATTGCTGCTATGGTCTCATCCTCGTCCGCCCCTACCACCCAAGCGTTAAAGTCGTCGACGAATCCGATCGACCCTCCTTGGCCGTCGATCGACCTCTCGACTAGGTCGGCGTTGTAGAACACGTATAGTAGCGGCGGCAGTGGTGATCCCTGTGGAATTCCTGCATACTCGACCTCTGCCACCTCCGACTCGTACCTCTCAACTATCGGCTTCGGAACCCTCCTCGCCACTAGCCGATGTTCTAACAGTTTCGAGTGCATCCCGTTAAAGGCGCCTGTTACATCGAAGGAGATTTGGGTGTGCTGGGTACCGTGCGCTAGTGTGGTGGGGCTGGAGGAGTAGGAGCGGCCTGAGAACAAGCCGAAAGACGATTGGAAGCAGAGCAATGAATTTGCATCGACAGTGTGCGGGAGTGGTAGAGGAGTGAATGGGTGATTAAGGATTAAATTTGCATACCGTCCATCACTCGACACCTGCGCAGCGTCATCACCTCATTACTGTAACACTTCGAGTTCCAAATACGCTACGGTCGTGCTCTGTCCAAAGGTCCACCCATTTACTGCCTCTTGATAGTCACCAAGTACTGTGAGTAGAATACGATCTTGATTGTACAGGCAAGTCCTAGATGAGTAGTGATGAAGAGAGTTGGCTGTCCAGCCTGCAACTCAGGAATCATCGAGCGAATTGACAGAGGAAAGCCGCCGGACAGATTGCTGGTGGTGATGCAGACTTACGCAGCACAAAATCGACAATAGCACTCTCGTACAGTTGGTAATCGTGGTGCGTGGTAGCGCCACTATCCCAGATAGATGCATCGGGCTGCAAGAGCAATCGAGGGTATCCATCAACAACATCTTCCAACCCAACGAGATCTGCACTTTCCAAACGAAGAGAAGTGGACATTAGCTGGAATACAGACTCCCAAACGCCTCCTGCGGGTAAGAGACTGACGTATCTCAGCGCAAGGTGACGCAATGAATCAAGTTGGGACAAGAGTGCGCATAGATGTCGCTCTACCGTGACAACGGTCAGTTCCAATCTCTGTAATTTGCCCAAAGCCTGCGAAGCAAGAAGTCCCCCAAACAAATTCCTCGAAGCCAGCAACAATCCTTCAAATTGGCGTGAGCTGAGAGGTTGCTCAGGCATGGGTGCTGAAGGTTTGTGGTAAAGAAGAGTGTGCTGGTTTTGATCCCAGCTGGATTGGCGGAGTGCCAACCTAAGCTTCTTCAGATTCCTCCCACACTGTAGCACTCTTGACACAGCTTTGGAGACTGCGGTGTCTTCATCTGAGCGATCCAATCCTTCTGTATCTATGTGACACTCGAGCGATTCCAGATAAGAGAAATTGCTCTCCAAGCGGACCAGGTACCTGGTTACAGATTCCATATATCTACAGACCGCGACAGGACCACCAACACGATCTATCCAATCGTCGATGCCGACTGCTATGTGGTCTTGGGTGATCCATCGTGTCGTGGAGTTGTCACTCCAATCCAATAACCGGCGAAGATGTGTTGCACTCCAGAAAGCATGTCCGCGGGTTTGCAATACGACGTTTCGAATTGAATGCGCATGAAGCATGATCCCCTGCAAGGCAACAAACAATTGCAGGGCATCTATGTCTACATCGTCCTCATAGGCCGATTCCAATATCAATGCATCTCGGTGGAACTGAACTTGACGCCAGCGCTCTCCCCACCTATCGTGACCATATGTGGGGCAGTGGTAAAAGTCTGTGACATTCCGGAGCCGCTCGACGGCCGCTTCGAATTCCCGTAGCGTTTGGTGAGCGTGGGTAACGTTTTGTAGCTCAGAAATGTCACCAGGACTATGATGGATGGCCGAAGACATCGCGGACGCGAGCTGCGAAGTTCGCCGAGTGATCGCGTTGTAATCATCTTGGTATTCATCAAAGAGTGAACGACGCGAGTCGTCGGTCAATTGGTGCCAATCGTCTTGAGACATGATGCCTTCCAAAAATTCGATTTCATCAAAACCATCGTGAAGAACCATGGGTTCATACTCGTAGATGGTGGCTTGTTGCCATGTCCAGAAGTCATCCAGTTTCTTGAGGCCGCTCGTCCTTTGCAACTCGATATGCCTCACATGTATGGCTAAGTGTGGCTGACGAGAGATATTGTTGAGATTGTTCGTGCCATTCAAGTCGAAGTCGAAATACACTTTATGAAAAAGTATGGGGGTGACGCGTGCGCAAGACTCGTGGGACACGTACCGGAACTCCTTCAGACTTTCTTGTCCCAATCGGAGTAGAACGTCATGCAGAAGTTCCGCAGGGAGGCCGAAAAGTGAAGTCATGTTGTTTACGAGAGTGTACTGCATGGGCAAGAATATCTGAGCTTCCGGCCTGTGCTCATGGGAGACATGAGTTAGGATGAACAAGCGATTTGCACGGGAAAGTTTACCGAAGAGCCTGGAACTCAATGGCACGTGACAGAACCCTATCGCTAGACCATCGAACAGCAATTGCCTGTGAGCCATCACGAAAAACACGACACCAGCGAGTACTCTAATTATTGGAATTGACTTGATTTTCTGAACTTATACGGCTCCTAGAAGTGGCTTTCGGAGTGCTATCACGTCGGTCGCGTCGCCCAGCGCGGTTGTGCCGAAATGGCTATTCCATGGCCCTTAGGGACAGACTGGCCACTCGAACCCCGCGAGCATGCTACCGAACTTAGTTATAGAATAGACACGGGCGGTCGGAGGGACAGGAACGGCAAAATATGGAGTATGTAGAGAGGCGGAGCGAATGGAGTATTTTGGAAGTAAAGAGGCAAGCAAAGAGCGAGAAATAAAAAAGGCGAGAAGAAGTAAGACGGTAAGCGATTCGCGTGCCTGCGTCGAATTCAAAGGTCTTCCACTGTCTCTGGTGAATGAACCTTCGCAGGCTTCGTCTGTACTTGGGTTGGGGTGGGTGCCGGCCTTGCTAGTATCGTTACGGAAGGCATGCAGCGCATCTACAAGTGTGACGTCGTAAGATCCATGGTCGCATGTTTATGAGGTTACCCAGGGGGCATGGATCCACGGCGGGTTTTCTAGGAGCGGCCTGGTAGTAGTGTTCTTTAGCCTCCCAGTCACCGTGGCAGTCGTTGCATTTAGCGGCGACAGGTGTCTCTGGACGGTCTTTGCGTTGATCAAGGCCTTACGTGCTGGGTTATCGATCGGAAGTGCGAGCAGTTTAGTTGCGTGTGCTACAACATTCCTCGTCAGTCTTACCCTCGTAGCCTCAACATTTGCTTCGGCCTCGAGGATAGGTAGAGCAACCGCCTTCCAGGCCCTCAGAATAGCTCGGGCTCGAAGCCTCTGTACCTTTTCGAGTGCGTGTCATGAGTGGACTGTACCTCTCTTACCGGGACCGAACCACGCTGAGGCGGCGTAGTCGACTATAGGTAGAGCACAGCTTCGGAAAAGCTGCTTCATCTGTATCGATCGGACGCCTTCCATAGCTTGTAGCGATAGGCAGGCTTTAAACCCTTTTGCTGTGGCCTTCGAGATGTGCTCGTCCATCGTGAGTTTGGTATCTGGTGTAACCCCGAGGACCTTAACGCTCTGGCTTGGAGTGATCTCCGTGTCGCCAAAATGTAGATTAGAGGGATCGTTAAGAACTGTACTACAGTACAGTCACGTTGCTACATGTACAGTCAGTTACGAATCCGGTGTCCTAAGATAGGTATCAATTCAAGGCATATTCGTGCGGACGAAATTCAGGCGTGGGGTGACAAAAAAAACCTTGACACTCGGGACACCAGTTTCGCAAATTACTGTATGGAAACAAAACAAATTACATTTTCATCTACATATCCTAATAACGTTAGTATGTTTGCTTAAACCACACTTGCTACATCTGAGTGGTGGTCTCGTAGGAGTTCTTCTTAGTGGCCAAGCCTGCAAAACGGGGTCAATGTTTTCATCATCATTCTCTAGTTGCTCCTCCACTATAAGTCTCTGAGTACTGTCCTGACCATCCCGAACAGCCATTGATGAAGTCGTTCGAATGTGCTGTTTTTTTTGTGTTCTCTTTCGCTTTTAGTGCTAATTTCCAGCTCGAAGAGCAGCCACCTCAACCATCAAAAGTGCCTTCCCATGTACCACATTCTTAAAGCCTTTCAAAAGTTGTTAAAAGGGCTTATCACCTGATGAAGCTGATGATCTCCTTCTTTTACGATTCTCTAACAATACCAGCTGGCTTTGTCTCCTAATCTGAGGCAGAGTCTTTGGTGTTCAAGGGTTTCAAGAGGTCTGACTGCTTCTTGGTGATAGAGTAGCTTCGATGACAGGTTCAATGTTTTCTAGAACCCTCTCTAGGTTGAATGAAACTAGGCGAGTTACTCTAAAGCCAGATGAAATGGTTCCAACAGTCATAGTTTGTTAATGGGCTGTAAAGAATGCAGGAAGGAATTCTTCCTTCGTGATATGGTTAATGCCAAGCCTCATCTTATTCTCAATCTGAGAGCCGTATGCCTTCTTCAAAGGGCCAAAACAGCTCAAATCTAGAGGCTGAAGAATGTGAGATGTATGAGCAGGCATACATAAAGTCAGAATGCAGTTCTGAAGGCAGAAGTCTCTAAATTCGGATGTTGAATGGCTGCCGTGACCATCGAATATTAACAGCTTCCACTTGCCTTTACAATGCTTCGTATTTTTGTGGAAGTGCTGGATCCATTCGAGGCCAAGTCTGTCGCTGGTCTATCCATTGTCGCTAACAGCGATTCTCCAGGTTGTTAGAATGCTAGTGTTATACTAAGTTCATAGGTGAAGCTTGCCGTCAAAGATGATAAATAGTGGGATTGCCTATCCTTTCGCATTGAATACCTCGATCGCAGTAACCCACTCCCGTCTCCCCGGCTGTTTTGTCCTTGGCCTGCCCTTCCTATCTGATGATGTGATTACTTTTGAAGTTTAGATGACACCCATCTGGAAGCCAGTCTCATCGAAGTTGTAGATGTCCTCTTCCGCAACGCCATACTTTGCGATTATGTCTCCCACCAGTTTAAACCATGAGCTAATTAGCTTTGGATCCTCAAATTCTGCTCTTTAAATATTGAACTTCCGATTGTATAAACTTGAGAGCTCTAGATGGCGTTTTACAAAGTTGGCAACCCAGTTTATACCGACTGTTTGAGGGCGGGTCGGATTTTTGGTCTGAAGCATTGTATTGGCCATCTCTTCAACAATTGCGCGCTAGGGAGGGAATCCGTCGGCCAATAGCTGAAGGATCTTTCGAAGAAGGACTTCCTCTTCTTTATTAGAGAATTTTCGTGAGTTTGGTGTAGTTTCTTTACGTGGGAGGACTCCAAGGTGTCGTTCGCGGAAGATTGCAAAAGGAACGTCGTATGCGTTAGCTATAGCTCGAAGGGATGGTATTTGGTTACTAATATAGGCTTGAAGGGCTAAAGAAATACGTCCTTCTGTTCCAGAGGGCATTATAACCAGGCTTTGTTGTGTAACAAGAAGAAGAAGAAGACAGAAGACGCGTCACGTGCGCGTTTTGACCGGCCCGCTTGTGTGACCGGCTCGCTTGTGAGGTACGTTAGAAGCTGTACAGGCAGCAGCCTTGGCGACCCCGGCGGCTATTTTCGATTTAGACGAAAAAACAGACTATGCCATCGTATGTACTGTACAACAATACCGCCACAGTTTCTCGAGTCGTTCAAGCGCACAAAATGTCGCACACAGATGCCTCACACGATACGGCAGCCGCGAAGGTGTTTTGCATTTCCGAATTACTGCTCACGATTGCCGATCAACTAGACGCACCAAGCCTCTGGAGGCTGACACATGCGCGTCGCGCGTTCAAGAATCAGATCCTGAAAAGTCCAGATCTCCGACAAAGGCTGTACCTCGACTCCACTGAAGGAGGACTCCTTGTGTGGGAAGGATACCCAACTGAAAACTCGGTGTATTCGACTTTTCAGCCGGCACACTGCGAGGTGATCGATAAGATTGAAAGTGCGAAGATTCAAATGTGCAGGCCTGTACACTTCAACGATATACTTCCAAGTCTATGGCTGGGGTCGTGTCGTGAAAAACCAGACATTGTGTCCCTTGTGTGTGGCTATGGGCAAGAGGCATACTGCAATTGGTCCGGCATCACAGCGGAATTTGAATGTCTGGAGATGTTCATTACGCAGCCTAAGACGACAGGGGTGAAGCTGTGCAATCATGTGCACCTCGAGAACCCAGAGGGTGTAAGATTGCGTGATATATGGGAAGCTACCGGAGGACAGAAAACCAATCCAGAGGTTGGATGTGTCAATCTCAAGGTCTCCCTGGAAGATTGGATCAAACCTGTGATCTCAAACTCCGAGTCAACTCTGCTCAAGGAGATGGGCCACCACCCATCGGTCAGATTTCCGCGTCCAAATCGTCAAAAAAGAACCGAAGAACGGCTGGAGAGTATCTCGAACGAACGAATGATCGAGGCAGTGAAGAGTCATGAAGAGTACAACAGGTCAATTTCACGCCGTGCTCAAAGAGTGGTATCGGCGAGGGTTATGGGCAGTGACAGGGCATGTTGGTGCACAAAGCTGGCGGGGCGAGGCTCGACTTTGACTACGCAAAAGAGGGGTAGCAAATGGAGTGCTATTCGGAACGCACCATTGCAGCGGGGATGGCCATCGCGATTCGACAGCGAGGAAGACGATGATGAGGTGGTTGGAAGTCAAGACGAAGATGCTAGTGATGATGAGGACCAAGAGGACGATGCCCCATCGTAAGTGCTCGCAGATTCCGTCGCAGATTCCGTCTTCGAAGTTAGTACTATGGTTGAATTTGATTAGTTTTTGGTGGGGTTTTTGGTAGGTGCTGGTGCCTACATCGGGTTCATTCTAAGTCATGACTTAGCATACTTTGTACTCTTTTCACCTTTCTCACTTGGTAACGGATGAATGTAATAGCGTGTGACCTTGCACAAAGAGCCATGAAGATGACGCTAGAGTACTTAAAACTATGCTAACGTGCACCCTTATGACAAGAGACTCACCCTGTGTTGGGGCATGACAAAACTACCTAGGGCAGGATATGGAGTACGCTTCAGGTATGTGAAGCTCGTAGTCGTACTTGTAGCAACGCAGGCGTGTCCCGCCACAGCGTGCGTCTCTTGTCGAAGGGACGTACGTTAGTGGTCACGTATCTCTATAACATTTTCCTCCCCTCTAGTCCACCAGACTAGGAGTAGCCTAACTTTTAACCTGATCCCTTCCTCGTTGCAACAAGTAGGTTGTCGTTGGACCAAATGCATTAATAGAGAGCACGAGAGCATGACCTTAATCATGCAGTACAGGAAGACCATCTCGAATCTGAGACGGGTGAAATGCTCCAGATTTTGGCGCAACGAGTCAATTTGTGATGTCGTTGCACACAGTTCATCTGGCGAACTACATTTCACCCTGCACTCCCGAATTTTGAGCAGAGATTCACCTACACTCCCTTCTTCTCTTGAAAGTCTCTCATCGTCCGAAGTAACAGTACGTCCATTAGATCTACCTCGAGGATCTTATCCGTGGATTTTGAGCCTCCTTCGACTCGTTGAATTGATTCTTCACCCTCCAGCCACAAGAAATCCTTGCAATTATCCACGCACATGGAAAGCCGGTTCTCAACCCTACGTGGCTTTGCAAGATCTAAATCTTCGGGCATTGGATTTCTAGCGGCAATTGCTATTGACCCTGTAAAAAGGATCCTTAAGGAAGCCTACCACTTCACGCCTACTCTATCTGGCTTCATAAAAATAGCACAAATGTCGGTGATCCAGAAAGCTGTCATAGGCGCAAGAGACGTTGAAGGCATACAGTCTGCCGACCTTTTTGACGAGATGCGAATGCGATTCTTGATTAACGGAGTGTGATCGCCGTTTAGCTGGGCTAGTCAGTTACGGGTGTACGGGAAAAAAGTGCGCGATTCGACGACATGTCTAGGATACATATCCTAGTCAGATGATGGCCTCTCTGTCTCTCACAAAGACGTACGTCATCTAGACATGGGTGCACTGCGGGACTTTGTTCGCGATCAGCTAGAGAAGGCACAGGCACAGCTCGAGAAGCTACTACTTGTCCATCCCCAGGAGACGCGCGAAGACCTAGATATCCGATTCTGGATTCATCGTGTCGTTGACGACCCCACCAAAAATCGCAAGGGGTGGAGCTTCCTACGCCATCCTCAGAATCTTTAGAGTGCGCTGCCAGACTGGGAGATGTGGCTACTTAAGAGGACGCTTGAGAATCCATGGCTTAAGGTGGAATTCATACAGCCAGAACGCATCACAGCAGAAACAAGATGAACCAGAAAGTCTGTCAAGATTACCTTCCTTCAGTGGATGGATTCTTCGAGCGAACACTTCTGCTCATACATCTGACTGCAGGACAACCAGCACGTGGCAGCAGGATATTAAGTTTACGGCATGACAATACTGCGAAAGGCCACCACCGGAATAAATTCTTCCAGGGTGGAATGGTCAGCACGCTGAATGGCACGTTCCGCGCTTCTAAGTGTCCTGTAGTGATTGACAAGGAGCAGCCTCCAGCGACAGTGTGGTGTAGAGCTCCGCAACGCACAGCCTTTTCATGATACGCAGCCACTCTCCACTCACTGCTCAGTAAAGTTTACCTCTGCCCCGAGGATCACGTCGATGGCAGCCCTTTAATCAATGTCAAATCGATACAACATAATGTTCAGCATCATGATGGTGCAGGACGTGTGACGCTACAAGTAACGTCACAGCAGACAGATAGTCATGTACCAAGCGGCCGAATGCCGGAGATGGCGGTGGGGACGTTGCTGGTGAAGCTACAATTTAGAAGTATTGCGGTCAGTGCAAAGGATGACTGCCCAGTATCAGGCGCTGGATTTGTTCACCCGTTCACATGTCAAACGGATCCTGCACTCTCCGTTGTAGCAAACGATGCGACCAACGCCCGAAGTATGATTAAAGCAGATCGTATCATCTCGATCGCATCGTAGCTTTTTGACGTCCACCGTTCGTGTATCCCCGGTCAGCTCTGAGTCCTCCTTCAGGTTCTCCACACGGATTCGATAGCACGTGGCCCCGCGTCCGGATCTTGCTGCGTCACCAGAACAATCGCTCGACCATGAGAACTGCAGATCTATAGCCGATGTTTGTACACGTATACAGTCTCCTTGTTCCAAAGCCTTGCAAATCTGCTCCCCCTTTTCAAGGAAGCTCGAGTACGTATTCCGGGTGCTCCGAATTGAAACTGACACTAATGAAGACGATGTATCTGTTCGTAAAGTTGCGGTCGAATTTGTACCGCACAACGTATAGCCATTATCGGTCCTCTTTGGGGACAAAGTGTCCTCCACAGGCAGAAGCGGTGGTATCGCCAGCTGCTGCGGTACGATAGTCGAATGAGATGACCAGGGTTCATATAAGGCGACCACACTCTCGTTCGGTGGTGCATAGTGACCGATTTCCCCCCTCAGTGCTTTTACCGTTGTTTCCTCCACAGCTCGATTGAATCGGTTCACGATAGGGAGCAGCCTTTGGATCATCTCCGGGTTGAGACTAGACTGTGGGGGCAATGTCCATCTGTCGTAGATCTTGCCATGCGTTCGTGGCGCAACAAACTTCCCATGAGTCTCAAGAAACAAATTGCACAGATAACAAGCACTCTTGCTCGCACAAATGGCTCGAGGAGGCAGTTGATAAGGTCTTTGCTCGTAGAAGAACAAGATCTGGATCTCTGCGTGAACCTTCCACGTCGTAAATCGGCTGAGGACGCGACTGTGATACTTTGCCCTTGTCTTCTCATACAATGACTTTGACTGCTCTTGAGAAACTTTGCTCGCACTTCTCGACCAAATAGCTTCAAAATCCCGTAGGGCATCGGTAAGTAGGCCGTTGTCTAGAAGCAAGCTTGGTGGTTCAATTGACCACACAGTGATACGTTCGAAGAGCGAGTGTCTTTTTGTTCTTACAGCCTCGGCCAAACTTTTTGCGATGGCGCGATAATGGCCCAGTTTCGCGATAGCTTTGGGAAGATAGCCTTCTAGACTCAGGTCCACAAGGCGTGACTGTTTCAAAACTCTGACTAGAGTTTGCATGTCAAAACGAAATGCCAGTGATAGGATCTCCTTCAGGTATCGGAGCAATGTGTCCGTACCGGTACTGTTTTCCAATCTTTCGAATATGTCTTTGAGCTCATCGCATTGCTTGTACATATTGATCGCTCCGGTAGCGTTTCTCGAAGCTCCGGCTGACAATTCGAGCCTGGATGGCGACAACGCTCCCGTAAGAAGCAGTGGCATTTTCGGTTTATTCTTAGTTTTGTGGGTCCTTTCAGCATGCTTAGACCTCAGCCTAGAAAGAATGCGAGCGAAGCACATCAGCGTGATCTGCTCAAATAGCAGTTCGTCGGCGGTGTCTTGCGAGATATCTGCTCAGAATATCAGCGAAGAGTCCGAACTACGATTTTCTCGAACATACCACTTGTTGCAGCTCGCATCATTGTATCTGCAACTGCTTGGAGTTGTTGCACGATCTCTGATAGGCAGCCAGTGTTGGTGGCAACCCGGAAAGTCATCCCTGCCCTGTCTTGATCTTCTTCCATGCAAACTGCCGTCACCCCGTTTGGATCGTCTTTCGTCGATGATATGAAAGCGAAATATTCGACGAGTTGCGTTTCTCGGCTCAGACTCAGAGTATTATGGCCATCGTTGGTGCCATGTGTGCTGTCCCGCGGAATAGCTGGTTGCTCTTTCAGACAGAGAAGTAACGCCGCATTTTGTGCGGCACGGCATCTGGCTTGCGTATACTCGTTCATTCTATGACAGTATTTCGCGGGCCTCAAACTGCGTCTGGGATCATTTTCTGCGGGCTCATCTGGTATCAATCCTACATGAGTTTCACGACAGAGCTGAGCTGATGCATGGGTAGCTCAGGTGGGGTGGCGCGCCTTGCATGAGAGCTGGCTAGCGACATGAGATGAAACACGCGGAGATCACAAGGCGCACCAAAGACTCTTTCCTTCCCATCATGTTGATTTTTTCAGCTTTTCGACCCAACCAGACTGGTCAGCGGTGACCGTATTGATTGATACGGGGGAGTTACTTACGTGCGTGGATAAGATTGGAAGCCTGTTCGGAGGTAAAAGTCCCGTACAGACGTTTTGTGTGTTATCCCGGCAGAGCTTGTTCGAGTTTTCACGCGTATTAGCTAAGGAAACCTCCGAAGTTGAAGAGAACCAAGTCGCTCTTCTAGTCTCTTCTTCAGCCCATTGTATGTTACGTTAGCATCGTTTGTTGACTCGATCACTCGTTGCTCTTGAGCCTTCTGCTAGTATGGTGTTGCTAGTGTGGTGTTTCGCTGCCGTGCGACCATAGAGCGAGCACATCACCCGCGCAGAGTCCAGGGACTCTGCCGCCGCCGATGGTAGCAACTCTGTCTTAGACGGGAAACCGAGCATACCAGGGTCGTTTTCATCCAGTGTGAAATCAATGAGTTTACTTGGTCCTTCAGCCAGTATTGTTGCTAGCGGGCTTGACTAGTACACTATGTCCACAGCAGTAGAACGCCATAGTGTTACCCGGTGTCGTGCGTTAAATCAGCTCGTTTCACTTCTTCAAGATTACCTTCAGAGTCGATTCAGCGCTAATACATATGGTGATTCCGTTGACTTCATCTCTCCGCAACGCCTTAAACATGACCTCGATATCACGTTCAGGGTCCCCGGGGTTGTCGAGAGGGCTCTCTATTGACAACGCTCGCTTTGCTAAAGGCATGGTATATCTCGGAGAAAACGATCATAGATTTCTCTCGAAATTTGCGACAAGCAGTATAAACCTTCAACTGAACGTTCACGGAGACAGTTCTTCAAGCTAACAAATCGGACCATGGTTCCTTCTACGGCCTGGCGAGCTATCTTGGCGAGCTCTTTCAGGATTTAGGATTTACAATCTCAAACTCTTCCATGGGGCAGCGTTCACAACTACAGAACTATCTCGACCGCATCTTCGAGATATCTCATTCCTCTAATCAATTCATACTGTCTCCCAAAACGGTTCTTAGGGTATTCGATATGCTTGAATGTCTATAACTATCCTATAGGGGTGACTTTCAGATTTTTATAAGTTACGTTACGTCTTCCAGATATCTAAGGGCCTCCATCTACTCGAACAATATCAAAAGCTAACATTCGAGGTCGAAATTAACGATCTAGAAGAACCAGCTTGTAAATGACATATTAAAGAAGCCCTAAGCGCATAGGTATCATCCCCTAACAAGGTTTCCGTCATCTAACTTAAGAGCTTATGCCAAAATTATGTAGATACTATTTCTTTATTACGCTATTAATTAGCTTCAATTAATTTTTGTCCTACTATATTCTATGCCTCGGGCTCTTGTGAGGATGTAGT
>Ga0265798_10001336_pt1 | contig 38491 bp, 32 predicted proteins | sample P3T30metagenome_FD_192430 | JGI IMG/M metagenome (GOLD analysis project Ga0265798, IMG submission 192430) | Plant litter microbial communities from East Loma Ridge, Irvine, California - P3 T30 | ecosystem: Environmental > Terrestrial > Plant litter > Unclassified | place: USA: California...
CGGGTCCTCGCGGGCCCGCCGTGCCCTCCCCGGCACGAGACGACTCTCCGAACCTCCCGCTTGGGAGGATGAACCGGGCGCCATGCCCGGATATCAGAACATTGGAGTCTCCTCGTGAGGAAACTGACTTTCGCTTTCGCGGTTCTCGCCTCGATCGGCGGCGCCGCTCTCGTCCAGCCGGCCAGCGCCGCCCCCGGCCTGCCCTCGGGGATCTCCGCACCTGAAACCGTCACGCAGGTCCGCATGCACCCGGTGGAGCGGCGGATGATGCACCGGCGCATGGAGCGCCGGATGATGCACCGGCACATGCACCGCAAGATGATGCATCGCCGGATGATGCGCCGCATGTGATCGCGACGGGCGGGGCCTTCGGGCCCCGCTTTCATGTCCGGCGCGCGTTCGCGTCGGGAGCGCGTTTCCGGCGTTGCTCCACACCCCGCGGATTCCTATCTCGTCACCTGAGAATCGCGCAGTCAGGCGGCCGAAGCGGCAGCCGGCCGATCCGGGAGACCACGATGCCCCCCTCGAACCGACTGTTCGACGACCTCGCCCGCCTGATGACCGACGCGGCCGGCGCCGCCCAGGGCGTGCGCCGCGAGGCCGAGACCGTGGTCAAGGCGCAGGCCGAGCGCCTCGTGCGCGACCTCGACATCGCCTCCCGCGAGGAGCTCGACGTGCTGCGCGACCTCGTGACCAACCTGCGGGCGCAGAACGACGCGCTCACCGCCCGGGTGACCGCCCTCGAGGCCAAATCCGGCACCGCCGCGGCCGGCGTGGCGGGGCTCAGCGAGGCGATCTGAGTCCGCACGGCAACGCTTCTGGCTTTTGCACAGGAAGCGCAGCCGACGATTTCGTTTCCTGTTCACCGAGCGTGACCTGCACTTTGTGTCGCGAGTCACGGCCGGTCTATAGTCAGGCATAGGGTGATTCGACGGCTGCCAGGCGATGTCCGCAGCGCTTTGACAGTCGATCGCGTCACCCCGGCCCGTCTCTGACGGTCGTAGCAAGTTCTCGGAGTGTTCTCACACTCCTTCTCGCGTCCCCGTCACGTCGGGCTGGATCGATTCCGGGCCGTCCCTTTGGATCGTCATGCCGCTTCTCCACGTCGACTTCCACGACCCTGACCGGAACGAGCATCCGCTCGACGTCGTCGAGCGTCTGGCGTCCCTGCGCGACTGGATCTTCGACCGGGCCGAGACCGACGAGATGTCGATCACCAGCCCCGGCCGGTGGACCGACTACCATGTGGCGTTCACCTGGATCGAGGATGTCGAGGCCCTGCACGTGGCCTGCGCCTTCGACCTCAAGGTGCCGGAGCGTCAGCGCACCGAGGTGTTGCGCCTGATCGCGATGATCAACGAGCAGCTCTGGATCGGCCATTTCGATCTATGGTCGAGCGACAGCGTGGTGATGTTCCGGCACGCGCTGCTGCTGGCGGGCGGCGCGGTGCCGACCCACCCGCAATGCTCCACCATGATGAAGACCGCCGTGGACGCCTGCGAGCGCTACTTCCAGGCGTTCCAGTTCGTGCTCTGGGCCGGCAAGAGCGCCCGCGAGGCGCTGGACGCCGTGCTGTTCGAGACCGAAGGCGAGGCGTGACGGCCGCCCCCGACGCCGCGCGGATGCCGCCCTCCCTGGTCCTGGCCGGGGCCGGCAAGATGGGCGGGGCGATGCTGGCGGGCTGGCTCGAATCCGGCCTCGATCCCCACGCCACCACCATCATCGACCCGGTGCCGTCCCGCGAGATCGCCGAGCTGTGCAGCGCGCGCGGGATCCGGCTGAACCCGGCGGAGGCCGAGCCCGGCGCCGTGCTGGTGCTGGCGATCAAGCCGCAGGGCCTGGAGGCGGCGGCCCCCGGCCTCGACCGGCTGATCGGCCGCGACACGCTGCTGGTGTCGATCCTGGCGGGCAAGACCGTCGCGGATCTGCGCGCCCGGCTGCCCCGGGCCCGGGCCGTGGTGCGGGCCATGCCGAACCTCCCGGCCAGCATCGGCCGGGGCGCCACCGGCGCCTGCGCGAGCCCGGAGGTGACGCCGGCCCAGCGCGACGCGGCCGACGCGCTGTTCTCCGCCAACGGCGCGGTGGCGTGGCTCGCCGACGAGGCCCAGATCGACGCCGTGACCGCCGTGTCGGGCTCCGGGCCGGCCTACGTGTTCCTGCTGGTGGAGGCCCTGGCCGAGGCCGGGATCGCCGCCGGGCTCGATCCGGACGTGGCCCGGACCCTGGCGCGGGCCACGGTCTCGGGCGCCGGGGCGCTCCTCGACGCCAGCCCGGCCGAGGCGGCCGAGCTGCGCCGCAACGTCACCTCCCCGGGCGGCACCACGGCCGCGGCCCTCGACGTGCTGATGCGGCCGGACGGCCTGGCGCCGCTGATGCGCGAGGCCGTGGCGGCGGCCCGGCGCCGGGCTGCCGAGCTCGCCGGCTGACATCCGTGCGGCATCGCCGCGCGACGGCCCTGCCCATCGCCGCCGCCGTGCCTAGATAGGGGCTCGACGACCGACAGGAGCGGGCGACAGACCCATGACCGAGACCAGAGCCCCGTCGAAGCGTACCCGCAAGGGCGCGAGCACCCCGCAGGATGGCGCGGCCCCGGACCAGGCCAGCCAGGCCGGCACGGCGCCGGAGACCTCCGCACAGCCCGAATCGGCGCATCCCGAATCGGCGCAGTCCGGCTCCGCGCCGAAGCCGTCGCCCCGCGAGGCGGCGGTCGAGGCGCTGATGCGGCTCGCCGCCGACCAGCCGTGGAATGACATCGAGATCGGCGACATCGCCCGGGAGGCGGGTCTGACGCTTGCGGAACTGCGCGACCTGTTCCCGTCGAAGGGTGCGGTGCTCGGCGGCCTGACCCGGATCATCGACCGCAAGGTCCTGGAGGGCGACAGCGCCGGCCTCGAGGAGGAGCCGACCCGCGAGCGCCTGTTCGACGTGCTGATGCGCCGGCTCGACGCGATGACCCCCTACAAGCCGGCGCTCCGCCGGATCGCCTACGCGCTGCGCGGCGAGCCGCTGTCGATGCTGGCGCTCAACAGCGTTATGCTGAACTCGCACCGCTACATGCTGGCGGCGGCCGGGATCGACACCGAGGGGCCGCTGGGCCAGCTCAAGCTCCAGGGCGTTGTGATCGCGTTCGCCCGCGTCACCCAGGTCTGGCTCGACGACGAGGATCCCGCGCTCGCCCGGACGATGGCCAAGCTCGACAAGGAGATCCGCAACGGCGAGCGCCTCATGGAGCGCGCCGAGGATGCCCGACGGCTGACCGCGCCGTTGCGCGCGCTCGGCCGGTCCCTCCTCGACCGGCGTCCCAGCGCCCGGCGCGCGCCGGACGGCGACGAGACGGATCCCGCGGCGGCGATCTAGCGCCGCGTTGGGCGGGACGTCGCAGAGCGACGCCCCGACCTTGCGGGTTTTCATATCGCCCGTGAAAGGCGGAACGCACGCTCCTTCCCTTGCGGGGATGGGCAAGCGCCTCTTTGCAAGCGCTTGCCGCCGGACGCGCTGTACGAAGCCACGCGCGCCGCGTGCTGTGGTGCGTGCGACCAGCGCCTCCACCTCGGGATGGGGTGGAGGGAGGGAATCACCCGACAGCGGAACGAGCGCCCTGCGGCAGGCCGCGCGCCCGCCTCAGGCCGCCTGGATGCCCCGCAGGAAGCCGTCGACCTCCTGGCGGACCTTCTGGGATTGCGAGGCCAGCTGGGACGCCGCGTGCAGCACCTGGGTGGCGGCGCTGCCGGTCTCCCCGGAGGAGGCCAGCACCTGGGCCACGTTGGACGAGACGTCGCGGGTGCCGCGGGCGGCCTCGCCGGCGTTGCGCGAGATCTCGCTCGTCGCCGCCGTCTGCTGCACCACCGTCGAGGCGATCGAGCCGCTGATCTCGTTCACCGCCGCGATCGTGCGGGCGATCTGCTCGATCGCGGCGGCAGCCTGATGGGTGGCCGCCTGGATCGCCGCGATCTGGCCGCCGATCTCCTCGGTGGCCTTGGCGGTCTGCCCGGCCAGTTCCTTCACCTCGGCGGCGACCACGGCGAAGCCGCGGCCGGCCTCGCCGGCGCGGGCCGCCTCGATCGTGGCGTTCAAGGCCAGCAGGTTGGTCTGGCCGGCGATCCCCGAGATCGTCGTGACCGCGGCGCCGATCTGCTCGGAGGCGAGCCGCAGGCTGGCCATGGCGGTGTTGGTGGCCTCGGCCTCGTGGGCCGCGTGGCCCGCGACCTCGTTCGAGCGGATCACCTGCCGCTCGATCTCCTGCAGCGACGCGACCATCTGCTCGGCGGCGGCCGCCACGGTCTGGACGTTGGTGGAGGCCTGCTCGGCGGCGGCGCTGGAGGCCACCGCCTGGGTGTTGGTGTCGTCGGCGACCTGGGTCATCGAGCGCGCCGTGGCATCGAGTTCCGTGGCGGCCCCGGTGACGACCTCGAGCGAGGCGGCGACGTTCTGCTGGAAGGCGCGGACCAGCTGGTCGACCCGCTCGGCCCGGCTCAGGCGGGTCGCCTGCTCGGCGGCCTGGGCAGCTTCCAACTCGGCGCGGACGATGGCGTTCTGGCGGAACACGTCCACCGCCTTGGCCATCTCCCGCATCTCGTCGCGGACCTCTGGCAACGGCACGACCACGCTGGTGTCGCCCTCGGCCAGGCGCTTCATCGCGCCGGTCATGCCGGTGATCGGCCGGATGATGCTGCGGCCGATCAGGAAAGCCAGGACGCCGCCGAGCACCACGGTCAAGCTCACCAGTCCGATCTGGACCCGCCGGACCCGCGCCTCCAAAGCGTCCGTAGACTCGGTGAGTTCGGCGACGACGGCCAGGATCTTGTCGCGCACCGTTGTGGCCATCTGTTCGATCCGGTCCGTGCGCGGCTTGATCCCGGTCTCCAGCGCCGCCCTCGAACCGGCGGCGGCCTTGTCGTAGTCCCGGATGTTGGCGGCATAGGCTTCCAGCGTGTCGGCGAGTACCTTGGCCGGCTGCGCGAAGGCCGCGCCGCCTTCGCTGGCCCCGAAGCTGTCCAGGGCGGCGCGGACCTGTGTGATGCTGACCGGGAACGCGACCCGATCCTCCTCCTGCATCCGGAGTGTGAAGCGCGCGGCGGTAAGCCGGGCGCGCAGGATGGCGTTCTCGACGGACTGGGCCCGGAACAGCAGGGCCTCGCCGGACTGCGCCCGCACGGCGGAGATCAGGACTTCGAGCGCCCGGGAGAGTTCGTCGCCGGCCTTGAACATGGCGAGCTTGGCTTTGCCCAGGTCGACGGAGGCCACGGCGAGGCGCTCCAGCTCCGGCTTCAGGGCCCGGGCATCGTCACGCATATCCTGGTAGATCTTGCGCCGGTCCTGATTGACGGCGCGCCCGAGATGCAGGTCGCTCCGCTCCTCGATCTTGCGCCGCGCCTCCTCCATCCCGGCGATTTGCACAGGATCGGGATTGAGACGGAACGTTTCGGCCGCCGCCGTCAGGCTGGTGGCCAGGGTGCTGATCGTCAGGACCGACCGCGTGCCCCACTCGAATCGGGACCGCAGCGCGTAATGTTCGTTGAGAACACTCTGTTGATAGAGTGAAAACCCACCGATACCGGCTGCGATCAGCACGAGCATGGCGAAGCCGGCGTAGAGCCGGTGGCGAATTCCCAGTTTCACGGACGTACAACTCTCTTGTCAGCGCCAAAAATCGGCACGGAGCCCTTTAAATACAGACCGATGACACAGTTGTGTCGTTCTTGATTTACACACTCGAACTATAGATCTTGAACTATGGCCTGAGATGAGTCGCGAAATCAATGCCGACTCAAATCATATCGATTTTATGACGCGCAAATGAATGCTCTCGTCGGGTAGACCGCCCGATCGGGACGATGAAGATCGCAAACCGCAGACACGCCGCGCGGATCGCAAAATCCCGTTCGCACGGCGCTGCAGGCGCTTGTTTCCGAAAGCCGGCGGCCATCATTCGGGACGAGGCTTGAGCGACACGAACGGCAGAGGCCGGCTTTCACACCACTGTGCCGCGTCCTGTCCGAACGCCTTCGGGCCGCGCGAATCGGCCCCGCCGTCATCCCGAACGTCGCGACGCGTCCGGCGATCCTCCAGCGCAGGGCATGGGGCGATTCGCCCGCCTTCGACCGGCGACGGCAACCCGGCGCGGTCAGGCCGCGCGGTCGGCCAGCGCCTCGCGCATCAGGCTCGCGACCATCCCGTCCTGGAACTGCTCGCGCTGGATGAACAGGGCATCCGGAACCAGCACCGAGGCTTCCTGCGCCGGCGGATCGATCGGGTCGCTGGACAGGACGATGCGCAGGCCCGGGCGCAGGGCCCGCGCCTCGACCGCGAGCTGCGCGCAGCACAGGCCGCCGCCCTGCAGGGCCGCATCCACCACCATTACGTCCACGGGGAGCCCGAGGGCCAGCACCGTCATGGCGTCGACGCCGCGGTCGCAGGCGGTCACCTGATAGCCCAGCATCCGGATCTCGGTGGAGATCTCGTCGCGCCACCGCTTATGGCGGCCGACGACCAGCACTTGGATCCGGTAGCAGACGCCCTGGGGCAGCCTGCCGGAGGCCGTCTCGACGTCGGTTGTGGGCATCGTCCGCACTCGACCTCGCTCTGGCATTGCGATGCACCATGCTATGCCGGGAACCGAGCCCCGCGCAAGTCTGCCGCCGCGAAGACGCCGCATTCGGCGGCGGCACTGCCCAAAGCGCGTGCAGCCTCGCGCTTAGGCAGCAGCCCCGGGCGGCGGCGTGCGGTTGACGGCGCCGGGGTCGCGCGGGCAACACCGGGCCGCCGCGGGACGCCCCGCGCGCTGCCGGAGCTTTGAGTCGATGTCGTCCGCGAAATCCCCGCCCGTCTCTCCGCTGGCGCCGCGCGCGGTGCCGGAGCTGCCGCCGCTCCCGGGCGTGCGGATCGCCACCGCGCAGGCCGGCATCCGCTACAGCGGCCGGACCGACGTGCTCTACGTCGACCTCGCCGCCGGAACCCGCGCGGCCGGCGTGTTCACCCGCTCGAAATGCCCGTCGGCGCCGGTGGATTGGTGCCGCGAGGCCCTGGCCCACGGACCGGCCCGGGCCCTGGTGGTCAATTCGGGCAACGCCAACGCGTTCACGGGCCGGCTCGGCCGGGAGGCGGTGGCCAAGACCGTCCAGATCGCCGCGCAGGCGGCCGGCTGCGGCGACCGGGAGGTCTACGTCGCCTCCACGGGCGTGATCGGCGAGCCGCTGCCGGCCGAGCGCTTCGAGGGCGTGCTGGCCGACTGCGCCGCCCGCGCCACGGACGGCCCGGCCGCCTGGGCCGAGGCCGCCCGGGCGATCATGACCACCGACACCTTCCCCAAGCTCGCGACCCGGACCGCCGAGATCGCGGGCGTGCGCGTCACCATCAACGGCATCGCCAAGGGCGCGGGCATGATCGCCCCCGACATGGCGACCATGCTGGCCTTCGTGTTCACCGACGCCGCCCTGCCGCAGGCCGCCCTCCAGGCGCTGCTGAGCGCGGGCACCAGGACCAGCTTCAACTGCGTGACGGTGGACGGCGACACCTCGACCTCCGACACCCTGCTGCTGTTCTCCACCGCCCAGGCCGGCAACGCCGAGATCGCCGACGCGGCCGACCCGCGGCTGGCCGGCTTCAAGGCGGCGCTCGACGGCCTGCTGATCGAGCTGGCCCAGCTCGTCGCCAAGGACGGCGAGGGCGCGCGCAAGTTCGTCACCGTGCGGGTCACGGGCGCCGAGAGCGACGCCTCCGCGCACAAGATCGCCATGTCGATCGCCAACTCGCCGCTGGTGAAGACCGCGGTGGCCGGCGAGGACGCCAATTGGGGCCGGGTGGTGATGGCGGTGGGCAAGGCCGGCGAGCCCGCCGACCGGGACCGGCTCGCGATCTGGTTCGGCGACGTGCGCGTGGCCGTCCAGGGCGCCCGGGACCCGGATTACAGCGAGGACGCCGCCAGCGCGGTGATGCGCGAGCCCGAGATCGGGATCCGGGTCGATCTCGGGTTGGGCGAGGGCCAGGCCCGCGTCTGGACCTGCGACCTGACCAAGGCCTACATCGAGATCAACGGGGATTACCGCTCGTGAGGGCCGGCCTCGCCGGCCTTCTCCTGCTCGCCCTGCTGCCCGCCCGGGCGCACGCCGACGATGACGCGTGCAAGCGCCGCATCAGCGTCGTCGGGCACGCCGCGGAGGCGCGGGCACCGGACTTCGCCGAGGTCACGGTCGGGATCGAGGCGCGGGGCGCGACCCCGGCGGCGGCCCTCGACGCCGCCTCGAAGGCGGTAACCGGCGTCTCGGCGCAGGCGCGGGCGCTCGGCGTGCCGCCCGCCGACATCGGCACCGCCGCGGTGACGCTCCAGGCCGGCGCGCGCTCCGTAACCCGGCCGGGCGGCCTCGTCACCGAGGAGCCCGACGGCTACCGCGCCGGCAACACCGTGACCGTGCGCCTCGCCGACATGGACCGCCTCGGCGACCTGCTGCGCCAGGCGCTCGATGCGGGCGCGAACCGGATCGACGGGGTGAGCTTCGGCCTGCGCGAGCCCGACAAGGCCGAGGCGGCCCTCCAGATCGCCGCCGCGCGCGATGCCCGGACCCGGGCCGAGGCGCTGGCCGAGGCGCTCGGCGCCAAGCTCGGGCCGGTCTGCGTGCTCACCACCACGGGGGGCGCGGTCCCGCCGCCGCCGGCCTTCAGCCGCGCCCTGGCGGTGCCGATGGCGGCAAAGGGCCGGCGCGTCCCGATCGAGGCCGGCACGATCCAGCTCTCCTCCGAGGTCTCGGCCACCTTCGCGGTGGCGCCGTGAGCGGGCCCGGGACGCCCGCCCTGCGCCTGTTGCTGGTGGTCGCGGTGGCGCTGGTCGACGTCGACGGCCGGATCCTGGTGAGCGAGCGCCCGGCGGGCAAGCAGCTCGCCGGCCTGTGGGAGTTCCCCGGCGGCAAGGTCGAGGCCGGCGAGCGCCCGGAGGAGACCCTGATCCGGGAGCTGTCCGAGGAACTCGGCATCCGGGTCGAGGAGCCGTGCCTGGCGCCCCTGACCTTCGCCAGCCACGCCTATCCGGACTTCCACCTGCTGATGCCGCTCTACGTCTGCCGGCGCTGGTCGGGCACGCCGCGCCCGATGGAGGGCCAGGCGCTCAAATGGGTCCGCCCGAAGGCCCTGCGCGACCTCGCCATGCCCCCGGCCGACACGCCGCTGATCCCGTTCCTGGTGGAGCTGCTGGGGAGCTGAGGCGGACGAAAGCCGTCCTTTCGAGCGCGGAAGAAGGTACGTGCGCCTTCCCTCCCCCCTCTGCGGGGGAGGGTGGCCCCCGAAGGGGGTCGGGAGAGGGGAGCGACGGTGCAGAACAGGGCTTTGCCCGTCATGCCGGTCGCGCCCTCTGCTGAATCCGGGCTCCCCTCTCCCGACCCGGCCTGACGGCCGGCCCACCCTCCCCCGCAGAGGGGGGAGGGAGAGGTGCCCGGGGTTGGCCTGAGCGCTCATCCGGCAGCGAGTCGGAACATCTCGGCCCGCCGACCTCCAAAACCTCACAGCGCCAGAATCCCCTCCACCACCTCCTGCACGGCGAGCGCTTCCGCGAGGGTGGCGAGATGGTGGGGTTCGCCGCGGGTCATGCGGGCGACGCCGTCGAGCTGGCGGCGCAGCGCGATCGGGCGAACCTCCGCGTTGGGCAGCGCGTCGGGGGCCGGGATGAAGGTCCCGTCCGGGGCGCGGCGCTCGGCGATGGCCCAGTCGCGCAGGCGGATCGCGCCGGCATCGCCTTCGAGCGTCCAGGTGTTGCGGTCGTCCTCCGCGACCCCGCCGACCCGGCCGGTGAGCGTGACCGGGACGTCGCCCGCCGTGAGCGTCACGTCGATCGCCCGTTCGGAGCGGCCGGGTTCCGGGAACGAGACCGTGCCGGCGAGCCCGTGGAGCGGCCCGCACAGGCGGTGGCTGAGGAACAGGAAGTGCGAGACCACCTCGCGGGTGAAGCCGCCCTCGGCCCGGGCGTCGAGCCAGCGCGCCGCGTCGGCCTGCCAGGGGCGCGGCCAGCGGGCGAAGGCCACCGCGATGGTGAGCCGCCGGGGCGTCCCGACCGCGCCGTCGGCGATCCAGCGCTGCAGCGCCGCCACGCCGGGCGAGGAGGCGAACGGGAAGTTCACCGCCCCGGCCGCCCCCGCGGACGCCACGAAGGCGCGGGCCTCGGCGAGGTCGACCGCCAGGGGCTTCTCGCAGAACACGGTCCGGCCGGCGGCCAGCGCGGCCCGGGCGTAGCCGAGATGCGAGGCCGGCGGCGAGGCGACGTACACGCAGGCGCTCGCCGCCACGACCGCGGCGGCGTCGGCGACCCGCGGCACCGCCGGGAAGGCCGCGCCGACCCGGGCCAGGGCCTCCGGCGACGGATCCCACAGGGCGGCGACCCGAACCGGCGAATCCGGCGCCCCGTGGAGGGCGGCGATCAGGCGCTCGCCCATGATGCCCGCGCCGATGATCCCGAGGGCGAGCGGCGCGTCGGTCGTGGTCATTCCTGGTCCCTGTGCTGGTGACGGCGCCCGGTCAGATCCGGCCCTGCCGGGCGTCGAGGCTGAACGGGCCGGCCCCGAAGGCCGCGACCTGAAGCAAGCCGCCCGCCACGGCGAGGTTCTTCAGGAAATGGAACATCTGGTTCGGGTCTGCCAGCGCCGTGTGGAAGGTCAGGGCGGTGGCCACCGCGAACCCGGCGAGCCCGAGGGCGACGAGCCGGGTCCGGTAGCCGAGGATCAGCAGCAGGCCGCCCAGGACCTCCACCAGGGCGGCGGCCGCGAACGAGACCTCCGGCAGCGGCAGGCCGGCGGCCCGGATGGTGGCGAGCGTCGCCTCCGGGGCGGCGAGCTTGCCGACCCCGCTCACCAGGAACAGGGCGCTCATCAGGAGCCGGCCGGATACCGGCAAGAGGGCGGCGACGGCGGCGGCGGGGGCGATCGGGGAAGCCATGGCGATACTCCGGTTCAAGGTGGGGACGTTGGCGCGGATCAGGCCGCGCCCGGTCGGGCGAGGCCGCGGATCCAGTCCGCCGCGAGGCCGACATCGGCCTGGGACAGGCCGTGGCCGACCGGCACGACCCGGTGCGCCACCGCGGCGCCGGCCGCTGTGAGCTGGTGGGCCAGCCGGCCGGCGTTCTCGGCGGGGACGATCGGATCCATCGCCCCGGAGAGCATCAGCACCGGCTTGCCCGCCAGGTCGGCGACGGGCGGCTCGGAGAGCGGCACCATCGGGCGGATCAGCACGGCGCCGGCCAGCACCTCAGGCGCCAGCATCAGCAGCGCGGCGGCGATGTTGGCACCGTTGGAGAAGCCGAGCGCCACGGGGGCGGCGATCCCGTAGCGCTTCCGCGCCGCGGCCACGAAGGCGGCGAGCTCCGCGGTGCGGAGGCGCAGGTCGGCCTCGTCGAACACACCCTCGGCCAGGCGCCGGAAGAACCGCGGCATGCCGTTCTCCGTCACCGCCCCGCGGGGCGACAGCAGGGCGGCGCCCGGGGCCACGATCCGGCCGAGCGGCAGGAGATCGTGCTCGTTGCCGCCGGTCCCGTGCAGGAGCAGCAGCGGCGGGGCGTCGGCGGCGCCGGGTTCGAACAGGTGGATCAAGCCGAGGGAATCTTGGGTCATGGCGACCTCACGGGTGGCATGGTTGGCGCCTCCGCTCCGTTCGTCCGGAGCGGAGGCTTCGGTCAGGCGACCTTCGGCAGCACCGCCTCGATCTGGGCCCGGTGCGGCTCCAGCCCGGCGGGCAGCTTCAGGGCGGTGCCGAGGGATTCCGCCGGCTCGTCGATGGCGAAGCCGGGGGCATCGGTGGCGATCTCGAACAGCACGCCGCCGGGCTCGCGGAAGTAGACCGACCGGAAGTACTGGCGGTCCCGCTGCTCGGTGACCTGGAGGCCGAGCCCGGCGAGTTTTTCCGCCATCGCGGCCTGCGCGGCGTCGTCGGCCGCCCGGAACGCGATGTGGTGGACCGAGCCCGCCCCCTGCCGGCCGGGCAGGAAGCCGCCCACCGCCCGGAGTGTCACGAAGCCGCCGAGCGCCGCGCTGCCGGCGAACCGGATCAGGTTGCCCTCGCGGGCCTCCTCGCGCAGGCCCAGCACCTCCGTGAGGATCGCGGCCGTTCCCTGTGCCGTCTCCAGGAGGAGCGTCACCCCGTGCAGGCCGCGGATCGCGTGCTCGGCCGGCACCTCGGCCGAGGCCCAGGCGGGCTCCGCCTCCGCGCCGTCGACGCCCACCAGCGCCAGCATCATCCCGTCGGGATCCCGGAAGCGCAGGGTCGGCGCACCGAACACCTGGACCAGCGGCTCGTGGGCGACGGCCTTCTCGATCAGCCGGTGGGTCCACCAGCCGATCGAGCCCCGGGGCACCCGGAACGCGGTCTCCTGGGTCTCGCCGATCCCGACCCGGCCGGGGGCCGCGTGCGCGATCGGAAAGAAGGTCAGGATCGTGCCCGGCTGCCCGGACGCGTCGCCGTAATACAGGTGGTAGGTGCCCGGATCGTCGAAGTTGACGGTCTTCTTCACCAGCCGCTGTCCGAGCACGCGGGTGTGGAAGTCGAGGTTGCGCATTGCCGGGCCGGAAAAGGCCGTGACGTGGTGGAGGCCGGACTGCACCATGACGCTGTCTCCCGAGAGGCCGCCGCGAGAAGCGCGGTGGACGTGTATCGATGACGGCAATCTGGCCCTTGCCATCGGATCCGAAAATAGAAACGCTGGAAACCCATCGTTTCCGGAATGAGACCCATGCGGCTCCCCGATTTCGAGGCCTGGGCGGTCTTCGCCAAGGTGGTGGAGGTGGGCTCGTTCGGCCGGGCCGCGGACGACCTCGGCCTGTCGAAGGGCACCGTCTCGAAGGCGGTAGGCCGGCTGGAGGCCCGGATCGGCGCGCGGCTGTTCAACCGCACCTCGCGCAAGCTCGCCCTGACGGAGGCCGGCCACGCCGCCAAGGCCGGCGCCGCCCGGATCCTGGCGGAGGGCGAGGCCGCGGAGGCGCAGGCCGTGGCGGGCGCCGCGGAGCCGCGCGGCCTGGTCCGCCTCGCGGCCCCGATGACCTTCGGGGTGATGCACGTGGCGCCGCTGTTGCCGGATTTCCTGCGGCAGCACCCGGCGGTCTCGGTGGACCTGCACCTGTCGGACGCGGTGGTGGATCTCGTCGGCGGCGGCTTCGATATCGGCCTGCGGATCGCGGCGCTGCCGGATTCCTCCCTACGGGCCCGGCGGCTCTGCGCGATCCGGCGCTCGCTGGTGGCGACGCCGGCGTATCTCGACCGGCACGGGCGGCCCGGACATCCGGACGACCTCGCCCGCCACGCCTGCCTGGGCTACGCCTACCTGCCGACCCCCGACCGCTGGCGCTTCATCGACGCGGCCGGCGCGGAGGCCGTGATCGTGCCCGGCGGACAGCTGCGGGCGAACAACGCCGAGGCGCTGGCCCCGGCGCTCCGGGCCGGGCTCGGCCTCGCCCTGCAGCCGGACTTCATGATCTGGGACGACCTGGAGGCCGGGCGGCTCGAGCGGGTCCTGCCAGGCTGGTCGCCGCCCCCGATCGCGCTCCACCTCGTGACGCCCCCCGGCGACCCGCGGCCGGCCCGGATCACCGCGCTGCTGGGCTATCTGGGCCAGACGCTCGCCCAGGCGCCCTGGGCCGGTCCGGCGCCGGGATAAGGCCGCCGCCATGGGCGGCACGACCGGCCATCGCAGGCCTGCGGGGCTGAAATTCTAACGTGGTTGAATGCCGGTCCGGCAAGAGCGCGGGACAACCGCAATCCGACCATGTCCCGACGGCTGCTACACGTTGAATGATTTTATACAAAGTTTCTTGACTCGCACGATTGTATCTGACGAGATCAAAACTCTTGATGACCCGACCTTTCCAGGGATGGCCGGGACCCGAATCGATCGACGCGCGTCTGCTTCCGGCGTCGATCGGACCGATCCCCGGGCGTCATGGGAGGGATGCGGTGTCGACCGACGTTGGAACCGTCCTGCGGGTCAGGGCATCCGTCGCGCAGGGCCGCGTCGCCCGATGAGGACACCGATCGAGAATCCCCAGCGCCGCACGCCCGCCCGCGTCCGGCATCCGCGCCAACCGCGCGCCCGGCTTGTGCCCGTGAGCTCCGTCCGGTCGAGGCCCCGATGCTGACTGCGGTGCCCTCTCGCTCCGTGCCTGACCGCCTGCGCCACAAGACCGTGGCCGCGGCCGTCGCGGAATCCCTGCGCCAGAGGATCCTGACCGGCGAGTTTCCGGCCGGCACGCAGCTGCGCCAGGACGCGCTCGCCGAGGAGTTCGGGATCAGCCGGATCCCGATCCGCGAGGCGCTGCTGCAGCTCGAAGCCACCGGCCTGATCAAGATCATGCCGCATCGCGGGGCCGTGGTCTCGGGCCTGTCGGTGGAGGAGGTCGAGGACATCTTCGCCCTGCGCGTCCGGCTCGAGCCGGAACTGCTGGCCCTCTCGGCGCCGCGCCTGTCGGAGCAGGACCTCCAGGGCCTGCGCGACCTCACCGAGGAATACGGCACCGCCCTGGAGGCCGGCGAGATCCTGCGCTGGGGCGAGCTGAACCAGCGCTTCCATCTCGACCTGCTGCGGCATGCCGGTCGCCCGCGCTCGCTGACCATCGTGGCCAGCCTGCTGCAGGATTGCGACCGCCCGACCCGGCTGCAGCTCTCGGCCTCCGGCGACGTCGCCCGCGCCGACCGGGAGCACCGGGAAATCCTCGCCCTGTGCGAGGCCGGCCGGTTCGACCGGGCGGCCGACCACCTGCGCCGTCACATCGAGTTCGCCGCGCAATCCCTGATCGCCATCTACCGGCGCGCGCTCACGCCGTGAACGACCCCATGGCAGCGCCCGGTGGCGGGCCGACCAGCGCCCGCACCCTGCTGGCCGGGATGCCCTGATCGCCCCCACGCGGTGGTCGCACGGTAAAATCGGTTCGCGGTCGGCTGCCCCACCACGGATAGCGTGGCCGATGGGGCCGCGCTCCTGCACGGGATGGCTTCGGCCGTGCAGGAGCGCCATATCCCGCCTCCCGGTCCCGCCCCCCGCGCACCTGTCGCCCCGGCGCCTTGGTTTCCAAGGCTGTCGCGACTGCGTTAGGACGGGGCGCGCGCGGTCGCCCGGCGGGCGGCCTTCAGCACGGGTGGGGATGCCATGGCAGGCAAGGACGAAGCGACATGGCGGGTCGGCGTCCTGTTCTCACGCAGCGGGGTTAGCGGCATCACCGAGACCGAGCACTTCCTCGGCACGGCCCTGGCGATCGAGGAGATCAACACGGCCGGCGGCGTGCTCGGGCGGCCGATCGAACCGATCTGCTACGATCCGGCCGGCGACAACGATGCGTATCGGTCCTATGCCCGACGGATGCTCGCCGAGGACGGGGCCGAGGTGATCTTCGGATGCTCGCTCTCGGCCAGCCGCAAGTCGGTCCTGTCCACCGTCGAGCGGCACAACGGCCTGCTCTGGTACCCGTCGATCTACGAGGGCTTCGAGTATTCGGAGAACATCATCTACACGGGCGCGACCCTCAACCAGAACGTCTTCGCGTTGGCAGACTACCTCCTCCAGGAGCATGGCCCCCGGATCTTCCTGATCGGGTCCGACTACATCTACCCGCGCGAGTCGAACCGGGTGATGCGCGATCTGGTCGAGACCAAGGGCGGGACCATCGTCGGCGAACTCTACGCCCCCCTCGACGCCGACGATGCGGCCCATGTCGACATGATCGCCGAGATCCGCCACGCGGCGCCGGACGCGGTGTTCTCGACCGTGGTCGGGCGCGGCGCCGAGCGGCTCTACCGGGCCTACGCCGCATCGGGGATCGACCGGCGGCGCTGCCCGATCGCCAGCCTGACCCTGGCGGAGGGCCAGATCCGGGCGATCGGCCCGGACCTGTGCAGCAGCCACGTCCTGGCGGCCTCGTATTTCGCGGCCCTCGTGGGCGAGGAGAACCGGCGCTTCGTCACCGCCTTCCAGACCCGGTTCGGGTCTGAGCGCCCGACCAGCATGTGGTCTGAGACCGCCTACGCGCAGGTGCATCTCTTCGCCCGCGCCCTGGCGGAGGCCGGCACCCTCGATGCCGAGCGCCTCGGCGCCGCGGCTCTGCGGCAGCGCCTCGCGGCACCGGAAGGCGAACTCGCCTTCGATGGCGAGACGCGGCACGTCTGGCTCACCCCCGGCATCGGCGTCGCCCGCGCCGACGGGCAGTTCGACGTCGTCTGGCGGGCGCGCCGACCGGTGCGGCCCGATCCGTACCTCGCCTGGTCCCGGTTCGAGACGAACTGCCTGGACGAGGGGATGGCCGCGTGACGGCGCCCGCCCGCAGGATCCTGGACGACCTGAGGCGGGCGAGAGCCCTGGTCATCCATCCCAGCGACGAGGAGGGCGCCGCGCTTCTGGAGCAACTCCGGCGCCTCGGCTGCGCGGTCTCCCTCGCCTGGCCGCCGCCGGCGGCCTTACCGCCGGACATCGACACGCTGTTCATCCAGCTCGACGACGCGCAGGTGATGCACCTCCTGCCGTCGATCGAGGAGATCGAGCCCGCCGTCATCGCCATCGTGGCCTACGAGAGCCCGACGTCGCTGAAGGCGATCGCCGACGTCAACGCGCACGGGGTGCTGAACAAGCCGCTGCACCCGCGCGGGGTGCTGACCCAGTTTGCCCTGGCCCGCTATCGGCGCGGCTACGAGGGCCGGTTGATCAGCAAGATCAACCGGCTGGAGGAGACCATGAAGGGCCGCCGCACCGTCGAGAAGGCGGTCCGGCTGCTCGTGGAGCTCAACCGGATCGACGAGGAGGCCGCCTACAAGATGCTTCGGGACCGTGCCACCGCGTCCCGCGTGCCGATGGCGAGCGTGGCCGAGAGCGTCGTCTCGGCCCACGAGGCGATGAGCGGCCTCGGCTTGCGCATCGCGTTGGCGGAAAAGACCTGAATGCAGCAACCTGCCGCAAATATCACCTTGCGACCCGTCTTCAAGCGCGTATCGTAGTCTTATCGGGCAAGGTTGCCCCGCAGCAGCATTGCTGCATGACATCTCGGCTTTGGAGCCTCTGGTCCGCGGATGACGTCCGCGCCCAGGGGCTTTTTGCGTTTTGGAGCCATCATGATCCAAGCGAACGATCCCGCACGCCCGCCGTTACGGGTGTCCTGCATCCAGTTCGAACCGCAATTCGGTGCCGTCGCGGCCAATATCGCGCAGGCGTCCGATCTCATCCGCGCCGCCGTGGCAGAGGGCAGCCGGCTGATCGTCCTGCCCGAGCTCGCCAGCACCGGCTACGTATTCGAATCCGACGCGGAGGCGGCCGCCCTCGCCGAGCCGGTGCCGGACGGGCCGACGGCCCGGGCCTGGACGGCGCTCGCGGCGGAACTCGGCGTCCACATCGTGGCCGGCATCGCCGAGCGCGGGGACGGCGTCCTCTACAACGCCGCCGTGATCGTCGGGCCGCAGGGCTATATCGGCACCTACCGGAAGGCGCATCTCTGGGACCAGGAGAACGTGTTCTTCGCCAAGGGCGACCTCGGTTTCCCGGTCTTCGACACGGCGCTCGGCAAGATCGGGATCGCGATCTGCTATGATGGCTGGTTCCCCGAAACCTTCCGGCAGCTCGCCCTCGCGGGCGCCGAGATCGTCTGCATCCCGACCAACTGGGTGCCGATGCCCGACCAGCCCGCGGGCGAGGCCGCCATGGCCAACACCCTGCACCGGGCCGCTGCTCACGCGAACGGCGTCTTCATCGCCTGCGCCGACCGGGTCGGCACCGAGCGCGGCCAGCCCTTCGAGGGGCAGAGCCTGATCATCGGCCCCAAGGGCTGGCCGCTGGCCGGCCCGGCGAGCCGCGACCGGACCGAGACCCTCTCGGCCGTGGTCGATCTCGACGAAGCCGGCCGCAAGGATTTGAACGCGTTCAATTCCCTCCTGCGTGACCGCCGCACCGACATCTACGGCTGACCCCGCCGCCACCGCGTCTTTCCCAGGAGCCCATTCATGGTGACACGTTTTCTCATCGGCACGGCCGCTGCGCTCGTGCTCGCGGCCTCGGCTGCGCAGGCCGCCGACGAAAAGCCCATCGTCATCGGCGTGCCGATCGGCCTGTCGGGGGCCAACAGCGTCGTCGCGCCATCGGTGGTGCAGTCGGCCGAACTCGCGGTCGAAGAAATCAATGCGGGCGGCGGCGTGCTCGGCCGGAAGCTCGTCCTTGAGGTGGCCGACGACGCCTCCGGCGCGGCCGGCGCCCAGAAGGCCTTCGACGGCCTGATCTACCAGAAGAAGGTCGACGTTCTGATCTCCATGGAGACGAGCGCGGCCCGCAACGCCGGCCTGCCCGCCGTCACCAAGGGCCGCGTGCCGTACATCTACACCTCATTCTACGAGGGGCATTCCTGCAACAAGAACATGTTCGTGGATGCCTGGGTGCCGGAGCAGCAGGTGCCACCGGTGATCGACGCCTTCAAGGCCAAGGGCGCCAAGACCTACTTCCTCATCGGCAGCGACTACGCGTTCGGGCGCGGCATGCTCGGCTTCGCCAAGACCTACGCCGAGAAGACCGGCGGCAAGGTGGTGGGCGAGGAATACCTGCCGATGGACGGCAGCGACTGGACCGCGATCATCTCCAAGCTGAAGGAGGCCAAGCCCGACGCGCTGGTCACCTCGACCGCCGGCGGCGCGCCGAACGTCACGCTCACCAAGCAGCTGCGCGGCGCCGGCGTGTCGCTGCCCTTCGCCAACCTCGCGCTGGACGAGGGCACCGCCAAGAGCATGGGCGCCGACGCCGAGGGCGTCTACCTGTCGGCCTCCTACGTGACCGGGATCGACAGCCCGGAGAACAAGACCTTCCTGGCCGCCATGAAGAAGAAGTTCGGCGCCGAGCTGCGGACGCCCAACGATCTCTCGGTGCCGGAATACGAGGCGATCTACCTCTACAAGGCCGCCGTCGAGAAGGCGGGGGGCACCGAGACCGCGAAGGTACTCGAGGCCCTGCCCACCGTGAGCGTGACCGGGCCGCGGGGCACGATCCGCATGAGCAAGCAGCACCACGCACCCCTGACCATGTATCTCGGCCAGATCCAGGCGGACGGATCGGTCAAGGTCGCGGGCACCTTCAAGGATGTCGATCCCGGCGAGCAGTGCCCGAAGCTGCCGTGACGTGATGCGCCTCTCCCTCCCTCCCGGGGGAGGGAGCGTCCGGGATCGGCCGTCGGGCCGATCCGCTTACGCCGCGCGACGACGCCGGCCCATCCGGAAGCTGCGATGCTGCTCATCCTCGACATCCTGACCACCGCGGCGATCCTGTTCGTGGTGTCGATCGGCCTCCTCGCGATCTTCGGCGTCCTGAAGATCATCAATTTCGCCCACGGGGCGTGGCTGACGATCGGCGCCTACTGCGCCGTGGTGACGGCCAGGCTCGGGCTCAATCCCTGGGCGGCGCTGCCGCTGGCCTTCGTGGTCGGCGCGGGCCTCGGCGGCCTGGCGGAGCACTTCATCATCCGCCCCCTCTACCGCAGGCCGCTGGACGCGATCCTCGCCACCTGGGGGCTCGGGATCGTGCTCGGCCAGCTCATCACCCTGGCCTTCGGCCGCGACGTCCAGCTCACCCCGAACCTGTTCTCGGGCACCGTCGCATTCCTCGGCGTCGACTATTCCGCCTACCGGCTCGTGGCCCTCGGCATCGCCCTCGCGATCGGGATCCTGTTCGCCCTCACCATCGAGCAGACGCGGCTCGGCCTGTCGGCCCGGGCCGTGATCATGAACGAGACCCTGGCCCGCAGCCTCGGCATCGATACCGGGCGGGTGCGCCTGGTGGTGTTCATGATCGGCGCGGGCCTCGCGGCGCTGGCGGGCGTCCTCCTGACTCCGCTGACCAGCGTCGATCCCAACATGGGGGTGAGCTGGCTGATCGGCGCCTTCATGCTGGTGATGGTCGCCGACGCGTCCTTCCTGGCGCTCGCGGCGGCCTGCCTCGTCTTCGGAGCCGCGCAGGTCCTGATCAGCACCTTCGTCAGCCCGATCCTGGGCAGCATCGCCGTGGCGGTGCTCGCGGCCCTCGTCCTGCGCGTCAGCCCGAAAGGTTTCTCCCGTGCTTGACACGATCCCCGCCACGGAGCGCGCCGCCCTCTCCGGTCGACGCCTCGCCCGGACGGCGCCCCTCGTGGTCGCGGCGGTGGCGGCCTCGGCCCTCTGGATCGCGCCGGCGTTCCTCGACACCTTCGCGGTCAACGTGCTGACCCGCTCGATGATCTACGCGGTGCTCGCCGTCACGGTGGACCTGCTCTGGGGCTTTGCCGGCATCCTGACCTTCGGCCAGGCCGCCTTCTTCGGCGTCGGCGCCTACGCCGCCGCCATGATCCTGGGCGCCTACGGGGCGACCCCGCTCGGGATTGCGGCCGGCATCGCCACCGCGGTCGCGGCGCCGGCCCTGCTCGGCCTCGCGGTCGGGTGGCTGTCCTTCTATCACCGCTCGACGCCGCTCTACGCCTCGGTGATCTCGCTGGTCGTCCCGATCGTCGTGACGCAGCTCATCTACTCGGGCGGCGAGTGGACCGGCTCCAGCAGCGGCCTCGTCGGGTTCGACGTGCTGCCCTTCGAGAGCGAGGGCTATTTCCGCCTCGCGGCCCTGTTCCTGATCGCCGTCACGCTGGCGGCCTGGATCCTGGTGCGGTCGGATGCCGGGCGCGCCCTCGTGGCGCTGCGCGACAACGAGGCGCGCTGCGCCTATCTCGGCCTCAACCCCCGGCGCCTGCAGATCCTCCTGACCGCGGCGCTGGCCGCCGTGGCCGGGCTCGCGGGGTTCCAGTTCGCCAACGCGTCCGGCGTGGTCGCCCCCGAGAATGCCGGCTTCCTGTTCGGCACCGAACTGGTGATCTGGGTGGCGCTCGGCGGCCGCGGCACGCTGCTCGGCCCGGTGCTGGGCACGATCGCCATCGACTACCTCGCGGCGAACCTCTCCGGCGACCTGCCTTTCCTCTGGCAGCTCCTGCTGGGGACGGCCTTCGTGGCGATCATCATCCTGCTGCCGGGCGGGCTCGCCGACCTCGCCGGCCGGCTGTGGCGGGCGCTGCCGCTCGGCCGGACGGAGCCCGCCGCCCCCGCCCTGGTGGCGCGGGACGCCACCGCCGCCGCTATCGCGACGGATGCGCCGATCCTCAAGGTGGAAGGCCTGGCCAAAGCCTATGGCAGCCTGACCGTGCTCGAAGGCATCGACCTGGAGATCCGGGCGGGCGAACTCGTCAGCCTCGTGGGCCCCAACGGCGCCGGCAAGACCACGCTGATGCGCTGCCTCAGCGACGGCACCGAGCCGTTCACCGGCGCCATCGCCATCGGCGGCACGGCGATTTCCGGCCTGACGCCGAACCGGATCGTCGGGCTCGGGGTCGGCCGCAAGTTCCAGGTGGCGAGCGTGTTCGAGAGCCTGTCGGTGGCCGATTGCCTGCGGCTCGCGCGGGCCCCTCACGACGGGCTGAACCCGGTCGGCCGGGCTCCGACGCTGGGCCTGCCGCAGGCGGCCCTCGACGTGCTGCGGATGACCGGCCTCGACCGCCTGCTGACGCAGCCCGCGCGCCTCCTGTCCCATGGCCAGAAGCAGGCCCTGGAACTCGCCATGGTGGTGGCGCTGGAGCCACGGCTGATCCTGCTCGACGAGCCCACCGCCGGCCTGACCAAGGCGGAGCGCACCACCATCGGGACCGTCCTCAAGGCGCTGACCGCCGGGCGCCGGATCGCCGCCGTCCTGGTCGAGCACGACCTCGACTTCGTGCGGGAGATCTCGTCCCGGATCGTGGTGCTGCACCAGGGCCGCCTGGTTCTCGACGGCACCGTGGACGCGGTCGTCGGCTCCGAGCTGGTCCGGACCATCTATTCGGGAGGCGCCCATGGTTGAGGCCGCGCAACGCACCGCGCCGTCGGGGGCCGCCCTCGACCTCGATGCCGTAGCGAGCGGCTACGGCGCCGTCTCGATCGTGAAGGGCGTGTCCCTGGCGGTGGGAGCGGGCGAGATCGTCGCCCTCCTCGGCAAGAACGGCATGGGCAAGACCACGCTGCTGAAGACCATCCTCGGGATGGTGGCCCTGCGCGGCGGCAGGATCACCATCGCCGGACAGGGGCTCTCCGGGCTGTCCCCCGCCAAGCTCGTGGCGCTCGGCGTCGGCTACGCGCCGCAGGAGCAGCCGCTGTTCCAGGACCTGTCGATCCGCGACAACCTGCGCCTCGCGGTGCCGTCCGACCGGCACCTGCCGGAGGCGCTGGAGCGCCTGTTCGGCCATTTCCCGTTCCTGAAGGACCGGCTCGCCCAGCGCGCCGGCACGCTCTCCGGGGGCGAGCAGAAGATGCTGATCCTCGGCCGCGCCCTGATGCTGCGCCCGCGCCTGCTCCTGATCGACGAGATCTCCGAGGGCGTGCAGCCCTCGATGGTCGAGCGCCTGCGCGCCGTGCTCCTGGCGGAGCGGGCCTCGGGCCTGTCCATGCTGGTGGTGGAGCAGCACGTCGCCTTCGCGCTGGGCCTCGCCGACCGCTACGCCGTGCTCAAGCTCGGCGAGATCGTCGACAGCGGCTCGGCCAAGGGCCCGGATGCGCAGGCCCGCGTCATCGACCACCTCGCGGTGTGAGGCATGATGGAACTCAACACCTTCTCCATCGCCGCCCGGTGTCCCCGGACCGGGCAGCTCGGCGTCGCGGTGGCGAGCGCCGTACCGGCCGTGGGCGGCCTCTGCCCGTACATCCGGGCGGGGATCGGGGCCGTCACCACCCAATCCTGGGTGAACCCCTACCTCGCCCTGCGCATCCTCGACGGGCTCGCCGGGGGGCAGCAAGCGGACGCGGCCCTCGCGGCCGCGCTCGAGACCGACGACCGGCCGGACCTGCGCCAGATCGGGCTGGTGGATGCGGGCGGCGCGGCCGCCGCCTGGACCGGTGCCGGCTGCACGGCGCAGGCCGGGCACCGCACCGGAGCCGGATACGCCGTGCAGGGCAACATGCTGGCCGCCCCCGGGGTGATCGAAGCCATGGCCAAGGCCTTCGCCGGCAGCGCCGCCTGCGACCTCGACGAACGGCTGATGCGCGTCCTCGAAGCCGGCGAGGACGCGGGCGGCGATCGGCGCGGCAAGCAATCGGCGGCGCTCAAGATCGTCGCCCGCGAGGATTATCCGTGCCTCGACCTGCGCGTCGACGAGCATGCCGCCCCCGTGGCCGAGCTGCGCCGCGTCCTCGCCGTGGCCCGGCGGCAGCTCGTGCCCTTCGTGGCCGGGATGCCGCGGCGGGAGGAGCCGGCCGGCGCGTTGCCGGAGGATGTCGCCGCGATGCTGCTTCGGTCTCCCGGCGAGCGGCCCGGCGCGGCGGCCGCGGGCGCGCTGGACCCGCTGCACGACATCGTCGGCCTGCCCCCGGAGGCGGCCGCACGGATCGCGCACCTGCATGCGCAGTTCGCGCCGGTCCTGGCCGAGATCCGGACCCTGCGCGACCTCGACCTCGCGGCGGTCCATCCCCCGGTCGTCTTCGACCCGAGCCTCCCCTATCGCCGGGTGCCCCATGACTGACGCCATCTGGTCCCTGCCGATCACGGAGCTCGCCCGGCGGATCGCGGCGCGGGAGCTCTCGAGCGTCGCGCTCGTCGGCGCTTACCTCGACCGGATCGGGCGCCTCGACGGCGACCTCCAGAGCTTCGTGTGCCTGTCCTCGGCCGCCCTCGACGCGGCGCGCGCGGCGGACGAGGAGATCGCCCGGACGGGGCCGCGCGGGCCGCTCCACGGCATCCCGATCGGCATCAAGGACAATTACACGACCGCCGACCTGCCGACCCGGGCTGGCACCTCGGTCGACGCCCTGACCTTCCCGCGGGAGGACAGCCATTGCGTCGCGAGGCTGCGGGCGGCCGGCGCCGTGATCCTCGGCAAGCTGCGCATGCACGAATTCGCCTGGGGCATGGTCACGCCGCCGACGCGCAACCCCTGGGACCTCGCGCGGGTGCCCGGCGGATCCAGCGGCGGATCGGGGGCGGCGGTGGCAGCCCGGCTGTGTCCGGCGGCGCTCGGCTCGGATACCGGCGGCTCGATCCGGATCCCGGCGGCCCTCTGCGGCGTCGTGGGCCTCAAGCCGACCTATGGACGGATCGGCCGCTCGGGGATCGTCCCGCATTCCTGGTCCCTCGACCATGCCGGGCCGCTCACCCTGACGGTGGCCGACGCGGCGCTCCTGCTGCAGATCCTGGCGGGCCCCGATCCGGCCGACCCTGCCGCCGCCTCCGTGCCCGTGCCGGATTACACGGCCGGGCTCGACGAGCCGGTCGGCGGATTGCGGGTGGCGGTGATCCGCAACCATTTCTTCGAGGCGGTCGACGAGGACGTCGCCGCGGCGGTCGAGGAGGCGATCCGCTTCTTCGCCGGGCAGGGCTGCACGGTCCGGGACGTCACGGTGCCCGCCCTGCGTTACGGGCTCGGCGCCATCTACGCCATCGAGCTGGCGTCCTCCACGGCCTATCACGACCGCAGCCTCGCGCAGGGCCACGTGGCGGGCTTCGCCGACGACGTCCGCGACCTCGTCGAGATGGGCCGGTTCGTGACCGGTCCGGACTACCTGCGGGCCGAGCAGGCCCGGGGGCTGATCATGGCCGAGATGGCCGCCACGCTGGACGACGCGGACGTGATCGTCACCCCGGCCTCGCCGTTGACCGCGTGGCGGACCGACGAGGCGACCGTGGCGCTCGCGGGTCGGCAGGAGAGCGTGCTGGCGGCGTCCTGGCGCCTCACCTACCCGTTCAATCTGACGGGGCTGCCCGCCATCGCGCTGCCCTGCGGCTTCGACCGGCGCGGCCTGCCGATCGGCCTGCAAATCGCCGCCCGACCCTTCGCCGAGGGGATGCTTCTCCGGTTCGCGCACCGATACGAGCAAGCGCACGGTTGGTGGCATCGTGTCCCGCACGTCGGGAGGGAGCCGTGACCGCAAGGCGGCGACGCTGCGGCGGGCCCGCGTTCCTTGTGCCTCGTCACAGGTAACGCAGGCCGGGCCAGGACGCGCGGCGCTTGAGCCCGATCATCCCGTGACAGGCCGCGTAGAGGGGCAGCGAGAGCGCGGCGGCCATCAGCCAGATCAGCGCGGGGGAGCCGACCTCGATCCGCCCCGAGGACGCGACGAGACCGAGCGCGGCCGCGGCGGTCTGCAGGGCGCGCAACAGCAGCAGGTGCAGGAGATAGAAGAACAGCGGCGCACCGCCGAAGACCTGCAGCCAACCCGACATCGCCGCCGGGAGGCCCTCGAACAGCGCCAGCAGAACGAGCCCGAGGCCGAGCGTGGCCAGGAGTAAGTCGGCGGAGGGCGGATACTTGGTCAGGTTGAGGAAGGCCAGAACGGTGTCGACCATCGTCGCGCGGGACTGCCAGGGTACGGGATCCCCGTAACCGTTCAGGCCACGCAGGACGACGAAGGCCGCGACCGCGACCCCGCCGAGAACGACCAGCCGGCGCTGCCGGTCCTTCGCCGGCACGGCGCCGCAAAACCACGGTCCCAGCGCGTAGCCGGCCGCGATGACCCCGATCCAGGGCAGGACCGGGTACGAGGTCCGGGCCGCGCCCCATGGCAGGGGGATCAGCCCGCGCTGGTGCAGGATCGACCACAGGGCGTAGCCTGCCTGGTCCGGCGCGACGGCGATCCCGTCGAGGGCGTTGTGCCCGAGCATGATCGCCAGCGCGACGCCCAGCAGCGCCACCGGCGGGAGCCAGAGCAGGCCCGCGAGGGCGATCATGCCGATGCCGATCGCCCAGATCACCTGCAGGTACAGGATGGGCGGCGGCAGGCTGGCGGTCCAGGCGAAGCTGACGAGGGTCACTTCCAGCACGATCAGGAGCAGGCCGCGCTTCAGCAGGAAGGCGGCGGTCGCCGACCGCCCGCCATGCGTCCGGCCGTACAGGCTCGCCGACAGGCCGGTGAGCAGGATGAAGACCGGGGCACAGAGATGCGAGGCGATCCGCGTCCAGGCGAGGCCGGCCGGGGTCACGCCGAGATCCATCGGGTCGCGAACCTGGGCGTGCAGGTAGACGAACTCGCGCACGTGATCGACCACCATCAGCAGCATCACGAGGCCGCGCAGGGCGTCGATCGAGCCGATGCGGTGCGATCGACGCGGGGATGGGGCGCGGCAGCCGGCATCCCCCGGGCGCAGGGGATCCGGCGGCGCGGCGGGCTCCTCGGCCCTGCGGGCCATCAGAACCGAACCGTGAACGAGCCGGTGAAGCGCCGCGGCGAGCCCGGATACACGCGGAACACGTTGAGCGAGCTCTCGTAGTACTGCGTGTCGAAGATGTTCTCGACGTTGAGGGCCAAGCGGACGTTGTCGAAGCGGTAATAGGCCAGGGCGTCCACCGCGACATAGGCCGGCAGGACGAAGCCCGAGCCCGCGGCATCCCCTGCCCGCTCGCCGACGCCGCGCACGCCGCCGCCGACGCCGAGGCCCTTCCAGTCGCCGCCCTGCGGTTCGTAGACCGCGAGCAGGCTGCCCGAGTGGCGCGGCACGTTGATCAGCGGCGCGCCCACCGGCAGCACGTTGTCCTTCGTCACCACCGCGTCGGCGAAGACGTATCCGGCCAGCACCTTCAGTTCGGGGGTCAACTGACCTTGCGCGGTCACCTCGAACCCCTGGCTGCGCACGGCGCCCGCCGCGATCGAGAAGCCGCTGTTGTTGGGATCGGGGGTGAGCACGTTCTCGCGCTCGACCCGGAAGGCGGCCGCCGTCAGCAGGAGGTTGCCGTCGAACAGCTCGGACTTCACGCCGACTTCGTAACCGAGGCCGGTCTCGGGTGCGAGCGGCGTGCCGCGCGTCACCGCCGCGGCGTCGGGGCCGATATTCGGGCGGAAGCTCGTGCCGACATTGGTGTAGAGCGCGAATTCCGGGATCGGGCGGTAGACGAGGCCGGCCCGCGGCGAGGCCGCCACGCGCGATTGATCGACCTGGCTGCGCGGGGCCCGCTCCCGGAAGGACTGCTCGAAGATGTCCACCCGCATCCCCACGAGCGCCCGCCATTCCGGGGTGAGGACGATCTCGTCCTGCGCGTAGAGGCCGGTGTTGGTGACCCGCTCCAGGTTGTTGCGCGGGATGGTGATCGGCGGCAGCGCCTGCCCGTAGACGGGCGCGTAGATGTCGAGCGCGAAGGGGCTCGTGCGGAAATTCGAGCGGAAGTACTGCGTCCGGCTGTCGGTGCTCTCGCGGTCCAGCCCGAGCAGCACCGTGTGGCCGATCCCGGCCGTGTCGAAGCGCCCGAGCAGTTCGGCCTGCCCGATCGCCACGTCCCAGCGGTAGTCGCGCACGTTGCGGTCGCGCGCCACGGTGCGGTTGTCGGCGGCGAGCGAACGGACCTCGGCCGACTCGCCCGCCAGGTCGCCCGTGTTGAGGTAGGTCGCGAGCCGCATCTGCCAGGCGTCGTCGAAGCGATGATCGACGCGCACCTGCAGGGTGTTGTTGGTCTGATAGGTGCTCTGGCCCGGCTCCCCCAGGAAGCGTGAGATCGGCAGGAAGCCGAGCTGCTTGTTGATCGCGATCACCCCGCGGTCGAACACGATGCGGTTCTTGACGAACTCGGTCTCGACCGTGACGCGGGTATCCGGCGTCACCTGCCAGCTGATCACCGGCGCCACGAGCAGCCGGTCGCTGTTGACGAAGTCCCGGAAGCTGCCGGCGCCCTGGGCCGCGAGGTTGAACCGGTACAGGACCGTGCCATCCTCGTTGAGCGCGCCGCCGGCATCGACCGTCCCGCGCGTCAGCCCGAACGAATCGATCTGGGTGCCCATCTCGACGAAGCGCTGGGCGGTGGGCTGCTTGGTGATGAGGTTCACCAGCCCGCCCGGATCGCTGCGCCCGACCAGTCCGGCGCCGGGGCCCTTCAGCACCTCGATCCGCTCGATGTTCTGGGCATCGGGCGGCGGGGGCGTGCCGCGATTGAGCGGGAAACCGTTCTTGTAGATCTCCGAGGTCGTCACCCCGCGGATGGCGTAGCTGAACAGGCTCAGGCCGCCGAAATTGTTCTGCTGCGCGATGCCGGGGAGGTAGTTGAACACGCGATCGACGCGGGTGGCGGCGAGGTCGCTGATCACCTCCCGGGGGGCGACGGTGACCACCTGCGGCACGTCGATCTGCCGGGTCGGGGTCCGGGTCGCGCTGACGGCCCGGGTCGCACCGTAGCCCGGCGTCGGCCCGATCAGGCCGATGCTGTCCGACGCGGCCGTCGTACCGGGGGCTGGGCTGCCGCCGACATGCTCGACCGAGACCTCCTCCAGGGCGATGCTCTCCTGCGCCCGCGTCTCGCCGGCCGGCGAGCCCGCCGTCAGGATCGCCGCGAGGGCGACACGCGGGCTCTGGCGGCGGAAGGGAGACCGGGAACGGCTCCGCGGGCCCCGGGCTTTCGCGGAGGGATGGGTCGTGGTCGGCTTCGGGCGGACTGGCACCGGCACACTCATGGTTGTCGAGCCGGAGGCTTCAGCGTGAGCGCGTGCGGGCGACGGGCCCACGGGGCCGCGCCGTCCCTGCGTTCCGCCGGGGCACCCCGCCCGAGGGTCGTCGTCGCGCCGAGGCAGGTCTCCTGGCTCGCGGGTCACGATCCCGGCCTGGTCTTCCCGATGCGACGCATCAGTGACCACGGGCGGCAGGGACTCACCGCTTACAGTTGCGGGGGCAGCTTCGGCCTTGCCCGTACGAGCGCACCGAATTCCCATCTTCGCCCGCGGACCGAAGCCCGCGGGAACCTTGGCCGCCCGATACTCGCCACCGCGCCCCCGGGGGTCAATGCCTCAACGACAGAATGCAATAACGTTACACACGCTGTGGTTTCAGGGACACATCGGCCTCCCGGTTCGCCAGCTCACGGTTTCGGCTCTGGCGGATGAGCGAGCCCGGGCGAGCAGCGGGGCGCCGCCTTCCGGGGCCGGATCCGGGATCTCTTCCACGTGGCTGCGTAAGCCAGCGCCGGACGTCGGCCTGTCGGCGCGCGGTGGCGGCGAGACGGCCAGCAGGCAGCCCGGCCGAGACCGCGATGGTCTGCCAGGGACCGGACGGCGCGGCCATCCGGGCGTGTTCACCGTGCGGAGCCACCCGCAGGCGGAGCGCCAAGCCCGGGTTGGCCGCAGCCTCGTCCAGAAACCCGGACCTGTCCGGATCGGGTGGGTGTTGGCCCCAGACCGGGACGGACGCGCCGCCTCCAAGCTCTTCCGATCCCGCTCGGCCGCAAACCGTAACGCAGCGATTCGACACGGCGTTCGATCCGTCCGGATACGGTCTTGCGTCCACCTGGGGCGGCCCCCGATCTGTTTCGAGACTCGGCCCGGATTGCACCCGCGGTGCCAGGGAGCGACGCGCCTCGGCGCGAGGCCGGGCGAACTCCGGGCCGCCGCCGGGCTCATCCGTATCGGGCGCGCGGCGTGGGCTGGGCGCGTCGAGACCCGCATCAGATCGGCGGGCTGCGAGCCCCCCGCGCGGGCTTCGCGGTGCGTGCCGGCCTCCGGTAGGCCCTCGGGGCGCGGCACCTGCGGCTTGGCTTCGACACCGGGTCGCGGCGTCGCGAACCTGAACGGCCGCAGGGGGTTTGCTTTCCGAAGAGCGCGGTCGGCACCGACGCGGTACGCCGCGCGGCGTGGAGAACATGATGATGGACAGCACCCTGGCTTCGGTAACGGTCCCTTCCCTGAAGGCCGCTCGATCGGCGCGAGACCGCCTGGCCCGTGCCGGGTTTGCCCGCAACAGCATCGACATCGAGCGGCATGGCGACGGGTTTGAGGTCTCGATCAACACGCGCGAAGAGAACAAGGCACGGGCCGAGCGTATCTTGACCGGATCGCCGCTGGGCAACGACCTCCGGCAGGCGGGGGAACAGGCGGCCGACTTCGTGCACGGCAACCGCTCTTTCGCCCTGGGCCTCGCCGCATTGGCCGGTTTCGCGATCTTCAGCCTGACGAAGCGCCGGTGACCCTCGTACCCGCCGTCAATCGGCTCGCGCGCCGGTTCCGTGCCGGCGCACCGTCACGACGCGTGCCCTCCCGACGAGGGTGCGGGTGCGGGATGGCTACCGGATCTCACCCCTCCGCGCTGAGAAGCCGTGGAGGGGGCGTGGAGGGGGCAGCGGGGTAAGCCCGCGTCTGCTCTAAGCCCGCCATCCGGCCTGCGAAGTCCGCGCCCGTCAGCGTGAAGCCGATCCCGCCGGGCGGCTCGGTTCCGGTTCGACCCGTCGCGAGGCGATGCTTGTGATGCGCAGTGTGGACCGCGTCCTGATCGGCCTCGGCCTCGCCGTCTGGCTGCCCGCCCTACCGTTTGCCTTCGCGTTGGCCGTGGGCAATGGGGCCGGCTGCACGTTGAGCGAGAACGACGTCCATCCGTGCGTGATCGCCGGGATCGATCTCGGTCTACCCCTGACGCTGATGGCGCTCATGGGCTGGGTCGTCGTCGCGATGCTGCCCTTGATGGCCCTCACGCTGGTGGCGGGTGTCGTTTGGGGCGGCGTCCGCATCGGTCTGACCTGGCGGCGTGGGCGGGGAACACGCCGCGCTGCCGATCGTCCAGCCCCATAGCGGCGGTTGCCGCCCCGCGATTGTGACCGTTCCTGCCTGCATGCTACGCCCTGCGGAGCGGCTGAGCGAAACCTCGACGGATACGGCTCCATGGGCGACCCGACCGACGCATCACCCTGGTCCGCGCCGGGTCCCGCCGAAGGGCTTTGGGCATGACCTCCATCTCGGGTCTGCCCGCCTTCCTGCTCTACCTCGTGACGGCTGGGGGACTGATCGGCCTCTACCTTCTCGTCTACACGCTCGCCACCGCCCACAATGAGCTCGCGCTGATCCGGCGGGACGTGGCCGCGGCCGCGGTGGCGCTGGGCTTCAGCCTCGTCGGCTTCGCGTTGCCGCTCTCGGTGGCGATCTACAACGCCCAGTCCATCCTCGATTGCATCGTCTGGGGCCTCGTCGCCCTCGTCGTGCAGATCCTGATCTACTGGCTCGTGCGCCTCGCGGTGCCGGATCTGTCGCGGCGCATCGAGGACGGGCGGATGGCCGCCGCGGTGCTCCTCGGCGCGGCGTCCTTCGCGGGCGGCCTCGTGAATGCCGCCTCGATGACCGCCTGAGATGGCGGACGCGCGCACGGTCGGGCCCGCAGAAGACCCTGGCGAGAGCCGCCGGCGCAAGCGCTCGGCCGCGATCTCCCTCGTCCTGGTCACCGGGGCCGGAGCGGCGGCGCTCGGACTGGGCTGGCTGGATCCCTCCCAGAAGGAGGAGGACGCCCTGGTGTACGACAGCCTGTCCGCCTGCATCGGCCAGGGGCTTCGCACGGAGGAGGCCTGCACGACCGATTATGCGGCCGCCCAGGCCGCCTATTCCACGACAGCGCCGCGCTACCCCACCGCGGAGGCGTGCCGGGCGCATCACGGTCCGGACGGCTGCGTGGCGGGAGAGACGGTCGCTCCGGACGCAGCCGGCTCTTTCGTGCCCCTGATGGCCGGCTACATGATCGGGCGCACGCTGGAACAAGGCCTGCCGGCCCAGCCGCTCTACCGGCACGCGGAGGAGACCCAGGCGGCCGGCGGAGGCAGCCGCGGCGGAGGCGGCTACTGCACCGGTTCGGGCGGCCGGGTCTACGCCGCGGCGGGCCGTCCGGCGACCCGCGTCGCGTCCAGCGTGGCGCGCACGCCGGCGTCCGCACCGCGGATGGTGTCCCAGGGCGGGTTCGGTGGGACCGGGCGGGCGATCGCTTCGGCCGGCAGCCGCTCGGGCGGGTTCGGAGGCGGCTGATGCGCCGCGTGCCCATCCCGGAGCGTCCCGATTGGCGCGATCATGCGGCGCGGGCCGGCTTCGCCTTCCACACCTTCGACGACGAACCCTACTGGGACGAGAGCGCCTACTACGCCTTCACCCTGGCCGAGGTCGAGGACGACATCGAGGCGCCCACGCGCGAGCTCCACGCCCTGTGCCTCGCCTTCGCCGACCGGGCCGTGTCGGACGGTGCGATCCTCGCCTCCCTGGCGATCCCCGAGCACGCCTGGGACGCCATCGCGGACAGTTTCCGGCGGCGCGACCCTTCCCTCTACGGGCGGATGGACTTCTGTTACGGCGGGGCTGGCACCGGACCGGCCAAGCTCCTCGAATACAACGCCGACACGCCGACCGCCCTCTACGAGAGCGCCGTGTTCCAGTGGCTCTGGCTGGAGGACGGTCTCGCGCGGGGACGCCTGCCCGCGGGGGCGGACCAGTTCAACGCGCTCCACGAGCGGCTGATCGCCCGCCTCGCCGCCATGGGGCTCCCCGGCACCCTGGCGTTCACGTGCTATCCCGACGCGCCGGAGGACAGGGGCACGGTGGCCTACCTGCAGGATTGCGCCGTGCAGGCCGGGCTCGCGGCGCCGTTCGTGCCGCTGGACGCGGTCGGCCTGTCCGAGGACGGGCAGTTCCTCGACGCCGGAGGCCGGCCGCTGGCCGCCCTGTTCAAGCTCTACCCCTGGGAATGGCTGCTCGCCGACGCGTTCGGCCCGGCAATCGGCGCTTCGCCCACCCGCTTCGTCGAACCGCCGTGGAAGGCCGTGCTCTCCAACAAGGGCCTGCTCGCCCATCTGTGGGCGATGGCGCCCGGCCACCCGAACCTGCTTCCGACCTACTTCGAGGACGATCCCGGCAAGGCGGCCCTGGGCACCTCCTTCGCGAAGAAACCGCTCGTCTCGCGCGAGGGTGCCAACATCCTGCTCGTGCGCGACGGCGTGCTCCTGGAGCGCGACGCGGGCCCCTACGGACGCGAAGGCTTCGTGCGGCAGGCGCTGGCGGAACTCCCCGCCTTCGAGGGCCGCCACGCGCTCGTCGGCAGTTGGATCGTCGGGGACGAGCCCTCCGGCCTCTGTCTGCGCGAGGGGCCACGCCGCATCACCACGGACCGGGCACGGTTCGTGCCGCATCTGATCGCAGGCTGAAGCGGGGCTCGTCGGCGACACCGCGACCAGGGCAGAACCTTCGACCGACCCGATGCCGGTCTTCATGTCGGCGCTCGCCGCCCTGGCCCCTCTTCGGGCGCTGCGGACGCCGTGACGGCGCCAGCCCCCGGCTGACCCATGCTCGACGCGTTGCCGATTGAGGCGCTTCCGCGCTCCGGGCCTCACACCGCGACCGTGTTTCGTCATGCCGACGGCTGCCGGATCGTCGGAGCGGCCCCCTCGCGTTGTCCGCCGAGCGGTCCCGTGCCGCCGTCCAGCAGCGGGAGCCATCGGGTTGCCCCGGCACGCGCACATGCATCGCCCGCCAACCGGTGCGCCACGCCGTGGCATTCGGGTCACACGGCGCTCGAAAACCGCATCTGTTCAACGGGCGGAAGCGCCCGGCGCGCCCCGCCATGCCCGCAGATACATGCAATAAGCATGCCAATTTATAAATTTTGCCGGCGACACCATTCGCGACATACCAAATAAATTTCGACGATCATTCTATATCAATACGGCAATTGATCACGCGTCGCACCTTTTTCGAAAACAACGCTCCACTTGCATCCGTTTTTTTCGAAATTAACCTGCGTGGATTCGCTCATTTTAACGCCTTAACTTTCGACAAAGACGATCTGCGGCGGAAAATAAGCGACGTTGTTTCCCTTTTGCACCGGACACTGAGCGGTCAAGATGCGTAGACACACGTACTTCGATAGCACTTCACGGAACGGATCTAAGTGTCGGCGCTTGATCGCGACTGCACTATACCGTTCAACCCTCGGTCTCACGGCCTTGGGTGCCTCGGTCTCGCACCATGCCCTCGCCCAGAGCTTGGCCAGCACCGACCCGGCGAGCTGGCGCACGACGGAGTACCGGGCGGATTGGGGCTTGGAGGCGATCCATGCGGCCGATGCCTACGCGGCGGGCTATACCGGCCTGGGCGTCACCGTCGGGGTGGTCGATTCAGGTATCTACAATGCACACCCTGAATTCGCGGATGGCCGGGTCAAACCTGTCACATTGACAGGAACATTCGGGTCGAGCGGCTTCTACCTCATGGATGTTTACGGGCGACCGCAAGCCAATTCACCATCGTGGAATACCTTTACGAAGGGGCAGCCTTACACCGTTCCGGGCACGTACAACCCCGTCTACAACGATCCGCATGGAACGCATGTGAGCGGCACGATCGCGGCTTCCCGCGACGGCGTTGGAATGCACGGCGTTGCGTTCGATGCCAAAGTTTATGTTGCTGACACAGCAACAATCGATTTCACAAGGCATGGCTTTAATATCGATTACAGTTATTTTAAAAACGCTTACGAATCTGTGGCACTTACGGGAGCCCGCGCTATAAATACATCCTGGGGCGACCCGCCTCTACAAGACAACTATAATACGACAGCCGGAATGATGCGTGCCTACGCGACGTTTGCAGGGGGGAAATCTCTCCTCGACGCAATGGACGAGGTTACGCAGAGATATAATGTTATACAAGTTGCGATCGCAGGAAATACATCCTTCACAAATTCTGATATTCGAGCCTCGCTACCCTACTTTAGGCCGGCGCTGGAAAGCCGCTGGTTAGCCGTTGGAGCGTTGCAGCAATCTGACAGAAATAAATATGATCCAAACAGTCTATCTATTGCTTGGTACTCAAACAAAGCCGGCGTCGATAAATATTGGTACGTTGTGGCGCCAGGAAGTGGGATAACTAGTGCGACACCTCCCTATACGCAGGGTGCCGCATGGAACCCCAGCCAATGGGGTGTCAATGCTCGGCACCAGACTGGCTATACGACGGTAAGCGGCACCTCGATGGCCGCGCCGCATGCCACCGGCGCGCTCGCGGTGATCATGCAGCGCTACCCGTACATGACCAACCAGCAGGTCCGCGACGTCCTGCTCACCACCGCCTACCATCGCAATGCGGTCGACGGCGTCGCGGACGCCAACCCCAACGCTCCCAACGCGATCTGGGGCTGGGGCGTGATCGACCTGAACAAGGCCATGAAAGGACCTGGGCAGTTCCTCGGTCCCGTCGCCGCCAACCTTCCCACCGGCACCAGCGACACGTGGTCCAACGACATCTCCGAGGACGCGCTGATCCAGCGCAAGCAGGAGAACGACGCCGAGGCCGCGGCTTGGCCGGCGCGCAAGGCCGCCATGGATCCGAAGCTCACGCTTCCCGCCCTGCAGGCCTCCCTGCCGGAGACCTGGTCCGCCCTCGTCGGCGTCGTCGAGGCGTTCCGCAGCGGCAGTCTGCCGGCCATCCTCGACGCCCTCAAGGCGAGCGACGCGAGCCCCGTCGGCAGCAAAGTCGTGACCGCCTTCGTCGAGACGAACGGGATCGGCTGGGCCTGGCCGCTCTCCGATCCGAACTTAGCTTACGCGCGCGTCAACATCGGCAACCGCTTGGCCCGCTATATCGTGGGGCTGAGCCGCGCCGACTTCACCAAGGTCGCCGCCGGTATCGCCACAGATTGGCAGACCGAGGTCCAGGTCGAGACCACGCGAGTCGCCTCCTTCGCGTCGATCCCGACCCGCGGCAGCCTGATCAAGCGCGGCGGCGGCACGCTCACGCTCACCGGCACCAACACCTATTCCGGCGGCACCACCCTGGCCGGCGGCACGCTCTCGGTCGCCCGCGACGCCAGCCTCGGCGCCGCCGCCGCCCCGCTGACCTTCGACGGCGGCGTCCTGAAGGTGACCGGCACCGGCTTCACCGCCACCTCACGCCCGATCACCTGGGCGAACGGCGGCGGCGGGCTCGACATCGCCGACCCGGCCAACACCTTCACCCTCACCCAATCGCTCACCGGAGCCGGCGGCCTGGCCAAGCTCGGCGCCGGAACCCTCGCGCTGTCGGGCACCAACACCTACGCGGGCGCCACCACCATCGCGGCCGGCACCCTCCTGGCCCGCGGCGGCCAGGCCATCGGCGACCGCAGCGCCGTGCTCATAGGCGCCGGCGCCACCCTGGCGCTCGCCGACAGCGAGACCGTCGGCTCGCTCGCCGGTCAGGGCCGCGTCGCGCTCGGATCCGCCCGCCTCACCGCCGGCGGCGACGGCTCCTCCACCACCTTCGCCGGGACCCTCGACGGCACCGGCGGACTGACCAAGGCCGGCGCCGGCACGCTCACCCTGGCGGGCGCCAACACCTACACCGGCGGCACCACCATCGCGGCCGGGACCCTGCAGGTCGGCGCCGGCGGCACCACGGGCAGCCTCGTCGGCGACGTCGCCAACGCCGGCACCCTGGCGTTCGACCGCGCCGACGCCGTCACCTTCGCGGGCACCGTCTCGGGCACCGGCGACCTGGTCCAGCGCGGCGCCGGCACCCTCACGCTCACCGGGGCCCACAGCTTCACCGGCCTGACCACCGTGGCCGCCGGCGGGCTCAACCTCACCGCCAGCGCCAGCTTGGTCTCGCCGGTGGTCACCCTGGCCGGCACCACGCTCACCCATGCCGGCAGCCTCACGGGCGGCCTCACCAACGCCGGCTCCGCGCTCACCAGCGGCACGATCGCGGGCGGGATCACCAACACCGGCAGCCTCACCGCCACCGGGGGCACGCTCGACGGCGCCATCCGCAACGCCGGGCAGCTCGCCGTCACCGGGCCGGTCTCCTCGGATGCCGGCTTCGCCAACGCCGCCGGCGCCAGCCTGACCGTCTCCGGCCGCTACGCCCTGGCCGGCGGCCTCGACAACGCCGGCACCGTCGCGATCGCCGACGGCGGCCGCCTCGTCGCCGGCCGCGTCGCCAATGCCGGCCTGCTCACCGTCGCGGCCCAGGCCAGCGTGGTCGACGACCTCGTCAACACCGGCCGCCTGGTCAACGCCGGCGCCTACACCGCCGACGCGGTCAACGCCCCGGGCGGCACCCTGATCAACACCGGCCGCTTCACCACCGTCTCGGCCCCGTTCGCCAACGCCGGCACCCTGGTCACCACCGGCAGCCTCACCGGCGGGCTCACCAACACCGGCGCCGTCCAGGCCGCCGGCGTGCTCGCCGGGCCGGTGAGCAACGCCCCCGGCGCGGTGATCGCGCTCACCGGCCCCACCACCGGCATCACCCGGCTCGCCAACGACGGCGCGTTCGACCTCGGCGGCACCGCCCTCACCGTCGGCTCGCTCGCCGGCACCACCGCCACCGCCACGCTCGGCAACGGCCGGCTCACCGTCGGCACCGACGGCAGCGCGTCCGACTATGCCGGGCAGATCGTCGACGGCGGCAGCCCGACCAGCCTGACCAAGGTCGGCGCCGGCACCCTGACGCTGTCCGGGCTCAACACCCTCTCGGGGCCGATCAGCGTGCTCGGCGGCGACCTCGCGGTCACCGGCGCCCTGCCCAACGCCGCGCTCACGGTCGGTTCGGGCAGCCGGCTCACCGGCGACGGCTGGTTCGGCAGCCTGAGCCTCGGCGCCGGCAGCGTGCTGAGCCCCGGTACCGGATCGAGCCCCCTCGGGCGCATCACCGTCGCCGGCAGCCTCACCCTGGCGCCCGGCTCGGTCTACCGGGTCGACGCCACCGCCGACGGCCGCGCCGACCGCGTCGCGGTCGGCGGCAGCGCCACGGTGGCGGGCGCCCGGGTCGAGGCGGTGGCCGGCGCCGGCGCTTGGGCCCCGCGCACCCGCTACACCATCCTGAGCGCCGCCGGCGGGGTCCAGGGCCGGTTCGACGGCGTCACCAGCACCTTCGCGTTCCTGACCCCGTTCCTCGGCTACGAGCCCGGCGCCGTGACCCTGACGCTCGCGCGCAACGACCTCGACTTCGCCGCGGTGGCGCACACCCGCAACCAGCGCGCGACCGCCACGGCCGTGCAGGCCGGGGCGGTGGGCTCGACCCTGTACGACGCGGTCGCGACCCTGTCGGCGCCCCAGGCCCGGGCGGCGTTCGCCGGGCTGGCGGGCGACGGCCATGCCGGGCTGGCCTCCACCGCCTTCGCGGTGGCCGGGCTCAGCCGCGAGGCGGTGCTCGACCGGCTGCGCTGGGGCGCCTCCGAGGCGCGCGATTACGGCAGCCTGCCGGCCGCCTACACCGCCGACCGGCCCGGGGAGCCGGTGGAGCCGGTGGCGGTCCCGGCGCGGGTATTCGACCCGCGGGTCGTGAGCCTGTGGGGCCAGGGGCTGGGCAGCCTCGGCCACGTCCGGGCCGACGCCAACGCCGCCGCCCTGTCGCGCCGGAGCGCCGGCTTCGTGATGGGCGTGGACGCGCGCCTGGACGGGCTCGGCCTCGGCGGGCTGCGGCTCGGCGTGGTCGGCGGCCATGTCGAGACCGATCTCGCCAGCCCCGGCCAGGTCCAGACCGGGACGCTGGCGAGCACGTTCGGCGGCATCTACGGCAGCCTGGAGGCGGGTCCGGCGGTGGTGCGGTTCGGCGCGCTGGCGGCCGACGAGCCGGCGCGGCTGCGCCGGGTCGTGGCGTTCCCGGGCCTGACCGACACGCCGAGCGCGCGCACCGGCGGGCGCAGCGTCCAGGGTTTTGGCGAGGCCGGCTACCGGATGGCGCTCGGCGCCGGCACGGTGCTGGAGCCGTTCGTCGGCGCGGGCGCCGTGGCGCTCGGGCGCGACCGCTTCGCCGAGCAGGGCGGGGCGGCGGCGCTGACGGGTCCGGCCCG
>Ga0265798_10001337_pt1 | contig 38447 bp, 31 predicted proteins | sample P3T30metagenome_FD_192430 | JGI IMG/M metagenome (GOLD analysis project Ga0265798, IMG submission 192430) | Plant litter microbial communities from East Loma Ridge, Irvine, California - P3 T30 | ecosystem: Environmental > Terrestrial > Plant litter > Unclassified | place: USA: California...
GCTTCATCTCACAGCCATCAGCATGATCTTGCGCATACGAAGCGAGAGTCTGATTCCATTTCAACGCGCTGGCCTCGTGTTGAGAGCGGTATTGATTGGTGCTGTTGAGGACCGCATCTGTGAAGCCCCTACCCTCCCAAGCCATATTTACGTCGGCCGAAGCTAGAGTCTCGCCGGAAGGCCTCGCGATCTCTGTCGAATCTACTGTTGAGCCAACAATAGTGGCTATTCCAACAGTCGAGCCGGTGGCAAAAGCAGAAGTCGTGTAGGTAACGAGCGAGCCGGCAGCGCTGGTAATCACAACCCACTTGGTGGAGACAACGGTAGTACTGGTCGTCGTGATGGTGGTCGAAGGTTGTTGCTCGTCAGCCCCGACAAGAAGTGAGGTCTGCTGCATTAATAGCAGCTGCACCACCAGGGCACGCAGGGTGATGTAATGGCAGTGCATGGTATAAGCGGATTCCTTGTTTTTGGTGTAAGCCTGGAATGTGGACGCCGGTCGCGTGGTTGACACGCGAGGTGAAAGTGCTTTCTCTCCCGGTTAGTTTGCGCGCAATTCTTGTTGAAAGAAGAGAGCAAGACGTGTTGGCATGGCTGTCTTTTGGGAGGATGTGAATCACAGTATTACCTGAGTGTCTCGAGATGGTCTCTCTGGCGCTTGATTTGGACAACGAGTGGTGTAGATTGCACGACGTCAATGGCGTACAGGGGTATGCTGCGGTGTCTTGACTCTGTGAGTGTCTCGGTCTCGTCGCGTCCGTTTCGATTGCTTGTTGACTGAGACACGGCGGTAAACCATTGGTGGAAGCAAAGTGTCCGCCAACCAATCACATCGATCACAACAAGCGAGATGGCGCTAGTCGGCGATGCTTTCAAGTTGTTCTCGCTCTTCCAACCAGCAAAGATACCACACTGTAATTACTCCTTCAAAATCAGTCGTTCAAGACACTTCATAACACCGATTTGTTACGATCAACGAGACGCACGGGGACAGGTACGCATGAATGCTATCTCGAAGGAGCCCTCGTAACGGACCTTTCCGGTAAGTCGGGATACAACCTCACTCATACGATGCAATGGTGCGGATTGTGTTTGGTAGGTACTCGACAGAGCACCATCGCCACGAACTCACGCATCTCACATGTTCTTCAGGATTGTGTTGGTGTTGATTACTTTACCATCCAAGCACCGGATACGGAGGCTCTTCTCGGGTAAAGTTTACGGACTGATGATCACTGTGGGGTGGGAGACGATAGGGCACAAGGGCAGCATGCATAGGTACATGCCTTCCAGGTTTCTACCTTCGCCTTTCGAATGATATTGTCATTCAACATCATCGACACTTGATGCTTTTCCATCAAGTGGCTGAGCCATGAAGCGGACACTCAACTCGTCCAAATCACATAATGGCTGCCAAAGATGCAAGACCAAGAAGCTCAAGGTATGCATCAAGCACTATCCACATATTCTCTTCGATCAATGCTAACTCCCCTCAAGTGTGATGAGACCCGTCCGTCGTGTCAGGCGTGCGACAAAGATGGTGCCGAGTGTCCAGGCTACGCGCCGACTCTGAAGTGGTCTAGAAAGCATGAGAAGTTCGACTCGACACTCGGCTCTCAGGAACCCAAAGCGAAAAGTAGACGCAAAGAGGACCCGAAGCCTTCCTCTGCAATGTCACAGCCGGTATTCAGCGAAGAGACTACATCATCTTTCCCTCCTGAGCAAAGGATGAGCCCTGAAAATGATCTCACTAACAATTCCACGATGGCACACACATGGCCTCCTACCCAAATGGACTTCGATCCCGCCATGCTTGACTGGATGGATTACGGGCTTGGTGGATTCGAGCCCTTCGCAAGCAACAATATGGGCCAACTGTTCAATAACGGCACCGGTCAGACTCCATTTATGCCGTACGATCCACTTGCTGGTATTGCCGGTCCTGATAACAGGATGGCGAATGGTGGTCTCGATCCTTACACGTTTCCTCCTGTGGCGATGCCATGGCACAGCAACCCAGGCAGCTACGCGTCTCCCTCTGACCAGACGCATGGTCCCGTGAATACTTCTAGCAACGATGACACAGTGGAACGCAAAGACAGCGGCAGTCTCCTAGGCGCATTCTATCGCTTAGCTACACCAACAACGACTGCCCGATTCTCCGAGGAGCACCTCGTCCAACACTACTTCTCCGAAGTCTGCTCTTTGTACTCATGCTTCGATTCCGCTCAGAATCCTTTTCGCCGACTCGTCGCCGAGCTGTGGAAAGAGTCGACCACAATACACTTATCAATACAAAGCATGGCGATCGCACACCTATCCAACCACTATCTCTACATGGCGCCTCTCGGTCGGATAAAACGCATGCAGTCATGGAAATCCCTCCAAATCGATCTCCGCCGCTACCGCGCAGGCAAGATATCGCTCGACAGAGTGCTGATGAGCTGCCTACTCCTCGGCCTCTCTTCCGCATGGCACCAACCTTCAGACCTGGGCTTGCAATATCTATTCATAGCCCGAAGTCTGATACAAATGTACCTGCGCTCCAATCTGCGAACAAGCGCCACACTGCCAAATGAGAAATTCTACCTCGACGCTTTCATGCACTGGGAAATGCTCGCGAGCTTCTTCGAGCCCGTGGCGATGATGTCTTTCCCTGGTTTCGGCGCGCCGAATCCGCCTATGCCTGTCAGAGGCGAGATCGTGTCTCCGCATCCTTGGACTGGAGTCGCGCCAGAGTTGCACTTTGCGCTGGCGGAAGTCGGCAGAGTTCTTCGACGGCGCAGGAGCAGGTTGGCTATGATGGGCGATTCGCACGCCGAAGAGAAATCCCAGAAAGACGAAATGGACGAGCAATGGTCAAAATCTTTAGAGCGCCTGCTGCAGTCAATCCGGCTTCCTGAAGTTCAGGATATCGAGGATTACGGGGATAAGTACACTCCCAAAATGGACTTGCTACGAGCTGCGGAAGCCTATCGCTTCGTTGGTCTCCTAGAAGTGTACATGATAGTGCCGAGTCTGCTCGAGGATAGGATCGAACGAGGCGAGGCATTCCCACCCTCAGCCGTTGAGGACTTCGTCCAGCCAAGCGATGATCTGGGTTTCCTCGAGAGCCGCGACTCGTGGCTATCGGCCATCGCTCTGCACACGCTTAATCTCATCAAAGACGTCTCGATACACTCCGCGACTTGCCGTATGCACTTGCTCGTCCTGGTCTCCGCCGGCAGCCAGCTGCGGACTCCAGGCGGATCTTCGTCGTCGTCGGCACCTGACGAGCCACAGCATGCTGCACATCACGACAAAGTTCTCGAAGGTCGCGGATTCGTCGACTCGCGGATGCTGGCCCTGTCCCGCAAGTACCCGCAGAAACAGGTGCTACAGATCCTGGATATCATCAAGGAGGCTTGGGATAGGCTTGATCGGGGGGAGAAGCGTGTGCATTGGCTGGAGATTGCGCATGAGCAGAATTGGCAGACTATGCTGGGGTGATAGGGAACATAATGATCGTAGACAACGATCGATTTCCATCCCTTGAAGCGTTGAGGTCCCATGTGTGTCTTGAAGTTTCGCAAGGTAAGTGTCATGAAGCAGTAGTGTACAATCTGCTTCTTCTGGCTACTTACAATGTACTCGCGATGGCTTCAAAAAGCGAGTGCCTCGTCTGTTCTTCTTTCCGACGCCTTCTAACGCTTCTTCTCCGCGGAAAGAATTCTTGTTCAAAACGTTTTCCACATCCGGCACCTACCTCCTTGAGGCTGGCTTGATGGTTTGCGAATGCATCCACAATCAAGACTGGTGACTCGAAACTTGATCTCATGTCCGTCGCTCCATCAAAGAGTGAAGCACCCCTCTTCACGACTCGCTCATCACTCTATCCTCTCCATCGAACTTTGCGCGACCAGTCTCGTCCACGCCACTACCATCCCCCATCAGGTCGATCACAGTTGCTTTGCCCGAGTCGCCCGGAAAACACTTTCCGTAGATCGCTGCGAGGATCGAGTCATAGGTCTGCGAGGTAGCGCGCGGAGGTTTCACCTGGTGAATCAAGGTAGAGAAGCAAATTAGTCTTTGGCAGTTGGCATCAGCAACATCGAAAGAGAAAAGTACTCACCATCACAGATCTACTCTCGAATTCACCGGGTACGATGGCAGAGTTGGCCGCCGACGGGACGTCGCCGGGTTGGAAGGCGAGGATGGCGGCTGGTTCTGCGATCTGCGGAATGTCAGTCAGCATCAAAGTCACTCGGTGTGCATCTGACTGGCATGAACGATGATAGACTCACCACTTGAGCGAACGCTCTCATTCCAGCAACATCTCCCATTTTCAACCCACTGACAACGAACAATCTCATCCCTTTGTGTACCCCGCGCTCGATCAGCCGTTGCAGCACAGGCAGGAAGAATCGCCAGTGCACGTCGATTCCATGTTCGAGTTTGGCGACGAGTGCGGATGGGTGGATGTCGCCGATTTCTGTCTCGATGGTGTCCCAGCTCAGTGGTGATGTCGTCACGTCTCCAGCGACACCATCCTGCCACCGCTGCGCCCATTCGCGGTAGTGCGCATAAAGGCTGACGCAACTCCACTTCTCCTCTAAGCATACATCACTGAAATCCTTCGAAAAGCGTGTTGCAAACTCCTCGAAAGCCGCCTGGTCCGTGGGGTTGGCGGGTTGTGGTGTGAGAGCAAGTAGGACCGTGATGGGCGGGTTGGGAATCGGAGGCGAGGAAGTCGCGTGGTCGAGGACCGTGTAGTCATGCATGTGGTTTGGCATGCTGTCTGTGGTGTAGGTGTGCGCGGGCTCGTGCTCGTGTGGTGAGGAATTGTTGGTGTTGTCGTTGCGGTGGTGTTGGTGGCGGGTAGGAGTGAGGTCTGGGTTGCTAGGGCGGTGGAATTCATGCTGCTGCTGCTGCTTGTTGGTGGCGACAGTTGGTTTCCTCCAGACCTCCTCGTTTTCTGAGTCGGAATCGCTTGAAATAACTATTGCCTCGGACTTGTACTGGGTTGGGCTGAGCTCTGGTAGATCATCTAACTCAGGCGGTGTGGACGGGAGAGGAGAGGAGATCTCCATGGGATCGAGGGCCGACATGATCGGTTGCTGGGAGGATGTGAGAGTGAGCTTGCGCGGTGCATAGTATGGGTGGTATGTATTTACGGGTAAAGGGAGCTCCCTTATCACCTATGAAAGCACTCACTGACAAAGTGCACGAAGCGCATTATCCAAGACGTGTGAAAGAGATATCATGCAAAGTTTCCATTCACTTTGCTTGCTAATTGCCTTTTCCGCCCGTGAGAGCCTTGATGTTGTTCCCCAAAGATACCATTCTGTAAAATCTCGTAAGATCAACCCCTGTCCAACTCCTGATCGTGATGCTTGATATACTCAAGACTTTCATTCGTAAATGCATTTGCTCGGGTGGCACACGCGCTTCCTGTGTAGCCGTCGTCACCTACACTTTCACGAAGAAACGCCACCTCGTCGCAAGTACCACCCACATTTTCAACCGCCTCTCCTCACATGAACATCTTTGCGATCTTGAAGATCTCGCCAGCATTGTCCATCAATCCACCGCCACCTCCACCACCGCCAAACATGCTGCCAAGCCCTGAACTGCTGGATCCTCCGTATCCCCGGCTGCCATAGTAACCTCCACCGCCTCTGCTCGAGCCGCCGGTCGCAAACACGCTGCTCATTCCAGGTGGGATGCGGATACCCATTGCCTTTATGAGACCGCCCACCGCGCCTCCAGCGCTGATCAACGGCACGATGACGGCGAAAAAAGCCTTGACAGGGTGTCTCCGGAAGTATTGCCAGAGGTCTCGGAGCAAGCGTTGCAAGCGGTTTACGAGGTATGTGATGTAGCCATCGCGAGGGCGTCGCTTGTAGTGGGAGGAACCGCCGCTGCCGTTTGATGAGAAGAGACCGCGGGAGCTCTGGGGGTGGTGGTTACCGCTCCCTGCGGCGCCTCCAAAGAATGAAGAGCCGCCGCTGCGAGAGTGGGCATTCGAAGGTCGCGCGTAGTAGCCGCTGCGTCCGCTAGTTGAGCGAGTGTTGGAGCGAGAGCGCTGGCGAGATGCGCCGCCGTAGTTGTAGTTCGAGGATGAGCCTCCGAAGAAGTCGCCGTCTAGGAAGCCCATGGTGCGTGGTGTGTTTCTATTCGTGGGCTGGGCGGCCAATGGCTTGAGCTGCCTGCAGCACAAGAAAGAAGCTTAGTCAGGGGAGTTGTCGTTCGATCGACTGAATGCGCCGGGATGCGGAGGGATGCGCCTGGGATAGGTATGGATGGAGAGCGGTGTCAGCTCGAGGTTATACGATGGGTTCGAAGTGTCCTGCTGCGAAAGGAGATGGTGTTGGAGATGGCGAAGGCAAACATGACTCTCTGGCCAGGCCTTGCCTCTCTTGCAGACATGCAGGGCGAAATGGTGGTGGTTGGAGCATGTTCGGGCTGCTGCAGGTTAGTGGAGCGCAGGCCATATGCTGGTCCGGGTTGATGCCCATTCGATGCTGCTGAGGAGATGCGGAGTTCTCTAAACTCACCCCAGAAAGTCCTGGTGACCCAGCACTCAAGTCAAATCCAAAAGTCCACTTCTTCCGATTGAAGATGCCGGGTGGATCAACACTTACCCGCGGCAACCTCACTTAGTCTTATGCATCATGCATCTCTGCAGACTCTCCATTTCCTTCACATGTCCAGAGCGTTTTCGCCCCTTCGAGCCCTGAGATCTCATCAACCAACATTTGGAAGCCATTGGCTCAGACAACAGTCCAGAATGAAGCACCATTTGATGATCGGAACATGGTATGTACTCATAGTGATATCTCATGTCATGCTGTTGGCATATTAGACAACTCGTTTCATGACCAAGACCACAACGCCTATAAGATATGGCAAGTCTCTACAACAACATTGCACCGTACTAACACAAACACAGGACGCCACCAGGTGCCATTTTCACAGTCGCTTTTGACGATGAGAAAATGTCTCTCGAGCTCGTCAAACGCACCGAGATCCCTAAAGACGAACCAATCTCCTGGATGACATTTTCACACGACCGCAAGACTATCTACGGCGCCGGCATGAAGAAATGGAATTCGTTTGCGGTCGACTCGCCCACAGAGATCGTCCACCACTCATCACATCCTATGGGAGGCCACCCCAAAGCCAACGATGTTGACACGAAAACCCGTGCCATCTTCGTACTCGCCGCCAACAAACCGCCTTACAACGTCTACGGCAACCCTTTTTACGATTTCGCCGGGTACGGCAATGTCTTTTCCGTCGACGACAAGGGAGGTCTGAAAGACAATGTCCAGAACTACCCGTATCAAGACAACACTGCCATCCACGGCATGGTCTTCGACAAGGCCGAAGAGTACCTCTACTCGGCCGACATGTGGGCCAATAAAGTCTGGACGCACAAGAAAGTATGTCGCGCTTCTGTTTAATTTCTCCCCTTGTCTCGGTTTTAACAAATTGCAACTCCAGGACCCCCAGACCGGGCACCTGAGTCTTGTATCTTCCATCGACGCACCGGCTTCCAACGACCACCCACGCTGGGTCGAACTCTCCAAAAACTCCAAAACCCTCTACGCGCTGATGGAATCTGGCAACCGACTTTGCACCTACACCATCGACGCCACCACCCATGAGCCGATCTACAACAACGACAGCTACCCTCTGATCCCGCCCGGCCACGATGCCCTGTATCCGAAGATGTACCGCTCCGACGTCGTCTTCACGTCCAGCAGTGGCGACTACCTCTTCGCCACCTCGCGCAGCAACTCCCCGAAACTGACCGGCTACATCGCGGCATTCAAACTTGATCCAGAGACAGGTGCGATCGTCAAGCAGATCTGTTTGAACCCGACTCCGACGAGTGGAGGCCACAGCAATGCCGTCAGCCCGTGTCCGTGGAGCGATGAGTGGCTGGCTATGTGCGATGATGAGCAAGGGTTCGTGGAGATCTACAGGTGGAAAGATGAATTCCTGGGTAGGGTGGCGAGGCTGGATATCAAGGAGCCTGGCTTTGGAATGAACGCTATCTGGTATGATTGAATGGACTGATGAGAATTACTAGGAAGGAAAAATTACGCATGAAAGAAAAATGAGATGAAACCACAAAACACTCCAATTCGGAAACTTGCTGGACATTTCTTCCATGGTTTCCCTTATTACTTTGAAGTGCTCGAATTCCAGCGACAATACAAAGACGAAAGACAGAGTGGATCATGCAGCAGCTACTCTTTGCTAATGCTTGCTCCATCGTTAAGCAAGGCTCGTCACTATCTTCACCATCAACAGTCATCGACTGAGTCGTAGGTATCTCTCCCTCTGCAGGAGAGTCCCTATCAACCAACCACCATCCCACAGCTGGCTGAAGACTGTCCAACAACCGACTCTCATCCCTTTCAAAGGCCTCTGCTCGTGGACCATCCATGCACTGGAGACCTTTTTTTTTCTCGCTAACGTTATTGTACGGGAAGCGGAACAAAATTCTAGCCTCTCTATTTCGATCTTGATCTGCTACTTGCTACGATAATGCAATCGCTCTCGCTCTCGGAACCATTCTCCTCGATACCTTCCTCTTCCTCGTTACCGATTTCAGAACTTATAGCTCTTAGAGTCTGCCTCTTTTTCGCCTTTCCCTTCGACGCCTCCGCTTCCGCTTTCTCGACGACTTCGAGGATTTCCTGCGTATTAAAGACAAACTTCCCTTTAATAGCTACGCGCTTCCCTTTTTTGCGCTCCTTACGTACTCGGGATAGCTCTCTATACTCGGCGTTCTCCTTCCGTAGAAGGACGACTTCTGATACTGTCCTTTCGAAAGCCGCTCCCGATCGCTCGATATACCGCTTTACGGGAGTCTCGAGAGTAGACGAACGAACGATCGAATTAACTAGCGAAGTTGCCTGCCGTAACTCCGTACCTTCGGGCGGGGAACTATCTAGTAGAGAGCGGTCTAGGTCGTTCGGAGTCGTAATAGGGGGCGGAGTAGTAGGAGGGGTCGAAGTAGGCATTCGGAGAGTCGAGAGGATAGTAATCGGGCTAATCGGATAGATACCGGACGCCCGAAACGACGATTCGATACTTCGAGACGTAAATACTTTAGACCGGGCCGTTATATAGGCCTCCGTCCACTCGATTCGCGGTATTCGGCGGGTATCTAAGCGGAAGAGTTTCTTAATCTCGGTAGATAAAGCCCGCTTTAGAGGGCTAAATACGCCGACGTCGAGAGGTTGTAATAGATGCGAAGTATGCGGTGGTAGGCAGACGAGATCGATGTTCTTATCGAGACAAAAGGCGATAAACCTCGCCGTAAGGTAAGACCCGTGTCCGTCGAGAAGTAATAGCCTTCGTTTTCCGTCGTTTCGGTACGTTTCGGGCTCGAATAAGGTAGTTAACCACTCGTAAGCGTGATTATCGGACGTCCACCCGCTATTAGACGTCGAGAACTTCTACTTCTCGGGCGTAGAGGCCGGTATCCACGCGGTATTCGTATGTTTCGCCTTAAAGATAAGAAGCGGAGGTAAAGCGACTCCCGAGGCTCCGATACACTCGATCGCCGTTATCCACTCTTGTCTTCCGCTTATCTTCTTAAACGCCGTAGTATCCCCTCTCCTTATAAGTACTTTCGAAGGTAAAGTAGTACCGAGGGCGAAGCCGGTCTCGTCGACGTTAAAAATCGCGTCGGAAGGGTAGGAGTTCTCGAGGAAAAGATCGGTAAGAGCGTCGAAGTAGGCGCTTACGACCGGATAGTTCACTCCTTCGAAGCGACTCGCGTCTAGGGCTCGAGAGTAGACTGTCTTTAGTTCGGGGTATCGTTTTCGGAACCTATCGATCCACCGTTTACTAATAGGAGGGTAGGGCGTCGGAGTCGAGCTTAGGCGGAAGCGGGAAAGTCGGATCTCTTCGGCGAGATCTCTCGTTAATAGAAGGGTAATAGGGCAACCTAACTTCGATAGTCGAGTAATCGTCTTTAGGAGAGTCTTCTCTTCGGCGGTCGAAAGTATCTTTTGCGATTCGTGCGATTGAGAGCGGGAAGTTCGAGTAGAGAGCCGTTTCGAAAGGGTCGTAACCGGGATATTAAACGCGTAAGCACACTTTCGAATCGAGGTATATTCGCCGTCACGGTAGGCCGCTAGGGCAGTAGTAAGGTCTTCTTCAGAATAGGTAGGCATAATAAGCAGAAAAGAAAGAGAGTCGCGTAGAATCTCGATAATAACGCGAAACTAGCACGCGGTAGTGTTCCGCTTCCCGTACTGTTCCGCTTCCCGTACAATGACGTTACTTCCAGGACTCGGCGAGCTTGCATCGAACACTCCACTTGCAGGAGACCTACTCTAGGGACTGCTTTGCAAGCGACGGTCGAGGTGTGCACAACACGCTATTGTACTTCGTGTCGATGCTATTACTGGCAATCTACTGTCTGTTCTTTTGATACAGCAGAATTTAAGACTATGTGATGCATACGACAATAGGTCAGTGAGAGCTGGACGTCCCGTCCCATGTCATAGACTGTCGATTCAAGATTTCATTGCAACAATACTTGTGGGAAAGAGGGAGTGTTCCTGGAGTGAGAGCATCGAGAACGATTGTGTACAAGAATGGGAATACCCATCCCGGTTCGATTACTATTATGTTACTGTATCTGTAGTAACTATGTATAAGCCGCGCGCATCCAACCAAAGGCCCAAAACGCCGACTGACCCGAAGCCCAAACTCAAAATGAGTCAAGACTGAAGGCGAGACGAAGCTCTAGAAAGAGACAGAGTGGAAAGACAGGAACGTATGCCCACTCGTCGTCGCAGATGTACGAAAAGAAACCCTCGCCGCCAGATCGGTGGTATCCAAAAACCCGAAAGGCGAAGATCAGATCAGTGCGCCGACTGATCGCATAGATGAAACATTAGATCCCGGAAAGAGGCCAATGTTGAAAGGAAAAGAAGTGAGACCAAATGCGAACTGTTTACGCCTCGACCTCCTCGACGTTGGCTTCAGCATCACGAGCGCAGGTGGAACCGGGGAAGCCACATCTACCCTGGTAGCTCTTGATGCGCGGGTTCTGCTTGGTGAACCAGTACTTGGGGCCGGGGAGAAGCTTGACCTTCTTCTTCTTGGGGTCGGCCTCCGCCTCAGGCTCAGGCTGGGCCACCGGCTCAGCCTCAGCTTCACGGCGGACCTTACCGCAGGTCGAGCCAGGGAAACCACAGCGAGTCTTGCCGAATTTCATGGCGGCATCGGCCTCGGGCGCGGGCTCAGGCTGGGCCTCAGCATCACGCTTTCCGCAGGTCGAACCGGGGAAGCCACAGCGAGTCTTGCCGAACTTCATGGCGGCATCGGCCTCGGCCTCAGGCTCAGGCTGGGCCTCAGCATCGCGCTTGCCGCAGGTGGAACCGGGGAAGCCGCAGCGAGTCTTGCCGAATTTACCTCCAGCTACTGGCTCGGCCTCGGCCACGGGCTCAGGATGGGCCTCAGCGTCGCGCTTGCCGCAGGTAGAGCCAGGGAAGCCACATCGAGTCTTGCCGAACTTCATGGCGGCCTCTGGCTCAGGCATCGGCTGGGCGACGGCATCACGCTTACCGCAGGTTGAGCCTGGGAAGCCGCAGCGAGTCTTGCCGAACTTTCCGCCGGCCTCGGCATCAGCAAATGCGGTGGCCGTGAAGGCGAGGATGGTGACAACGATGGCGCTGGTGAGCTTCATGGTGTCGGTTGTTGTTGTGTTTTGTTGTTTTTTGGTGTAGGAGTCGTAGAAGCAGTAGTCTTATGACTGAGACTGACTGGATTGGCTCAAAGAATGACTTGTGGGTGAGTGGCAGATAGATTGAAACCAGCGAGAGGCAGTGCATTGATATACGTCTCGTGAGGTAGGCGAGGGAAGTAGTCCTAGAAAGGTCGTCAATAAGGAGGCAATAATGAATACAGGTCAATGAAAAGCCTTGGGACGGTTATAGACCATGATCAATAGGCCAATAGGATACCTGAATCCGTCCCAGGTCGACAATGAAAGTCCTATTGAGGACCACATTGGGATGAGAAGCGAGAGATTCACTCTGAAGATATGAGATGAGTGTGAGAAGTAGTGAATGGAAGTTCTCGCACACGTGGCGGATAATCTGGCAAGCGATAATGGAGAGAATGGTCGAGGGGTACAGTGGCGGAAGCCTAGTTGTTGAGAATGATTGCCATGTAAATTTCCACATGGTGTTGTTGATCGCATGGCCTTGGAACCCACCCAGAGGAGTTGCAGCATCTGCGTCTAGACTTGCATTTCTGATTTCCATGTGGCAGATGGCACAATGGGCATTGTCGAGATCATCTTATGGGTCAAGACCTATGGTCAGGCTAGACCGGATTCTGGTGTCAATAGGATTTTTCGTTGTTGCGGATTTCGACCTGGCTTCCTTCTGATATTGCGAGATACTGCGATTGAGTAGCCTGACGACAACATCTTCCAGGCACGACGGAGGTCATGTCTGCCAAAAATATGAAACGGAGGCCAAGTCGCCTCCGACAGTGAATCCTTGGCGTGGTTCCAATGAGAGCGGTATACTGGAGGTCAATGGGTATGATCAGACGATGCGAGATTAATGATGTTGTTGTTGTCAAGCTAACACTGTACGATCAGTGATGAGATGAAGTGAAGTGAAGTGAAGTGAGGTGAGGTGGTGGATGTGATACATGCATACTGTATGCACATCGGCAGATGCAGGCGGCGGGTGTGAAGAGATGAGGTCGGGATGAACTTGAGCCGCCCTTCCGACCGATCCCGACTTTCGCTGCTGGCTTCTTTGCGCGCCTTGTGTTGAAGCTTGCGACCACTCGAGCTTGCTTGCTGTTGTTGCCCATCCTCACTACTCATATATTCACCCGAACCTCCCTCACATATCCCACCATGCTGTGCAGACCCTCCTCGCGCGCCGCTTCGGTAATTACAATCTGACCACATCTCTCTCGCTGCATCCCACCGCTGACACCACCGCGCGCAGGCCCTTCTGCGCTCCTCCGTTGCAAACCCTTCGATCGCCGCGCGCAGTACGCCCGACCCAACCCTCCTACGTGCATGAGAGAACGCTCCAATTGACCCGCAATCCAGGCTACGCCACCACCAACACCGACATCTTCAAGCCGACCAAGTTCGGTGGCAAGTACACAGTCACCCTTATTCCAGGTATGCGACGCGCAAAAAGCAGGGCCAATCTACAGGCAGGGACACTGGCTAAGGCTTCACGATCACAGGTGACGGTATCGGTGCGGAGGTTTCGGAGTCGGTCAAGACCATCTTCAAGGCCGACAATGTCCCTATCGAGTGGGAGCAGGTCGATGTCTCCGGCATGGAATCGGGCGGCAAGCACTCTGAGGAGCTCTTCCGCGAGTCGATCGCCTCGCTGAAGCGCAACAAGCTGGGTCTCAAGGGTATCCTTCACACTCCCGTCGAGCGCTCCGGCCACCAGTCTTTCAACGTCGCCCTCCGTCAGGAACTCGACATTTACGCCTCCATTGTCCTGATCAAGAACATCCCCGGCTACGAGACCCGCCACAAGAACGTCGACCTCTGCATTATCCGTGAGAACACCGAGGGCGAGTACTCTGGCCTCGAGCACCAGTCCGTCCCCGGCGTCGTCGAGTCGCTCAAGATCATCACCCGCGCCAAGTCCGAGCGCATCGCCAAGTTCGCCTTCTCCTTCGCCCTGGCCAACAACCGCCGCAAGGTTACCTGCATCCACAAGGCCAACATCATGAAGCTCGCCGACGGTCTCTTCCGCAACACCGTCAAGAAGGTTGGTGAGGAGTACCCCACCATCGAGACCGACGACATGATTGTCGACAACGCCAGCATGCAGTGTGTCAGCCGTCCCCAGCAGTTCGACGTCATGGTCATGCCCAACCTTTACGGTGGCATTCTCTCCAACATCGGCGCTGGTCTCGTCGGCGGCCCCGGTATCGTTCCCGGTTGCAACATGGGTCGTGAGGTTGCCGTCTTCGAGCCCGGCTGCCGTCACGTCGGTCTTGACATCAAGGGCAAGGACCAGGCCAACCCCACCGCTCTCATCCTCTCCGGCAGCATGATGCTGCGTCACCTTGGTCTTGACGACCACGCCAACCGTATCTCCAAGGCTGTCTACGACGTTATCGCTGAGGGCACCCACAGGACTCGCGACATGGGCGGCAACGCCACCACCCAGGAGTTCACTCGCGCTGTCCTCAACTCCATGGAGAGGCAGTAAGCTTGTTCGATAGTTGAATCTCGCGAGCGCTCCCTTTTTTGGCATACGTGATGTTGGAGGCCAAACTGTGATACCTGTAAATACATTATTGAAGGACAAATTTACTACTTGTGTGTGTTCGTTGTGTTTGTATATGTGTGTGTGTCTGTTGTAATTGTCCTACAGCCGTCTCCACTGCTACGATCCAGCTCAGTACAACCCAATTCCAACCCTAATCAGAATCCGACTTGTGCACAGACCATGCGATCTTGAGGCGTATACCTAGGATATCGACACTGAATAACAACAATCTGCCACGGTACCTCGTTTCTCTTCCTTCCTTCATGGAAACAATCGCGGCCATGTCAGTGTTGATCAAGCTTAGTGAACCGCGCCAGCCTGCCGGACACGAAACGCTGCCGTTAGATTGCCTTTCCACCTCACCTCACCCGCCGCCCGCCTAGTAGACTGTCGCCATCATCCACCCCATCGCTTCTTATCAAGGACAATGGCTGGGAAGTATCGCTCGGCTTCAGTCTTCTTCCAATCCACACAAGTATCCGGTAACACTCTCAGCCCGTCTCCGAAGTTGCCGTTGCCTTGTCAGTGGCACCAGCCGACTCCGCCTCAACTTCTGGCTTGACGGGCTCATCAGCAGGGAGTTCGCCGCGATTGTTCCTACTCTCGACATCCTGGCCGACGAGATTGTGCTCCACGCGCCAGGCCATCATGTTGGCTTTCATCTTTCTATTGTCTTCTCGGAGGAGTCTGGTCTGGAGTTGCTCCGGATTGAGCATGTCGATGATCTGATCTGCCTCATTGAGACATTGCTCCGCGCCTGCGGGGTGATTGAGCGTAGAAAGTAGCTGCAGGGTTTGGATGCGAGTCCAGAGTGGAATCCGAGGTTCGAGGAGTAAGTTCATGCAATGCTGACGGCACCACGTGTAATGGCCTCGAAGGCGGGCTCGTATGAGCTGGAGTTGTTAGCTGGAGGTTTAAAGGGAGGGATGGTAAGTCGAAGCACCTACCTCGTCGTAATACGCATGGTATAAGCGCGACTCTGCACCATATCGTTGTACTGGTTCCTGATCACCTTGATAACTGCTAGCACTCTCGTCGTCGATCGCATGCTGAACAGTATCGTCCTCGAGCTGGCCGATGTTGTGCTCGTCGATGCTGCTGTCGCGACCTTGGTCATCGTCGTCACTTCCATCACCAGGGATGTGTTGAGAATCGTCATTTTGGGACTGGTCATCCTCGTGCTTGTCGCCGCTCATCTGGTTCCCATGGCTTGTGTGCGAGGGTCGATCGCCTGTGGCGGAGGTGTCGCTGCTGCCTCGGTGTCTCTCGTCTTCACCTTTGGTGAAGTTGTCACTCTTGGCAGTCCTGATGCTCAAGACTTGGCTGCGTGCTTGCGTTGCAAAAATCTTGCCGAGTTCTGTCTTTTCGTCAAGGTTGCCGATCGTATAGCTTGAGGGTGCATTCGTGCTGCTCGCCAAATCGACATCTGGGTTCATCGGCGCGGCCACGCCACCGGATCGTGTACTTTCCTTCTTTGTGCTGCGAGTCGTCGTCTTTCTCTTTCTGCCGTAAACCGGAGGATGGCCGCCGCTCTCCAATGGACCGATTTGACTGTCGACCGAGGGATTCATGTTGACTATATTGAGTTGGTTGCTGTTCGGGACCTTAGGTGTCTGGTGTAGCAGCGAAAAGCACGAGGCTAAAAAGCTAAACAGGTGAAGTTTCAAGATTACTATCGCAATCACTGTGCAAACGAAAACCAGCGGCACAACAAAGGCATTCACTTCTTCACTTCCGCTTGGTCTGTGCTGAATCCATCAAATTGACAATCCCTATTGCTGATGGGCATCTCCATTTCTGCTAGCGATTGAATAAATTGAACATGTACAATGAAGGCCACAACATCACTGGAGCTAGCAAAGATGTCAGGACCAAGGATTAATGCTCTTCATGGTCGTCGTTGGTCCCCTTTGGACCAACGACCTTCCACATGATCCGAGTAGGCAACCTGGCCTTCTCGTACTTGCAAAAGGCTAGCCCACTCTAGGGAGAGGCGAGGGCGAGAATTCCAAGGCGTTCTTGTGAGCTTGACGCTGTCGGTATCTGACGAATCGTGTGCGTTCAGCTATGGCCTGTAGTGATTATCCATAGTAGTACAGAATCGACCAGTAAGGATAAGTATAAGGAAGAAAGATCTATTTTGAGAGTCGAAAATCTTGAACGGTGAGAGGAGCGGGGGCATACAATACTATGGTTCAGTGATCAATGGCCTTTTCAAAACATAACATCGAGATTGAACCTGTACCTCAGGTCCTGACTACATACTCGGGTAGCGACCTCAATCCCGTGCGCTCTGGAAAAAGTTATAGCGAAGTTGAACTTCGCTATGACCGAAGTCACACAAGCGAACGAGGTGGGATTGCCTTGCTGGGCGTCTGATGGTCCAACATCGTTCTTCATCGGAGACGGCGACCTGCACCTGATTGCAGCCTCAGTCCACCGCCAAGCAGCGGTTCAAACCGTTCCGCTCCCGTCGTTCCAAAAGTATATATTCGAATCACGATTTTCGACTCTCAAAATAGATCTTTCTTCTTTATACTTACCTTGAAATGTCGGGTGCGATCACGAAGGCGCCTTAGACCGATGGGATATCCTGCATTGCACAGCGCGGCGAGATTCCATCGTGAGTTGGTTTCGGCCAATTCAATTTCACAATTTTTGATCTTCATCATTCGATTCTGTCGTTGCTTCGGCATCTAGTTTTCATCAGTTCGCTTTTTGGTCCTCGGATCAAACGGCCTGGAGAAGATATCTCGTTCCGCCTGCTCAACTTTCCTGTATTATCGTGCCGTCTCGAGGCTGCCTGGCTCCCTCCCGTCAGCCATCTGCGTGTAGGTGGATCAAGCGATCTTGCCCGTTACTCGCAAAGCTCACATCTGGTCAGGTTGAGGTTAAGGTCGTCGATCAAGGATGCGCATGCATACCTGTACGGCATCGTGCTACATGTGCTTGCAACCGCCGATACCCAGTTTGGATACAGTCACAGGGCTACGCTTTGCTGCACTGCATTGCGCACCATTTGCGATATGAGGTGAGGTGAGGTAACCGGGAGCCAGGGCATCTATCAAATATGGCATCTATCAAATATGGGAATACTTTGCGGCATCGTCTCCTCGAGCGGGCGCTCATGAGATGGAGCACCCATCGTTGATTCGCCTCGTAAGACATCAATTCATTCCAAATGCGCTCATACGAAGAATGTTGGTTCAATCGTCCACCAGTAGAGCTTCGTGGCACACGCTGAGCAGAGCAGGTGCGATCCAGCAGCCTCTTGTCGCCAGCCAGCAGCAGCCTAAACCATCTTTCGATCTCACTGTTCCGTGAGCCAAATTACAGACTGACCAGCCTCATCACCACCACATCACATCACCAGCCAATTGCATCTAAATACAAGCCGCCACGATGGTACGCGGCCTCACATCCATTCCCACCGCCCATCTAACACACCGCGCAGGCTCCCAAGACGAACTGCACCCCAGCGAAGCTGGCAGCAGCTCTCACCTATATCCAAAAGTCCCGCGTGTGCCACACCATCAAAGACCTTGAGAAACACCTCCCGTCCGTCGCGCAGATCAACGGCATGCAAGTGAAAGGTACACCACAGACAACCGCCACCGCATCACATCGCCCTCATGCCTTGTTGCCACCAATCACGCACACCCGCTAACATCACACCAGACTACGTCCAAGCCCTCCAAGACGAAAGCCGCATCCGCGCTGAAAAGATCGGCTCTGGCAACTGGTACTGGTCCTTCATCTCCGACGACAAAATCGCGCTCCAAAAATCCCTCGAAGGCGCCCAGAGCGCTTACGAGAAAGCGCTCGCCACCGACAATGAGCTGAAAGCGAAGATCGCCGAAGGCGAAGCGCAACGCAAGGAAGACGAGGAGATGCTCGACGAGAGTGGTGAGACAAGCGAGCAGATGCTCGGTTCGAAGAGACTGCTCGAGGGTGAGATTGAAGGTCTCCGTCGCGAGCTCGCTACTTATAGCGAGAATGATCCGACGGAGTTGGAGAGGAAGGGGAGGGAAGCCGTGGAGTGGAAGGCTGCTGCTGAGTTGTGCACGGATGATGTTTATTCTATGGAAGGATGGTTGAAGGACACCACTGGGGGTGGGGAAGCGGTTACGGCGTTGCTGAAGGATACTTATGGGGCTGAGTGGGATGAGGAGGCAGGTGGGTTGAAGGAGTTGGTTCGATGAGCGGCTTGGAAGAGTCAAATGAGCTCCAGCTGCCATGATGAGTTTGAGAAGCTGCTCTAATGAGCTGAAGAAGCTGCTTTGAAGAGCCGATTCCAATCGGGTCGCCGTGGTCGCCGCCCTACACAGGCAATGATGTGGCTGTCACACACACGTAATTAATATATCCTCTATCGCACGTTCATGCGCAAACAGAAAACAGCGAGCAAACTCACTCTCAACACCCTCATCACTCCCCATGCAACTTCATCCTCACCCCGTCCCAAAACCATTTGACCTGACTCGTCAGATTACTCCGATCAAGCGGCACCTGCCACTCCGCCCTGTCCTTCTCCAACTTATACAACCACTCCTCCATCACAACACCTTTATTCGTCACACCCGCAAAATGCAACCCCATATCCCCCGGCTGAGCCTTGTAAGGTGGATCGCCATCAGGGTAAGCGTTGAACCACCGCGCCGGCACATACACGGCGCCCTTGATGAAGTCTTCCTCGCCCAGCAAATTCTTCATCGCCGTCTGCTCACCCCACGGCAATTCGGTGTCTGGATTGAAGACCCTATACGCCAGCACCGCCGACATGACTTCAATGCTCCAGCTCGAGACCCGCAGCATGAAAGTCCCAGCATTCAGCCCATTCCAATCACGCGCGAACAGGGCGTGCACCCCCGTCATATCCGGCGGCGGCAGGAACGTTTCCAGCGGGACCAGCGGGTTAATGTTCATAGTATCCGCGTCGAACCACGCAACCCACTGCAAGCGGTCCTTGGCCGGCTTCTCCATCTCGAGCAGCAGGACCTCGAGGATGGCGGCTTGCTTCGACCACATGTCGTCCTGGATGGAGCGGTCAAGGATATAGGCCGGGTAGTGGTGTAGCTGGTTGTGCTTGACGTGCGTGTCGAGAGCCGCGTGGTATGCGTACTCGTGATTGCCGAAGAGGAGAGTGCATTTCCCTATTCTCGCCCGCTCCGGCGATGGGAATTGCTCGCCTTCGGAGCCGAGAGATTTGTAGGTGTAGAGAGGATCGGGCTCTTGAGAGGGCCATGGGAGTTTGGCGGCTAGAAGGCGGAGGCGGGCGGCGTATGTTTCGGATTGACTGTTGTGTAAGGAGGGTGGTGTTGGTGTTGTGGTAGTCGTTGGTCGCGCTAGCTCGTGTGCTGCTTCGAAGATGAAGAATAGTGTTATGCAGATCGCTGCCCAGGCTGTGAGACGGTAGAATTTGGGGACGAATTCACGGCAGGATCGTGTCTTCGACAGGAGGCCCATTGTGTTATATCGGCATTGGCTTGTGATCGTACGCAGGTTGCATGCGTATTGATGATTGCCCGGTGGGATGTGTTGGTTTTGCTCAAAGGGTCAGTAACTACATGTACCTGGAGCAGAGGAACAGGTAGCCTCCCAAGTTTAAAGAGTAGATGTCGCGACGTACTCGCGATTATGTTTGAGCTGGAATGTGGGTGGCGTGACCAAAGGGGCTTGTTCTATTTTGCTGTATGTGTGTTTCGTACCTCCCTAGATGCACGCTTCGATGTCCTCGAACTCAGTGAAAAAGGCCACCACTTTCTGTCGATGATCACTGGGAAAAAGGGACCGACCATACATGGCTACCTACCGAAGAGAAGAGCGCCAGCCGGGTGCTTTGTTCTTCAAAGATACAGTACCTGATAGCTTAGAAACCCTACCTACCTACGTTACACATGTCGTAAATCGGAGTGCCTTGCGTCCTCATATCGCAAGCTTCGGTATACCAGGTAAAAGCCTGAGAAATTTCTAAAAATCAACGTGATGAATGTCAAAATGAAGATCAAGGTGGAGAAGCAATTGAAGAATACATGGAAGAGAAGATGTCGAAGAGCAGACCTCAAGAAGTGAGGTGCATCTAAAACCGGACTAGCTACGGCAACTGCCGCCTCGCGTCACGCGTTTCCCATTGCAACCGCGTCTTTAGTGTTGTAGTGTTTCCCGCCAGCCAAAGTTGGGATGCGACTGCGACAGCTCAAACGCATCTTGCTGCTACACACTCACAAACAATTACGACCATGGCGCTCCTCCAAACCAGATTCCTGGTGGACTACTCCGAGCAGCAGAAACTTTTCGAGGATTTCTTGCGCAACTTCAAATCTTCCTCCACCGAAGCAGAGGACGCTCTGGAAGACCTCAACCTGAACGGCGACGATGCGAGCGATGAGTACGACTTCATGGACGACGCGAATGGTGCGCGCAATGCAAGGAGAAGCAAGCAAAAGTACATGGACATCTTGCAAGATGTCGCAGACAGGAAGACAAATCAAGTGTTGATCAGCTTGGACGACATCCAGGAGTACGAAAACACGCTGCCCGAGGACTCTCAATTACAACTGGTCGCTTCAATTGAGAAAAACGCCCATCACTATATCGAGATCTTCTCTCGCGCAGTCGACAGCGTCCTCCCACGACCGGTACAGGAGACATCGTTCAAGGAGGACGTGCTAGACATCATCATGACACAGCGCGCCAAATACAACGAGACTGTCATGCAACAGCTGGAGGCCAGCGGAAACGAACAGGCGGCGGCAGAATCCGTCTTCCCTCGAGCATTGACACGGAGATACACATTGAACTTTAAGCCAATCACACCCTCAGGCTCAAGCAGCGAAGTCAGCAAAAAAGCTCTTGCGGTCCGCAACGTCAAAGGTGACCATCTTGGTCATTTGATCACGGTTCGCGGTATTGCGACAAGAGTCTCCGATGTCAAACCCTCGGTGCAGGTCAACGCCTACTCTTGCGATCGCTGTGGTCACGAGATCTTCCAACCCGTCACAACTCAAAACTTCACACCCCTGGTAGAGTGTTCATCGGACGCTTGCCAGTCGAACAATGCAAAGGGACAGCTCTTCCTGTCAACTCGCGCGTCGAGGTTCCTTCCCTTCCAGGAGATCAAGATCCAGGAAATGGCCGACCAGGTCCCAGTTGGACACATCCCGCGTCAACTTACAATTCAGTGCCATGGTGAGCTTTGCCGACAAGTCAACCCTGGAGATGTGGTCGATATTGCTGGCATCTTCCTGCCTATACCTTACACAGGATTCAAGGCGATCAAGGCAGGCCTCCTCACGGACACTTACCTCGAAGCTCAGTACGTCCACCAGCACAAGCAGGCTTACGATGACATGGCTCTGGCACCGTCGACAATTCAACGCATGACCGAGCTAGAACAGTCAGGTCAGCTATACGAATACCTCAGTCGATCTATTGCCCCGGAAATTTTCGGTCACCTGGACGTCAAGAAGGCACTGCTTCTGCAGTTGATTGGTGGTGTCTCCAAGGAGATGGGTGATGGTATGAAGATTCGTGGCGACATCAACGTCTGCCTGATGGGTGACCCTGGTGTTGCCAAATCGCAACTGTTGAAATACATCACCAAGGTTGCTCCTCGCGGCGTGTACACTACTGGTCGTGGTAGCAGTGGTGTTGGTCTCACCGCCGCTGTCATGAGAGATCCGGTCACAGACGAGATGATTCTCGAAGGCGGTGCGTTGGTGCTTGCTGACAACGGTACTTGCTGCATTGATGAGTTCGACAAGATGGACGACAGTGACCGCACAGCCATTCACGAGGTTATGGAACAGCAGACCATCTCGATTGCCAAGGCCGGCATCACGACCACGTTGAACGCCAGAACTTCTATCCTTGCAGCAGCTAACCCGCTGTATGGCCGCTACAACCCTCGCATTTCGCCTGTTGAGAACATCAACCTGCCCGCCGCCCTGCTCAGTAGATTCGACGTGCTCTTCCTCATCCTGGACACTCCTTCCAGGGACACGGACGAAGAGCTTGCTCGTCACGTCACTTACGTCCACATTCACAACGCCCACCCCGAGCCTCAAGGCGGTGGAATCATCTTCTCCCCCAATGAGGTGAGGCAGTGGGTTGCACGCGCGCGTACCTACCGACCCATCGTCCCCAAAACAATTTCAGACTATCTCGTCGGAGCCTACGTTCGCCTACGCCAACAACAGAAGCGTGATGAGGCTGGCAAGAAGACCTTCACACACACATCGCCGCGTACACTGCTCGGTATCCTGCGTCTGTCGCAGGCACTCGCACGTCTGCGCTTCGCCAACGAGGTCATTAGTGATGATGTAGACGAGGCACTCCGATTGATCGAGGTCAGCAAGGCCAGTTTGTACGAAGATAACCGTGACCGCCGCGGCGATCAGTCACCTAGCACAAAGATTTTCAACTTGATCCGCGGAATGCGCGACAGTGGTGCTGCCGCTACCGGCGAGGGCCAGGGCGAGTTGGACATGCGCAGAGTCAGGGAGAGAGTTCTCGCAAAAGGCTTCACTGCTCAGCAGCTGGAGGCTTGCTTGGACGAGTACGCCCAGTTGGACGTAAGTCTTTTCCGTGTGATGATGGTCCAATGTGTTTGCGTTACTGACAATTACCTCCCAGATCTGGCAAACGGCAGCGGAAGGAACTCGCCTTGTCTTCATCGAGGCCGGCGAAGACGAATTCGACATGGGCGACGACGATTTTTGAGGCGCTGACCGCCCACCAGGCGCAGACGGCGTTCGAGTTATGTACTGTAGCATTGGATTGAGATACCTGAGTGGCTTGGATTTTTCTTTGCATGCGAGCGCGGTGTCATTGAAATCCATCGAACTGATCGCGTTACACAATCACAATACCTCGTAGCACCATCATCGTCGGGATTGGCATTTTCTCCCCTGCGACATCTCCCCTGCCCGAGGATCGGCCAGCAACGCTGCCCACTACTTACGTGATATCGACCACATGTCGATATAATGCCGCCGCTGCTACTCCCTGTTGTATCACTCTACCAGCTTGGCGTGTAAACTCTACCTTCGTCCGTACGCCTCTACCATATGCCAAGCTGAGAGCCAAGGTGGGTAGGCGGTGCCGTGAAGCAAAACCAACAGATGCACCAGCCCTGCCAAGAGGAGCCGGTGTGTCTCTTGGACTTGGTTTCTGACTCTTCTCATCTCCAAAGTGGATTGACAGTGGGGATTCGGGGTCGTCTCCATCAGAGATCGCCTATCACAACCAGCACAAGAGAGTTTGACGCCATCTCCTCGATTCTGCCTTATCACAAGGCTGGACAGGGCTGGCACGGTTTTCTGCGACACCGCACGCACCCTCAGACGGAGGATACGGCTGGGTTAGCTTGGCCTGAGCTGCAGAGAGCGAGATACGCACGACACGCTGCAGATACGCAGCTCACACGGTCGCACCAAGGGCCCTTGTTGCCGAAAAGTGATGTCAATCTTTGCCCCGAATCCTGTTTTTATCACAAGACAAGCAATGCTAAGCGTTTTAAGGCGGTGGCTTGGCGCCGGCCCAAGTGTCCAAGTGCGAGCTGATTGCTAAGGTTTGCTTCCGTCCGATCCATCCTCGTCGCCTACGAGAAAGGCGTGCGTACGCATGCATGCGCCAGCTTGCTCGCCAGCCCCCCTCGCTTACGGTATGCTGGCCGGCGTACCAGTGGCTTATCTGCCTCACTCGCCCACTTCCTGAGCTCTACCGGTTTGTATAATTTTATTATTGTTGTGTTTGTACTATTCGCAAGCAGGTAGGAATCTCGGTATCGTCGACGGAAGGTTGGGCCTTGCATGTGATCAGCTTGCAGCGAACGTACTACCTGCGCATGTTACAGTACCTACCTGAAATACCTTATCCGAACGACCCGCGAGGCAGCGGAACGTGAAGAGCATGGAGAAAACCGACGCAGGGACCACGGCTGGCGGAGGAGTCGCGCAGAACGGTGTCGCGGGCCAGACGATTCAACCTCTCGACATCACGGAGGAGAAGCGACAAGCGCAAGAAGCTGGCAGAGCTCGCCCGGGCCCCAGAGACGCCGAGAAGAAGCAGGATGACCACGCCAACGAGGGCGAGAAGAAAGACAACGACCAGCCCGCGGGCGGCTATGACAGCACGCCTATACCCTACCGCCCGGGCGGCTACACGGTTAAGATGACCTTCCATAGGGCTACCAACCTGCCCATGGCCGATATCAACTCGCTGTCTTCGGATCCATACGTGCTGGCCGAGTGCAAGGCCGAGGGACCTATGCGACACAAGGAGGACCCTCCTTTGCAGTACCGCACTCCTACTATTAGGCGTAATACGGACCCGGAGTGGAATTCAGAATGGATCGTTGCCAACGCGCCTGCGGATGGATTCAAGCTTAAGCTGCGAGTATACGATGAGGACCCGGCGAACAAGGACGACAGACTCGGCAATGTGCACATACATGTGCCCGCCCTTCAAGGCTGGGCTGGTTACGATCAGCAGCGGTTCCACATTGAGAAGAAAGCAGGCAGCAAGCGCGCATACGTGGTTCGCGCTGTTGCGACTTGCTTCAGGATGGCTAAACACATGCACGGCGACATCTTCGTGAGCATGACAGTGTTGGAGAAGACTCCTGAGGACGGTCAGAATGGCAGGATGTACACGCTCGGACCTCAATGGTGGACGAGGCATTACAGTCCGCTGCTCGGACGGATTGCGAACACGCACAACCCTTCCGAAGAAGAGGGTGGTACTGTGGGCGACGGGTCGGGTGCTGCGGGTGGCAGCGATCAGGCGCAAGAGAAGCAAGGCCAAAAGCGACAGGCTAGACCTTACGACTTCCAGGCCAACCAGCTCCAACTCCGGGGACCTGTACCACCCGAGCTCTACCACAGATACGTCGAGTTCAAGCCCTGGGCGAAGCGCATGTTCACCAACTCTGGCTTGCAGGGCTTCGTCCTGTCCAAGGCGCTTCACCACCAACACGCCCGCGTGTACAATTTCGACAAATCGACCATTTACGGTTGCTTCGGCGAGAACCCAGGGATGGCCGTCACCAAGCATTTCCTCGAACTCGTACACTACGACCAAGGCGCGCGCATATTCACGTACGTCCTCACCCTGGACGCCCTCTTTCGCTTCACCGAAACCGGCAAGGAGTTCGGCATCGATATGTTGAGCAAACACACCATGCACAGCGACGTCTCAATGTACATCGCCTTTTCGGGCGAATTCTTCATCCGTCGCTTGAAGCACCCCAGACGCCCGCCACCCCCAGAGCCAACAGAGAGCTCCACCCAATCCCACCCTCCTCCTCACGACGACAACCCATCCCACCCGGCCGAAGAAATTGACGGTGGCCCTCCCAAACAAGACCCTCCGAAAGATCCCAGCCACTACGAGCTCATCATCGACAACGACTCCGGCACTTACAGACCCAACGCCGAGCTCCTGCCTTTGCTCAAAGCCTACATCTCCGCTAATCTTCCCGGCCTGCACATCCTGACGCTCGACTGCAACGGCGACGCGGAGAAGATGAACAAGATGAAGAGCGAGCAGCGCGAGCGCAAGAAGCGCGAGGGCGACCACATCATCTACCGCCAGGGCAGCCGCTCGGGCTCGATTTCTAGTTCCGACGAGAGCGAGCTGGATGAGCTCGAGGCCGAGTACCAGAATGAGGATGCGCCAGCCCATGAGAGGAATGTGTTTGGGCAGTATGCTAAGGATCGCAAGCAAATGGAGCAGGCTAAGTGGGGGAAGCTCAAGCGGAATTATGGGCTGGATCCGCACGGGAGGGATGGACGTGGGGGTGAGCATGGAGGTGGGAGCAATACTGTCAGTGGTGAGGAGGCGAGTGCGGGCGGGCATGGGGCGCCGCCGGCGCCTGAGTCGAGGGTGGGTTGAGTAGGGGGGTGTTGTTTTTCTTGTTTTCTCCTTGTCACGATTCTCACTCATGATGAACTGATCTACGCTGGGTTTATGGCATTGATGGATGCCTGGTTCCGGCCCTCTTTCGCACTACGAAGGCGACTTTCTTGAATCTATCCCTTTCTTTGCGAACAGCTTGCGGTAAACAACTCTTAGATACCCATAGTAAATCAGCCTTAGTCTAGCAGACCCTAATAATTGATGGAGCATCTGAACGCATGGTAACATGATCCCATTGCTACCAATCCCCCGCACACAGGCAATACTTGCACGTGTGTACGCCTCTTAGTGAAATTGTTGCTTACAGCAGCCTTCCAGCCATCAGTCCAGTACCACAAGCCACTTCATGCCTTCATAACATCATCGCCATCGTCCATTATCACCAAATCACCCTTCAACCCCAAACAAAACCCTCAACCACAAACTACACCCCCTACACCCCACAATCACCTCTCCATCCTCCGCGTTCGCTTCCAATTCCCTTTCAGTCACCACAAACCCCCCGTCGTCGCCGCACCTACAGCTTCGAGTCCATGTCTCCCAATCGGCCTTGCTGTCCTCGACGAATTCCAGATCGTCCAGATCGACAGTCTCGAGTCCTGTGCGGAAGATCTCGTCGGCTTCTTCGTCGTCTTCCGAATCTGGATTTGACGTGTTATTGTTGTTGCGTGATCGCGAAGTCTGTTGGAGGTGCAAGTCGTATTCTGCTTTCAGAGCTGGGGAGGAGAGGATCTTGTAGGCTAGGGCTATGGCATCTACTGTGATGTTGTTTTTTGACTGTGACGGTGGCGTTGATGATGATGATGCTTTCTTGTCCGGGTGATGTTGGAGTAGTGCTCGTTTGTAGGCTGCTTTCACTTCTGCTGGGGTGAGGGTCGGATCGTATTTTCGGGCGCTGAGGGAGAGGGTTGTATAGTAGTTTGGTGTTTTTTTGGTCGTGGTGGTCGACATTTTTCCGATTTCCGATTTTCAGGATTCGTTTCTTTTGGCTTGCGATTTCTTTATCTTTCCGTTGGCTGGAGTCCGGTCTGGCTATACCGTGTGTGTATGTGTTCATTTAGATGTTTGTTGGCTAGTAATTTTTGTTGTCGTTATCGTGACCAGTGATCAGAGGTTTAGGTTGTTAGTCACGTGTGATGGAAATGTTTCAGATCTTCGTCGATTGGATTTTGACTTCTCCGCATTTTGAGGGAACTGGCGGTTGTTTTCCTCTTCTTCCTCCTCTATCGTCCATCTTGCCATCCATCAAGGGCACCAAACTACATCAATACGCGGCCTCATATGAGACTGAAGAAGATGCCAGGCAGGCTGTTATGACCATCACTCATGGAAATGACAACACGACTCTTGGAGCTGTCTGGTCTCACGAAACGGAGAGCTTTCGTACTGACGAGATCGGTGCCAAGTTGCAGATCAACCAGCGATGACATCTGGATCTTACGAAAAACACCCGCAGAACTACTATTTACGGCACACTATTGCAACCCAAATACGTTCCAGATCATTCACCAAACGTTGGACCTATCAGAATGTCTTCTGCCGGCTATTAGGTCATACCAAGACCGTAGTTCTTCACTCGGCACGCGTACACGCGGCTGCCTTTGTACCTAAACTGTGTATCTCCTTTCCTTTTTGGGAGCCAAGTAGCTATTTGATGGGTCCGTCTGCATCAAGTACCGCACGGCAATCCCGGAGCTCAACGGCCTGGATCTGCGTGAACGTAGGTTTACGAAGGCGATGCAGGTACCGTGGCGGGCTACTTATAGGTAGGCACCTTCAAGATCCTACGCCCTCTCTCTCGTTCCTCACCTCTCCATTCTCTACATTTCACATCATGCAGTACTTATCTCTTCTCGCCCTCGTGGGCGCCGCCACTGCTCAAGGCCTTTCCAAGGGTTTCAACTACGGCAACGTCTTCACTGATGGCTCGCCCAAACAGCAGGCCGACTTTGAAGCCGAATTCAACCGTGCAAAGACTCTGCCTAATACCTCTGGCTTTTCATCCGCAAGATTGTACACAATGATCCAGGGAGGAACCGCGAATACGCCTATTTCCGCCATCCAGGCCGCCATCGATACACAGACTAGCCTCCTATTGGGACTGTGGGCGTCGGCAAGCAGCGATGTGTTCCAAAACGAGCTCGATGCTCTCCGGACGGCCATCGAGCAGTATGGCACTGCATTTACCGATCTGATCGTCGGCATCTCGGTTGGTTCCGAGGACCTCTACAGAATTTCCGTCCAGGGCATCTTGAACGAGAGTGGTCTGGGAGAGGGCCCTGACGTCCTCGTCGACTACATCCAGCGTACCCGCTCTGTCATCGCCGGTACTGCTGCTTCCGCCGCCTCCGTTGGTCACGTCGACACCTGGAACGACTGGGTCAACGGGAGCAACTCTGCCGTGATCGAGGCTGTTGACTGGATTGGCTTCAATGGTGAGTTCACCCGAAACATTAATTACAGCGTCCAACATACTAACAAGTCCTAGCATTCCCTTACTTCGAGAACACTCTAGACAACTCCATCGACAACGGCAACTCTCTCTTCATGTCCGCCCTCAACAACGTCGAAGCCGTGTCCCAGGACAAGCCGATCTGGATCACCGAGGCTGGCTGGCCAGTCTCTGGCCCAACCGAAAACCAGGCTGTGGCTTCGGTCGAAAACACCAAGACTTACTGGGATGAGCTCGGCTGCGAGCTGTTCAACAAGTACAATGTCTGGTGGTACATTCTCCGCGACAACAACGGCTCGCCTGCGCCCAACCCATCGTTCGGCATTGTTGGTCTCGACCTTGGGGAGCCTCTGTTTGATCTTACTTGCCCTGCTGGCTCGTCGGGCGCTTCTGAGACTGCTGCTGCCGAGTCTACCGCTCCTGCTGAGCCTGCTTCGTCTGCGGAAGGTAATGTTGTGGCGAGTGGTGAATCAGTGGCTGCTACTTCTGATGAGGAAGAGGAGGAAGATTGCGAAGAGTAGATGCCAGCCTCTTCAACTGGTGGAACAATCTAGGCGAGATCTGTTTGATTACGTCGAGACATATGTACTCTTATCGACGAAATGTGCAAAACAAAATGTATGATATCCACCATACTTCATCAGGTGACCCGGGAGTAAGGGTTTGTTCGTGCTACCTGCGCTTCCAGTGAATGGGAAAAGACTAGATCAATTGAAGCTTTTTTGCACGACATCTCGAGAGAGAATCAGGCCATAGAAAGCCACTGTCATCTTTTCAATGACCAGTAGACCAAATGAGGGTACACGGACCCATTTCGTTTGTGTGGAGGGCTTTGGAAGAAGGAGAGCGCTTACAAGTAGCGTGAGTTGTATATAGTAGTGGTTTGATATAGACAGTGTGCTGTAATGTTTGTTTGCCAAAAGCACAGACAAATGATCAAAAGGAGCGAATATTCAGTCACGGAGGAGAATGCAAGCAGCGCAAATGTCTAGGTACGCACGATTGAAGCCAATTGGACAAATTGGATGTGACGGAAACGCGCCTCCAGACCTCACTCACATACTCGTTTCGTATCTCAGCGGTGACGTGAGGATATCCCAAGATGTTGCTGAAGGTACTTCCGCACGAGAGTTCGGTGGGCCAGTGAAGGGTCGAACTCTTGAAAGCGCTCTCTCGCTGGTGATCATCAGTATTTTCCAAGACGAGCAATGGTATTACCAAGTCAAAGCGAACGCCCAGGTGGAAAATCGAATGCCCAAACATGCTCTCCCGCTGGCGATCAGCACAGCCCAACCCTATGTGTCAAGAGTATGAAACCCCGCCATACTGCCAACGAGAGGTTCAGTTTATCCAGAAGAGACTTGTCCGCATCTCGGTGGTATCCCCTACCACAAGTGCTCATGCTATTCACACCCTTAACGTTCACAGGAGAGTGAACCAGTGAGGGAGCGCATACTGACTCATTGTCCAATCCGTTTGACACCTCATGTTTGTATTCAACTCGCCTCAATCGTCGGTAAGATCGACAAACCCGTCTTCGTGCGCTTAAAGGTTGCGACGAAGGTCACATCTCCTTCCTCCTCCTCATCGCTGCTCAAGACGATTGTAGCCGACCGCTGGCGCTTCTTTTGCCTGATCGGGATGTTCTGCTTGACGTCGGTGCCTTCTGGGGAAGGGATAATGCCTTCGATTTGGAGATCCCCTGGAAATATCGTCAGCTTTCTTCAGTGCCCACTACAAATCGACGAGATTAGGAAGGTATTCCAACACATACTGTGCGAGCGATACTTGAATACGAACGTGCCGAGCAGCTTCTTCTTCCAGGGATGAGCGACTTGGCAGGTGAGGACTGCTTGGTCACTTTGCTCGAGCTCTCCAATCCTGTCGTACTCTGTTAGCAGGATCAGAGTAATTTTCTGCTACATGTCGAACATACTTGACGTGATTGGAGATCGAGCGGCCTTTCAGAGCTTGTTTCGGAATGTGATCTTCTCCTGCACCCTTGAATTCTTGGCCATAGATTGGCTCACTGCTGCTCGAGGTCACGCGGCACCTCTTCAGTACAGCTGTGATCTCCCCGAGATGGTCGAGCTGCTTCTTCAGTGAGGTATCAGGTTTACTGTTCGCTAGGATACTTGATCAGCCCAATGAAAGCACCGAAGATTGTTAACACTTCAACATACTCATCTCATGGCGAGCGAACGTGAATCTCCGAGAGCCACGTCCGTTAATAGAATTCTCGTAAACTCCAGACACTTTTGTGTTGTGCTTGCCATTGCGCAAATCGACAACAGACCCGCCCATGAACACGCCGTCGAGGTAGATCGTGAGCTGAATGCTTCCATCGTAGTGCGCAAGACCGGCCTCCAGGTCCATTTCCACCGCAAAATCGGCTCCGTCGACGGATTCAATGAATGCCGTCGCACCTTTCTGGTCACCGCTGACGATGTCTGTTTGTTGAAGCTCTCGGAGAGCTCGCCCGTTGACTGTGACCGTCACCATGGTCGAAGGGAGGCAGGCGGCGCGCATGGTTGCAATATTAGTAGTCGTCAAATCTCGACGTTGCTGAGGTGGAGTGGTGAAGAGGAGAGGGAAGTGGAAAGAAGCAACCTCAACCTCATACCTGCCATCAGCTGATTGGCCAGTGCCATGCACATGCAAAACGGCCGTGCATCAAGTGTTTGCGCAAACGATGTCACAAAAGCCAATACGTGACTTCAGCCATCAACAGCAAAAGGGGAGGTATCTTCTGATGGTGAACGAGTATACACCTGTACACGAAGCAAAGGTACTAGCACCAAGAGCTTCGAGGAAGTGCAGGTCTTCAAATTTACTTTACGTTCAAAACAGTGACTCTCAATGGTAACATGGCCTCGTAACTGTACGAAGGCCTGATGGTACTAGCATCACAAGCTCCAACAACAGAATCAAGGTGACTTGGGATTGCGCAAGACATGTGACTTGTTGAGATATGGTAAAGCAGACTGCCAATTAACTGTATTAATCACTTCTCAAAGACATCTACAAGCTCAGGATACCCACTTACAACGAGAACTTCCTCTCTTTACAGGACGCGACCCGCAACCGCCGCCTGACTGCTGTCCTTGGTCTGCGTCTTCTTCAGACCCTTGCCCATCTGGATCTGCTCGAGCAACCCGCCGAGGTTGGGCATGGCCGCAGGAGGTCCGGCGGGCATCGGCGGAGGCGGAGGTGCACCGCCGGCGGGCATGGGTGGTGGAGGAGGAGCGCCGCCGCTTGGGGGCATTGGAGGTGGTGGGGGAGCACCGCTAGATGGCATAGGTGGTGGTGGCGGTGGGGAGCCAGGTGCGGGGGAGTCAGGCTTTGAGTTGTTCTCCATTGCTGACATTGGGCGAGGCGGTGCCATAGTTCCGAAGAGGATGGAGGCAAGATGCTTCGCACTTCCACCGCCAGAAGGCTGGTCTTCCTCTTCCTCGTCGTCACTGGACTCGACGACAGACCAGTCATCATCGTCTGTCGGCTTAGCGCGAGAGCGACCAGAGGGTTGAGGCTCGGGGAGGACGGTCTTGCTGTTCTCCGCTGCCTGCATGGCGTGGAAGGGGTTGTAATCCTTCTTTGCCTCGGGAGATGCAACGGAGCTGGTGGCGGAAGGCTGCTGGTTCATGCTCTTCCAGAAGGGGTTGTTGGACTCCGCTGGCGGACTCTTGATGGCGGGCGGGCTCACGGCAGCTGGCTCAGGCTCCGGCTCATGGACAGTGGGAATCACCATGCTCGCGGAGGGAGTGGAGTCGTCAGGCGTGATGTGTGCGGGACCTTCATCATCATCACTGCTGTCGTCGTCGTCGCTAATGGACTCAAGCTGAGCTCTGAGCTGACGTTCTCTTTCTTTGGCGGCCTCGATCTCAGCGCGCTGGGCAGCAAGACGAGCTTCCTTTTCGGATGAGTCTTTCTTGGCTGCTGCACGGCGCTGCTTCTCTTCAGCTCTCTTCAACTTGCCAGCCTTGACCTCTTCTTCGAGCTTGCGGAGTGAAGCTTCTTGCTCTTCGCGCTGCTTCTGCAGCTCACGCTCCTGTCTTGCTTCCTCGTCCCTGTCAATGAGTCAGTATGATACACGCAGGATAATATGTTCGAAGACGAACGTACTCCATGTCTTGAGTCTCGTGGGCCATCGCCTCCTGCTGCTCCCTAATAGCCTGTTCCTTGATCTCATTCTCAGCCTTCTTGGTCTCCGCATCCGCCTGTGAGTGGTCTTCTTGCTTGTTCTTCCTCGGCGCAGGGGGTGCAGGCTTAGCCTTGCCACTGGCAGGTGAGGGAGGAGCAATGCTCTCGCCCTGAAGTCTCGCTTGACGTTCCTTCTCGCGGCGAGCATCTTCCTCCTCCGCTTGACGAACACGGTCATCACGTTCCTTGCGCTCGCGCTCAGCACGCTGAGAGGCGTTCTCGCCACCCTTGGACGGTGCCTTGAGTCCAAGCGCGGCAAGCCTCTCAGCCATGCGAGCTTCAGCTTGCTGCTTGATGAATGCCGCGCGCTCTTCGGCAGTCTTGTAGCTGGAGTACGACGATCCGGATGCCGCTGGCTTGGGAGAAGCAGCGCTTGATCGAGACGCAGCCGGGCTTTCGTTACGAGAGAAACTGCTGGCGCGGCCACTATCCTCTGCACGCTCAGCTGCCTTGGGGCGAGACTTTTCGTCGTTGCGGATTCTGGCAGCACGCGAGCTGCGTTGAAGGTCGAAGATGAAGTCCTTCACCTCATCCTCAACACCAAGCCCGTCTTCCCATCTCCTACGCTCATGTTCGTCAGATGCACTCTCAGCACCCTGCTTCAAGGTGGAGTCCAAGCTCTTGGAATACTCGGTGACACTCTCTTCAACATCTCGGACCATGCGCTCGTTGTCTTCACGCTCACGGTTCACGCGGGTTTGCTCGTCCTTCAGCCGTGAAGCAGCACCGCTGCCGTCGTCGGAAGCCTCCACCTTGCGTCCGGTCAAAGCAGCAGTACGCTGCTGCATCATGGCCTTTGCGCGAGCCTTGAGACGGTCGCTTTCAGTCACTTCGCCGCCTGGGCCAGTGCCAATGATAGCTGGCGCAGAGCTAGGGTGTGACTTGGCGTCCTTCAGCCTGAACAGCTCAAGCTGAGCATCTGCAATGGCCCTTTCGCATTTGCGCACATGGCTTGCAAGCTCCGGAAGCTTGTCTGACAGACCTTGCAGCTGTCTTTGCAGACTTCTGCGCTCAGCGTCCGAATCGCCAGTCTTGAAAGCGGAGTTAGGGTGGGTGTCAATGTCCTCCTGGAAGCGTCTGATACGGCGGAACAGCTCGTCGCTTTCCTTCCTGTCTTTGCGGTCAAGAGCGTCTTCCTCGTCGGCATTACCTTCGTCTTCAAAGTCCATAGCATCAAGCAGAACTTGTTTCTCGCGAATAGCCTTGCGCAATTGGTCGATGCTCAACTCGTCCGCACTGTTATCGCTAATAGCAGGGCTTGGGCTACGGCCGTCTTTACCGACCCTACGCCTCGCAGAGCTGCGATATCCGACCTCTTCATCGTTGTTCTTGAACACAGTGGCATCCTTCCTTCCCGCATTAGACGCAGCACCATTGCCGCGGAAAGAGTGACCTTTGAGGTAGCTGACACCAGTCTTCTGCGGCTGAAGGAAGGCACCTGTGCTCTTGCGCTGTTGAGCGTCTTCGCTGAGCAAGCTCTTCATCGTGCCGATACTAGCGTCCAAGTTGCGAGTTGATGGCGGAATCAGCTCAGGAGGCAGCTTCGCAGGGACAGGATAGCCGTTGAGTCGTCGGTAGATCAAGTGCATGGCGACCGCAAATTCATCGAGGTTCAAGCGGCCCTTGTTGTTGGGATCGGAAAGCGTCCAAACGCGCTCCAAATCACCCTTATCAATACCTGACTGGCCAAAAATTTCAATCGCCTGCTGTCCGCTGATGTAACCCTTTCCAAAGCCATCCCAGGCTTTGAACATATCATCGTATATCTGCTTCTCCTGCTTCGTGACTGACCAAGGGACAGTCGCATTTCCCCGCAGACCCTGTGTGCTGAATCCGGTTTCACGGCCAGGCTGAGGCATCATCTGCTGCTGAAGAGCCTCGAGATTGGGGAGCCCTGAAGCCGGAGCGTTCACCAGTCCCCATTGTCCAGGACGACCGGTAGGCTGCGCATTCAGCGGCTGTGCCATTGGACCTCCGCCGAAGCCAGTCTGTTGAGGCGACAAGCCCTGCTGAGGCCCATTGAATCCAGTCGGCATTGGAGGCATGGGTGGTCGAGGACCGGTGTAACCAGTGGCTTGCGGCATGCCACCTTGAAACCCAGTCTGCTGCGGTTGCTGGAAGCCGGTTTGCTGAGGGAACTGGTAGCCAGTCGGTTGCGCAGTCAATTGTGACAACAATTGGGAGTCGGATGGGTTTTGCGCCTGTGGCTGTTGGATCGTCGGAGTCGAAGACTTGGGCGGTCCCATGATGTCAATACCAATGCTGGTCGGCTGTTGGTCCGGCACTCCAAAGGAGATGATGTCTACCATGCTTGAGACCTCATTGCGCACCACCTCGGGGAGGGTCGCAGGCATGCTCTTGCCAGTGAGGCTCAAGTTGCAAAGCCACATAGCCAACGCAAATTCGGGGAATAGCAGCTGTCCAGACTTGGTGGTATCCGCGAGTGTCCAGATCTGGGCCAAAGCGTTTCCGTCCAGCTTACTCCTAAGGAGAAGATCCCTTGCCTTGTCGCCGCTCAATGCCTGCTCGTTTCCTGTCGCACTCTTGAACAACTGCTCGAACTTGGCCTGGTCGGCGGCTGTGATGAAGCTCAGGCGCATGTTGGGGATCTTGCTGCCGCTAGATTTGGGCTGCGGCGAGGGTTGGGCGCTGCCGCGGAAGGAGGCGGCGATGTCGTTGGAGGTCATGCCTGTAGGCTGAGGAACCTGCGGCTGAGCTAGTTGGAGCGCGCCATTGTGCTGTTGCTGCTGGCCAGGGTATCCGGTCTGCTGCGGCTGCTGCTGTTGCGGAATAGGAGGCTGGAAGCCGGTCTGCTGCGGTTGCTGGAAACCTTGGTACTGCTGCTGTTGCTGTTGCTGAAGAGGGTATCCAGTCGCCTGGGGCTGGAGTCCACCAGGAGGATATCCAGTGTATTGCTGCTGCAGTGGCTGTTGTTGCTGTTGCTGACCGAATCCTGTAGGCTGCTGCGACTGGAAAGGCGATGGCTGGCCTTGGAATCCAGTAGGCTGCGGTTGTAGGTTGCCGGGGCGGCCACTATTGGCGCCGCCCAAGTATGAGTTGGAGCCTGAGAACATGGTGGATGTTCTTCGGATCACATATAGGATAGATCGTTAAAGACGTTGTGGTATGAGGGGGGCACTGGGGGGGAGTGGGTTACAGAGCGCGGTCCAGCCAGCCAGCTGCCATGTTGAAGCTCGCCTCGGGATTGGCACATCGACTTGGCTCGTGCTGCCACGCGCCTCTGCGTACGTCATGCAAGTGAAAACAACTAACATTTCTTTCACTAGATAAATCATGATCTTATGTATGATGGACAATATGGCAGTGGTTCTGCTGAAGATGCGAGCTAGTCAATTCGAAGTTGTAACTGTACGATCCAGTCCTGTTCAGGAGACTCGATCTAATCATCGTGTCCATCCACGTTGGTCCGGATGTATATACGACAAAAGGACACGCTATTTCTTCAATATCTAGAATGTCTCTCACATCGTTATGTGTCTCATCAAGATCTTGACTTAAGTTGGACGCCTCATTGCTTCTCGCCATCCTTGATTCCTTCCTTCTGCCTCCACTCATCATACAAGGCAGTACCGTAATCACCCCTATTCGGCAACCTCTGGATGGTATGAATGTGGTACTTCTTCGGCAACGCATTCGCCAACCAGACACCATTGTGGTGATCGAACTCGTCCATCACAACGGGACTGTGAACTCGATAGTAAAACGGCGTCTCGTCATTGACCGGTCCAATCCAGGCAAAGTACGTCTCATCCAGATGCGCTTCAACACGTTTGAGGAACAACTTTTTGGTCTCAGCGGGCAGAATTTCATTGAAGATGCCGACGATGTTGAGGACTGCTTGTCGCTGGGAAGATGACATATCCTTCGCGCAGAGGCCTTCGTATGGGATCACTCGGTTGTCTTGATGTGCGCCGCCGAGTCCGCGAAGATCGGCTTTGTTGAAACGGCCGGCAGGCATTGTGTTGCCTTCGATGTCGTCGATGTCTCCTTGAATGGTTGCTTTCTGCTGTTGCTCGGCCGAGAAACTCTTCATCAACGCCAAGCCGGCTTCTTCTTCCTTCTTGAGCATCAGGGTGCCCTTTTCGGGGCCGTCGTCGATGATGTTGGGCTCTGCGCCGACGAAGAACGGTCCGATGACTACTTCACCGTTCAGAGAGAAGACGTTGAGGCAGAGGTGGTGACCGAAGACGTTGAAGCCCCATGGTTTGTCGACTGCTGGTTCGCCGAAGAAGCAGAAGTGGTAGCTGTCTGTGTTCATGACGTTCTTGAGTGTTGTGAGTTCCCCCAAGAATGCATTGGTGAGCATTGCAGTCCAGACTTTAGCGTAGCCTTCGGGTGAGAGACTGGCTTTGAGGAGATCGTGCACCGCCCCTCTTGTAGGCTTTTGCATGTCTTCGATACGGACTCCTGAGTCCACAACAATGACCTGAGATAAGTTAGCTTCGTTCAGGTTACTACGTCTGCGAGAGATACCGACCTCAGGGTTCGACCAACTCCGCCACTCCTTGGCATTGACATCGTACTGGAAACCCTTCTTTTCTTGCTCCGTCGCGACACTCAATAGCTTCTTCGCAGTGTCGACCATCTCCGCCGTAGGCCCTTCTGCTTGAGGGTCTGCATGCCACAAGCCCTGCTCGACCTTGCCATCTGCGGTAAAACCATGGTAAGGCTTTTGATAGTTCTCCAGCCAGCCTTTTGCCACCGGCGTTAGGAAAATCTGCTCGTTGCCTAGAACACCCTTTCCATGTGTCCTCGCGTCTCGATCATTGGGATGCAGTCTTGGGTGGTCCAGAGGAATTAGGTAGTCTCTAAAGTTCTTGGAGACTTCGACAATCTTGTTGTGGTCGGCGAGAGTGTTTGCCATTTTTCTTGTTGACCTTGCAGAGAGGCCGTGGGATTGATCGATTTATGAGATACTCCTTTGAAGCTTCCTCCTGACGTTCGTGGTATATGATGCCGAGTTGTTGTCCAAGTTGTTCATCGGGAAATGCAACCGGCAGATCTCTCTGCCGAGGAGGGGCAGGCGCACTGACATCGGCCGAAAGTACCTGTAGTCGTATTAGTACATTCTTCGGAAAGAGTGATGGCAACAACAGGGCCACCTCTGATACATCATCTGGTGAGATGATAGGTACTGTATAAGCATATATTGTGTGTATGTCCATTGTGTTCGAATCATCGAATTCATTGGTGAAGAATGTGAAAGTAGACACAAGTCCGGCAACCGCAATGTAAATTCAAAGACTTCGAGCTCACAAAATGTACCGTACCCGGCATCAGTGAATCAATACTTGCGTCAACAATCGTTCACCATGCACGACATGCACCCAGTAGCATCGCCGATCAACCCACTGCTCAAACGAACGACATCTCCAGCTTTTCGAGGATCTGGAATGTTTCTTGAATGCATTCCATCGAATTTATTCAATCAAGGTGTAACCCAAACCCTAACCCTGAAGCTTCGTTCGCCAAAAAGGCTTTATGTCGGCTCAGCCGTCGTCTCGTCTAACTTGTAGCCCAGCCACTTGTCGGGCCAACATCCACCGCGTTCCAGCTGGCGGCACTTTCTT